>JAABUP010002195.1_pt1 | contig 38729 bp, 35 predicted proteins | sample 5559201 | NCBI WGS metagenome assembly JAABUP01 (sample SAMN10711887, study PRJNA513373) | rock metagenome | isolation source: Antarctica rocks | place: Antarctica | reverse complement strand
AGAATCTGAGAAAAGGTATGAGGTTCATGATAAAGAACTTCTTGTAATAGTGAAAGCACTGCAAGATTGAAGACCTTATCTTGCAGATACTGAGAAGTCTATTCAGATCTACACAGATCATAAGAATTTGAGAAACTTTATAACAACAAAACAGTTGAATCAACAACAGGTTCACTGAGCTGAACAGTTAGTCAATTACAAATTTCAAATTCATTACAAGAAGAGTAATGAGAATGGTGAAGCAGACACTTTAAGTAAACAGCCTGACCATGAAGAAGTGAAAAAGATTCACGCCAAAATTCTAAGTGAAGACAACAAGAGAATCCTCACAAAAGGCTTAACAGCAATGTACAAGATGAAGCAAACTTTCTTGACAGATGAAGAACTGATACAAGTATGTCACAACAGCAGAGCTGATGAACACCTTGAAGTCAAAAGAACTGAGGACCTTGTACAAAGAAGACACAATATCAGCAACCTTAGAGATTGAATCACTGAGTACATCATCAGATGCAATTTATGTCACAGAAACAAGATTCAGAGAGATAAAAGATATGACAGAGTAACACAACTAGACACACTGAATGCGCCATGAAAGTCAGTTACTATGAACTTCATAACAAAGTTACTGACATCAAAGAATTCAGCATGAGAAGTGAAATTCAACAGTATATTGACTATAGTCAATAGGTTGACCAAGTACACCATGTTCATTTCATTCAAGGAAACCGCAACAGCACCAGTATTGACATACATTATACTGCAAAAGTTGATTAACAATCACGGGCTATCAAAGGAATTTATCACCAACAAAGACAAGCTGTTTACAAGCAAGTTTTGAGAAACACTCACAGCAGAACTCAGGATAAATCATAAGATGTTAACGGCATACCATTCACAGATGAATGAGCAGAGCAAACAAATGAATCAGACGGTTGAAACATACTTAAGACACTACATCAATAAAAACCAGAACAACTAAGTACAACTGTTGTCAACAGCACAGTTTGCATATAACAACACACAAAATGAAACCACAGAAGAAACACCATTTCAAGCAAATTATAAATATAACCTGAAGGTATGACAAGAACTGCAAGCACACAAATCACAAAGCCAAAAAGCAATACTAGACATTGCAGAGATCAAGAAGTTGCATAAAGACCTGATAAGCAGAATTCAGCAACAAAAAGAACAAACAACAGAGGTAAAACCTTTTGTGATTGAAGAGAGAGTTTATCTAAGAACAGACAACATTCATGTAAAACAAAGAAGCAAGAAGTTAAACAACAAGAGCATAAAACTGTTTGAAATCAAGAGAAACATCAAGATGTTAAGCTATGAGCTAGACTTACTCAAGAAAATGCAAATACACTCAGTATTTCATGTGTTCATGCTTCAGTGTTGCAATCAGTTCATACCACTTCAGACCATTGAAACATTTGTTGAATCTGACAAAGAATATCAAGTTGAGAACATTCTAGAAAAATGAATGGTTAGTGAAAAAGCTCACTATCTCATTAAATGAAAGGGGTACAACACCTCTGAAAACACATGAGAACTCATAGAAAACCTCAACAGTTGCGCAAGAACACTTCAGCACTTTGAGAGGGGAAGGCAACAAGATTAAACTGTCAAAAGTTGTTTGACATGTTATCAAAAAGCTGAAACAAGGTCTCAGGCTGAGGAGTTTCCTCATCATCATTGTTATTATTGCTCATTTTCTTTAACAGACAGAGAGTTTTCTGTTTAGCACAATCTTGAGTCTGACACAATGTTTTGCATAATCAAGAAAGCTTTGTGAAGAGGTGAGCTTGTTCTTCTTCAGTTTGAAGAATCTCTGACTTCAGCTTGTTGTGGACACAGTTTAGTGATTTTCATGTCACACTCACACATGAATGACCTTGATGAGTACACTCAGCACATTTGAAATGTGACTTCATCATCACACAGAGAATAGAGTGATTGAAACAGTAAACACAGACAATGTTCAAAGAACTGTCAGCTACAGTGATCTCTTTCACAGTGTGAAGGCAATTGTTGTACTCACAGATGAGAGAAGATTTTTGAGGCATGGCTGATGTTGAGAGGTTTCATTTATACCCTCACTTAAATAGAATTCTGAGAACAGAGATCATGAGAAGAGAAGATAGTGTTACAACCATACTCAGTTAAAACTAACAGAATGAGTTGAATGCAAGAACTGCGTGATCTCTGACATGAGACAATGAGTTGAGCGTCAACTCAATCATGAGAATGTTGAGTTGACCCTTAGCAGGTTGAGTCAATTCTTTGAGAGTTGACTCTTGTTCTATATAGAAAGGATTGTTTTTCTTATGAAAACGATCATGTTTAACTCAATACAAGTTATCAACTACTGGTTTACCCTACACCGCACACTGAGATTCTTATATCAACAAGCACAAACCTTTAGCCCTAATATTTGAGGCATCTCAGATCAGAACGTAACAGACAGTTCTTTTGACTCAGAATGCTACAGAATGTCTGTACATTCTGTCAGAATTGTGACAAATGTCATACAAACAACAGCTGAAAAGACTGCTGACAAGGCTTTTTGAAGCCTCTACCTGTATCAAAGCAAATTTGATGAAAGATATTCATCAACTTTGTAGTAGATCTATTGTCAAGTGAGGGTTGTATGAACCTTCTGATAATTATGAATTGTCTTAACAAGAGAGTAATACTTGAATTGTGCAAGAATATGACTGCAGAATGAGTGGCTCAGACATTTGTACAATGTTTCTACTGAGCTCATGAGCTTTTTATCACAATAGTCTTGAATTGAGGCACTCAGTTTGTGAGCAGCCTATGAAAAAGAGTCTGTTAACTTTTGAAGATTGTACAAAGAGTGTTCACAGCATATCATTCAGAAACTGACAGGGCAACTGAGCAAATGAATCAGAATGTTGAGCTGTACATTCATATATTCTTCAATTATAGTCAGAACAACTGAACAAGCCTGCTTCTCATGACTGAGCTAGTCATAAACAACCATGACTTTGTCTTAACAGAGGTGAGTCTTTTCTTCTTGTCTCATGAGTATTACATGAAGTCTCTACAACTACTTGAGAAGTTGAAGCCTGTATTATCTGCAAAAAGTTCAGTACAGAAAGCTGATCAGATTGTACAAAAGATGAAAGAAGTCACAGAGTGAGCACAGATAACTATAACTGTCACTCAGCAGGTACAGAAAGAAGCAATGAATTGAAAGAGACAGCAGTCTTATGACTTCAAGAAAGAAGACAAGATTTGACTAAACCTTAAGAACATACATACAAATTGTCTGTGCAAGAAGTTTGATGCAAAGAATGTCAAGTACATCATTGTTAAGAAGATCAGCTCACATTTCTTCTGTTTAAACACACTGTTGAGTATTCATAATGTGTTTCATTCAGTCATGCTTCAATCAGCAGTCATAAACGCTTCCTCTTTTCAGTGTATGACAGACCTGCAACCTCTGCCGCAAATTGTAAGCAATGAAGAAGAGTTTGAGATAAAGAAGATTCTGAAAAAGAGGTTTGTATGACATAAAGAAGAATTTAAGAAGAAGTACTTGATGAAATGAGTCAGTTATTTGATTCACATGAGAATCAGCATCTGTCATGAAAGACACAGTGATGTTAAACTGATGAAAGTTAATACAATCTGAGGTGGCTAGATCTTAACTGTACACAAGAAGGTTAAGATGCTTCATGAGTTTGAGAGATTGTACAAAGTTCAAAATTTAGTGTTGAATTTATTTGATTTATTTCTATGCTAATTACTAATGTTGTCTTCTTGATTTCACTGAAGCTACTTGTTTTAAGCACTGTAAAGAGATAAGACACACTGCTCAGATGTTGCACACAGCTCATACAACTAGGCTTTATAAGTGTCACACACAGTCTGTACAACTAAACAAGCACAGTGTAAAGAAGAAAGAAGAGTTGTATGTATCTAAGAGGCAATATAGATGACAACCACCCTCATCAACAGCAATGTTGATGTGATTCACCTTGATTGAGCAGTACACTCACTCTCATTGACATTGTTGTTGTTCTCATCATTCAAGATGACAATGAGAACATCATTGTTGTGTACAGAACAGTGAGCAGTGTGATCATGTCACTTGCAGTTACTGCAACACTCATTAAAATGTTTTGACATATGATGACATTTTAAAAAGAGCGTCATATCACATGTCTGACAGTTGATACAACTGTCAGAAATCAACACATCTTGACTCTGAATCAGAATTGCATTGATGTATGACAGCTAATGAGTTCTCATCTGATTCAGCATGATACAGAGTCATATAAACAGAACATTCACATCAGACAGCATAAGAATGCCTCTTGTCTGAGAAAAGTGAGTGTACTGAGTGAGCTGCTGCTGATTAACAAAGAGAACTGAATCTTCATCAGCAGTCACAAGAGTGAGGGTGACAACATATGCATTGTAAAGAATGAGGGCCCTGTGAGCTGTCAGCTCTGAGACACATATCTGTACAACACTTACATTGTTGTTGTTGTTGTTAATGTTGTTGCTGCTGAGCTTGTTGTATAAGAGTCAGTGTTGACATATTCAATCAAGAAAGATTTCACATACAAAAGTTATGAGTGAAGAAGTTAAAGAAGAAAGAAAAAGAAAAGTTGTACATAAGGTAAGAGAATTTATAACTCACTTCACTGATAAGTAAGCTCAAGTGAATTGTTGAAGAAAATCATGCAAGCAATGAAAAAATTTTCATCTGCAAACCTTACTCATACAAAGCAGGTAAACATGTGTCAACAGACATTGACAACTGTACAATAATCTTTTTAAAAGCTTAAAGCACAACCTTGAAGAAAAAGAAAGAGGTGATGTCATAAGTTAAACTCATACTAAGGTCTTATGGTCTAGTTGCTTACTAAGACCCTAAGACTAAAGCACATTATCTTTTTGCTTCTGTATGAAGCTCTTCTTTTTCTCTTCATAGTATTCTTCTTGTATTTAGAAATTATCAATCAAGTGTCAGTCTCATTGCAAACCTGTGACAAGAAGACTGTAAAGTCTGCAAAGAAGAAGAGAAAGAAGAAGAAGACTGTAAAGTCTGTAAAGAAGAAGAATGATGCTGAAATGCTGCAATTAATGAGGTTAAAAGACCTAGAATAACTTTAAGATCATTAAAAGAGTGTAAGAAGGTGAGGGTTAGTGGTAGTGCTGACAACAGTATGGTGTAAATTTGTATAGAACTCTGTGTAGAACACAGTATACTGTGAGAACAGCAATGGGTTCTTGTTGACAGTAACATCATTCTCAATCAGGATAGGGGCATCATCCTCATGGTTAAAAGGTGTGAATGAGGCTCAAAAATGCTGTGGGGCGGCAATTGTTCTTGTTTTGAATGTCTTCTTCTTTGTAGAAGAAGTCTTTGTAGGGGCCTTTTGTTTAGTCATGACAACAGCGACAACAGGGACAACAGCGATGTCGAATTGGGGGGTGGTGGGTGGTGGAAAGGTTTTTTCGCAGGTTTCCTATACATTTTGTTAGAAAATTTCGCTAAATGACCTTTGGCGCAGAACTTCTAAAAAGCGCTGTAGTATCTGATCTAAGTTTCGAGGCTCGGCGAGAGATAAATTACGCACGAACTGGTGCATCACTTCCAAACCCGGCATCATCTTACTCAGTGCGTATCCCACTGTATACAGCTTGCTGATAGAAGCGTCCATGCGCTACCAACTCCCGTGGAGAGCAGAAAGATCCGCGATGTCTATGGACGTGTCTCCGCATGCTCCCCATAACCCCTTGTGTATAATGCCCTAATTCAAGGCCACGTCTTCTTCATCGGCAAAGCCGCCTGGATAGATGAGTAAAAGTGCGATGTCACAATCTCAGTACGTCGAAGGGTACTTCAGACGGAGCTCTTTCAAGACGATACTACAGGTTTCGCGAGCTATGTCCTCGCCTGTATACATTTATAAGAAAGCTGTAGGAGCCTGAGGCCTATCGCGAGAAGTTGGTTCTAATAGCATTATGTAACGATGATACAATGATGTCAAACAGTATATGAAGAGCCCAAACGCACTCGGGATACGAGCGTTATAAACACCTGACTGGATCAGGACGAACCCGAAAAGATAAGATGCCCGCAAAGCGCCAGAGATCATCGACATCGTCACGAGCATTATTTCGAATACTAATACGCCACAACCCAAGGAAATGATGACATTAGTTATACTCATGTCCAAAAAGAAACAACACCCCTCACCTCTCACCCTTTCTATAAGCCCACTCCCCCTTCTCATCCAACCCATGAAACACCTCCCCCTGCATCTTCTTCTTCTTCCCCACCCCCAATACCCTCTTCCAGCTCAATCTCCCCTCCTTCCTCTTCGATGTCTTCACAGGTTCTCCCTCCTCAATCAGAATCTTCTCCACCATGGCCGGTCCCCCCGGTGCGGGCGGCGCAGGTGAGGCTGGTGGGGATGCTTTGTATCTGCGGATAGTGGGGGTGGAGCAACTGTCGGGCCCGAAGGCTAGGGAGAGATGTAAGGGCGTAGAGGGAGGAGGGGTGGCCGCGAGGAATTCAATGAGAGCGGATGAGGAGGCGGGGTTGGTGAAAGATATCGGTTCGTTTGGGACATGTATCTTGGAGGATGCGCGGGTGGGTAGCTTCAGTGGAAGGGGGATGTCCTTGGTACGTTCCTCGGAAGTGGGTGGAGATGATTCTTGGACGCGGCTGGGAGATGCAATGGTTGAGGGTGAAGAGGACGTGGTGGATGAGTAAGCAAAGCCCGGGGTTACGGCTGGTTGGGGTGGTGGAGCCGGTGTGACGGGACTACGAAGCGAGCTTGTGCGTATTGGTGGGAGGAGAGCGGTAGTCTGGCGTGAGGGCGGTTTTGATTGGGGTTTGAGAGTGTCATGGCTTTGGTATTGGCGGAGAGGAAAGTCGTGCATGGTAGGGCTTCTGCCGTCTTCCGTAGCAGGGAGGGTGTGGTGGACGAGGCCTGAAGATGTCCGAGGTCGCTCAAAATCGCTCTCGTGACTGTGCGGACGAGAGTGTCGATTGGATACAGGAAAGCTGCCGGCCGCTTGTGCATGTGTGGGATCATCTGGTGGAAGATGTTGTTGAGCCGGACGATCACTATTTGAGGCGTCATTCTTTCCTTCCTGGTCCCTGAAAAAGGAGAGGCGACGGGTTAGAGAGCGTGTTCGTTCGGAGAACGAAGTGCGGCGTGTGATTGTACGAGGTTGACGCTCTGGCGGCTCAGTATGTACCACTTCTCGAGAGCGTTTTTCTCTGATCTGGTGCGGCGGGTGCTTCTGCGCTAGCGTGGCTCGGACAGTTTTCTTTATTATATCGGGTGCTTGTGGAAGAGGTTTACTGGGTGTGACAGGTGGTGAGGGATATGCACGGCGCATGACGTGTGAATCAGGTTCGATGTAGTATTTGCCTTGTATGGACTTGGACGCAATCTGCTCTCCAGTCAGCTTCTCTATTGAAGCGATTTGTGCAGCCTACTCTGATCTTACAAGATTCTTCCGACTTGCAATTCCTGCCCTCCTCTGCATCTCTGCAATGATGCCTCCCAGCTGCACCAACGCCACACCAAGGCTATTCCCTTTCAACTGTAACTTCAAGAATGCCCTATTCCACCCTTTGGTATTGCCCACCATAGCCAGGTACACGGATTCATGCTCCTCCGATCTGACTTCCCAAGTCTTGTCCAGCCTCTTGAGGTACTTCGCCAGCTCTCGAGTCGCATCTAGCCCTTTCTGCACATCCTTGAGGGCATCGTTCATAGCTGCTGCGGTGCGGTCAACAATGTGCTCGATCTTCTCATTTCCTTCCACGATTGACATTCGGAAGTTGCGATCCTCAAGCATGGCATCGAAAACCTGCGGATGCTCCAAGGGCAGTCGCAGGTACCGTATCCGCTCATCGATGTCATTCTGTGCAAGGACGAAGTCCTCTGTCGTCCGTTCCAGAAATCCGTCCACCTCGTCTACATGTGTCTGCAGTATCTTGATAACTTCCTCGTCTGACTTTGCCAATTCCTGCTGTAACAAGTGCATGCCGAACGAAATCTGAGCAACGAGCTTCCATAACGGATGGAATTTCTCCCCAGGTTTCTGCCTCCAGCGTCCCGCACACGTTCTCTCGTATTCTGCTTGTTCCAGCAGCAACTTCCGTCTCGTTACCGAGTCAACCTTCGCTGCTCGCTCCTCCGAAGACTGCCCGTTATCTTCGCTCATCGTCTCCATCATCGACTCTTCGAAGGCGCCTTGCATGGTCGGTACAGGGTGAACGGGAGGTTGGTCGGCCATTGGGGGTTCATGATCTTCCTCGACTTCGTTCTGGAGGTTGGTGGCGGATGAAAGCCACGCTCCTTCGTCCGGCGCAGCGATCGCCATATTAAGTGCAGCTGCGGCGTAGCCTGCGTCAAAGCGTTCAAGAGATTGCCGGTGCTCGTTTACGATACAAGTTCAAGTCAAGGTGCCGAAGGGCGCTTAGGTGCAGCTCCTGCGGATCGCTCGTTGGTGGTCACGAAAAGCTGGAGAGCGATGCAAGCTGCAGAGTCCGGACCTGAAGCTCGAGCAGCGCAGTCTCATGCAGGTGGCTTGATGATGCAGACGATGGGATTTACTCGCAAAGGAGTCGGCGATGAGAGGAGCAGGCGGAGGATACAGTCATCCTCCAATAATACAAAGAGTGCCATGGCGTGCACTATTTCCGGCTTTCTCAAACTTAGCCCACATCGCATCAACATCGTGGCTTAACACGTTAGGTAACTACTTGTACCTATGTTCCTCCTTGTATTTCTTAGCGCTGGCCAGCCGTCGGGTAGCGAGGATCGTCGTCCCAATCAAGTGCTTCTCGCTTCCTCTAGCGCGAGCTTTGATAGGACATTCGGGTTCCCTTGACGCAGACTCTGTGTTTCATGAGCGTTATTAGCTTTCCGTTAGGGTTTCAAGCCTTGGGCGGGTGTTCTCGTGTGCTCACCATCCTTGTTCAACTGGAGGAAGCATCATGATATGAGTGATTTGATACTTCGAATTGATGATCTCCGACACAGGGCGACCATCACCTTCTTGAGCGTGCTATGACAGAAGTCTCGGCATAGACCAACTTCTTCGACTCTCTTCTGTGAACGCAGAGCGTAATTGCAGATCTGGAAAAGAAGTCGTAGACGCACGTTAGCGAATTCAGACCGCTGACGGCGCCCGGTGCATCTATTTACCGACTGCAACATCTTGATAGCTGACTCACCTGACCCACTTAATGACAAGACTGAGCTCAATCTGAATTATCGTCAAGAGCAGTGTTGCTGATTAGACACGATGGACAGGGCTGTTGCTGCGCCGTTCCTGTATCCAGCCGCATCGGAAGCCGCGTTGAAGAGTCAGTATGTCGGCAGAACGCTATCGGAGATCCCAACCCCAGCGGCGGTCATCGACAGGGCTGTGGCTAGGAAGAACTGTGATCGGATGTTGAAAGCGACCGGGAGACTAGGCGTGGATTTCCGACCTCACGTCAAGACTCACAAGGTATCATGTTCTGCTTTCTTCTGTTACGGGGCTGTTCCATTCGTTCCGGGTGAAGCCGCTTGTAGAGACATACGACGGGCTATCGCTAAATACATCCGACCATCTCCTCTGGTATACAATCTGTTGTGACATGTCCCATATTCTCGTCTCAATCAACGCTAGCTGTTTAAGCTGATTGTTTCTGTACGGCTAGCTGTTTTGCTGGTTCCCTGACTGGTTCTCACTACCCTTTGCTCGCAGCTCCGAATAGAAGATATCTAGGGTGCTATTACCGTTGCACTTCTTCACAGTGAAGTGGAAGACAGGCTTTGCAGGAGACTGTCGCTGACAAGTGAAGACAACAGAATTGACACGCTTACAAGTCGGCGATGATGCGAGGATTGTCTCAGTCGTTGTCTCAACTATGAGTGAGGCTGAGCATCTGCTCCCTTACTGTCTTGACTGCCAGAGGGACGGGAAAAGCGTGAATGTACGACTTTCCTTCGACCATTCGGCAGCTCATCAGGGAAAGAATTCTGATCTCCTCTTTGACTAGCTCTTATACGGTCTCCCACTCCCACCATCCCAGGCACAACGTTTGGGTCATCTTGGCAAACAACTTGGGGTTGGAAGCATCAGTGTCCTGATCGACCATCCTCAGCAACTGCAAGCGCTGAAGACCTTCAAATTGGCGGCTGGCTTCCCAGCGCACATCTTCATCAAGATAGATACCGGTTACCATCGCGCTGGTGTTGATGCGAATGCCTCTTTATTCGAAGATATCGTAAACACTATCAGTACAGAATCCGAGCCCTCCGGCGATGGCGTACTGAAAGGCTTCTACAGTCATGCAGGCCATAGCTATAGCGGTGATTCAGAAGAAGCGGCTCTCGAGCTCCTCACGAAGGAGATTGAACAAAGTAAAACCGCGTCGACCGATGCGATTGGAAATCGCTTTGGAGGTAGACAATTCATATTGTCCGTAGGTGCCACGCCAACAGCGATCTCTGTGCAGAATCTATTCGACAGGAACCTCGCATCTCCGGAGAGTTCAAGGTTGCAGGAGCAATTGCAAAAGCTAGAGCAGACAATCACCCAAATCAAGCGCACCCACACCATCGAACTCCATGCGGGTGTCTATACACTGTTGGATTTGCAGCAGCTTGCAACACGGGCACGTCCCCACCGCGCTTTCCTCGACCTTGGCTTAAGTGTTTTGGCCGAAGTAGCAAGTATCTATCCTGAAAGAGAAACCCCGGAAGTTCTTATTGCTGCCGGTTCCTTGGCCCTGGGACGTGAGCCATGCAAATCCTACAGCGGTTGGGGCATTGTCGCACACTGGGGTATGTCAGCACACCACGAGGAGGTGCACTCTGGCTGGATAGTCAATCGCGTCAGTCAAGAGCACGGCATCCTGAGAAAAGAGTCTCCACAGACACACTCGTCCGTGCCTGACCTGCAGATCGGCCAGAAGGTGAGGATCTGGCCGAACCATGCTTGTATTGCTGGGGCTGGGTTTGGGTGGTACTTTGTCGTTGACTCGAGTTTGCCGAAGGATCAGCGGGACATCATTGTGGATATCTGGGTCAGGTGGCGTGGATGGTGAGCAGCATGGGGTGTTCCACAAGGCGAAAACGCCTATCAATCATCGCATATGCCTCTCAATTTTGACGGCGACTCAGACCTTGCCACCAAAATTGAGGTGCATCGACGCGATACATACCACTAATTGCAGCGCTCTTGTCCTTTTCAAGCCTGTGGAAAGTCATGCCTTGAACCAGGCATGCCAGTCTTGGAAGTTCCTGCGCTTCAATTACATGGGAAAATATGTTCTCCGCCGTCATCTCCGGCCATGGCCAGCTTTCCTCCGTCCACGAGGCCGGTAGCGGCCTCGGCGACTGGGAAGTCCCAATCCTCTACCAGCAAATGGATGTAAGTACACCTACTCCAATGGCTCGAATGTCACTATACCGAACTATCAGAATTCCACATGGCCCGTTCAGTAATAGAGAACAAGCCCACATGTTGTGAACAATCGGAGGTCTGTGACTGTGCTCGTAGTCGAGTGACGTATCGATCTGCCCTAAGTTGTGAAGCTGTGGAAGTCATTCGAGAACACGGAAACGCCACGATGCACACCCTGGAGCTCAACTTCTTGGCGTTGATTGGACTGTTAGGCGACAGATAAGGAAAGGGAAATTGGCGTGGGGGCACTAAGTTAGGGACACCGATCGGCGACCTGAGGTAGGTACGAGGACTATCTTAGTACTCTACATGTGATTGACGACAGACTGAATGAGTTGCAACTTCCGCGTCGTATGCTCGAAGCTATAATCAATCAACTCAAAAGCATCCATACATAATGTCTCGCCTGAAGAGCACTCGGTGGCCATAGTTCACTGTGCGGCCACGAGACATGAACTTGGAGCATGAGACACATGCGCTTTTCTTTGGCTTCAATACTTTGCTGGAAAAAGCCGCGAGTTCGCGTCTCCCGTGTTATGGAGACGTTTAGGTAGGAGGTAAGTATGTCAGCGATTCAGCTGTGACCGGGTTACTGATAAGGAGCCCGGTCACAGCTCTCGTATTCCACATCGGCAACGTTATCTCCTCCCTCCGAGACGAACGAGCCGCCCAACATGGAAAGATCTCAGGGTTTAGATACAAGGCTTGTGCTGACTGCAGATACCATGATAAGGCTTGGGTCGAAGTCTATTGGATATATTCTCGCGATGGCGTACAGATTGTCGTCGTTCTTGCATCTTCTGTCCCCTGGAGCCCACCAACGGAAGCCTCACGCACCTTCCATCATCATATTTCTTGCTTCTAGACACAGACCATGCCAGGACGATAAGCATCTCCGCGCCTGCTCTACCAACGACACCTTTCTTCTGGCCCTGAGTAAACCGAGACCTCCTTCGATGCCCAAAACCCCTCCCTTCGAAGCCCCACACCTGAGACCTTATATCTTTTCCTTGACAGCTGTCTACAATCCAATCTCCTTATCTGGCCAAGCTTCTCGGCACATTGGATTCGACACTCGGAGAATCTTAGTGCCCGGTGAATAATCCGCGGATATCATACCTTTGGCCCTGGCAGCATTTGGTGAAGGATTACCGGAGAAGCAGAGTGATCGACTTCGAAGTGTGAATCCGTTTTCATAAGAACCGGGCAGTGGTATCATTTGGAAGCTCTAATATCAATTTTGACTCCATCAGGCGGCATACGTAGTATTCAGCATACCGTGAAGCAGGAGTCTACCTTTAGAGATCTACGTCCTCTCGATCAGTCTTCTCCTACCTGACAGTGCTTTCAACATGTTTGACCCTACGCTCTTATGGAGGGCCCCAGAGGTCAATCCAATTAATCGCAAAGCACGATCAATACCAGCGCTGAACCCCGTCAACGTTTATGGCCGAGTGTTCAGCTTCTCATGGTTTGGTTTTATGATTGCCTTTTGGTCCTGGTAGGCAATGACAGCTCTTGATGGACCGTATATTCTTGATCGACTGCTGACAGGCTCCCCAGGTATGCGTTTCCACCGTTGGTATGTCTCCTCTATGCTTTCGGGATCATCCAGACTCGGGGTGGATCTAACTTCTCATGCAGTTGAGTATCACTATTGCCAAGGACTTGAAGCTCTCTCAAATTGACATCGCCAACTCTAACATCATTGCCCTCGTTGCTACGTACGTATCCTCTCTTACGACGGAATTACATCATCTAACCCTTCAAAAGTCTTCTCGTCCGTCTTGTCGCCGGACCATCATGCGATCGCTTCGGCCCTCGCTACACTTTCGCTGGGTGTCTTCTGGCAGGTGCACTCCCGACCGTCCTCGCTGGTGCTGTCTACAACACTTCAGGCCTCCTTGCTCTTCGCTTTTTCATTGGGATTCTCGGTGGCAGCTTCGTGCCCTGCCAAGTGTGGTCGACAGGGTTCTTTGACAAGAACATTGTTGGCACCGCCAACGCCCTGACTGGAGGATTAGGCAACTCAGGCGGTGGTATCACTTACTTCTTGATGCCCGCCATCTTCGACTCCCTTGTGGCAAGGCAACATCTCACACCACACGTCGCGTGGCGTGTCGCGTTCATCATTCCTTTCACGTGCATAACCGCTACCGCCATCGCCATGATCATCTGCTGCCCTGACACCCCAATGGGCAAATGGAGCGAACGCCACCTGCATGCTGAACAGAATCTGGCCAGCCATGGCATCACAGGCGATGTCGTCGATGTTCCAGGCGAGATTACCGACAGAAAGACGGAGACGCCAGGCACTGAAAGTCCGTCCGCAGGCAGTGATCAGGAGAAACTGGAGTTCTCGGCCACTGATAAGCGCGACACTTCGTATGACCACGAGGCTCAGATTGGCGAGCAGCAGATGCTGGACACCGCGCGCGGCGAAATCGTCGTCAAGCCGACATTCCGCGAGGCGATGAAAGTCGTGTTCTCATTGCAGATGCTCGTTCTAGCCGGAGGCTACTTCTGCTCTTTTGGCAGTGAGTTGGCAGTCAACTCCATCCTTGGCGCGTACTATGTCAAGAACTTCCCTAAGCTTGGCCAGACGGGATCGGGGAATTGGGCGGCTATGTTCGGTCTCCTCAACATTGTCTTCAGACCTCTTGGTGGCGTCATTTCGGACTTTATCTACCGCCGGACAGGCGTTTGGGGCAAGAAGTTGCTCTTGCATTCTTATGCCATCATGACGGGCGCCTTCCTCATTGCGATCGGGCTGAAGGACTCCCATAATTCATCAACAATGTTCGGCTTGGTTGCTGGTATGGCGTTCTTCCTCGAGGGCGGAAACGGTGCCAACTTTTCGCTTGTGCCGCATGTGCATCCTTTCGCCAATGGTCAGTCTTTCTCTCTCTCGGTTTGAGTCGATGCTAACACGAAATCCTTCTAGGCATCGTATCGGGCGTCACTGGTGCCGCAGGCAACCTTGGCGGGATTGTCTTTGCAATAATTTTCCGTTACCAGGGCAATGATTACGGGAAGACGTTCTGGATCATTGGAATTATTACAATCGTCATCAACCTGGCTTTAAGTTGGATCAGACCTATTCCGAAGGGGCAGATTGGTGGACATTAGGGTTTGAGTACTCTTGTAATGGGTACTCCCATAAAAGATATGTCATCTCATCGGTGTATGGGCTATTATTGTAGATACATTGTGTCCCTTGAATATCCGGTACTTAATGCAGTATATCTGTCTCTTGCGAAGACCAGCTATTGCATGCACGATTTACAGGTCAACACTGCTTTCAAGACTTTTTTAATGAATTTCTAGGCAGTGGTAGCAACGTGGAAATACACTAGCGGCATGATCATAGACAGCATCTCTCAAGTCGAGTGTCCAGAAGAGACTACGTAACATATCTTTCATACATGTACCTTTGTAGAGTACACTGGGTCGGAACATCATCGCTCAGCTCTTCAGTCCTGCGGCAGCACAACACCAGATTCGCTATTCAAGAGAATCCTACATCTCACGAGCTTCGCCGTGGAGTCGATCATACCATACAGCGGATTTTGGCTCTGCTGATTACTTCTTTACGATCCATCAAGTTGACTCACGGACCGTGCAGAAGAGAGTTGTCTATGCTGTCGAGCCATTACTACTGTAACGACTACGATGACAAGAATTCATAGGCAAAGTGACGATTCAAGAGCAGCTTTCGAAGCAACACCTGGTGCATTTGAGCCATGATCACGTTGATGGACTATGATGCTGCCACGACAAAGCCTCCATATCGGTGCCCACAACTACAACTCCACTCCGCGGCTGAGCTGCATTCTTGACAAAACCTTGTACAACACTCCACCTGAGCAGAATGATAACGCGGGTTTCTTTCAACGTCCAGCTCCCGCTCCACAGCGTCGATGCAGCAATTTCGATAGGTCAACTCTCTTTCATCTTTCGTGTGCAAGCTATGTGAATAGACATCGCACATGTTTGGACTTACGAAGGAGGCTTTGAGCGGATTGCTCGGCCTATCTTTTTGGTTTCTGTATCACTTGCAATGGCCTATGCATGATTCTATATAGTTCTTCTCATGGGTTCTGGACTCTCACGTCTTATTTCTCAAGATCCCTCCACTCGTTCAGCATGCATTCAATACTACTATCCTGGACCCTCTTGCTACTAACCAAAGCTTCCGCCGGCGCCGGAGTGAAGTCTTGTTATCAACCCGCTGCCTGCAACAATGCATCACCCGACAATTTCCCGTGCGATTCCAACGCCGAGTTCAGCGCTTGCTGTGGAGCGCGCCCCGTCCGCACCAGCAATCTCTACTGCTCGACGCCGTGGTCAGCGGAGGTACCAGGAACATGTACGGACGCATCATGGAGCGACCCGGCTTGTCCCTGTCCTCCGGGTAAGTAAGCATCCAGCCGGGCGACCGCTTCTGCCTCCTGAATGTCTTATGCCTCAACACATCTATATTCATCTTACTCTAATCATCCAATCAACTCATCTAACCTTCGTCCCAGTCCGTCAAGGCAACGCCCCACTCAACTACGCTGACGGCGTAACCTGATGCCTGGACGGAAGTTACTGCTGCGCGCATCGAAACGCCAGCTGCTGCCCTGAAAACGGAGAGAAGGGAAGCCGTCTTGAAATCCTCTACAATAACAACAATACCCCACTTCCTGAGTCCGCTTCCCTCCCGGCCTACTACGCCGGTTTGTCTGTTTCGACCAAGACCAGGACGGGTACTTCCTCCATCAGCACCACGACGTCCTCAACCAGCTCCACGTCCCTAACAGCAACCCCTCCGGCACCGCAAGCTGGCCTCACCGCAGGCGCTACAACCGGCATTGGTGTCGGCGTTGGCGTACCCGGTTGTCTTGCACTCGGCGGCCTGTTCGTCTGGCTCCTCGTACGCCGTAGTTACGGGAAGCAAAGACAAGGACAACGACAAGTGTTGGACCAACAACCCATCTCCGAGCGCATGTCAAACGCTAGACATGAGATGGCCCATACCAGCAGTGACGGTGCGTACGGAAAAAGGTCGGAATTGGACGGCCAGAACGTGGTGGTGCGGGACCTAGATGTTTTCACGAGGATTACGAGTATTTCTGCTCTGCGGATGAACATCCGCGAACTGATATGGGATGACACAACCTTCAATCAAGTCTTCATGAACTGGGACATCTTCCGCACTCAAGCTGGAAACAGTCGGCCAGATCCTCCCCCGGAACATACACCTTCCGGAAGCGCTTTCCATTTCTGGCTCTCAAAGGCCAAAAAGCATCATAGTTGGAGTCCAACACCTCGGCCGAAAGGCTCTTCCCGAAGCACTCCCGCATCTCTCTTCACTCGAAACAGTCGTCCTCACGAATCGCAACGTCGAGCCTACCCCGGTCCTGGAGGAACTCCCAGAAGCAGGGGTGTCTCCCACCACTCGACAGTGGCTCGGGTTGCCAGAAAAGGTCCCATTTCCACCACGCGTGGATTGGTGGGAGACAGTGACCGATGACTCCAAGCTTGACAACTCATTCGATATCGACTACTACGACGATGGCTGGCCGGCGGAGGAAGTGGTTTTAGAAGGACGTGTGGCTTTCAACCCACTACGCCCTTTTCGGGGTCTACTCATACCCCTCAGAGCCTGATCCGCTACCGGGAAACAGATCAAGAAGCTCATTCTCAGACCATCGTATGGCGATCATGAGCCTGGCATATCCCACTCGTTCTTCAGGAAGTGGTCGCCCGACCTTGACTGTCTCGTGCATGTGGTCAGACACCAGCGTGTACTTCACCTCGTCCTTAGCAGCGACGAGAGTGCCCCCGGGCGATACAACCACTGCCGGTTACACACAACGATACGGATAGGACATCTCACACGCGTGTTACGCGCCGCGACCCAGCTCGACGAGCTCTCGCTCGAAATGCGGCCGATGCCCACCGTGGGCGTGCTAGATCCCAACTTCACGTATCCCCATCTTCGCAAAGCTCAGTTCCTTTCAGGCGACGTGGACCCCGGACTGTTGATCGCATTCCTCCAGGATCACAGGCTGACGTTGCGGGAATTGGAACTCCACTACCGCGCTCTGGCCACCTCCACTTGGGAAGCGACGTTGGACGAGATGAAGCGCCGGAGATTTGTCTCCGATGTTTGTATCTTTCGAAATGTCTATGATAAAAACGCCGTGGGGAGGTATGGGCTGGGGCACATGGCGCGATGACCATATGAACGATTTTGTCTTTCGTGATGGACGGTATCCGTCGCAAGGCAATGGGGATTGCACGCCGCCGCCCAAGGTTTGCGGAATCGCAAAGGGAATATTGAGACTGGAACGATCTGATCTGTTGACAGCGACCTCCCTCCGATGAGGGAAGCTCAAGTCCTAAACCCCCTTTGATATTTGCAAGGCTTTTCGTCCTTCAGGGGGTCCGGTAAGATTTGGTAGAGAGCAGAGATGGAGACTGATTTCAATGACAAGACGCGCTTCAACACAATCCCCCAGCAGCCCGCCGCCCCCTCCCTGCAGACCCCCAAACTCACCAAAATAACCCCATCGGCTCACCCCTCATCCCTCATCCCTTCGTCCCGACCTCTCCCTTCCCGCATGTAGAGAAAACAAAGTAACAATTGACGAAATCAGGTAACTCTCCCTCCTATCTCTCTGCTCTAAATCTCACTCATTGGTTGAAATACGGGTCTACCTCACGGGTGTCTCTCATATAACGGTGAGAGAGGAAGAGGGAATTTTCTCTGAAGTGGGATTGTGGGTCTTGAAGGGGGAGGAGGAGGAGGATGATGATGATATGAAAAGGTAGCGCAAACAAGAAAGGGGAGAGATGGCGGGGTTTGCAGGGGAGGACAAAAGGGAGGGCTTAGACGGACCTGCCAACGACGGTTGAAGAATGAGAAGAGAGAAACGGCCTCTGCGCTTCGGAGAGTGGGTAAAACGATTATGAGTGACGGTATAGTCCCACGCAGAAATAAGCAAGAATCCGCATGAAAGATTGACGTACAAAACCAGTGCTATCAACAGCGGTTTTATTCATTGACGACTGGATTAATTTTTGAAAGTGCATAGCGTCAAACATTACGAACTCCTCCACACCGAACAATACGATCCCCTACCACTCCCTTAGCATGCATATTCCCGGTAATAGACACGTAACCCCAACGACCGACCTCACTTATACAACCAAGGTAGGTCACCGATGTCCCAACCAGCCGAACTTTGGTCTTTGACAATGGCGCAGGTAGGATTCTTGAAGTTTCTGTAGACGACGAGATGGATTGATGGGTTGGGTAGTAGTGAGAAGAGGTTGGTTATGAGTAACTGTAATTTGAAGCGGAGTGGCGGGAGGAAGAAGAACGATGGTTTTTCTAAGAACGAGTGGAGCGGTCGGAAAGCAGCGAACGATTTCATCGCTCTAGTTCGTCTGTGGAGGAGAGAACGAGAGATTGGAGATGGTAGCTGCGTATCAAGAAGATTGCTTTATATTTGTAATTGACAGGGAGAAAATCATAGAGGGATGAGCTGGCAGATATCGCTACTATGATGCGGTGGAGATGTTAGAAGCTTCCGAAACGCCGTTGCCTGTGTCTATACTTCCAAACGCCACGCTCTTGAGAGGGATGTGATTTCTTGGCTGCGACGGAAAAACGGAACGGATAATGTGAAAAGGTGCAGGCTATTTCGATTGTGCGGTCGCTGCAATCTCGTGCGGATACGGTTTTCGGCCAAAGACCACATACCTACACGCCGCCGGAAGTCAGTACGACTCGCACAGACGAATGTAGGTCCCCATATCAACGATGGAGATTAGGGAACGTACGCCTTATGATACGCATGCACCTCCCTCTGACTAATCGCCCTTCTCACTCCGATCAGGAACACCTCGATCTCAGCTTTACTCCAGCCCAGCACGCGCGAAAACCACGCCAGACTGAATCCCTGGATCCCGTCCAACATGTTGATCTCGCTCCAGCGGCCGATCTCCTTCAGCCGCTTGTCTTCCGGCCATGGGTTTAACGGGACTTTGAAGACTCTCTCTTCAACGTCTACAAATCCAGCTTCCTCATACCACCTTTTGAGTTTGTTCGCGATACGTAGTGGTCGGCCAAGCGTCATGGCCGCGTCGTCGAGGTGGCGGATCCACTCGAAGAATTTCCAATCCGCGCCCATGGTGTCGTCGTCGCAGAAGGGTGTGGTGTAATACTCCTGAGACTCCATGTATCCGCCAGGTTCGAGATATTTGAAGGATCGGTTGATGATTTTCCGGAAGTCTTCGAAGCAGCCGAGGAGTATGCGCGTGTGGATGTAGGAGAAATGTGAGGATGGGTAGAGCCAGTCGGGTTCGGAGGCGTCGTCGATGAGGAAGTGCAGGTTCGAGGGGATGATGGTCGGCTGGGTTGGGGAAAGGTCGGTGCCTATTATCGAGGCCGATGGAAAGAACTCTGCCATTTCGATGGGCCAGATTCCTGTGCCGGTTCCGATGTCAAGGATACGTTTGGGGTGGCGCAGGGGCGCGAAGTAGATCCTTCCTCGATGTACTTTCTTGAGGAGTTCGTATTGTAGGTCGAGACGCTCGAGCTCGGCGGGGTCGTTGGGGAAGAGGTATGCTATGGCAGTGACTACTGTTAGTAAGCTTGTCTGAACGTCGAGTGGGGACTACTGACACCCTTCGCGATATCTGTGATAACTTCTGCCATTCTCAATTGGATAATTACATATGCTGTCTGTCAAAGACTTGGTCGAGGATCTGGAATTAGGTCAAACTCGGATAAGCACGACGTTGTGGTACGGATTCAAGCCCCCCCGTGTAACCTGGTCCCGAGAACCCGGATATAGGAAACTTACCTGTACATTTCTTCATCGCTTTCCGACCCGTGGGACTGTGTAGCGTTAGTCGAGCGCATAGTCAGCAGCGATTGAGCGGCAAAGAACGTACGTCAAGCTCTACTGGATGGTGCGTCGAAGGCAGGGTCGTGGAGAAGCGGTTGATGACAGCAGTGGGAGGCATCGCAATGCAATTTGTGCTGGAGTGCAGATGGTGAAACCCTTCAAGGCTCGTCTGCGTCGAGTGGAACGGGAGTGCGTAGTTTTGATCAATTCCCAAGAATGTCGAGATCAAGTGGCGAATGTCGTAGAGTGAGTGTGCAGAGTGCCTGAGCCCTCACGCTGGGTTGGGCTTCCAATAGATCTTATGGACCCGCCAATCTGGGTCGACAAGACGCAAGTGCAAGGTGCCGTGACGCATGAGCTGTTGAAAACCAAGGTGTTGGGTGGTTTGTCCGCTGTGATTGACTCGGCACCGACCGCTTTTCGAAGTGGATGCCTCGATTTTAGGGACCGCGAGTCAGGGCTTGCATTAGCGGGACTGGAAGATCAGTCGGTCATGCCTAATACCCAATTGGTCAAGAGGCTTGGTATCTGTACGGCCACATGCCTGACGGCAGACACATGTTCATGACGTCCATGATAAGTTACAGTTCTATCAAGTTCTTCATGCAAGCGTATCGATTCTATCGAAGCCAACCCTGGGACCGAACATGTCCGTACCATGTGGCTAAAGTAGCTCTTCCCTTCCCGCGGGGTCACCTTCCTGGCGAATCACAGACTTACGCTAGAAAGTTAGACGGTCACGGACCCACCTGCCGCTCATGCACATCCATATCACATGATAAATCTCATCATGCTCTGATATGGAAGGCCTGATATTTATACTCATGGTTCGAGAGATTGCCACTCCTGCACAGCCGGTTTCTCTGATGGCTGGGTCTCAGTATAATGTTGGTATTCAGGAGGTGTTGGTGTCTGCGGCATTGCCTTCGAGGACGACACCTAAATCGCATCCTGAATGGTGTGGTGCCCGTCTCTTTCTCTAACAAAATACGCAGCTTCTGTCCCTCATTATGTTTCTGTGCCTGCAAGGCTTTATGAGCCTTTCCATAAAAGTGCTAGTCATCATGGACGATGTTGATCTTTCACCGGGCTGTACGTGTTATTACGCCAGAGACATGATTGCTGTGCTCCAAATGAGACATCCTCCCTGCAATTACGTACCGGCAGTGAAGGCCTCTCGACGAAAGACTTCGGGTATGCTGTGCCAGAGAGCATCGCGACCCACGACCTCGAAGTGTTGGAAGACGCTCCCACATCAACTGACGTCAAATTAGTGACGCCGCAGTAAGATTCAAGGGGGGTGCCGCATGCTCCACGGATACCTTCATGTCGGGAAAAAGGAGAGGCGGTTTCACATTTTCACGGTGTCTACCGTTCAGACCTGATATGTTGGAAACGTGGTGGATGCGAAAAGACCTTTAGATACAGTACAAACACTCAGCAAAGACTGGAGACCACAGACAGCAGAATGGCATTTTCGCATAATAGCGCACAAGACAGAGAGGCACAGGTAGTCGGAGACCGCTATTTGGAGCATACTCGAGATATCACGGCGCAGCGATGAGGCGTGGAGACTTAATCAAGAAATAATTGATTGCCTCCTTCCGAGGTGGTATGACTAATTTGCATTGTACATAGTAGTAAGCTAGTAGCCCCGCCGCAAAACACAGATTTAATGAGGCAATGACGAGGCAATGACGAGGCGTAGCTATCACTTGGCTGACATTAAACACCATGTACTTTCTTAGATTAAAGGAACGCAATGGACGTTCAGGATGGGTTGCTGCATGATGCCATGGTGAAAGCAAAGACTAGATTGAATGTGTCTTGGACTATAAGCTCATCATCAAGTCGATTGTTCTCTCATCAGATGGAACTAATTCCCCCCAGTCGTAATCTTGAGCGGAGGTATCGTTGGTATTGCGATGCAGATCGACTCGGTGAAGATCCGTACGTACTCGCAGAAGTCAGGCTTCCACGGGAACTCGTGTCCAGCCACCGAACGTCACTCGAAGATCGGAAGCTCATCCTCTCAACGTTCATTTACGCACGCAGCAAGCTACTTGTCCTAGCCTTAATCCAGCAAACAAATCCAGCCTCTCAACATCGCTCCCTCCCCCTTCAACAGACACCCACATCTCTACGAAATCCCCTTCATCTGCATCGCGCCCTCAATCTCCGGCACCCAATCCACCCTCTGCCCAGCGAACAACTCCGCCCCCGGTTTCGCATCCGTAAAAGCATCCGCATCATCCATGACGCCGACCTTGACCATGACCAACCCCGGGAACGACTCGCCGGTGCGGAAGAGCGTGGTGCCGCAATCGCCGCAGAAGGAGCTGGTGATGGTCTTGCCGGTGTCGCCGGTCGTGCCGATGGTCTTGGGCCTGCCGGACACGAGGGTGAAGGCGGACTCCGGGATGGCGATGTTGGTGCTGTAGGTGCTGCCGCCGATCTTGCGGCAGTCGCGGCAGTGGCAGATGGCCTGCGGGTGAGAGCGTTAGCTTACCTGTGTGTGTGTGTGTTTGTGTGTGCGTGTGGTGGCCGGGAGATTCTCAGACGTAGAGATGTATGTACGCATACCTTCATAGTAGGTTCCCCGGTATACTCAACCCTGACCTTCCCACAAAAACACCCGCCTTCATTTGCTTTCGACATCTTCCTTCCTTCCTTTCCTTCCTTTCCAAAAAAATTCTAGCCCAACTTGATCAAACTAGTTCTTTCAAACAATAAAAGTACCCTCGATCTTTTACTCGCAAAATTTTATCAACGAAGATTGCTTCGCTCACTTTCACTTTCCTGCACCGGCCCTCGCTGAATGAATACATATATATATATACATATATATCCTTCCATCTCCATCTCCCCACCGCATCAATGGATGTGTCATCCGATGTGATCATTTCAGGGTCCAGCGGGAAGCCCAAGACGCGGGGTACACGAAAAGCCCAGGCCTAGTCTTTTTAAGTTATCTAGGACCGAGGAGGGGCTCTCGATCGAATTGGGCGATCGGGGTCCTAAGTTAGCGTAGCCTTGTCTTGAAGTAGAAGGAGATGCAGGACGTGGACTCCACTTGCTGTTATGATGGGGCTGTCGGGCAAGAGTACGGTAAGCACGGCGGTGCTTGAGGAACTAGATGTAGGAATTTGACGTCAGCCGGTCATCTCACTACAGATTACATAAGTGCGATTACGGGATCTGGCCTTCTGGATCACTGATAATGTGCATTATCCGGGAGTATTATTGGACTTGGGTATTAATCTAGACGCAACGACCGGGACGCCATTTAACATATGTCCACTATAATACCAAACAAGCCACCGTCTTTCCAGCCTAACCCACAACGCTTGGCGTTTTACTGGTAACACGGTACAAGATCTGGTATTGGTAGATGGGCGATTGGAATTGCAGGATTGTGGTCGGCATGTTATGTTTTCGGAGCCTATGTTAGGGTTGCCATCGAGGCCAAGAGCGACGGCGCGGCCACAAGAGTTTCAGTTTCTGCAGGCTGTGGCCCCAACGCGTGCTGTTCATGGTGAGGCCTTGAGGAAGCTGGTTCTGGCCTGCACGTGCGGTTGCCAGGGCGGGCGTGAGGGTCATGGTGCGGGACAGCTGATGGGAAGATGATCGTTAGTACGGGTTCAGGATCGTCTGGGTACGGAACCCGACTGCGACATTTGGAAAACCAAGACAAGCAGAAGGAAGAGGTACGGACCGCAGACACGACATAGCGGCCTTATAATTTGTATTGAAAACAGATCTACGCGCTTAGTAACCGGTGCATCCTTTTGTGATCCATCCCATATGTCGCCCGTATTTGGTGCCTCGAGGTTTTCTAGGTTGATGGGCGCAACGAGGCCAATGTGACCGCTGACAGCATGAATGATCCTACCACTAGGAGATTCTTCATGACCAATGCAGAATTTGACAGAAAGGGATTGGAAGAGGATAAAAATTCGAGAGATCAGAGGAAAGCGCGCTTTATTAACGCTTCACGCCACTTCAGGTTACAAAGCAGATGCATCAGATCTGCCCCTGCCGCGCACTCCAGTAATGTCCCACAACTATGACCCAGTTGGTCTTTTGGCCCGTTATTAAACCTCTGTTGGCGGAGGGTTTCTCTTCTATCCCCGACGAGGTTGTAGAGGTGTTGGTTGGGGATGTGGAACATGCTTCAGCATAATTTATAGTGGGTTGGAGCGTGTAAGCGGAGCGACATCCCCACGACGTGATACTTGAAACTCCGCGAAACCTAGGATCCGCCTCAAATTTGTGTCAAGAACCTCTGCAATGGAATAATTGACCACGAACGAAGCACTACCAAAATCGAAGAGACCTGTGCTGACTTGGTCACCATGGACGATTTCGCTCAACTTGCTATCTTGGTACTGAAGAGCGAAGATTGGATCGAGAGGAACACTTACAGGTACACCACAAGCTGCTTTATTGACATTTACTGTATGAGGGATGTGGCCATTCATGAGCGAGAAGCACGGATTGTGCAGAATTGAAGTCAAGCTCTTTTGGAAGCTTAGCCCCTTCCGGATCCTTGATTGCTGAGTACCGCCACGAGATTCATATGGAAGTCAACTCAGGATCGTGGAACAGCTCTCAATGCACAATCTTATAATTCCCCGCCGCAAGATCGAGATGCCCTTCGCTCACCATCCTGTCCAAGAACTCTTTCAATTCCTCATTACTGAACGGGAAACCTCCTGGCACTGCAAACTTCAGCATCATGATGATGCGCTGCAGAGGCATCGCTCCCTGGTTGGTTAGCATGCCCTGGATGAATTGCCAATAGACCTGCATCTTCTCCATAGCAACGTCTTCCGCCGACCTGACAGAGGGAGCAGCAGCACTCGTTGCAGCCTCCGCTGCAGCGGCAACGGCGGCCTGCGCTGTATGGTCACCGACTTCGTTGTCGTCAAGAACTTCTAGCACTTGGAAGGTATCACGCTTGACCTCCTTCAGAACGAGCTTGCCCACCCAGAAAGTCAATGCGTTCCGTACTAGGGTTTCATCCATGCCGAGCTCTTCAGTAATCTGTTCTGCGGTCTTGGTGCCCGCGGGTAATGGGCGATCTTCAGGATCATTGAAAGCATATATGACGCTGGCCTGCCAGGTCTGAACCTCTTCGGTGACGACGCGATCCTCGAGATCTAGCTCGACAGTGACTTGACCGAGTGCATTGAGCCAGGTCAACTTACGTGACTGTTTCAAGGTCTCAAAGCCCTTCTCGTAGCTTTTCTGCAATTCGGCGACTGCCGGTGGAATAGAGAAGCTCTCCTCATGCAGGGCGGGCCAGAAAAGTCGTGACAATATCTTTGCGTGGAGGTCCGGTGCTTCCTGTGTTTTCGAGCTCGGAGAAAGTCTCTGATCATTTCGGATTACGGTGTCGACACGCTTGGAGTCAAGAACGTCTCGAAGCATGACTTCACATGCCTGTAACGGGCCCTCTCCGAACCTTAGTTTGAGAAGTTCGAGAACACGAATCTCTTTCTCGAAGTCAAAGTCTTTCTTCAATAGTCGCTCGCCCATAATGTTTTGGAACTCTTTTACGAAAATGTCTCTGGTATCAAATAGGCTGATGAGACTGCCAATGACGTCGGAGTTCTTAGACTTCTTGTAGTCAGGTCCAGCATCAACCGGATCGGGGACCCAATTCATGTCGTCCCAATCCAATTCTGCATCATCATTGTCTCGCGCTGCAAGCTCCGTAGCCCGGTTGAGCTCAATGGCAAGTTCGACCAGAGTATCTCCACCAGGGCCCACGGGTTGACCTTCAGCATCCTCAGCATCCGCGAGTAATCCTTCAACTATGACTTTCACCGTGTCTTCTCGATCTCGTAGATATCGACGGATAGGCCGTGCAACGCGATCTAGGAGTACTCCCTTTGGGTCGAGCGTTCCGAATGCACGGATTATGGAAATGTAAACTTGTAGTATTTCGATGGTCGACGCCCCTGGTTGCAGTAGACGACATGAAAGAACGGAAGAAAAAGAGCTCGTCAGATGGGTACGAGCAACAGGTGTCGTAATGTAATGCTTGAGGTCCTCCACAGCACCCTTGCTAGCGTCCCAGTCCACCACGATATTGAATAACTCATTAACGCGCAGTGCTCCCAATCGATTGATCCCCATCTCTTGCCATTTCTCAAGGTCGCTCAGACTGACGCTGTACATATTCACGCTGGTGTCGTCGCCATCTTCTGAGGTCTTGAGGCATTCCAAAACCTCTACCACGAATCGTGCGTAGCAATTCTCCGTCCATTGACGCAGGCTATCAGTCACTGATGACGGTGATTCCCACTGCCCGGCATAGGTGTTCTTGACATACTCGGTCATTAGATTGTTCATGACATCAGCAAAGACCCTCTGCGCTGCGTCGCCTCCCAAGCCGACACTTTGAAACCCTCTCACATAGTTCAATGTACGTTGCTTTGCTTTGTGGATCGCATATGTATTTTCCTCACCATGACTAGACGTCAAACCGAGTACTATCGAGCCGTCCGCGGTCAGGACACGAGCAAGGAGTTGGGAGATGATTTGCTGAGGCAGCGCATAGGCGATGATGGCATGAAGGTCACCGCGAAACCTTGACTCAATGTTTGAAGCGACCTCGACCGTAGATAGGATGTGGTTCTCGAGAGGATAGAGATAGATCGCCTGGGCCACCTGCAGCGTGCGGAGAAACGTTGTGAGGGCGTCTCCAGGGGTTCCATCAGTTCGCAGGTACTACGTTAACGTCAATGCTCAAGTTTCTTCTCCACAAAGAGCAACCAACATACCTGGATTAAAATTGGTCTTACATAGGCGAGGAAATGGCGTCTCACTTCATTAGTATACCATGCCACCAGATCCCCATCTTGCTGATTTTCAGTGAATAGAGGATATCCTCGTGAGGTAGACGAGAGGAGATAAGATACAGCCTCTAATACATCCGCACTATACTGTTTCATCCAGTGCCCTCTCAATTGGGACTCATCCAGGTTGGCCTGATTGGATGTAATTTGCTGCTCCGGCAGCCTCAAAAAAGTCGTTGCTGTATGCCATGCTCTATTCCACTTGATCTGCTCTGCAGCACTATCTGAAGGTGATGTGGGCTCTGCTGATATCTGTATCTGAGGGCCACCGAAAGACTGCCCCTCACCGACAAAGCCCAACACTGGTGTTGCAACAGGCGTTGGAACCGTGGTTGCAGTGGATGATATCGGAAAGACGGATGCGAAAACGCGCTTCTGAGCTGCAAGCATGATGTGGTGTAGAAATCTCCATGAGCTGCCTAGAGCTTCAAGCGGTCAATCTTCGATTCTGTGTTTACATATGGTGGGGTGCAGCGATTCGCGTACTCTAGGCAATCGCGGACTCGATTAATCAGGCAACACTAACATCTGCACCTAGTAATTAGTTTGTATCCAGTTTTAGTGTATATTACATAGTAAATAAACACAGACACATTGCAGTCCATTACCTACCTATCTATCTACCTACCTACACATACCTCACTGTCATCATTCACCATGTCATTGTTCTTGATTTCTGTCATTTCTGACATTAAATTCATAAGGGAAAAGTTTTTTCTATTGAATAAGAAACTCATTGTGATGTTAATCAATGATGTCATGAGTTGAACCCATACTAAGGTCTTATGATCTAGTTGCTTACTAAGACTTTAAGACTAAGGTCTTATGATCTAGTTGCTTACTAAGACTTTAAGACTAAAGCACATTATCTTCTCACTTTTGTACAAAGCTCTTCTTTTTCTTCTTATAGTATTCTTCTTATATTTAGAAATTATTAATTGAGCATCAATCTCATTACAAACCTGTGACATTAAAATACTATTCTCATTTAAACCTGGCCTACACTAAAGGCCTTGTTATACAATTGTTGAAATCAGTGCAGAATGAGCACAGAAATCCCTATGACAGATAAAGTAAAGATTGTTGCTGAGAAGATTCTTTCTTGAGCACAAATACTTATAACAGAACTATGCAGCATAAAGAGTCATACAGAAGAGAACATGCAGAACATAAAGACTCATATGAATCTTCTTTACATCTTTGTGACAGATTAAGACAACTTCATGTCAGCTACATCAGTAAATACAGTTATTTCAACATCAGCTGTTGCAACATCATCTTCTTCTCAAAAATCAGTCAATTGTATGAACAGTTTCACTTTAAAGCAGCTCATTGCAGTAATAAGAGTGAATTGACACTTAAAGTGATGTCTCTTTGACCCACTCAGATTTGAAGAAAAAAGAGTGAAATTTAGACCTTGACTACAACAAATTGTTGCTAAATTGAATGTGAACATGTCAGATGACAATGTCAGTGTGCAGTTCTGATACTTACACAGTTAACTGAAAGAATTGACTTTAAGTCAGATCACACCTTAAATTGTAACTTGTATCAAGTTAAATGAAGTTTTAAACTGTATGATCATTGAGAAGCTGATCAATTAGCTTTAACACATGTACAATGATTCAGAATTGAAGAAAAGAGCAACTCATATCTTAAAAGCTTTAAAACAGAAAGAAAAATCATTTGCTAAACACCTGATCACCTTTGAATGAATGCTGCTGAAAACAGAAGATTTAAAATGAGATAATGCTGTTAAGAAAACATTTCTTAATAACAGTCTTTATACAACACTTATGCAAGCTCTGATTGTTATTTCAATCTCTGTGTCATATGATGAGTACATTATCTTGCTACAGTGAGTCAGTCACAACTTAAACTCAATTCAGAAGACTGTTACTCAAGAGTGTTGTATGATGACTACTATCATCACACAACAGTCTCACATAAACAACATGAACTGAGAACTCACTGAGCACATCATTGTCACAGCTACAAAAACTGAAGAAAGATGCAAAGCACAATGAGTGTCAGAGAAGAAAGTGATGAAATATTGTATGAAACAACTATGCATGCACTGCAAAAACAACAGTCATTTCATTAAGAACTGCAAACTTCTGTCTGCTGTATGACCTTGTGTCATCAACATTGTTGCTGCTGAAATCATGAAGAAAGTAATGAGGGCAGATGAGAACTTGAAAAAAGAGTAGCTTTTAACAGAAGTTGCAGCTGAGAGCATATGAGATGTGATAAAAGCTGAAAGAAGTTTGAGAAACAGATGAACAGTGTCTTCTTCACTATGTCAACATTAATCAATAAGAAGTCATATGCACATATCTTGTACAACACAGAGTGTCTGTTCTATGAAATAATCACTTTTTACTTTGTTAAAAATCACAATCTACAGCACATGAAGATAAGATCTCATATGATTACAAAGTTTGATGAATCTTCAAATTCATCAGTAAATGAAGTAGCTGTTGTACAAATTAATATTAATGAACATCAGAAGTTAAGAACATTCTTTTATATTGTCTTTAAGTTAGCATTCTACAACCTTATACTGAGTTTATCATGAATGAAGCAGAATGAGATTATATTGAATGCAGACAGAGCCTCTCTTACAATTAAATTCACAGAAACTGTTGTACAAAACAGAAAAGCATCTGCTGAAGGTGAGTTCAATTATATTATAATGTCAGCTATGTTCTTTTTAAATCTTGTATGAAAGAAAGAAGAGAAACAGAAGAAGATTGAGATGTTCTCAACTAACATGATCAATATTGAAAGAGTCTTGATCTCATAAAAGAAGACAGACTCAAGAACTATACTCTTTGACTATTATCATGAGTTTTTAAATGTGTTTAATTATATGATGACTGAGAAGTTGCCTCTCTTAAAAGAAGAAGACACAGATCACTGAATTAAACTAAAAGAGATAAATGAAAAAGAATCAAAAGTACTCTGAGATTCTCTATACAACATGATGAGAGAGAAGCTACTAATGTTGTGAAAAACATTAACAGAACTTTTGAACAAGCAGTTCATATAAGTCAGTAACTCATTTGCTGCAGTGTCTGTTTTGTTTATACAGAAGTGAGAAGATGAACTTTGATTCTGTGTGAACTACTGTGACTTAAACTGAATCACTCAGAAGAATTGTTATCTTCTTTTATTAATATATGAGACTCTGTGAAACATCAAACAGACTCAATGATACATCAAGTTAAATGTCATAGCAGCATTTCACAAGATTTGAATTGCTGCAGAAGACAAATAAAAGACAGTGTTTCATACAAGATACAGGTTGTATAAATGAATGATGACTTCTTTTGAGCTAGTCAATGTTTTAAGCATCTTTTAAAGATATATCAACTGAGTCTTGCAGAATTTTCTGAATAAGTTCTGTTCAGTCTATGTAAATGATATTCTTATTTTCACTGATGAATTGCTGTATCAACATTGAAATCATGTACAAAAGATACTACTACAACTTTAAGAAGTCAGTCTACAATTGACATTGACAAATGTGAGTTTGAAGTTAAGTCAATCAAGTATCTAAAGTTTATTCTGAAAGTGAAAAAAGATGTACAAATGAATTCTCAAAAGATGAAGACAATCATGAGCTGACAAGCTTTTAAATCAGTGAAAAGTATACAGAGTTTCATAAACTTTGCAAACTTTTATCAAAAGTTCATTAAGAACTTTTTTAACCTGATCATGTCTATAATGACCCTTGTACAAAAGAACACATTCTTTATGTGAACAGAGAAAGCTAATCAGAATTTTAAGAAGCTAAAGATCATGTTCATTTCAGTGTCAATTTTAGTTTCATTTAACCACACATGTATGACAGTGATGAAAACAGATTTCTCAAATTGATGCATAAATGAGACTCTGTTACAGTTAATGAACAATGTGTGAAGACTCTATGCCTACTATTCAAAGAAGAATGTATCTGCAGAGTGCAATTATGAGATTTATGATAAAGAGATGCTGATCATCATACAATGCTTGAAAGAGTGAGATGCAGAATTGAGAAGTGTGTCAAGTTTTCAGATTTGTAAAAATCACAAAAATCTGAAATACTTTATGACAGTTAAAAAGCTTACAGAGTGACAAATGAGATGGTCTTTAATACTGTCACAATACAACTTCTTCATACTATACTTGTTGAGTAAGCAGAATGAGAGAACAGATGCTTTATCAAGACAAAAGCAGAATGTGTCAATGAATCTCTCAGACAACAGAGTACAACATTGTATGACACAAATAATACATTTTAAAATGATGAGCAAGCCTATACAGACTGCCTCAATGACAGTAGCAGACTGTTACAACCAAGCTTGATTAGAATTAACAGAATGGGTCAAATGTAAGAACTGTGTAGTCTCTGACATGAGACAACAAGTTAAGCATTGACTCAACCATGAGAGTGTCAAGTTGACCCTTAACAGGTTGAGTCAATTCTTTGAGAGTTGACCCTCATTCTATATAGAAAGAATTGTTTCCCTTATGGAAATGATTGTGTTCAACTCAATACAAGTTATCAACTACTGATTTACCCTACACTGCGCACTGAGATTCTTATATCAACAAGTACAAATCTTTAGCCCTTATATCTGAAACATCTTAGATCAGGATGTAACACTTTAAACACCCTTACAATATAAGAATGACAATCAGTGCACAGAAGTCAGCTTTGACAAGTTAAGTCAACCTTCAAGACCTTCAGCAAATGATCAATGTACTCAAGGTACTGACATCTGATGTGTTCACAGATGAGAGAGAAAAGCTGTAAGCCTTCTTGATCAAGCTTGAGTTGTATATTGAATTCAATCAGACAAAGTTCAGGTTCAAGATGAACAAAGGTCTGTTTACTGTATCATACCTCAAGAATGCAGCATTTGATTGAGTTAACCTCAAACTGCATAAGTTTCTTGACAAGACACTGAAGAAACAGATGAACAATAAGAAATTCATATTCAACAACTACAAGAAGTTCAAGAATGAGCTTTGAAGAGCCTTCAGGGTAGTTGATGAGAAATGAGCAGCGAAAAGATGACTTCACATTCTAAAAATGAATAAGTCAGCAGTCAAGTATGCAGCAGAGTTTCAGTGAATCACAGCCTTAACAGATTGAGATGATGACACTTTAGTATTGCAATACTACTGAGAACTCAATGAGACTATCAAGAATGAAATAATCAGAATGAATTGACCTGAAGAGCTTCAGAATATGATCAATATCTTCATCAACATCAACAGTTGTCAATGAGAATGACGGATGAAGCATACAAGACACTACACATCAAAGTGTTACGTTCTGATCTGAGATGCCTTGAATATTAGGGCTAGAGGTTTGTGCTTGTTGATATAAAGGTCCCAGTGCGCGGTGTAGGGTAAACCAGTAGTTGATAACTTGTATTGAGTTGAACATGACCCATTTTCATAGGGGAAATGGTCCTACTATATACCATAGGATCGCCGTGCTCACACTGCTCACTATAGAGCAATAAAGCTGATAGACCTACTAAGGGTCTATTGTCTCATCGGGCTCGCCGCAAGCATATAGAGCTGTGTGAGCCTATGTTCAGGTATACCCTTTTCTCATGTATTTTCTAGAACACACTAGCTGATTACAGTTTGACTGTAACACAATTCCTTCTCTTCTAGATGCTAGTTCTCTAGTGTCTATATAAGTGAGAGTATAAAGACAGATAGCTTCCCCACTGTCATGCCTTCTCATAAGCAGCACAATTGTCTTCATCTTGCAAAAACCATTGCAACCTTCAGCTTCACTCCTCTCATTGCTTGTGATCATTGTTTTGCTGTTCTTTCTTCCTGTATTATTATGGCAGATCACGCAAAGTGTTCTGAGTGCACCTGTCATGGTTGTCCGTGTGTGTCGGTATCATTAGATTCTCTGAATCATGCTCACCTTCAACTGAAATCCGAACTCAAGATGACTATGAATGAGCGTGTGGAACAGGCTGAGCGCCTTTTCAAGCTGAATGCAAAGGTTCTTCGCCTTTTTAAGACTTTGAAACAGAATGAGTCTTGCACAGTCGCCAAAGTTCGCTGTGTTGCTTCTGAACTGAGCAATGATAACAATGAAACTGAGGATGAGAAAAACTTCTCTGATTCTCCTAATCTTGATTCCTTACTGAAGTCAATGAGTTCTAGCTTCTTTATTGACTCTGAGCCCCCTTCTCAAACTGTTGTAGTGTTTTCACACAGTTGAGTAGGTTCTCTTTGAGCTCTTATGTGTTTTCTGAGGTATTGTATCCTTTTTATTTGACAAGATAGTGGGCTTTCCCACTAATCATCCGTTTTTCTAGAATGTTCTCAACTTGATATTCTTTGTTGAGTTTAACAGATGTTTCAATGGTTTGAAGCAATATGAACTGATTGCAACACTGAAGCATGAACACATGAAATACTGAGTGTATTCACATTTTCTTGAGTAAGTCTAGCTCATAGCTTAACCCCTTAATGTTTCTCTTGATTTTGAACAGTTCTATGCTCTTGTTGTTCAATTTTCTGCTTCTTCACTTTACATGAATATTGTTTGTTCTTAGATAAACTCTCTCTTCAACCACAAAAGGTTTTACCTCTGTTGTTTGTCTTGATTGCTGTTGAATTCTGTTCATCAGATCCTTATGCAACTTCTTGATCTCTGCAATATCTAGTATCACTTTCTGACTTCGTGATCTGTGTGCTTGTGGTTCTCATCATACCTTCAGGTTATATTCATAATTCACTCAAAATGGTGTTTCTTTCATGGTTTTGTTTTGTGTGTTATTGTACACAAACTGTGCCGTCAGCAACAGTTGTACTCAGTTGTTCTGGTTTCTATTGACATAGTGTCTTAAGTATGTTTCGACCGTCTGATTCATTCATTTGCTCTGCTCATTCATCTGTGAGTGATATGCCGTCAACATTTTGTGATTTATTCTGAGTTCTGCTGTGAGCATTTCCTAAAACTTGCTTGTGAACAGCTTGTCTCTGTCAGTGATAAACTTCTTTGATAGCCTGTGATTGTTAACCAATTCTTGCAGTATGGTGTATGTCAATACTGATGCCGTTGCGGTTTTCTTAAATGAAATGAACATGGTATACTTGATCAATCTATCAACTATAGTCAATATACTGTCGAATTTCACTCCTCATGCCGAATTCTTTGATGTCAGTAACTTTGTTATGAAGTTCATAGTAACTGACTCTCATGACACATTTGATGTGTTTAGTTGTGTTACTCTGTTGTATCTCTTATCTCTTTGAATCTTGTTTCTGCAACATAAATCACATTTGATGATGTACTCAGTGATTTGATTCTTAAGGTCACTGATATTGCACCTTCTTTGTATGAGGTTCTCAGTTCTTTTGACTTCAAGGTGTTCACTGACCCTGCTGTTGTGACATACTCATATTAGTTCTTTGTCTGTTAAGGGTGCTTGCTTCACCTTGTACATTGCTGTTAAGCCCTTTGTGAGGATTCCCTTCTCATCTTCACTCAGAATTTCAGCGTGAATCTTTTTCACTTCTTTGTGGTCAGGTCATCTACTCAAAGCGTCTGCTTCACTGTTCTCATTACCCTTTTTGTAATGAATTTGGAATTCATAATTGACTAACTGTTCAGCCCAGCAAACCTGTCATCAATTCAGCTGTTTTGTTGTTACAAAGTTCCTCAAATTCTTGTGATCTGTGTAGATCTGAATAGGCTTCTCAGTACCTGCAAGATAAGGTCTTCAGTCTTGCAGTGCTTTCACTATCACAAGAAGTTCTTTGTCATGAACCTCATATCTTTTCTTGAGTCCTGATAGTTTTCTTGATTGATAGACTATAAGTCTCTGTTGTTCATCCTCAATCTGGTATAAACATGCACCTACTGCAAAATCTGATGCGTCAGTTTTCAGTACCTTTTTGCATGTTGAATTGAGTATCCTTAGGTGTGCCGTTCCCTTAAGGCTTTCCTTTAATGTGTGAAACGCATCTTTCTGCTCTTTATCTCAATGCCATCTCTTGTTCTTGCATGTTAGTTGTGTGAGGGGTTCTGCAATCTTTGCATAATTAGATACAAACTTTCAATAGTAGTTCATCAATCTCAGAAAGGCTTGTACTTTCTTGACTCATTTTGACAAAGGCCAGTTCCTGACTGTGTCTGTTTTCTTTGAGTTCTTCTTGATTTGCTCAGATTGAATAACATAGTTAAGGAATTTGATTTTCTTTGCTTCAAACTTGCTTTTTGACTTCTTCACATACAAAGCCCTTTTGTTAAGCTTTCTCAGTACCTTGTGCACATGGCTGTGGTGCATCTTAAGATTGTCTGAATATATCAGGATGTCATCAAGGTATGTGATTGCAAAATCATCAAGGTATTCTCTCAACATGTTGTTGATTAACCTTTGAAAGGTGGCGGGGGCGTTCTTGAGCTCAAACAGCATAACAGTGTATTTGTAGTGTCTGTATCTTGTTCAAAATGCCGTTTTTCATTCTTTACCTTCCTTCATTCATACTCAATAATAGGCTTCTTTCAAGTTCAGACTTGTGAATCATCTGACTCTGCTTAACCGGTCTTGCAACTCTTCAATTAACGATAAGGGATAACTGTCTCATTTAGTTATCTCATTGAGTTGTCTGTAGTTGACACATAGTTGTTTTGTGCCATTCTTCTTTGATATGAACAGGATCAAATATTCTGTCAATGACTTTGATGATCTGATGAATTCTCTTTTGAGATTCTCATCAAGGTAAGTTCTAACTTTCTTGAGTTGATTCTCACTCATTGAGTATAGCGGCATCCACTTTGGCTGCTTATCATTCAATAGCAGTATTTTGTGATCTCATGACTTATGCTCTGATAAGCTCATTTCTGATTGTTCAGAGATCTCATACACATCTACTGTGGCATATAATTCTTTGCTGATTCAATCAATTCTTGAGTTCTTTTTGCGTAATCAGGGCATCCTTAGTATGACATCATACTTGATTGAATTGAGAACATCAAATGTCAACTTCTGTGAATCTTCTAGTATTATGACTTTGATGTGAACCTGGTCTGTTATTCACTTGAATTCTTTGTTGATCATATATACTTGCATAAGCTTCAGCACTCACTGCAGTGTTAGTTCTAGCATTCCTATCACTTGTTGCAAAATATAGTTGTTGGTTGCTTCTGAGTCTATCATTGCTCAAAGGAGTCTATCCTGTTCAACTTGAACATCAACTCATATCTTATGGTTCTTGTCATTCCCTTGAGACATTAGAAGCTTCTTGTTCCCTAGTCTCTTTAAGGGAGCTTGCAGTTTTTTGACTGTACTGCGTTGCTTGCTCTCCTTCAGAGGTTCTGAAACCATCTAGGTTCTATCTCTTGTACAATCAGTTGTATGTATTTCTCACTGCCTTTCTTGACATATTGTTCTGAGTGTAGGTGCAGTTCATACTGATTATATTCTCACTGAATCTGGTTCTGAAGTGCTTCCACTTTCTTCAGAAACTTGAGTGACATGTAGTTCTCTGAAAAGGTCCAACAACCACCACCTGATGTCGGGTACTCTGTGAGTAAACGAATCTTGATTTTGTGGCTCTTAGTTTTTCACACAAGTTGTTTTGATACTGAGTTGATTGCTGTTCATACATCTTTCATCAATTTGTTGAGTTTTAAGCATGCTTTTGCTCTTTTCATTTCTTCTTGTTGCTTCTTAAGGTCATCAACTCTTTTCTCAAGCTCTTTCTGCTGTCTTTCTAGCAGTTGTTGACGCATCTCTCAGCGCTGATTCTCAGGGTGCTCATATCTTGTTTTGAGTCTCATGTTGACTTCTCAGTTGTTGACGTCTTTTGAGTTCGCATTCAAATTCAGGGCTATTCAGATGCTATCACTGTAGTCTTCTTCTACCTGAGTTCTGTGAGTATCAGTTTCTTTGATCTCAGCTTTCTTTAAAATAGCTAATCTCTTTGATTGACCTGTTGTGTTGTAACCGTTTTGTCCCTTCTTGAGTTTCTGTGGGTATCATTTGACTTTGTCTTTGCTGCTCATATGTGTTCAGCACATGTCGTCATAGCAGGCTGTTCAGCTCAGAGCGTCATGCACTATGTGTGTATCTGTTGCTGCAACTTCTTTTCTTTCTCATTGAGGTTTCTTGCAGGTCCTTGCAAGGTGTCTGAGCTTTTCACAGTTATAACATTCGCAAGTCTCTGCTCATTGAGGTTGAGGCTTATAGGGCTTGCTCATGCGTCATCCTTGCTTCATCTGTGGCTGCTGCTCATGATGCTTCTCAATTGCGTCAAGGTTCATAGGGTCACCTCTTCTGAGAGTATAACATCTTTCTCACACCTTTAGTGTGTAGTGCTCTGTGCGCTTCATCCGTCATTTTCATTGACAACTGTTGATGTTGATGAAGATATTGATCATATTCTGAAGCTCTTCAGGTCAATTTATTCTGACTATCTTGTCTTTGATAGTCTTGTTGAGTCCTCAGTAGTATTGCAATACTAAAGCATTGTCATCTCAATCTGTTAGGACCGCAATTCGCTGAAACTCTGCTGCATACTTGACTGCTGACTTATTCATCTTTAGAATGTGAAGTTGTCTTTCTGCTGCTCATTTTTCATTGACTATCTTGAAGGCTCTTCAAAGCTCATCCTTGAACTTCTTATAGTTGCTGAATATGGATTTCTTATCATTCATTTGTTTCTTTGGTGTTTTGTTGAGAAACTCATGCAGTTTGAGGTTAACTCAATTGAATGCTGCATCTTTGAGGTACAATACAGTAAACAGGCCTTTGTTCATCTCGAACCTGAACTTCGCCTGGTTGAATTCAATATATAACTCAAGCTTGGTCAAGAAGGCTCACAGCTTCCCTCTCTTGTCTGTGAATGCATTGAGTGTCAATACCTTGAGTACATCAATCATTTGCTGAAGGTCTTGAAGGTTGACTTAACTTGTCAAAGCTGACTTCTGCGCGCTGATTGTCATTCTTATATCATAAGAGTGTTCAAAGTGTTATGTCCTGATCTGAGATGCCTTAAATATTAGGGCTAAAGGTTTGTGCTTGTTGATATAAAGATCTCAGTGCGCAGTGTAGGGTAAACCAGTAGTTGGTAACTTGTATTGAGTTGAACATGACCCATTTTCATAGGGGAAATGGTTCTACTATATACCATAGAATTGCTGTGCTCACACTGCTCACTATAGAGCAATAGAGCTGATAGACCTACTAAGGGTCTATCGTCTCACCGGGCTCACTGTGAGCATATAGAGCTGTGTGAGCCTATGTTCAGGTATACCCTTTCCTTGTGTATTTTCTAGAACACACTAGCTGGTTATGGTTTGGCCGTAACACAAAGGTGTGAAAAAGATGTTATATTCTCAGAAAAGGTGACTCTATAAACCTCAACGCAATTGAGAAGCACTGTGAGCAGCAATCACAAGTAAAGCAAGAACAGTGCATAAGCAAGTTCTATAAGCCTCAACCTTAAC
>JAABUP010002194.1_pt1 | contig 38741 bp, 30 predicted proteins | sample 5559201 | NCBI WGS metagenome assembly JAABUP01 (sample SAMN10711887, study PRJNA513373) | rock metagenome | isolation source: Antarctica rocks | place: Antarctica | reverse complement strand
ATTAACGTTCACCGTCGATGAAGCAGCCCTGTGAGGTCTCGTCATGTCGCATCGGATAAAGTCGTCGAATCGAATCGACTGAGGAGATGGTCCCGGGAGGATGGTTTCGCTTACACGGCCGGCTGCATTTGATCTCAGATCTCTCGAATGCACGAAAAGAGCCGAAAGCTTGGTGAACGCCGGTGGAGGATGTACGGGAATCCGCTCGAAACAATGAAAGGTGTCTCAAAGAGATAGCTGATACGCAAAGCGATCCCCAGAAACTGGTCTTCCACCCGCATGCCATAACAAAGAAGAAGGGTCGAGAAAAGCAACGACCTTGGGACTGCGACATTTGGACAGTAAAGTAAATGTTGCCAGCTTGCGGTGGAGGTCATTGGTCTCTCTGAGTGAATCTGCAGATCTGCAGCAGTACTACCTGGCTAGGTAGGTAGTCTGTGCTTGCCGCATTCAGAGTAGTCACTACCGTATCGGCAAATTCGATGAAGCCAAAGGCGGACCGTACCGGAGCTTAGGACTAGCGCACCCTTTCAGACGTGCCTCTCAGGTTCAGATCAAGACCATTCTCGTAGACAACTTCGCCCATCACCAGTACTGCAATGTACTTTCGTGACGAGCTGGGCCGGCTCAGCATCGAGAGACCCCACGGTCCTGTATCCAACAGGCCGGCCTGCCTACACAACCGCCCTTTAGGAACAAAGGACAGCCCAAAGCGACCACTGCTGATCGAATGGCGTCGTGTTGCAATGCAGGCTCAGCTGAGTTCATGCAACGGCCGGTCTCGCCCAGAGCTCGTGCGAGAAGTAAGAGGCAGAAATCAGCGCTAATTCGAATCGGAGATGCCCCGCCTTCCTTTAGCAGTACAACGTCGAAGAAGCCTCTACAACGACTGCACCCCAGCATGGAGTGGGGCAGCGGTGGACTGCTAACCGAGGTGAAAGTCTCGAGCAGAGGTCTTATGCACGACGCTCTGCAGACGTAGATGCATGACAGCCAGCTAGCAGGGTACGTCGCATACCGTCGTGCCATCTAGCCATTGGCGAATATACGCGAGCTGTACCACGGAGTTAGGGCGCGCTTCTTGTGAGTTCCTATGTGTATGTGGGGACTACGTGTTATTCGACAGCCTGGTCGCCTGGCACCTTCTGAGCTTCTCCTGCCGCAATGTCATCCGTGTGTCTAACCCAAAGTGTGCGCGGATAATCTCCTTCCGCGGTCCACCACAAGCGTCGATAGGGGTTCTGAGTGGGTGAGTGGATCTTGACGGTGCTCAGAAGGCGCTAGTTCGTCAGACGTGTACCTACATGGACCCGACCGGTAGGAGTTGCGAGATGAGCCCTCCTAAAATGGCCAAACTTTCTTCAATCACCCAACAGAGGCAGGGTACGAACCCATCCGTACTTCGCTCGACTTGAACGTTCGACCGACTCCGACGACGGTATCTGACGTCTAACATTCGAGCTTGGCGTCTCTCGTCTTCAATCCTCAGAACATGCAGGTAGACGATATACCCTGCCGCTGCAAGTGCCCAGATCTCGCATGCTGCCGATTTCGCTTTATGGCAGACTTGATCTGCCACAGCTGCTCGGCGGGACCATCCGCCCGTCTCAGACCACTTCAAACCCCGGGTAGGTACACCTGCTTCCAGCGACACCATTCACCGCCTCGATGTCCTCTGACCTCAATCATCACGTCGATACTGTCCTTGGGTCCTCGACTGCCCGCCAAGGTCAGGGTAAAAGGGCGGCCTGCGATCGATGTCGAGGGCAGAAATTAAGATGTCTTCGGGAGGCTCCAGGAGGAATCTCCACGGGGAAATGCGTCCGCTGCAATACAGCAGGTGCTGTATGCAGTTTCAGTGTATCGAAGCGGGCGGGCAGACCCCCGGCCTCTGCCACCGCCAACTCTGCTGAGCGGAAAGCCAGAGGGAAAGGCCTTCAAGAAGGGCATGCTTCGACAAACGGAAGACCGCCCCTTCTGAACAAGATATCTAATGAAGACATGCTCGAAGGCCCAGATGGGCAGAATGGTAAGAATCTGCGCACGCAGATTATGTTCATAAATTAAGGGGAAATAGATGTCGGGCACACGAGTTCATCGGATGAGTTTATACCCCAACCACTAATGGCTTCCTTTATGAACGACATGAGTTGGGGTCCCGTCACAGACATGCCGTGGATAGACGAGGGTGTCGCTGCTTCTTACGACCAAGGAGATCTCACAGGTTCCACTAATTTTGACTCTTTCATTCAAGATTACAACTGGACACTCCCAAATAGCTCGTCTAGTGGCCAGTTTAGTCAGTCTCAACCCTCGGCCTTTATAGATAATCCAATTACCGCAAACCTCAAACCGTCGGATGAAATAATGACTGATTCGCCACCACTAATGTTCGGAACGAAAGCTCTGAATCCACAGTTGATCTCTTCAAACATGGAGAACGGAGAGGGGTCAATGAACTTCAGCATGATGAATCTTACACCCAAACCCAAAGACAAAGATGCCAGGGGAGGCGATCTTATGTCTGAACCCTCCTCAGCAGCCGGTGGCGATGTGCATCATCGACGGATGCAGGAGCTTTCTGAACTTGGGATGAATTTATACTCGCAGGTGATTGCTAACGAAGAGTACCACCAAGCTCGAATCATTAATAATTCCGTCGTTCCATGCGAGCAATTGGTGGGAAACATATTGAAGAGTTCTGCTACCTTCCTCAAGCTCCTTGGATCCTTTTATCCGCCAACCACAATCAAACGATCAGCCTCCAAAGCCTCCGTTTTCGATTCCAGTGACGGAGAAATCTCACCATCCGAAGCCTCCATTTTCAGCGATTTCAGTGACATTGCTACAAACACGACCAGTACCACCACCGGCGATCGTTCTCAGGACTATCAATGGAAGAATCCCGGACCAGCCGGCAGTCTTTTGCACAATGGCACCAGCGGCGACAATGACGGAGACGCTGCGAAGCCTTTTACAGCGGACATGACCCTCATTTTGCAGCTCCTTACCTGCTACATTCGCATCATCCACCTCCACAGCATCTTCTACACTCAAGTCCACGACTGCTTGACCGCTCCTCCCAACAAACGGGAGAACCCTCTCCCCCCAATATTTCCCGGCATGCACGTCGGCGGCCTGTCCCTCGATGATTTCCCAAATTTCCAAATCAAATTGCTACTACAGATCTCCACGCACGTGCTCGGAGAGATTGAGAAGGCGCTAGGATTGCCGGACGGGTATCGCATCAGTAAGAAGAATCCGCACAGTCAAGGGATTTTGGAAGCTAGTGTGAGTGTGCAGTTTGTGGAGATGACGATGAGAGAGAATGTCCGGACTGGATTGATGGGTATTGAGAAGGATAGGGTCAAGAGTATTCGTGATAAGCTGGCGAGCCTGCGGGTTTTGCTCAAAGGGACGATTAATATTTAGACCTTGCGTCTTTTGGTGTCGCCCGATTGCAACTCATAGAGTGAATGATTGGTCTTTCAAATTTCTGATTGTTTTGTTTGCCTTTTAGGGGAGGAGTGGGGGGTTTGGGGGCTGGCGGGGGTGTCTGTGTGTAACGGATCTAGATGCTGATGTATGAAGAGCTTGAGAGTATCGCTGAACAAGAGGACAATCATTGATAGCGTTCTTGATACCCCGGTGTGCGCGAATCGTCCTTTTTAGAGGAGACTGGGCCCGTTTGAGACGGGCAGAAAAGCACGACCGGGTGTTTTGGCAGGGATAGATGCTAGATTCATGGCCAGACGGTAATAGGACTGGGCTTCGTTCGATTAGATAGATTCAATTCAGTTGTGTTGGGCTCATAAAGGTTCAGGTTTCAATATGTTGTATATTGAAAGATACCCAAATTGGTGTGTTGCAAAGATGAAAGATCAGATAAGAAATGCAGCCGTCAACAACCTCAAAACAGGATCCCGCACAGCCTTGAAAAGTTATCTCAGCGCTTCCAGCAAAAACTCATACCCAGGCGCCACCTGCTCCTCCCACTTCTGCATCCCAGGCTTAAGGTTCAAATCGTGAATATGCTTGACCCCCTTGACAGGCAAAAACCCATTCCTGACTCCCTCCTTCTCAAGCGCACGGGCAAATTTATCCGCGGTATGGAACGGCACGATTTCATCTTTCTCACCGTGAATGAGGAACGTCGGCGTCGTGTAGGCGCCCTTTCTCAACTGAGCCATTGGACTGATAGCAGCGATCTTGTCTGCGTCCGGTTTGCGGCGCCAGTTTGGGTCTGTGATTCCGTTCAGCATCATCGGTAGGCCGTTGCCTTCTTTGAAAAGGGAGAGGACGAGCTCGGAGCGAGGATCACCTGGGCGGACCCAGCCGAGACCCGTGCTGTCGACTTTACCGTTGTCGTAGCTGGTGATGGGACGAGTGGGGAGGGAAGAGATGATTTTTTCCATGGACATTTTTCGTTCGGGGTATTGTTCTGCGCGGCGGACGTCGAGGTCGCCGGATTCGAAGTCGGTGGGGCCGTAGAAACTTAGTATCGCGAGGGGAGGTTGGAGGTTGCGGGTTTTGGTGGTCCATGCGGTTGTCATGGCTAGATGGCCACCTGTCGACCAGCCGATGACGATAATTTTTGATGTGTCAAGCGCGATACCTCTATGATGGACAGCTGACTGCAGGCTTATTTGCGCCCAAGCATATGCGTCACAAATGTCGGTCATGGGCCCATCGATCAGATTGATTTCAGGACATAGCCGATAGTCCAGACTTATTGGGAGGATTCCTTTCGAGAGGAGGAATGATGTCTGGGCTGGGCGGACAGCTTTCTTGGAAAGCGTCATGTGACCCCCGCCATGTATCATCAAAGCTATCGAAGAATCAGTCAGTAAGTCAACGGCAATGGAGTTGTCGCTCTACCAATCGGCATTGGCCTCCCTGGAGCCATGGTGGGCAAAAATATGTCTGCCAGGATTTTTGTCCCATCGACCTCTTTGTAGGTGATTGTCTCGACCATGTGATCCCTCTTGCCACTGGGAGAAACACTAGGGGCTCTGGAAGGGGTACTTACTTGTTTCTTAGACGCGACAAGTAATCTCTGTGTGTTTGATTCTGGACTCTGGCCTTGTGAGTAGGACATTGATGTGTAGCCAGCCTCCTTGAAAGAGCGCATCCATGCTTCCGGAGGTTGGAGGGGGTAGTCAGCATCGTTCGCTAGCCACCAGCCGTCAAGAAGTCCGAAGACAACATCGTACCAATCGATGATCTGGGTGACTTCAGAAAGGACTATGAAGCCGTCTCTTCTTAAGAGATCTCTCAGCCGTCGTGTCGAGTTGGCCTTGTTTGTTGTCGCGTGTACGCAATTTGTCCCCACGACAATATCATATTTCTCTTTGAGCGATTCTGGAACAGGGTTCTCTAAACTGAAGGTCTGAAAGTTCATCCAGCCATATTTGCTAAACTTGGATTTGGCATCCTTTACAAGAGTTGGACCAATATCTGTAAATGTGTACTCGACGGGTATCCCACTAGCCTGGATGACCTCTGCAAGCCTTGTTGTCGTACCGCCGAAGCCGGCACCGACTTCGAGAATCCGAAGAGGATTATCGCTGCCAGCAGTACTTTGAGCAAGAATGGCGTCAATGAAGACAACAAGCTGCTCAGTAAGTGCCGAAAGCATAGGAGATTCGGTATAGTATTCTCCCATGACCTGCTGAGGACCAGAACCCTTGAACATGAGTCCAACAGGATCTGCTTTCCCAACAAGACAGTCAGCGAGTTTTGGACCTGTGAGCTCCATAAGTCTTGCCTCCCCGCCGTAAGCGGGATATTGCGTTACGAACTGTTGATGTAGTTGGCGCGAGGGTGTTCTAGGCAACTCTGCCCCGCCTCGAAGACACTCAGATTGTTGCATGGTGATAATTTCATGATCCTCGAGGATTTGAAGCAATCTTCTCATGACTTTGCTATGCTTGGGGAGATGCTGGACAGTAGGTACTTTGTGGCCGCATGGTATCGCGGAAAGATCGACCTTGAGAGCTTGGAAAGCTTCAGCAATATAGGCTAATAGAAGTTCGTTCTGTTTAGCTGCCACTGTGGACCAATAGCCAATAAATCCGCGCTTCTTCGCGGACTGGTCGAAGCTGGACTCCGACTGAACAAGACATTCAATGGGGTTCGCCAAGACAGCTGGGTTACCAGCTACTGCAGGGGCCCGCCCCAAGGAGCTCGACGCATTCTGAGCAGTTGTCACAGATTGCACACAGGCTGCTGGCGCTTGGGGTTTCCCTGCTGGTGAACCCCAAGCTCCGAGGAAAACTAGGACTTCGTTGACGGTCGACTCCAAGGTAAATCGATCATCCTCTATTTCAATCGAAAAGGCCTCTTCGAGATCACTCTTCAATTCAACGGCAGATAGAGAATCTATACCAATATCCTGAAGTGTTGCGTCATCTTTGATAGAATCAGCCGGAGCTCCAGAAGTTTCGGACATCATTTTGAGCACGTCCTGACGGCGCCCAGATTTGGGCGGTGTTGATGTGATTTCTATTGCAGACACTGCTTGGTTTGCTGCAGGCGTTTCTGTGTCAACCGGAGCAGCAAATGCAGCTTTCGGCTTGGTAGTAGGAGTTGGTAGAAGGAGTTTGCAAAGAGCCTCATAAGTGGTCATCATGAGATCATCCGAGGATATCTCCTTGCCAAAGCGCGACTGTAGCTCTTCTGCCATTTCAACGGCAGCCAAAGAATCTACGCCCAGATCGCTAACGTTGGCATCCATAGTAATCTCGGAAGTAGCTAGTCCAGTATACTCAGCCATGATGCTCCGTAAGTTATCAGCGCTATCATCTACTAACTGGGGCGTCTGCGCCCCGGCTTCTGATGATGGAGTATTAATCCGGGTAAGCCCAGGTGGAGAATCTGAGTCTTGCTGTGACGATTCCTCAGATGTAAAAGAGGATGTTGATGGAACGGTTGTGATAGCTGCTTTCGTCCCCTGGACAGGCTTTGGATTGGCTGAGTCAAGGAGTCTCTCTAGTTGCGAAATAAGGAGCTTAGTGAATTGAACGCCCATGACTGTCATCACTAGCTCCCCATTTCTTTTTAAGACGAAGATGTCGCCAACTGCCGTACTGTCTCCCGTGGGATGAAATTTGGTATACACTGTCCAGGACTTGCAACTGTGAAGATCGCACGCCACCGACATTGAAGTGCTGTCTACGCCAGTTGCAACATAGACATCTTCGTTTGTGACCAAATCGCTGCTATTGATCAGAAGGCCGACAACTTGAATAAAGGTGTCTATAGCTATGGTATCGCAGTATTGGGTAACAGTGCTCTCATCGGTACGGATTGAATCGTCGGGAAGATCGATTTCCCCTACAGCTTGCCTCCCGTCCATGGTAATATGAGATATTCCCTGAAGAAAGTCGGCGTAATGAACGACCTGGGAGAAGAGACCATAAGCTCGGTTGGATCTCAGCTTCTCTGTGCCCGGTTTCTGGGTCAATTCACTCATGCTGTCAGCAATGAGCCTCTGATAAGTTTTGAGCGTCGGCTGCGCAGTCAACCCGATTTTTCCTTTGCCGTGAGTCACTAGCCTTGGTTTCAGATCATTCTTCGATGAACTCTTGATGTCAAAGCTCCAAAATTGTTTATCGGAGCCTTCGTGGAGTGCCAAGGTCACTTCGCGAGCTAAGTCGACACCCAAGGCTGCCTGAAAGCTCAAATCTTTGAAGTAAAGGGTACCGGGTTCGATGTTACCGCATAAATTCTGGACGGCCATTGCTGCACATTCCATGTACATGGAGGCTGGGCACAGTGGTCTCTGCCGGACCGCATGGCCAGACACAATTTTCCGATACCGTTGGGTCGCAACGTGGATCCGAAACATCTTGGAGGAGCCGCTGAGATCCTTGTTAGTTACCAATCTCAAAGGCTCTTCTGGCTGTTTTGGGACATCCTTGGGTGTGTTTTGAGTTGGAAGTTTCTGTTGTGCCTCAATTGCGCGATCAATGTTTGCTAGCCAGTGCGGAGTCTTTTGAAATTGATATGGTGGGAGCCATATCTGCTTATAGCCATTGTCTTTGGGCGATAAGAAATTCCACAGGGACGGGAATACACCTTGCTTCCAGAGGTTGATAGTGACCTCGGGTAGCAGTATCGCGGGATTGTGCGCATCTCTCATGTTCATGGCTTGGAATAAATGGTCTTCATGCGTTCCCACCGCTCGTTTGACCATGGGTATGATGGGAGAATTCATGCCAGCCTCAAGCCAGATGCAAGGTCCAAAGGCTCTTTCGATCCGCTGTACTGCATCTGCGAAGTAGACGGGCTCTCTCGTATGCTGCGAAGGTCTGCTGGGTTGTATACTGTCAATTTGCTCTGCCGTACAGGTCTCCAAGCGAATTTCGGGGGTGCTAAACGTCAACGACGCCGAGACTCTGTCCAAATCTTCCAAGAGGGGCTTCGTAAACATTGAATGGAAGCCATGGCTTACATCAAGGCGCTGGCTTCGGACACCTTGGAATTGGGATTCTTCTTTCAATAGAGTCTCGGCTCTAGTGATTGATGACGAGTTGCCAACAACTACTTGGCTCGATGGAGCATTGTAGCAAGCCACTTCGATTTCTGGATTTGGCACGCTAGTTCTGACACTGGCGACCACATTTCGAACAACTTCACGGTCAGAATGAATAGCAAGCATAATACCTCTCTCTGGGCCCCATTTGGATACCATCAAAGAGGCCCTATTAGCAATGAGTTTGAGCCCATCCTGGAGCGACAATACTCCAGCCACCACCAAGGCGGTCAACTCGCCGAAACTATGTCCAACGAGTGCGCAGACTTCGAGGCCTGCATCAATCCAGCATTGTGCGGATGCATACTGGAGGGCAAATGTACCACATTGCAAAGCGACAACATCTGAGATTGGCTCTGATTGAAAGAGTGAGGGTAGTATGGGGGAGAAATTGAGGCTTGTGAGAATACTGTCGCAGGTGCGTATGTACTTTCGGAAGCGTGGGTGCGAATTGTAGAAGCTCTCGTCCAGGCCAACATTCTGCTTACTCTGGCCTCCGAAAGCCAAGACCACACGCTTTGGCTTCTGTGGGATCTCAACGTAGCTGGTAGAACCAGGTCGGAAGGACTGTGTCAGACTGGTGATATCAGATGCTGTAGTAATAAAAGCGTGTCTGTGGTGTTTTCTTCGCTCGCTCAGGGTGAACGCCAAGTCTCCCAATTTCGGCTTTGGGACGGCCCGTTGGAGGTTGATTTCGAGGGCGTTGACGTACGCGATCAGGCTTTCTTTGGATGCTGCACTGACAATGATAGGATATGCAGAATCAAGCGTAACAACGTCCACAGAGTCGGGCGAGGTCTCTACAAAGCTGGGAGGTCCCTCACAGCACAGCAATGCGGCATTGCTGCCGGCGGCACCGTAGCTGTTCACGCAAGCGGCAAGCAAAGGCGCGTCCCACCGTACACTCTTAGTGTCAATGCACATCCTATCTGAAGCAAGATCCGGAATCTTTGGATTGAGGACGCTATGACTGGCTTGCGGTGGGATGGCGCTCTTCTGGATCATGGCTAGAACTTTAAGCAGGCCCGCCACACCGGCTGCCGTCTCACAATGACCCATATTTCCTTTGATAGAGCCAAGGTGGAGTAGATGTTCTCTGTCTGGACCGCCAAAGGCCTCGCGGACACTGGCGACCTCTAACGGATCCCCAGCCTGAGTGCCTGTTCCGTGAGCCTCTACGTACGACACCTGCTCCGGTGTCATTCGGGCCTGGCGTAGAACGGTTTGATAGAGCTTGATCTGGGCAGGCGAAGAGGGAATCGTGAGTGCTGGCGACAATCCTCCTTGATTTGTTGACGATCCTGGAATGACACCGAGGACCTGATTCCCGTCTGCCACAGCTTGGCTAAGTAACTTCAAGACCACCAATCCCGCACCCTCAGAGCGACAGTAGCCATCTGCGGACTTTTCGAATGGTTTGCACTGGCCAGTGGGACTCAAGAATCCAGCTTTGGCCAGATCGAGATAATTATTAATTCCAGTAATGACATTGACTCCGCCTGTCAAAGCCTGTGTGCATTCGCCTTGTTGGACTGCCTTGACAGCCCGGTTAATGGCCACAAGAGAAGATGAGCAGGCAGTGTCAATGACTTCTGCGGGACCACTCCAACCGAAGTAATAGCTGAGTCTCCCGCAAAGGAAAGCCCTGATGGTCCCAGTCGAAGTATACGCACTCGGAGGATTAGCATTAGTATTATCGAGGTATTCGCAGAAACTAGCTCCAATGAAACAACCAATAGGGTCTCCTGACTCGCGCCGATGCGATCGTAAATAACCACTGGACTCCATGGCCTCATATGCCAGCTCGAGGAGTACACGCTGCTGAGGATCCATATTCATCGCTTCCTTGGGGTTGGTCCCAAAGAACGCATGATCAAAAGTTTCAACGCCGTCAATGAAGTTGCCGTGAAATTTCTTCTTCCCAGCAAACTTCCAGTCCTGCGATGCTCGAAAGCTACCGTGAATATCGAATCTGTCACTGGGAACTTCCACATGTTTGGATGTTCCACCAGACAAGAGATCCCAGAGTTCTTCGAGGTTATTAGCGCCAGGCAAGCGACATGATGCACCAATGACTGCAACTGCATCATCTGGGAATTGGTAGTCTAGCCTTGGTGCACGGACCGAAGCAATGTGGTCGCTAATGAAGGATAGGACATCCAGCTTAGTGATCTGTAATTGGAGCTTATGGAATGGTGATAATGGAACGCAGTCTCCGATTCCAAATGTTGCAAATTGATGTGATTTACGCCCACTAAGGTCGAGGTCTTTCGCCAATTTGGACAGTAACGTGTACCATTCACATCGACCTGCGAGGATTGTGTTTACCACCTCGTGAGTAAGTGAGCCAGTTGTAAGCTGTTCGCCGGTTCTATTCGATCTGACTGAAGTCTGCAAATTTCGAGCACTTGGAAGTTGCAAGGACTTAGTCCGGTCACACAAGTCGCATAGCTCTTTTGCGAGATCGAGATTCTCTGGATTGTGAACCTTGCCCCGGATGTGCATTTCCTGCACTAGGAGGCCTTGTGACAGCGCATCGGCCTGGAGCTTGGCCAGCACAGGTACTGGCCCGACAATACTAATTGTCTTCGGGTCTGTTATGGCTGAGATGTACGACTATATGAAAGTTATTCCCGAGCCTGACTCACGTCGTGAAAAGCAGCTTTAGACCAAACACTTACGCCAGGGAATTTCTTCACTAACTCCTCTCCTTGTCCCACTCGTTTCATACGGACAACGATTGTCGTTGCTCCCGGGACCGATTCGTCGTCACCCAATTCGCCATAAGCTCCAATCCCCAGCGTGACTCGCAATGTGACTGCAACATTCTTGATGAGCTCTGCTTCATCTCTCGAGCATGCAATCGCTATTGCGGGAGGTAGACCGCCGCAGTAGCCTTGGACACCGCCCCCTTTACGAACATGTGCGAGGAAATCCGAGTGTCTAATTCCGTGAAGTTCGAGATACTGAAAATACTGGCCCATTTGGATGATCACTAATAGCGGCAGGGATAAGATCCCAGACATAGCGTTGGCTATAGGAGCCGAATTTCCAGTCGTTATCCAATCCGATAGGTTCTGCATGTGCCGAGGCCCTTGACTTAACGCTGCGATATCATTCCTTTGATCTGCAAATATTTTCCAGGTGTCTTTGAGGGAAATGATGTCCTGACAAAGAGCTTTCAGATACCTATTTTGGTAGATGTAGGAGTGCAGTTGGTCGAGATAACTCTCCTGAGGTGCTTTGCTCTGCGGACAGAACACAGCAACGGAAGCCATCTGGCCCGTACCAGGGTTGACCAGCATATTGATGACTGTTAAGTGTTGAAACTTGAAGTCGTAAATTGAGGTAGTGATGGCAATCTGTCCAATATCTCAGAGCAAGACCAAAACTTCCAGTGCTTTTGATATTAGATATTCGACTATGTTTCAAGCAAAGCCATTTACCTCTCCACTCGAGTGCGAACTCCAGGCTTTGATCCGACCAGCATTGTTTGTACTCTATCCTTTGTTTTACCACGCAATGCATCATGTTGGAAGGCTAAGCACCAATTCGGAGTAAAAGGCTCTGCCCGAAAACGCTGCCGATGCTCGGTGGATTAGGAGAACTTCTAAAAGCAGACTTGTATTAGCCCTTGCTCGTCTCCAGATCCCAATATGACTGGATGATTGGATACCAAAGAATTTGCAGCCGTACTACCCATTCATTGGGTTCTCGGTGTCTGTAAGGATCGACAGCGTGTGGAACAATTAGCCCCTTCTACTTTAATACCAGAGACGAGATCCTCCCCAAAGGCTTCTGGTGGTCAGATTCTGCAAATACCCTTCTGACATTTTCTGCAAGATTAAGTTCAAGATAAAGGTCCCGCGGCTGTCGTCAGGCAAATCTACTGGCGGATCGACCAAGGCGTGCAGTATTTGGATTTCCAACATTCGGAATGTTGTGATCAGGGTATGTGGGTCCCCGAGCTGCATGTTCGGCGCAGATCGGCTGAAAGGGGGAAAGTTGTAGTCCAATCAGAGATTCCAGCTATGGCAACCATTTCGAAGTGAACGGCATTCTCGTGGGACTGATTGCACAGTACAGCGCCTTTACGTCCTAATTTTGCTTTTCCCTCTCGTCAAGCTCTGTGTACCGCGATTCTTTCAAAAAGACACTGGGCAAGCTATTGCGTCGAGTAAGTCCTTAGCAAAGATAGCCTTTAGGACTTGTCTGCTGAATCTATTGCAGAGTCTCCAAAATGTCAGTCACTCATATGATATTGCCTCCGATGGCTCTCACTTTAAGTGAATTGGCCATGGCCGGTAGCATCATTTGCGTCTTTGTATGTGCTCATTCCCAACATCTTCCAAGCATCGTAGGATTTACAATGAAATCAGTACTATGTCACGTCTGCCATCTACTGTATCTACTTTCATCCCATGGCCAAATTTCCTGGACCCAAGTGGACTGCTTTCTCACGTCTACCTTTGGTGTCAGCAACTATAAGAGGACAAACGTGGCAGTACCTAGACAAATTGCATGCGCAATATGGCCCCGTTGTTCGCATCGCACCCGATGAGATCACGACGACACGATCGGATGCCTGGAAAGACATTTACACCAGCAAACCTCTTCTTCTGAAAGATCCATACAGCCAGACGCCTCCAATGAATGGAGCTGATTCTTTGTTTACGGCAGCTGGCCCCACACACGTCCGTATAAGAAAGACAATGATTAACGCCTTTTCCGACCGAGCCTTGAAAGACCAGTCACCCATCATTGAATCATACGCAGATCTGCTTATCACCAGACTCCGCCGTGAGGCTGGCAAGAGCCCCAAGGGTAAAGTTGATATGGCGAAATATTATGGATATGCCATGCTTGACATCATCGCGGACTTGACATTTGGCGACTCCTTCCACGGCCTAGAAGGCGACAATGAACACTCATGGATTTTGGGCTTTTTTCTTGGTGCAAAGTTTGGCTCTGTGAGGAATAGCTTGAGCCGATGGCACCCCATCGACAAAGCATTCGGATGGGTATTCCTGAAATTGACTGCAAAGCACAGGGCCAAGAATTGGAAGATAGCTACCGATATGATCACCAAACGCCTAGAAATGGGCGATTTAGGGTCAGCGAGATCGGATTTCATCACCCCAGTCATCGGTAAAGTCGATGAGACGATGGAGAAAGGTATCACCAGGAAAGAATTGAACACGAACGGGTTGGCTGTCGTCATCGCTGGCTGCCAGCTACCAACGGTGGCTCTCGCGGCCGCTAACTACCTCCTGCTGCGATACCCACAGACGTTGAAGGAATTGACGCACGAGATCCGAACGAGCTTTGAATCCGAGAAGGAAATCACAGTCCATTCGACACAAAATCTGCCTTACCTTGCCGCGGTCATCAACGAAACCCTCCGGATTCATCACCCGACACCTATCAATCTGCCCAGGATAACCGTGCCAGAAGGTCAAGTGGTTGATGGTGAATTTATCCCCGGAAATGTAAATAGCTCGCTTCCAATTCTGAGCTCGCGGCTAATACTGCAGCAGAATATCATTGGGGTGAATCTACAAAACATCCAAAACTCGCCTGAAAATTGGTTCGAACCTCGCGTTTTCCACCCCGAACGCTTTCTGCCGGAGTCTGATTTGCGCTTCGATTCTCGATTTCTCAAAGATGACAAGGCGGCATTCTTACCATTTTCTATTGGACCGCGAAATTGCATGGGCGGGAAGTAAGTCCAACAGACATTCTTCATTTGCGTGGATTCGCAACTCACTAATCAACCCTATCACAGAGTTTTCCTAGCAGAAGCCCGCTTGATTCTCGCAAAGATGGTGTGGAATTTTGAAATGGAGCTCGTCAATGAAAATGACTGGAACTGGCTGGACCAGAAAGCCTTCCTCGTCTTTGAGCCTAAAGACTTGTTTGTGCGATTGAGGGAGAAGTCGCTGTAAGCTGTATTGGTTAATGTTAGAGTTCCTCAATTCGGCATTCAACATGTCGAGGATTGAGAAATCGCTATTGAAATCAAGTCTTTTACTAGACCATGACTCCACTACTCCCACTCTGATGGACTATGGCTATGATCCTTGACATTTCTCTGTGATTGCTCTCACTGATTACATGATCTACACCCAACCTCGTCTTCATTTTGAATTACGCAAATAGTTTCATTCAAGCAGCAAAGCGATACATGAAGGATCGATCAACCACGAATTCTCTCACTGAGTGCAGAAAATCCTGAACACCAGAAAACAATTTCCCCGTCAAATTAAATTCCCATAAATGGAAAAAAAAGCATTTGTCACATGACCGAGACCTCAGGGACGACGAAATCGGGCTCTTCCAGAGCAGCGCCAAAAAAAAGAAAAACACTGCAGGAAAATCGCACATGCAGGGTATACGCATTAACCGAAGCGGCGCCACGAGCGAAATCCAAAGGCTCAGCAACGCACATCAAAAAGAACGTTCCGGAGCTCTCGCCTTCCGAAATCGTGCTTCGTCCAGAGGAGAAGTAGTCTCGATTCCAAATAAGTGAATCTGCAATCCCAACATTCGGACATCTCACTCGGAACTTTAGCCCTGCAGCGCAGCATCGCATACCTACCGCAAACGAATTCTCTCATCGTACATCATGAAAATCCACATTACGCACTCGGAGGTCGCAATGCGGCTCATGCACCCTGCCTTCCTAGTGATGTGATCGGAAGCGAGAAAACCGGGCGATAATTGAAGAATGTTCCGAGATTGGGAGGAATGCTCCGAATTTCGGAGGTGTGCGTTTTATGCGGGCTTTGTGGGAGATGGAGGCAGCGAATATGTCCGGTCCTGTTGATGCGTGTTGGATTCGGTGGGTGGGTTGTTTTGCGCTGTTTTGGAGGGGGCTGCGCAGGAGCAGGGTGCTTTGGGTGTTTGGTCGATTGTTATCTTGCGATAAGAATGCTGCTATCCGTACTTCATGGTAACGGTGTTCGATGGACGGATTCGGCTGTTGGCTCGAGAATTGTCATGTTCTGCTGCTAATCCTTGCGACTGCAATACGCTCGTGTACCACTCAGAATCCGGGAGTGGTTTGCAAAGAACGCCAATCTTTGATTTGGATCTCAAATTTTCAGCTTCTGCGGCTCAATGATGATGTTACATGGGAACAAAATCGCTGGAAGCAATCTTGACGTCTCGCCTGGAATAGCTCAAAAATGCAAATGTTGGTGATTTCACTCTGTGGTTGAGATACTCAAAGAATGCACGACCTCTAGCCATCAGTCAACTTCATCCCCGCCGCATGATAGCGATCTCCCTTGATCTCCACACTCTCACAGATGGTCTTGATCTCCTTCATCTCGTCCATCGTCAACTCTACCGCACCGGAATTCTCCTTCACGCGCTCAGCTGTGGTAGTGCCCGGGATGGGAATGATCTTGGGCTTCCCAGGTAGCTTTGACAGGCTCATGTGCCAGCCTAAGGCCAATTGAGCGGGTGTGCAGTTCTTCTGCTTGGCGAGCTGCTCCAATCTCTTGACGAGTTGAAGGTTGACTTCGAAGTTTTCGGGCTGGAAGCGAGGTAGGTGTTGGCGGAAGTCACCTTCGGGGATGTCTTTGTGGGACTTGATCTGTCCGGTCAACATACCTTTGCCAATTGGCGAGTAGCTAGTAACGTCAGCGATTGACTCGAGCGCTTGAAAACTGTTGTTCTTGAAGCAAAGGACAAAATGGCTTACGCGATGATCGGAATATCCAGCTCGCCACAAGTATCAACAATGCCGTTCGTCAATGGATCAGTAGACCATAAAGACAATTCAATCTCGACCGCTGCAATCTTCGTAATCGCAGCTGCCTCCCGGATTGTTTTTGCATTGACTTCGGACAACGCAATAGCCCCAATCTTGCCATCTTTCACCAATCCCTCAAGGCATTCCAATGTGTCTTTGAGGGGAGTCTTGGGATCTCGGCGTGCACATTCGTACATGTCAATCTTGCCCTTCCCACCCAGTTGCTTGAGGCAAGTATCCACTTCGGCACGGATGTTCTCTGGACTACTATCGGGAATCATCCCCTTCTGAGCTCCTTTGATATTGAGAACAACCTTGCTAGCGTCCTCGGGGTACTTTTCATAGTACCTGCCGAGAAGGGTGAGGGAGTTACTCTCAGGTGTGCCGTAGAAGACGCCTCCATTCCAGAGGTTGCAGCGGCCCTCAAGGGCAGCACGCATGGCAGCAAAGGCTTGATCATCTGGGGTATTTTGTGGACGCCAAGTGAAGCCTGCGAGGTAGGTGAGTTTGGGAGGTCAGATAGATGAACAAACTGAACATACCCATGAGGCCGTAGCCAATGGGTCCAACCTTGTGGCCAGCGATGGGAACAGACATCATGGCTCGAATGGAGTACTGAGCTTTGGATTCTTGAGCAGTAGCCTTAAGTTGGCAAAGCAAGGGTATGCAAGGGCCGAAAGAGGAGGGAAGAGGATGGAGTAAATGGATAGGGAAGAGGGTAGTGAAATCTTGGATGTTGACAAGTCCTTGGGAAACCGTTGAGGTATTGAGTGAGGGAGATGAGAAAGTGAAAGTGGAAGGGCAGAGAAAAATCGTTGCCTCATGTAACCCAGGAACTTGGAATGGCAAGAGCTCGCGATGGATTTAGGACATAAGGAAAACCGCGGTCTATCGCCGAACGAACTCACAATCTCCATCCTACAACGTTTCAGATTGTCAGTCATTCAATGTTACAATGATTCAGCTTAGTGAGGGAGTGCTGAAGGGCACTGTCATTCAGCATTTACTCCTTCAGCGTTAGCAGGATCATACGGGAGGATTTGTGATAGTCTCGAGCTTACTATCGGCACCCACCGCTAACCATATCGGCTCTACGTGCCTCCGGATTGTGCTAGACCCTTACCTGCCTTCCATGTTGCATTCTCAATGATTCAGAGAATTCTTAGGAACCACGCTCGTTTCGAACTGTGGAAAGGAAGCATTGACCGCAAGGAGTAAGAGGAAAGAAGGAATTGAAAAACCAGAGTGAAATCAGGATATCGTGATACATACTATAGAATAATTACACATCCCATCGTTCAGCGCTACATACACTCCAGGGTATCAAGAAGCGCGTCTGATCAGCATATACATGAAGATAATCCGAAGATCGAATGGTCAACATCAATCTTCTTTCTAGGCGTCAAGCCGTCACGTGTCCATTTGGTGCCCCATTCGTAGCATCATCGACAGAGCCGTTGAGGACAGCCCCGTTTTCCGTTTGCTTCTCTTTCACAGCACCGTTTATAATACCGTTAGCAGGCCCATTTATAGGTTCGCCGTTCATGCCTTTCTCGTTCGCTGGGGCCTTCCCTTCTAACTTCGCCAAAGCATCTTCTGGGGTAGCAGACGCATTTGCCTCCGCCCCTTCCTCCTTGACCTCTTGCATGGCATTCCTGGGCGGATTTCCTTTTGCTTCGTTATTTTTGCTCGTGCTCCTCGCAGGCGCCCAGCTGCGCCGTCGAAACGACAGTCTTCTCCCAAGCCCGGCGCCTAGGCCTGACGAGCTCCACCTCTTCTTAGTCTCTGGTTTCTCGCCATCACTACTGCTGTTGACAATGCGATCAAGCCCCAAATGTTTCCTTATTTCCGGAAGCTCAGCATGATCTCTGGTATTCTTCATCCTCTTGCAGAAAGTGACCTTGCCTCCACTGAACAGGAGTTCTCCACCGACCTGCCTGAAATCTCCCCCACTCAGCATCTTTCTACCGCTTCGTAATTCTTGAAGGAAGCTGGAGAATGCCATGCTGAACAAAGATCTTTGCAGATATTCCGGCGAATGTCCTAGACTGAGGGCCTTTGTCATGCCAAGCATATCGTAGAGTTTCCGGGTTGGATCTGCGTAAATGGGGAATGGGCAAGCGGTTTCTCTGGTGTACATTGGAATGACTTCTGGCTGACCGCAACCGATGATTACGATTGATGTGGGTGGGGATAGGGTAGAGAGGACAGAAGGGGTGATTGAGGTGGCTAGGGCGCGGATGTACTCCTGGCAATTCTGTGTCCAAATGTAAGCATTACTGAACGTCTTGATTATCGCACGTCAAGAGGGAGTTGGCAGAGAGGGGATGAGCGTACGCCACAGAAAAAATGCCGTATGAATACCACCAGAACTCTACGAGGTCCATTCTCATTGTCTGCGTAGAGGCTTTTGAAAGTGTATGATTTTCGATCTACGTCCAGTACGGGCAAATCTGCGACCCTCTCTAATTGTTCCTTGTTGGGGGGCCTGTTGTTGACTTTGATATCGCCTTTGAAGTCCTTCGAGGCGTCCTCGGGGTTGCCGTTCGCTATTGGACGGTTCGCCATGTTGCGCTGAAGAAGCTTGTGATAACCGGTCAGGTAGAGGCTGAGGAATGAGAAAGTGACGGCAAGGAGGACAGGCACAGACGGGTGGAGGTACAGAACCAAGTGCAGTTTTGATCCCACGCCTGCCGGAGGGACCCTCCTGAAAAGCTGACTGGAGGGTCCATGGCAGTGGCGGATGACCATGAAGGCAGATCTCACAAAGCGCTATTTCGGTGTGATGGCTGGAAGAGGGATGGGGCGAATTGCAATTTTAGTTGCCAGCTTGCAGCTCCTTCTCCTTCGTCCCTGCTTTGGTTTGAGGCTTAAACCTGCGCCTTGCCCCTTTAGAGGCGGCCGCTTCGTCTGATTGGCGGACTGGGAATTCAAGGGTCCGATCGACGCAAAACACGGCTCAAAGCGGTACTTCAGGAACGACCGTATTAGGAAAGGACCTTTTGATACCCTGCAGTTGGGCGCATGAAGGAGTCGTGCCGTGACGGCGGGAGGATTGGTCTGGGATGCATGTAAAACGGCGCTCAAAATGTGAAACGGGATTCTCATTCTCCATGGCCACGGCCCATGACTTGTGATTCACAATTCCTCGATGCGCAACAGACAAGAACAACGTTCAGCTTGATGGCCCTGATGGTTTGCAGATCAAACATACTAGGAGACTACCTTGCGGTCTTACGTCCCGTCGTTTACTTTTACCACGGCGGTAAGTATGCATCAGAGGGTTGTTAGGAGGCTTAGGAGCATAGGATAATATCCGCCGGCATGTTGGCGTGGAACGGAATCATTGGATCGCAAGCATGCTAAAGACTGTATTGTGTGTTGCCTGCCCAGCTATGGATGTAGCCCGTGCATAATTTGATGCAGAAATGACTGTGGGTCCTGACACAGGAAAAGTGAGGCCTGCAATTGCAGCTTTGGGGAGAAATAACGCGCAATATAATCATACAACTTCTCCCAATCGGAGGCAGTCGGTACACGATCTGATATGGTCCGATTCCATCCCCCTGATAGCAGTAAGATTGCTGGTGCCTTTCAGGCCGAGTACACATTCGCGACACTGGCGATTCCTGCGAGCAGACTGGCGAATCCTGCTGCAGCACTGGATCAATATCAGTCCACCACATGATATGCCTGCTCTGGCCTAACTTTGCGGCACCATTTGATTCGTGTCTATGGCTTCTAGCGAGAAATGCCATGAACGTTTTGGAAATCTCTTGCTCGTTTATGAAGAGAAAGAAGCCCTCAGGTTGGTTGGTGGGCCAGTGGTCTTGGCAAGAATACCAGGCCTGGCTTTGGTCCACTGTGATACCTCTTCTGGCAGTTCGTTGGATATGAGGGGGTCTCTCCGAGTTGTATCAGATCATGGCCTGAGCTGTCCGTCCATCAATCGTAATTTCCAAGTCCGACTTGACTAGCAAATGCAGTGGACACACTTCGAGCATCATCGTCTTCTCCACGGGGCATACGACTGCTAGCAGAGCTTCCACCGTAGACACTACCCTGCCCTCCAGATTCTACGTAGCGCTTAAGGCGATCCGACTGATTAAGGCTAGCTTGTTTGGCGTCATTGATCGTGAGGCCAGCCAGGCTGACTCCACCTTTACCATCGACTGTACTGGCGGGACCGTTGACATCTGACTCACTAGCCACAGTAGATTCCCCTGCGATGCTCTCGGTGCCAGCTCGACTCTTAGCGCCATTAGCACGCCGTCCATTGATACCCGGCCAGGTATCCTGGAACCCAGAAAACATTTGCGGGTATTGAGGAGGAACACCAACGCCACCGATAGAGGAAGAGTGGACGGAGGATACATCATCAGGTATATATCCGACCAAGGAGCCGGCATCATTGTACTCCTGACGAGGGCCATTGCGTCCGTTAGCAATGCCATTGCTCAAATCCGATGCACGATTGTATGACATCTGATAACGTTGGGGACCACGGTAAGATTGTTTAGGGCGGCTGAATTGTAGCAAAGAGATTTGAAGGTTCGAGAGGGGCCCTTCCACTAGACAGTTTTTCTCTTTGAAGTGCAATAGCAGATAGTGCCAGAGGGGATGTTTCGACAAGACCTTGGGGTTGCCGAGAATGACCAAGCCATATTTGGCTCTTGTGAGCGCGACATTGAGGCGACGAGGGTCGCTCAAGAATCCGATGCCTTGGTGGTCGTTCGAGCGTACGCACGATAGGACGATGAAATCCTTTTCTCTTCCTTGAAACGCGTCGACGGAGGCTACTTCAATTTCCTTATAGTTCTCCTTTTTGAACGTGCCATTGGTCTGCATAGAGCTCACCACGTAGCTTCGCTGACCTTCGTAAGGTGTGATGATGCCAATGTCACCTGGCTGTACACCAGCTTTGAAGAAGCGAGTAATGATCTTCTCGACATTTGAGGCTTCAGTGCGATTGAGATAAGAAGTTCCCGAAGCAGATATTTCCTCGTTGCCAAGATTAGACCAAAACATCATAGGGGAGTCCATGACCGGCCAAGGAAAGTCAACATCACGACGGAGACGTTGCTGCATAGTAACCCCATTCTGTAGAGATCCCTCATAGAACATGTTGGATGGGAACTCAGACAGGCATGGATGCATACGATACTGCACGTTCAATCGAATGGGAGCGCATCCAAGGATGACCAAACGCTCGAACAAAGACTGGTTAAGTCCTGCTTTGGCTGCCTTCTTGTTCATGATGACGGGACCAAGTTGCTGGTGATCACCCACAAGCACGACTTGTTTACAACCAAGCACTAACGGAATCATGCATTCTGGCTCTGCAGACTGAGTGGACTCGTCAATCAGGACCGTTCGGAATTTGAACCTCGCGAGACGCGGATCACCGGCACCAACGCAGGTGCAACAAATGACATCTGCATGCATGAGGATCTCTCGTTCAGCACTACGAGTAAGCTGTTTAAATTTCTTTTCATCCTGACTTGATAGTTCCCCGAGCTCACTCTTCAGTTGATTGAGCTTTACCAGCTCAATGTTGCTGTCGTTCATGCGGACTTGCTCGTGGAGGGAAAGAAACCCGACTGGAGATTCGACATCTTCACGAGACTTTGCGGTCACACGGACAGTTTTCAATCCGGTTTTGTGGATCCGCTCGCAGAGTTGATCGACGGCCACATTGGATGGGGCGCAAACAAGGACCTGGCCACCATTGATCTTGGCTAGATGATAGATGATTGTTGCAGATGTGACAGTCTTTCCAGTTCCTGGGGGACCTTGGATCAAACTGAGAGGCTTCTGAAGGACGCTTTTCACGGCGCTGATCTGACTGCTGTTCAGTTCTGGTAAGCCCGGGACGCTGTACTTCTTTGGCATTTGAGTCTTCATTGGGGCGGCAGCAACCTCATGCCCCAGGAGACGATGGAAGATATAGCCAGATACGCTCATTTCGTCGACAGCAAAAGTCTTCATTGCAAGCTGCATGCGATCAAAAGATGTCGCTTTCCAGACGTAATCCGCACTGAAGTTGTGAGTGCATTCAGTTGGGACGGACTTATGGTCACCCTTGGTGCGGAGTTCTATTGTCACCTCGTCGGACTGGTTGTTCGGAATCTTGATCACGTAGCCAACACCTTCCCATGGAGGACGAAGCTCCCCTGTGTATTTGATCCGCATCTCGTCTCCTACGGCAAGTTTGACGTCCCCAAGCTCGAGCTTTGGAAGCACGAAGCTGGCTAGATGTTTGTTGTTCAATCCAAAATCCCAGCGAACAATGAGGCCGTCTTGGGATTGTGATTCTTTCAGCTTCCGGTCGTAGTCCGCTTCGATTTTTACCAAGGGGCCAAATACATTCTGATACTGGTAGGCGTCGTCGTAGTGCAGTAGCACCGGAGCCGGCTCGTCATCGACACCTGCACCTTTTTCTAGATCCGCGATCGTCGCAGAGGCATTATCTTTCCACATCTCCTCAAGTTTAGCAATCATTTGAGGGCTCAAGTGACGTGCCCGTAGTTGTTCCGTATCTGAAGGAGCGGCGACCAGCCAGGACAGGAAAGACCGATCTTCAATCAAAGGTTGCCAGCGCGAGACATCCCAATTCATATCTTTGGATGAAGGCATAGAGGCACACGGCTGCCGACAAAGCAGCACTACCACAGTGTCTGACTTCGCCGGTATAAATCCAAGTAGGAATACATTTTTGGTTCCGCAATTGTAGCATTCGAGGACCGTATCACCCAGTGAGGAATCTGGGTGCAGCTGAACCTCCTTGTGGCGGGCGCGGACCAGGTGATTGATGATGTGGGACGAAGAGGTGTTACCACGAGCGCTGCAGAACCACTTACTACAAGCAAGGCAACGAACGACCGAAGCTGAGTTGTGGATTCCGCAGTAACTACACAACGCAAATGAGATCAGCATCTACCCCCATGTCCCTCAAGCTTGGATCTACATACGCGCAGGCGTGTGGAGGTAATTCCTTCTCTTCTTGTGGGGGTGGTCCGGCTTTACCGTTCACCCCGTCGACCGGCATACTGACCATACTCTCCGTGTCGTCGTCGTCAAAGGTCTCTGTGCCCTCGTCATCATCATCGTGGCGACGACGTCTGGGTCCACCTGTCAAGTTGCCCCTCCCATATTCCCGGTCAAGAATGCTCTCGTCTGGGTCGATGGTGGAAAGGTCATCACCTGCGTTGATTGTCGACGCTGAATCTGATATTAGGTGATTACCCAAATGAGTAAAAGCGCCCTCCATGGCACCAGGTGTTCTGCTGCTGGGCGATGTTGTGCCTAGCACTCTTACTTAGCTGCTCAACAGCTAGGATTTTAGCCTTTTGCGGCGAAGCTTTGTGTGAGAATCTTGCACTCTGATAATATCGTAGAATGTCAAGACATTGTCCCCAAGCAAACTCCAAAATGAAGAAGAAAGGAGGGTGTTTTGTCGTGAAATGGAAATAAGGTGTTGTGAGGAAGATATGGGTGGATTGATCGGCAACCGGCCCAAGCTTCCCCACCAAATAAAATCTTCAACCCCATCCTACGTATCTCCCGCATGACCGCGTTAAGAGGTAGCCGCCATCGCATTTTGCGAGAAATAAATTTGCTATCCGATCGTCTAACATGATTGTACGATTCCCCGTCTGCATGGTGTTTCATCTTCTGCTGACCTAAATCCCTGAAGAGAAGACAAGCCCGCCAACGAAGAGACTACCTCCACCGAAGAGCTCTCACCCTGCGTGATGCAGAGACCGCAGAGAAGAGGGCAAAGCTGAAAGCCTCTCTCGCCACCGGCAAGCCCTTGGACCCTGCTATAGCTAATGATAAGACCCTACGCGAAGACTACAAATTTGACGAGAGCGCGGAAGCGCACAATGACATTGACGATGAATATGCACATCTTTCTGGCATCACCGATCCTCGACCTTTAGTTACGACCTCTCGCTCACCATCAACTCGATTATCTGCGTTTGCCAAAGAAATCCGGCTACTACTTCCTACATCCATCCGTCTAAATCGTGGCACGCTCATTCTCCCCAATCTCGTCACCAGCGCCAATGCTTCCTCGTTGACTGACCTACTTCTTCTTCATGAGCACCGCGGTGTTCCAACAGCTCTCACAATCTCGCACCTGCCACACGGCCCAACAGCGTCTTTCTCCCTGCACAATGTCTTCCTCCGCCACGACCTCCCCAACGCCAGTAAAGGCACTGTCAGCGAGTCTTATCCTCATCTCATTTTCGAAAACTTCAATACATCCCTCGGCAAGCGTGTAGTCCAGATTCTCAAGCATTTATTTCCACCGCGAGAGGCGGCTACAACGAATCAAAAAGTTGGTAATCGGATTGTGACATTCAAGAACATTGATGACAGCATAGAAGTCAGGCACCATGTCTTTGTTCGAACAGGATATCAGAGCGTCGAGCTGGCAGAAGTGGGCCCGAGGATGACGATGCGGTTATTCGAGATCAGGGGTGGGACTTTGGAGAGCAAAAGTGGTGACAATGAGTGGCATATGAATCAATACACAAGGACTAGCAGGAAGAAAGAATATCTATGATCGTCGCACTCGCCGCAGAGAGCGGATGTGTATTTGAGAGGATAGTGCTCCTGAGCTAAGGGACTTGCTTTGGTCATGGGAGTCTAAGGTTGGATCCCCTTCGACTTCTGCAGGCCCTATGGCTCGCGCTTTGGGCTACGTACAGAGCCTGTTGGCTTCAGCTTTCAGGATCGGGTCGATCCGACCTGTGGTGTCTCATGCGCAAGCGCTCTGAGCCTTAACGCTTTGCCAAAGGCCTCACTAATAGCAAATTCGATGAGGTAAAGAGTGGGGGAGTGAAAACGGAGGCAGGCACCATTGGGAATCTGATGCTTACAAGAGTCCTCATCTTATCGGAGCGAAGCCATGGTCTTGCCTGAAGAGCTGCTATGACCCTCACGGCGCTCAGGGCTACCTCGCGCAATTCCCCAGGAGGCGATGGGGCCTAAGAGTTGTACGCGATCAGTGCAGTCGGAAACTAAGCAAATAGCTTCTTAGCCTCTTACAAGCATTATGAGCCACCAACTTGACGTCTCGCTTCTAAATACAAGAACATTTCCCTTTCCACAATTTCTACATCAAAATGCACGATGCTCAACTCCGGCAATCTTACTTCTTATGTCCAGCCTATCCCTATTGCGCCTGTGTTGCCAGATTATGCGCTGTGTCATCGCGCCTACGGAGCACACTTGAACCGTCAACAGGCTTTGTACGCTGGAGGCATACTTCCCCAAGGTGGAATGCCGGTGGAGTACTCGGTCACACAAGACGACGAAGGTGGCCATATCGCGCTGTATGAATTACCATTCGCCGTTTCGTTTGATGGGGTGGCAGTCGGCGTGGATGTCGCAGGGCCAATCGACATCGATGCTATCACTTTGGTACCGAATGAGCTCAGAGGGATGGCAGCCTATCTTGCAAATTCGTGCGTGGGAGCCAGGGGTACAGGTGGCTTCGTGACCAAAAATATTCAGGGGCTTGTGGATTATGTGACTCGCCCAGAGGCGGACCTTGACGCCCCCGCGTATCCTGATTCCACGGCGTTCATCACGGTGACCGTAAGCTCTCCACAGCAAGCGCACTTTTTTCCTGGTGATTACGATCCAGCCATGGCGCACTTCTTACGGCAAGTCGAGGCCAACGCCTTGAACACGGTAGCGGCCTCACAGCATTTCATAATTGCAGACCGTTTGATCAGGTATACAGTTCAAGCCACTCGCATGACAAGGTTGGGAAAGGTGGCTTGGTGGGACGATGGTCGGCTCCATGGTAATAGGACTGATATCTCGAACCTGCTCTCGGACGATCAGCCGGCCAGTAGCAGGGTATTGAACGCTGTGAAGTCTCACCGAACGAGAAGGAAACGAAGGCGTTGACAAGACTGAAAGCCCAGGGGCCTTTACGAGACCTTGATGTTGCTAAGTTTTACTGGATGATATCTCCATGAGAACTTTCCACGATCTCTATCACAGCCGAAGTGTTCCGTGACACATTGGCCGCTCGAGATCCTCGGCCCTCTATTGGCTGCTCCCAGTGTCCAATACAGACGAACGTCACGAATGGATGTATCGATCGCGGATTTGGCCCACAAAAGACACATCCTGGGTTCAAGTCCCTACAATAAGCTGCACCATCATGGAAAGGGCTTCGACACATGGCCATATGACACTGTTGCGCAGACTGCAAAAAAGAAAGAAAGGAGGGTCGAGCTGACTATTGAAGCGGACTGGGAAGAGTTGAGCCTAGGTGGGTATATATGATAATGAAGAAGACGAAGGTGATGGTCGACATAGCTATATACCCAAAAAGAACCAGAATAGACGAGTTCTTAAGAAAACAAAGTATTGGAGAGTAGTTCATATCGCTGTCTAATTCTTATTTGATATGGCTGGAGCGGATGGTGACATTGAACTTGCACAAATCCTTCGCGTAGTGTCGCAAAGGATAGGAACGCTTCATCGCTCCTGCAGGTATCGTGAAACTTCATGACTTAGCACACAAGAAATCGGATCAGACCTTGCAGGCCTTGCAGGGAATTTTAAGGTGTAGCAAATGCTAGGATAGGACAGACAACGTCTCCAGTATCCAAATCAATGCAGTCGCAGTGGGGAATACTGCGGTGGAGAGTTTGGTGACTTGAGTTTTCGAAAAAGGGATTTGGTGAACACTTTTATGCGCTAGTCCTATTTCAGGGATTTCCGAGTTCATTGTCGAGGGTCGCTGACACCCCCTGTTTGAGCTTTTCCAGCATGAGTGATTCTCGATCCATGCGGTAATTTGCATCATTGAAGCCCATGCACAATATCACATTCTCGACTAGATATCTTATCTATCTGTAGGGTATTGAATCGTTCTGCTCGACCCATTGCAGTGCAACATCCCTCTATTGCAGGGTAGGAGACTCTTCATCTAAGGAGCACCACGTAAAAGGAGCGTGAAAAGGAGCACCTCGGTTACCAGTGATCCACATATTGTCTCTGTTGGTGCCGAGTATGGTCCAGATCTGTATTCTGGAGCATTGCAGCATGTCCGTACCGTTCGGGGGCCCTTGACTCAAATTTTGGTTTCTTGAGCAAGTTCATAGACGGTAGTAGTCCAGGTAGATGAAAAGTTTGCTACAGGCCGAAAATAGCTAGGACCCACCGTGATAAGGATTTTCCGAGATTACGCCGGAAAATCACGCTTCTGCTGCAATTTGCTTCTCTTCCTACTCAACAACTTCATCCCACGCAAAATGATACCATCTTCTTAGCCTTCAGTGATGGAGCATTAAGAGGCGCAAAATGCTTTCAATGACCAAGACTGAGTTTATGCGGGCCACTAGCTCGTCGTGTTTTCGCAAATGGGACAGCAGCGCGCCTTCGTCGCCCCTCTGGCTCGGCGTATCCGCGGTAAGCTAAGAGGAAGCAATTGCTTGACCCATGAACAATGCCGTCTCTTTCGATATGTCTTCCCTATATCTTCTGCTTATTCCTAGTAATTGATACCGCTTTTACATCATCTTGTCGTGGGGGCTTTCAAATATGCCCTCCCGTGGTCGGCCGCCACCTGCTGTTCGCCGCAAACGGTCTTTGTTTCTGGGATGTTCCGTTTGATCCAGTGACAAGGATATCCTAATTAGCAAGACTCTGCTTGCATTCTTCGTATGCCCCAATCTTGTATATAGCCATCTGCTTCACGCACTCGTTTTATTCAAGACAATTGGTCCAATTGTGATGGCATCGCCCGAAAGTTCCTATACTCCTGCTAATGACAGCGACGAAAATCATCGAGGCCGAAGCGCAGAACCTACTTCTCCAATTTCAAGAGAAGGATCGAGACCGCCCAAGAAGAAACACAATGTTCGATTCACACCGGGGGGAGAGTCGCTTGATACTACAAACCAGAGGGCTACTTTTGACCTCCGCGATGACACGAATGCTCCACCAAAGCCGAAACCCCTCTCTAAGGCTAAGTCGAAGCCTAAGCTAGACTCAGGAATATGGAATAGGAGCAACGCGAGTCCCTCAATTCGGAGATCTAGGGATGAAAAGTCGGAAGATATTGCAGACGAGACTGTCAGAGCACCAGTACCCAAACTCAGACCCTCGATAATGCGTCTACCCTCGAGCGATTCGGAAGTGGGTGAAGAGCCTGGCCAATTCGACGACAAGGAGAATCAGAAGAAGGTGGAGATGACAAAGAATGAGGACGACGAAGAAGAAGAGGAGGATGAGGATGAGGACGCTCCAGCAAAAGTGTTCTCGCAGAAGTCGGCGCAAGACAGAGCCGAGCATCTTTCGAGGATGATAGGCAGCCAGTCTGCTCCTGGCTCGCGCTACACGTCCCCTCACAGACCTCAGAGAATAGTCGTCAGATCTCCACCTCCTTCTCCGCCTTTAAATGGCCAAGGGGAAACGCCTATAGACCTAAACGACTTACCGCTTGAAAAGCTAGAAACTAGGCGGACGAAATATGGAATAGAAGATGACACGGACCAAGAGGAGGATATCGATCTTGAGAAAAAAAAGCCGAGGAAGAAAAAGGCGACAAATCGTTTTGTCAGCGCAGCGACACGATTTGTTAGACATCACAAAAAATCAGAGAGGTCGAAGCAGTCTAGTCCTCGTTCTGAATCGCCAGAGCCTCGCTCGGGAGCCCAGACGCCTGTCTATGAGCGGGACCCTGATAACTACGTTCCCAGGCCTACCGAATACAGAGAAGGCTATCTTTCTTCACTTCTGAAGCTTTATAATCAGGAGGGTCTCGGATCTGCTATCTCTCATATACCCGCTGGCCCAGGAGGGGCTGCTTATGCTGCGAGACAAAGTAGTAGCGGGCTACCCTTGTTACGGTCATCGCAAGACGGGGCAGCAGATTCTCCAGACCAGACTCCACTCACAACGCCTGGTGGTTCGCCATTATCTTCCGGTACTTCCACGCCAAAGCAGAAACACCAGAAGTGGTATTACAAAACCCCCGCAAATCAATCAAGTGGGGCTCTTTCCGACTTGGTCAGCTCCTCAACTGTTTTTGCTCAGCCAGGAGGCGCCAAACAATCGTCTGTCGTCAGACCAAAGCTGAAGCACAGACCCCTTTTGGACGCGGTGCGTGGCAAGAAATCGAAAGCCAAAACGGATGAAGCGATGTACATACGGATACACCAAGATGAGACAATGCAAAGGCATGCGTTCCTCCTGAAAATGTGTCGAGCTCTTATGTCATACGGGGCGCCGACCCATCGATTGGAAGGTATGAAGCCTCACTTCCCATTGCATGTAATTGCTGACAAGCCGCAGAATACATGAGGATGTCTGCGAGGGTCCTCCAAATAGAAGGGCAGTTTCTGTACATACCTGGCTGTATGATCGTCTCATTCGACGATAAAGCGACTCACACAACTGAAGTCAAGATCGTCCGTACATCACAAGGTGTCAACCTCGGGAAGCTTCGAGACACCCATGACATCTATAAAGAAGTCATTCATGACGTGATCGGGGTAGAAGATGCCATACAACGGCTTGACGAGACAACTCACAGACCTAGCAGGTACGGCCCGTGGACCCTTGTCTGGGTGTCCGGCCTCGCCAGTGTCTGTGTCGGTCCTTTTGCTTTCGATGCTCGTCCGGTCGATCTGCCAATAGCATTCATACTTGGTTGTCTTCTTGGATGGATGCAGCACATCGTCGCTCCAAAATCTGACCTCTACACCAATGTTTTTGAAGTTACCGCGGCAATCGCTACCAGCTTCTTTGCTCGCGCATTCGGCTCTATCAGAGGGGGTGGAGTCTTTTGCTTCTCTGCTCTTACTCAATCCTCCATCGCTTTGATCCTTCCAGGGTACACTGTCCTCTGCGGCTCTCTCGAACTGCAGTCACGAAATCTTGTGGCTGGCTCCGTACGCATGGTTTACGCAATCATATACTCTCTATTTCTTGGATTTGGAATTACCATCGGCACCTCTTTCTACGGCGGTATTGACAAGAACGCTACCAGTGACACATCCTGCAGGACCATTATGCCGTTTTGGTGGAGGTTCATCTTCGTTCCTCCGTTTACACTCTGTCTCATTGTAATCAACCAAGGGAAATGGAAACAAACACCTGTCATGATTACGATAGCTTTCATTGGTTACATCGTCAATTACTTCTCCGCTCAACGTTTCCCGACCAACGTTCAAATAGCAAACACTTTAGGCGCTCTCGCCGTAGGCGTTCTCGGTAACCTCTATTCTCGGCTTCGCCATGGCTTGGCTGCTGCTGCTTTACTTCCCGCCATCTACGTCCAAGTGCCATCCGGCCTGGCTGCCTCTGGAAGTCTTGTCAGTGGGCTTACGTCGGCAAACCAGATCACCAATGAAGCAACGAATGGCACATTATCGAATGGGACCACAACAATCAGCAGCGCCACGAACGGGGCCGGGAACATCAACAGCATGGTTTTCAATGTTGGATATAGCATGATTCAGGTTGCCATAGGGATCACAGTTGGTCTGTTCCTGAGTGCTCTGGTTGTATACCCATTTGGAAAAAGGAGAAGCGGCCTGTTCAGCTTTTGAGGCCCCGACGGCTGCGAAGATATGTTTGAGATTCTGCATAGCGTTTGGGATTACGGGATTCTACGCGCATTGGGTAATTGGAGGTAAGTGTATATTGGGTATCATGGTTCCAATCTTGAATATGAATTACAAATTTCGAACAAGCCTGCATTAGCTGAATAACATTCCTTGGCATTTTCCATACATTTCATACCATTCAGTCCGAAGCACGATGCTCAAAGCAACTTTTCAATCATTATGCTTGCTACCAACAGAGCCGGGATTACTGTCAGATTTCGGATTGGGAGCCTATGGTAAGTCCACCCGTCCATTGACGTTCTTTCTCGTTTTGGCGAAAACAAAATGATGCCTTTTCCGTGGACGAGAATCCAGCAGCATATCCTCGCCTCATGCTTTTCATACTTCTTCATCAACAAGTCTGTCAATTTTGCGTTTGCAGTCGTTCGTTCATGTGTTCAAGGAAAATACAAAGCAGCATGCCCACATTCCCAAATGGTCCCCTTGTTTCTAGTCATGGTATTCCGTTGCCATCCCTGCAATCCATTCCATCTGAGATTCGTCAGTATCGAACCAGTACCAGCCAAGTACCTGCCCAAAAAACGGTAGCACCTGCCCACGAGACTCGCACCATGCTAGCAGCAATCACACCTCGTGAGAGAACTCTATTATCAGCGCCTGACCCTCCATCAAAGGAAATATCGCTAGGCCCAAGTACCGGGCTGCGTCAGATCCAAACGCATTTCCAGAGGTCTTCGGAAACGAATGGCTCTGGATCTAATACTGGTTTGATCGTTGGAGTTGTAATCGGTACTATTGCGTTTGTTATCATCGCTGTTGTCATGATGGTTTGGGCGTGTAATCAGCACAGTGAGGGGAGTTACATACCGCCAGGGAACAAGAGACCTGGGAATGATGGTGCTGGTGCTGGGGATGGGGGTGGTCCTCGTGATGGTGGTGGTCGTGGCGGGGGTCGTCGTCCTGGTCCTCCTGGTGCCGGCGGTGATGGTGGTCCTCCTGGTCCTCCTGGTCCTCCTGGCCCTCCTGGTGGCGGCGGTGATGGTGGTCCTCGTGGTCCTCGTGGTCCTCCTGGTGGCGGTGGTGGTGGTGGTCCTCCTGGTCCTCCTGGTCCTCCTGGCCCTCCTGGTGGCGGTGGTGGTCCTCGTGGTCCTGGTGGCGGTGGTGGCAGTGGTCCTGCAGGTGGTGGTGGTGTTCCTCCTCCTTGGCAACCTACACCTCGACCTGCACCTACATCTCGACCACCTTCCTCCGGTACCCGCACCCGCACCCGGACCAATCCCTCCCGCTCCCACCGTTCCCCGCGACCCCACCGCTCCCTGTCCGAGTTTGAAGTCCGATACGGACCAGGGCGCCCTGTTAGGGGTTCAGAGCCCTCGCATCCGCTTGTGAATTTGAATCCGGTGGCTAGTGAGGGTGGGGCGAGGAGGGAGGGGGAGAGGAATGTGGATGGGAGCAGGGATGGGAGGGGTAGGGTGGGGAGTGAGGGTGGGGCGAGGAGGGAGGGGGAGAGGAGGGGGGATGGGGGGTCGGTGGCGCAGGTGGAAAGGGAGAGGGAGAGGGGGAGGAGAAGGGAAAGTGTGGCGGCTGAGAGTGCTGCTGGAGGGGAAAGGCGAGAGGAAAGAGAAGGTAGAAGGGAAAGTGGAAGGGAGAGCAGAAGGGAAAGTCGTGGGAGATAGGAGAGTTGGAGAATTATTGATTGGGATGGCAGCCTTGGATTAAATCTCGTGGAAGGCCGAAAGATGGGTCGGTATAGGAATGCTGATGTCAGGCATCCATTGGAGCTGGGTGATCAACACTTTTGTTCTCTTGGATTTAAAGCGGTGGTCCATTATCGCTTTGTCAACAGCTTATATTCATCCACGTTGTTACTTTTGATTCCTTGCTTGGGGCAGAGCTGTAGGTATTTTGGTCTTCGCGTTGAATCTCTTATTTGTATGGGCACATGGTCGTGTCCTTTCTGATATGAGATTTGAAGTGACTCGTCTCAACATTCGCATTCATTGTTTGTTTGGCCGCATGTCAGGCTGTTACTTACGCATGTCGAATAAAGGAAGCAAAATCGTCTTCCCTAGTATGTTACGCGCAGTATTCTTCGAAAAGCAACACGGAGACGCGTTTCGAAATCGTCTTGTTTCTTTTTGACTGAAAGGGTATGTCACGAAGGCTTAGTGTGTCAAAGTCATTGTCTCTGTGTATGTAACAAGACATGGCTTTGTTTCAAGATTTGTCTGTTGGCTTTGTGATTCTGTCTTTCCTGAATAGGTATTAGTGGCATTGGGACGGAGACTCGAAGGTATTCGATGGCGTTGTGTCGTTGTATATATGGTTCTTTGACACCGAGTATCAGTGTGTCATAGTGTGCTTAAGCGGACAGTACGACCAGCTAAAGACGCAGTCTGTAAGAAAACATTCCCAGTTCACACTTGGCTTCTATCTCCCAATACCACACAATGATAAAGTGTTGGATGCAGGGTAGCTTTGCGGATTCTCGGTTTGCGGACAGGCTCTCTTCTTTAAATTCTAGAACATCTATGTCTGTCTGCAATTCAGTCGAGTTTGCAACGAGTCCCTCTCAAGTCTCCTTGACAGTGCAGCCATGCCTCCTCGAAATCCTATCTCGTCACAGCGATCACATATCCAGCACCTTAGTTCACACCGTCACCGACTACACCATCGCTCTAGCCGCATCATGACACCAAATTGCCCACGAGCGATGATGATACAAGTCTGGGACGGTGAGAACTGCAAAATGGAGCCCGCTCTAATTCCTTGCGGTGAGGCAGCAGCGACAGCCCCATGTCCACTTCACTTGCCGAATCCAGTGACGATGTTGGAGGTCATACCTCGTGAGGATTTGCCTGATGCTCCTAATCAGACAGGGACACATTCAGGTCACGGGTTGAGTGAAGTTGCGGTTGGGAGTATCGTTGTGGTGGTAGTACTCTTCATCATCTTTGTAATGCTGGGCCTTTGGAGATTAGAGAGACGGCGTTACACGCGTCAGAGGAGAGTTCGAGGCCCTCAGACGTTTGTAGTTGCACTGCAGAACATCAGTCAGACATCACAGAATGCAACTCTCGGCGACCCTGAGCAAGGTCGCGAAGATGCCTTTGATCGGCCTGGGATTGCGGCGAGTGCGGTAAGTGGACTTACAGATCCACCACCGCCGTATACAGCACATGCGAACACCTCGGGTGAAACTTTGCGGACTGCCAGGACTCGAGACAGCAGACTGCAATTCGTTGGATTCGGTCCATCAGACGAAATATTGCAAGATATCCATATGGCAGATGGCTTTTTGGATGCAGAGGCCAGGAGGGAGGTCCGGGAGAGTTTGCGTCAAGAGGAGATTGCGGACCTTCATAGGAGTCGTGAGATCACGGGTAATGGTTTTCAAGCTCAGCTGCCGCCGTCACACCCACCACATCTAGGAATGGATCGAGACGACGAAGTATAGGGGAAGCCTCGAGCGTCAGGCATGAATCCAAGACTGAAAGCGAACCAGGGTTGGCTAGGGAGCAGGTGCAAGAATGGTCGATTTGTTTACCATTAGAGAACACAAAGCTGCATAGATAACTATTATTGTGTGTAAGCAAAGAGCAAACATGGATACTGAAGCTGTTGCGGCGTTGTTTAGACGGAATTCAACTTAGCAGATACTAGCTTGACATGATGGCTTTGATCACGGCGTTTGACCTGATTTGATCTATTCTAGGAGCTTGCTACCAGTCTATCCACTATTCTTCATCCCCTGATAAGAAACATGTAGTAGTAATATGGGTATTTCGTAGTTGTATATTTGACGCGAAGAGCAAGACGTTGCAGGAACACAGACTTTCGAAGGTCGTTTTATTGTACAGACGAATTGCGGTCACTTCAGCAATAGCTATGGCATGTCAGCATTGACATGAGTCTGAGAGTCATATTGATGGGAGGCAGCTGACCGAGACCTTCTACCTTTAAGCAGCGACTTTATCCTTTGACAACTCTCTGACAATGGCTACATCACCCCACTACAGATCCAAACCACCTGGTGGGGCGTGCATAACCTTACGATCGACACGTCTGACGCCCTCAGAGGTAGGTGTGACAGTGCCGCTGGTGCAGGCTTCACTGGCAGGGGAGTTGCCCTCATCGTCTTTAGGTTTGGAACCAGTCCGATTGGGTGGAGTACAGGGACGGAGGTACTGGTCTTTCTTCTTGCCATCTTTGGCATCCTTTTTGAGGGACGGTACGTTGGTCTTGGAGGAACTGGCACCGGCACCCTTCTTAGTGTCTTTCTTCCCTTCTTGAGCAGCCTTGAGAGCCAGTTTCTCCTGCTGAGACATCATCTTGAGCGGCTTCTTCGAAGGGTCCTATTACTCCGTGAGCATTGAAGGAGGCCTGGTGCCGAGTAGTAATGGCCCAAGGATTACACACTGTCGTTGAGCTGGACGATGATGATGCGTTTGAGGGCATAGTGGTCGGTTTCGATGATAAGTGCAGCCGACAGACGGCTTCAAATGGTCCTGTAGAGAAGACTGATCTCAGCCTCACCAATAAGAGCGGGTATTGCGTACTTACGCTTGATGTTTGATGCTTAATGAGCAGACGAGCAATGAGCAGCTTTGGTCGTGGCTCTGTGTGATCTCGATGTTGGTTTCGATAAGAACACGAAGTGCAGGGCGTCTTTACGACAGAGCTGCTTTGTCCCTCGGCGACGGGCCAACAACATCACCCCGACCGAAGATCACTGCAGAATTGGAAACCATCAGCAATCATGTGACTGAACAATGCGGAAGAATGGAAGAGCAAAGGAGCAGCAGATGAACAGGATGGGTATAGAGGCCAACGTCCACGCACACCCGTTTGCTCAGATCATACCGCAGACGACAGAGTGGATGCAGGCGACCGAGAGGCTTCGGGTGCAGCGGGTGTAAGGAATGTGCCAACTTTTCTGTCGACACATATTTGGCGTGTTCGATTACCATTGGACGGAAGAGAATTGCGGAGAAGCATTTATGCACGCACCATGTATCAGCTGCACACGATCCTGCGCGGTGTATATATCTCGCATGGATGCCAGGCAGTGCTGAACGTATTAGAATACAACGGAAGGCAGAATATGAGGAAATCTGCTCCCACATTTGCCCACGATTCAACGAAGACTCGGTGAGGCTTGATACGATTGGTGTACACTCGCACTCGACCGAGCAATTGGAAGGTCTATGCAGCATCAAGGCAGCTTTCTAATCGTCACCAAGGTACTACAGGGGCTATCGCGTGAAAGGTCGATGAAATTGAGGACGGAGAAAGAATAAAAGCATAAGGAGATAATGCAGATCTATGCACGTCAGAACGGGCGGCAGGATCAGCGCCTCGCCGTCACCGCCATCCTTTTAGCATATGCAAGTTTATCGGGATTCCTTGGCACCCTTTTCTATACTCAGCCCCACCCCGCGACCGCGTTTTAGAAAAAATTCTAAAAAGAAGATTATAGAAGTGAGTGACTTTTACGAAAACCCCTGATAGCACGATTAAAATATAAGATAAAGGGTAACATGCTATATAAAATATACTCCGAGGAGCCTAAGCTGTAATTTGCACTTTTTAGTTAAGGCCTAATAAATAATTTTTTTTGGACAAGTACACTGGCAATATGATTTTGGTGGTTTTCTTTTTTAAAAAATGTTAGAATTTCTAGAATGCGGTCGCGGGGTGGGGCTGAGTGCAGAAAAGGGTGCCAAGGAATCCCGATAAACTTGCATATGCTAATTGTCGCTGTCCGGAAGCTAGGGGGATGACGATTTGCCGCAAAATGGCTTCGACTATTGGTAATCCATTCTTGCCTGTCAGTCATGGTCGCGCAAATGTCTCCCATCATCTCCCCAATTCGGCGAAAGCTTGACCCACATTGGCTCACGTTCCACGTTGGCGTTGGAAGGCCACGTTCGCCCAGGCCATCCCGAAGTCAATTCCCAAGCCGCATGACTCCACAACACCAACGGTCGTTAGTTCTAAAGCAGTCGGTCGATGTGGGGGTTCGACTTTCCCATTGGAGAGTACGCTCATAAGTTTTTCAATTGTTGATCGTTCCACCAATTCCTGAGGCGGGACAATGTCTGGTCGTCGTACATGAATTACCCTGTCTCCGATCATTCTACAAAGCACTCGCTCGGGTGATTTTTTCAATCGTTGGATAAGCTGCTGAAATGGGTCTACTGTGAGTCCTCCAAATCTCAATCATATCTCGTCGTAGCGGCGCTGACCATCGCCTGTCTTATAGCGCCCTTGGAACACCTTTAGATTGGCCCGAAGCCAAGAAGAATGCAGATCACGTCCGCCGTTGGGGCATAGAAGTGGGAGACAACCTCTGATCAGCCCTTCAAAATGGTGGTTGACATGCCTTCAGCAATTGCTGGCCATATGGGAGCGCGCCAAGGGCAAAGAGAGGGATGCCCTGCGGTGGGGCGACGAGGTGGGTCTTGATCATACGAGCTATCAGCGAAAGACTTAATGAGAAATCGGCCAGATTGAGTATCTGGTCGTTGCATATGATGAGAAGGATCGCAAGGTTAGACTGTCATTGAGGCAGGCGGACATTCTCAAAGCCTTGGCAGAGGACGAGGCTTTGTCCAAGAAGGGAGGATGTGTCCCCGATCTTCAAGAGGTGAAACAGTATGGGCCTCGCTCTATCATCAGTAGAAGTAAAAGCTAACCGGGTTCAGTCATGGCGATGTTATACCGGTTTTTCATCCCGAATTTGGTCGCTTCATGCTGGAGGCTACCCCTGGGAAACCATGGGGAATCGGATTCAAGGACCTGTTGGACGTGGAGCCAAATATGAAGCGGCGGTTGGTCAACCTCATCGACCCGTCACTTAGGACGCTTACTGATCTCTGAATAGGAGGGTGATAGCAAAGGAGCATATGGACCCGAATGAATACCCACTCACACTAACAACCTTTCCTCGCTTGGGTACGAGGGACGACTTCATAGTTCCCTACTATCCACCCTCCGGAGAGCGCCTTCGCTCACAATTTCTTCCTGACGAGATTGCGAATCCCCACATACGCTTTCCTACATTAGCAGCAAATATCCGGTCAAGACGAGGCCGGAAGGTCGAAATCAATGTCCCAGTCTTCAGGGACGATCAGACTCCAATGCCTTTTCAAGATCCTACTGTGGACTATGACTTGCACAAGTGGCCAGAAGACGACGATGTACGAGAAGGCGCGGTGAAAGAAAATCACATCTACATGGACGCAATGGCTTTTGGAATGGGTAGCTGCTGCTTGCAGATCACTTTCCAAGCAAAGAACATCATAGAGGGTCGACGCCTATACGATCAGCTCAGCCCCCTTGGTCCTATCATGCTTGCACTGACAGCTGCTACACCCATCTACAAGGGCTTTCTTGCGGACACAGACGTACGGTGGAACCAGATCAGTCGAGCAGTCGATGATCGAACGCGGGAAGAGCTTGGAGAAACTGTAAGTATACTTTGGACACTTATGAAAAGCGTGAAACCTGACATACAACAGCCACTCAAACACGACCGATGGCGTGTACCAAAGTCGCGATATGCTTCAAACTCCACATACATCTCCCAGGATCCCCGGTTACGAAAAGAGTACATGGATCCTGACCTTGTCGTTGACCAAGATCTGAAGCAACGTCTTGTCGACGGCGGTATGGACGATCTCTTAGCAACACACTTTGCTCATCTCTTCATTCGAGATCCTATTGTGATCTTTGCCGAAGACCTGAAAGAGCTTGATCTTAACAGGACTGACCATTTCGAGAATCTTCAATCGACGAATTGGCAGCACATGCGCTTCAAACCTCCACCACACGACAA
>JAABUP010002193.1_pt1 | contig 38755 bp, 41 predicted proteins | sample 5559201 | NCBI WGS metagenome assembly JAABUP01 (sample SAMN10711887, study PRJNA513373) | rock metagenome | isolation source: Antarctica rocks | place: Antarctica | reverse complement strand
TCTAAAGTTCCTTAGAGATTAGTTCTACTACTAAGTAATATATGTTATTACGCCTACTTAACGCTAACGCCGTAATATTACGTCTTTTATTATTAGGCTAGCTATCTACTAGTAATCCCCCTTACACTCCGACCTTAATATCTTTACGAGTTTTTAAGCTATCTAGGTAATTTTTTTAAAAAATTATAGCGATTTTTATACTCTATAAAACACCTTTACTAGCTAAGGTAGAATCGTTACTATTTATAGTACCTTACCTAAGGTCCGAGTAAGTATATACTAAAATTATTAATAGCTTTAGTATTTTCTATCCGATCTAGCTAAAAGGTAGCGTGTTTTATAGCTCGTAGTCTAATTAGTCGAAAATAGGTCTAACGTTAAATTTAATATAGGCCGAAACTTAAATACACGAGGGAGAAGAAGTGCGTATAGCGTTAGCGGTCGATTACCCGCTAAGGTCTAAGCTACTAAAAAGTCTAGATATTTATAACTTAATAACTTTAGCGATACTAGTCCGTTTAAGGTAAAAACTATATTAGTTTAAAGCGCTAACTCCGCGCTTTAAAATACGCTTAAAATTATTAGGATCGGCCTAATTTCGAAGTAGAATTTATTTAACTAAAGTTTTCTAATAAATTCTACTAGATTTCTTAGTAGGCCCGAGGGTTAGTTAAATAATTTGTAACCGGTAGCGCGAAAAGACCTTAGTATTTATATAGTTAAATAAGTCCACCGCAATACTTCTAATTTTCTTAAAACTTTTAGGTAATCTATTTAAGAAGTCGGGGATTACTCTAGAATTTTTTCGAAATTTTTAGAGCTTAGTATTATTAGTAAGACCCGCGTAAGTAGAAATCTTAAAGTTAGAACACCGGCTACGACTTATTTAACTAATACTCGGCCGTAAATAAATCCTACTAAGAATTATTTAACTCTATAGGATAGGTTTAGCGGCGGGCGCTAAATTTTAGCGGGCCTAGTATATACCTTTAAGATACTAAGGTACGCCTCTTATCTCTTTCCTTAAGTCGGAATAGCTAACGCTAACTTTAGCGTACCCGGGGTTATCCTAAAGTTATAATTTATCTACTTAATAATCTATAGATAACTAAGAATACTACTAAGAGCTGAGTAGATTAATTAGATAAGAAAGATGCCCTTAGATACGCTAAAGCTTAGCGTTGGCCATCCCGACTCAAAGAAAGGGATAGCAACACTAGCGCTTATTAGTTATTCGGAATGCGGGGTTAGCAGCCAATCAACGGAAGTGGCCGTTGCCAGGAGTTCTAACCGAACGCAAATTTGCCGAGCGGATTTTACGTTTAGCAAGATCTTGCCCTGCTATTGACTTCTCGTCTGCTTCAGGACCTGCGTGTGGCTGGCAAATATCGCCTGCAGAGGAGGATTGGTGGTGGCAGCTTCGGTGCCGTCTACATAGGTAACGGATGCGGGCGTCGCAGTGGCTTTATGAGGGTCCTTGCCTACATCATGTCTGACGAGAGCCGACCCGACCCTGAAAACCCCCGAACCGAAACAAAACCCCCGAAGCGGCTGAGTCCCCAGACGAGCCACTTGCCCGTACCAATGCCTCTATTTTAATCATCATGACTGCATTGTGTATGGCTACACTTCCGGCAGCCCTTGACGTTGCCGTGGTCACGACTGCTTTACCATATATTGCCAAAGACTTCAGAGCGTCTCAGACAGCGTACTCGTGGGTTGGTTCGGCTTATCTACTCACTCATGCGGCCATTACCCCATTCTGGGCCAATTGCAGTGATATCTTCGGTCGAAAGCCAATCCTCCTCCTCGCCAATATCATTTTCCTGGTCGGGAGCCTGGTATGTGCGCTCGCAAATAGCTTCGCGATGCTCATTGCGGGTCGCGGTATTCAAGGAGCAGGGGCGGGTAGCCTGATCATCCTGGTCAATATCGGCAGTTTCTTTCCGGCTCGTAGCGGTGTAATCACACTGTCGGGGATTGAGGTATTACACTTCGCTGACAGGACAGACATCGTAGTTGGGTCAACCACAGAGGCTACCAGAAGATGCAGTATCTGGTTCACCGCTCTGAGGCCCGAATGCTTGGGTCTTATTCATCACATGGCTTCGGGTGTTTCGTGGAAAGGAGAAGTTCCCGCGAAATGCACGCATGCGCGATATGAGCCCCACTCGAATCGGAAGCTTTCAACATTCCTGGCTCTTAGTCGAGCGACTCAAAATGTGGATCAGATGACGTCATTGATGACTGCTTGTCGCGGACCTCGAAGTCACATTAGGTCAAGCCGAATGCGACACCGATACGGACAACCGTTGCTGTGTCCAAATTGGAAGAAGGGTCTATCATTGCGAGTCGCGAGAGGGCACGCAAGTCGAGAAGCAATGACATGTGCGCTGGACAGGCATCCGTTTAACCCTTCTGAGGTAGCTCTCATGTTACAGTCAATGGGGCCTCCTGAACAATCAGAATGCCAGCTACTCCCAAGGAGCGATCATTTCAGAAACGACGCTTGCGACCAAATTCGTAGTTTCAACACCCCTCAACGCAAACAATAAATAATTATAAGCAGGTTGATCTCATTTTGAACGCCGGCTCAACGAAGAAGGTGATAGTACTTCTTGAGACACGGCTCACCCTATCACAAGCCCAAACACTTACATATCAAGCAAGGTACCACGCTCATCACTATCTCTCCACGAAACTTAGGCATCAGCATCTATCTCACCGCTAGTAAGCCCCCGAGGATAGTAAGCCATTTATCTGACACGCCTGGTCTCACACCAGAGCTTGGATCTGTGCGCACGTCTTACAATGCAATACTGGACAATCTTTAAATCTTTGCAGAATCTGGGAGCTCCAAAGTCTGACAAAGGTAATAGGACGAATGTTGGAGATTTGCTATTCGTCTGTTGTATTTTCCAAGACGCGTAATCAACGAACAATATTGTGAGATTTCAGTGTCTTGAGCCTGATATCAAGGCTAAGCAAGAGCTGCCCGGGCTCGCAACGTACATGACCCAAAGTCAGACTGGAGTTCAACATAATATGTCAAGAGAGTGAATTCGCTATGCACTGTCCAAAACTGTTACAGTCGATTGGGATGATAAGCCACCAATCGAGCTCGCAGTTGCAAAATCGACGTGCGGAGTAATCATGCAATGACATGTCGGGTGTGAAATTCAAATAATCGACCACGTTGCGTATCATCGATGGTGATTGTGTTCAGATCAGATCGATTTGGCTGGATTCCTACGCGATGTCCTTCGCTGCTTGCATTTCTTTCGCTAGAAGTTGACGGGAGTTCCTGGCACGAAGATGGTTGATCAATTCCGAATCCTGAGGGCTCACGACCTTATGGTTTTACCCGAAGTCTTAGTCAAAGTATGCCAGACGGCCTTAGGAAGGAACTTCAATAAGCGACCCAAAAGGGTTAGTTTTGGGTCGTAGAAGATCAAATATGCCGGGGGGTGGGCATGCACAAATTCACAATAGCGCCAGGTATTAGCATAAGTCTTTAGGATAACCAGAGCGAACTTCTTCAAAGATCCAGACTCAGGTATGAAAATTGCAACTCAGAAGGAAAGGCCCTTCGCCGTCAATTCTCTCGGCCTACAGTATCCTGTCAAACACCCAATATCAATTATGAGGTCTCCGGTTTCTTCTAATGAAAAGCTCCAGAATCAGTTGATATTCTGCAGCTTGCCTATCGGATTATCTAGATCAAATCAGGTGGAGTTCATCATCAGGATACAGTCAGCACTCCCCGAAGCAGAACGGTCAAGACGAACATGACAAAGACGTCCATCACATGTATAAGACGGAACCCGCATTATTGATGGATTTACCCATTCTTCCTTGCTGGTCGGCATGCCCTGAGACCTCTGCTCAAATGCTCCAATCGGAAAAATATCAAGTGCTTACTTGCGGCTCTGTTGATGTGAGTGATATGCACCATCGGGCTGGGCCGGACTGAGGAAAGCCGCAATTCGGTGTAGGTAATTCAGTGCATAAGGCGGCGTACAATTCTACTTAGTAAGCGGCTAACCCTACGGCTATATCTTCGTGAACATTCCCTCATCACGGCCGGGCCAAACAGAAATCTCTACACTATAAGGTTTAGGAATGGCCTCAATTCTACCTCATCAGACCTGGAAGGCGGGCTATATGGTTGAGAGTGAGACGGCAACATGGGCAAGTGAGGATTACAAACGGACAGAATTCGGCGAAGAATCTCATTATTCTACTCCACCATTTCAGACAACATCGTCGTCAACCGTTCACAACTCTCTAGGCCTGAACACTTTGAGAAATTGGCCCACGCTTCACAATGGCACCGATTCACCTCATGGAATCCCGGAGTGGTGGCAGCCTTCGGCGGAAGTCGATGTACTTATCTGCGGCGGTATGAGAGATGCCATTCGAAACGAGATATCCAGAAGCTAAGGCAACTCTTGTAGCTGGTCCCTTTGGCCTCGAAGTAGCGCTAAGTCTGGTCAGACAAGGAGTGACTTTTCGAATCATTGGTGAGTCATTACTTCTTCAGCTCTTTGACTGATACTATGATTCGCGCTATAAGGAATGGACTGAAACATTTTCAGATAAAGCAGAGCAACCCTTACTCGCTGGCCGTGCAGATGCAATTCAACCACGCTCACTCGAACTCCTCCACTCATGGGGTCTTGCTCAGGATCTTCACAACGATGGGCCTCTCATAGATCATTCCGTCATATACAAGGACGGTAAAAAGTTGCTTTATGGTCGAGACTTCATCTCTGAATCGAGGTACCACGGCTTGAGTGTCATTTCTCAAAGACAGGTAGAACGAATCTACATTAGGGATCTGTTACGGCACCGAGTTCTTGTCGAGCGGTCTACTGTTCTTGATAAGTTCGAAGTCGAGGATGATCCTTCAATGTCACATCCTGTGAGGGCACATGTAAGGAACGAGAAAAGTAAGGCTGGTGAGACAATCAAAGCAAGATTCCTTGTTGGGGCTGAAGGAGCTGCCAGTAGCCTGCGGAAGAGACTGGGGATACCTTTTGATGGAATTACGACTGACATCCATTGGGGGATTATGGATTGCAAGTTTGAGACAGACTATCCTTACATTACAACCTTTGGGTATGCGAAATGAGGATATCCCTATTTTATACCTACTGATGATGACTCCGCAGGATCTTCATGAATCGCGAGCATGGAGTATGTATTATTGTGCCGAGAGAACAGGGCTATACAAGGTAAGTCCTTTACCTGCTTTCGTCTCTTCTCATCCTGAAGTAATGACTGTCCTGACTTATACAATAGAATCTATACCAAGCTCAGCGCCGAAACAGTGAGGGAACTGGCGCAAGACCATCGTGAATCAGGCGGTCGGATCAATGTTCATTCTATCACACCTGAACAGGTCTTAGACCAGGCAAATAAAATTTGTGCTCCATACAAGCTTCGGTTTGCAGCGCCTTTGAGCTGGTTTGCGATCTGGAAGGGTGTGTTTGGGTTCCCGTTCTTCCAATTGCTCCCGACCCTACATCCAAATTTGGAAAGCCAGCATTGACCATTACTAGTCTCAGAACGAGTCGCACGTTCCTTCTCCTCTCCAGATCTCCGGGTCCATCTGGGTGGTGATGCAGCGTAAGTAAATACAACCTAGTTCAAGACCCTCTGCTGATCCGATTATCGCGTAAGACACGTCCACAGTGTCGTCGGTGCCTTTGGTCTCAACTCCTCCATTTATGATGCCTCGAATCTTGGTTGGAAATTGGGGCTTTGCGCTCGTAATCTGGCCACAATCTCGTCCCTGCTACCTACTTATGATCTTGAGCGCCGTGCCTTCGCCAACCGCGTTATTCGTGCCTCTGGCGCTTATCTAAGATTCATGAGTGGCCGGTCTGACCTCCCACTCGCCCAGCTACGAGGCCTTAGTGACGATTTCGAGACGTATATGGACAATCTTCCACCACTGGACGGGACTCGAGAAGGTGATTTGAAATGGTGTGCCGCCTTCGCTGCACAAAATGATAAATTTCTCCTGGGATTCAACGTGCCAGATGTGTTCTCCAAGATCTGTCCTCAGACGAGCCAAAACATCGAAATTAAGAGACCCATCCTCATCGACAACGGCAAACGCGCCCCCAATCCTCGAGTGTGCTTCGGCCAGGATCTCACGGGATATTTGTATGATAAGATGACCGGTGCTGCGCGGTTCCATATCCTTCTCTTCGGTTCCGACCTTCAGGGTCCTGTCCGTGACCGCATGGCCCAATTTTCCCGCCACGCATTGGGACCGAAGGGTTTCTTTACCAGGTATGGCGCTGGGGCTCTGTTCAACATTGTGCTCGTGCTGAAAGCGCAGCCTTGGGAAAAGGACAACTTACTCAAAGGTAATGATTTTGCTAGTTTAAGGCAGCATGCGACTGTTGTATATGATGATCGTTCGCCAGACGAGGATTCCGCATACTGCTATGGTATCAATCACGCTCGAGGTGCCATTGTGGCCGTGCGACCTGATTTGTGGGTGGGTACAAGCTGCTGGCCCGAAGAAGGAAGTATATTGGCAGAGTATTTTGGTGGATTCCTCGTTGAGAAGCAGGCGCAGGGGGAGTCGACATCGCATGTAGTAAAGATGAGTAAAGCGAAGATGCGATAGACACAACTGACGCGAGCGATGGAAAGACTTCCAAGGACTTGGCAGCTTGCTGGTCTCTCTGTACTCACCTTACAGAGGTTTCAACATTTTCGGGCAATGGAAAGGTGACCGTGTAAGCTGGCGACAAGAGTTTTGAGGCTATTCCCGGGCGAGATTCTTTCATTTTGTGAAAACGCCCATCAACAAAGATCGAGGGTGGTATGATCATTTTTATAGACTATGTACTCAACGACGAGGTGATTCCAATAGTGACTCGAGGCTTCAATCAAAGCTAGGCGCATGCCAGCTGGCATCCTATACGGCCATCGTGAAGGACTGTATCGGCTTGTGTGGTTTATACACCGAGTCATCAAGGCTCACCTGCTATCAATCTTTGATCGGATGTCCCTTAAATCAAGATCATGGCCATCATTGTAGTTTACTCGATACTGCTACCCAGCCGCTGTTGTTCCAGCACGCACTCGTTCCTGTGGTCTTGCATGGATTGCCATTGCTGGAAAAAGTCCCTGGTAAATGTGACAATTAGCGGTCTACTGGACCTTCCATTTTGCGTCAAAATGTGGAATTGTCGTACCCTTGGCGATTGAGGCTTCAGAAATTTGGAATTCTTCTGTAAAGGAACCATCAGTAGTGATCAGCTTGAGCAAGTTCTGTCTTGTGTGAAGCCAAGAAAAGGACTTATATCACTGGTAACCGCTCCGGACTACATCCTCCTGCAATTGAATCATGAACTTGTCTACGGGACTATCTGGACCCTGAGTAGCAATGTCTGAGTACCCCAGAGTTGTCTTATCAAGCGATGGGACTTGCCTCAGGTAGAAAGCGTAAGCACCCAGCCTCCAGTAAACGTTGCGAAAGCTTTGATCTTGAAAATTAAATGCTAGTCAGCTCTCGATGGAAATTCAAGACTAAAAATTAATCAGACTTGAGAAGGGTCAACCAGTGACCATGGCTGTCATAAGGCTTCGGACAAGAATTCAGCTTCGCCGTGGACATCCAAACGCTCGTCATCGGCCAAAGTCGGCGTACTGCATATCAATTGCTAACATAGTATTCCACACATAGTTGTTTCCTGCAAGCACTATTCACAAACGCTATGTAATCAGCGCAATTGATCGTCTACTTCGGATACAAGCGCAGCAGAATGCAGAATTAGGCGGTCTTGCAGCAATGGGTGTAAAAAGCGCGGACCCTGTTACAAGGAAAACCAAGAACAACGATACTTTGTGAAGAAATTGCTCGCGCGGCGGTAAACTACACCTAATAAGATAATAAGACGGGTGCCATTGATCATGTAATGGTCTTCCGAGAAACAGAGATACGAATACAATGGGTGATGCGAATCACTTTTTTCGTACGCCTCGAACCGCCGGGCAGGTGTCTGTCACCGGGAAATCACCGGACGCATCGCTGCGCCAGAGTGTGTACTTGCGCAATTTGAAGTCGGTTTGAAAGCAAGTGCGAAGCGGGTAAGTACATAAAACATTCAGCGCTAGACAAGGAGCGCAACGTGTATCAAGAATCATTGATGCTGAAGCGCAATTCAAAACACACAGAGCCAGTCCATTCGGCGGAAAGGGCATCTTCAGAGTACTGTGACAATTGTGAAAGTCGTGGGAACTTAGAAGCTTGTCCGCTTTTAGCATATGCAAGTTTATCGGGATTCCTTGGCACCCTTTTCTACACTCAACCCTACCCCGCGCCGCCCGCGCCCGCATTTTAGAAAAAGAAAACCACCGAAATTATAGAAAGGGGTGCCAAGGAATCCCGATAAACTTGCATATGCTAATTCCACGGCGCTAGCCTCTAGCCTGCCAAGTCCGCCAAGTAAATTCGTGTACAAATTTTTAACTTTATACAACAAACATTGTGGGATAGAGACATGTGAGTTCTCCACCCCTGCATTCTGCCGGTCTCTAGTCCGCTCTACCTCGGAGTAGACCGAGGTAGAGCACGTTCACGACGACAGGAAAAAGAAGGCAATGCCAACAGGTTTCTTTGCGTCTTTCGAGAGTGATAACTCAAGACGATTCAGCAATTGAAGAGCGGACACCGACTGCTAAGGACGCCTGTTCTATCTTCTCTTCTAATTCTGCGGCTGCCCCAGCAATCATTATTTTTTTTCCGGAATATTATAGTTATTGGGCCATGCACTCATCTTCCTCTTCGAGTTTTCCATCACCAGACAATACTGGAAATACTCCAAATATAGAAGTGTCCTTCGCCAAAGTCGAGTCTCAATAATGCGACCGCGTGTCGAAGAGCCATACGGAGCCCGTGGGATGGGGGATACAGACTGAACATCAGAATGTCCTCTCAATTCCTTGCATTGCAATCAACAGCAGACAATGATATCCACTATAATACGTGTAACCAACAGATAAGAAGAGATTAGGGGTCAGAAAGGCCACGGATGCTTACCCTAAAGCCGAAACACCTAGTCAACCAAAACGTTTCCTAAGTGGCGACACGCTACAAGCGACGCATGCGATAATAATGGGGCAAGTCTATGCAACCTGTCCTTTGGACATACGCACAGTACGGCAAGCGAATTAAATCGCTAATCCAACTGCAGCAGTGTTCCAGATGCAAGTATATTGGTCAGGCTCTGATGCTAACCGAAAATTGCGCCCCTGCATGCCCCCTGTAAGTAGAATTGCATGCTTGTTTCACAAGGAATCGCTGCTGTAACCATTGGCTGGATACTTCCTCATCCCCCACCATAGAAAGTTGGAAATATATTTCTCGACCAACCACCATTGAATCAAACATCGCCAGTGATACCGAGAGGACTAATAAGAGTGAACATGAGTCCCCTATAGTCGAACATTCCATCATAATTGACAGCTCACCCCATCTGATATGTTGATGGCTGTCCTATCTTTCGATTGTGCCTAGGACGAGTGTCGTGTTTTTAATAGCTGCTTTTATAGTACAAAATCAGATCGTCAACTTGAAGGACGAATTATTCAGGTATCGGATCCAATCATCCAATATCAAAGAGCCAATTCTTAGACGCCACAAGCCATTCTTTCCTGGCACCTCACAAGATGCATCTCAATGTATACTTTGTTCTCGGCTTCTACGCTCTGCTGCCTATCGCTCATGCTGCTACTGCCGCTGGCTATGGTTTTCGCGCCAACGGCGAAGGCCCTGGGAACAACGATGCCAGCCCACCTGTCTGTAGTGCAGATACGAGCGATGCTCCCATGACAGACTTTGCATGGGACCCTAAATGGGGCGAGTCCATGAACAATTGCCTCAACCAGATCAATAATGCGGGTTGGAACGGATACAGGTGTATACCAAATGACGGCAAGAATAATACTATCGGGCCAAGCTTTGGATTTTACAAGGGAAACAATAATTTTGAAAAGAATGGCATGAATGGGAGCGACTGTTATAACAAATGTTATGGATGCTTGAAAGAAGGACTGGATACTCGGCAGGCCGTCACGACAAGCTGTAATTGGGACGCAGGTCGTGGGGCCAAGTGCTGGATGGGTTTTAATTATGGAGGATAGATACACAACGAAACTGCCTTCCTGGTTGATCCATGGATCATAATCGTGCTTGCTTTGCAGCTCCAATGCGCGAACGCTCGGCCTAAGCTAGGATATTGGCCACTTTGTAATGGCTACATGTACAATTTCTGCCGTAGAGGCTACCAGTTCCTGCCCAGAACCGCTCCTGTGCATCTGAGAACCAAAATAGCGTACAGACGGGATACGGAATGTACAACATGCCGCTACGTCAAATCAAAGGAGGTGATCAGCGAAGTACGCCTACCTGCACCCTTTTCGAGGCTTCGTATGCGTATTGCAAGGCTTTCGTTCTCGCCAGATCGAGGTCCTCCGTCTTTCCAATTCCGCTCTTTGGGCGAAGGTTGCAAGCTACAGAAAGAGTTTTGTTTATTGGCGGTATCCTGATACCACATTGAAATCATGATCGTATTTCTCCGCATCACCAAAATCGGCGTCCGAAGCCCGTATGTTTGATCAAGACCAATGATCAGCAAAACGATCAGCCTAAAGCAGTAAGATTCAGAAGTCCTCCAGCTTCGCTCCGATAGACCAGGTCCCCTCTTGAATCATCCGTATAGTTCGTCCCATTGACTGTAATGAGATCAGGAAACTTCCACGAGGAGGGAGCTGCGAGATAAGCTGTTCCCTTGTTCTCAGACACGATGCCTCTCTTTTTATGGAATTGTCTCGATTGGGACGGTCCAGCTCTTCCAGAAAACCAAGTCCCACCACCCCATGCAAGACCGCGCAAGCCCTCCGCCTCGAAGAAGGGACGAAGTTCTTCGGAAGGTGGCAGGGCTTTGGGAAGTCGAATATAGCTAGCACCAGCAAAGAACTGGTTCGGAGAGACATCATTATAGTGGACGGTCCAGTGACGTGCTGGCCCGATGAGAGTCTCCACAACGCGGCCAGAGCAACCAAGGACCCACCAGCCATTATCTTCTCTAGCGCCCCAGACTGCAGCAACATCAAGGGCCAGAAGGTGATCAATTTCCACTACACGAGATTGTTGCCAATATGTATGAAGGGCATCTCCCAGTGCGGGCCGACAACAAACCCCGGGGGGAATGTTTCTGCACGATTGAAGGAGACCCCAATCGTAGATCTTGTGGTCAAGCTTTATGTCGACTTGGTTGGTAAGCGTGAAAAAGCTGAGAGAGATTAATGAAAGCGACAGAGGAATGACAAGAAACATGATGGCGTAGGGACGAGACTTGATGTATACATCGGAAAAAAATATGATTACGAACAGAATGCCCAATCTTATCTGGGATCGGGAACGCGCATATCCAAGATCGCTCCATCGTCAACGTTTCATCATCCGTGAAACCAAGCGGTATGATCTACACAATTCCTATTCTATTTCTATTTTCCTAATCAAGCTCTCAAGTTAGCGAGGCGCCGAAGAGACGGCTTCCATTGGTCTTTTACCCAAGGTGTTAGCGTATTCTTGCCGTGCACTGGCCTCCTTTCAAGCCCGTGGACATATTTTATACGTCGTTCCGGGGAGGTAAAACCCCATGACCGTACATGTCTGGAGCGCACGTGGCGATGCTTTTGGTCCGTGCATATTACAGCCGCTGCAAACTACCGCATTGTAAAGCTCCCCGTATAGTCTGTCGGATGCAGAACAACGTTTGCAAAATTTGGACATGGTAGACTGCCTTGGATAGTGGCGCATAGCGTGACTGAGTTGCACAAAGTAGACTAAAGAGAAAATTTTATAAAGCCAAAGAAGTTCGCGCAGTGATCCCTCATTTGATCTGCGTCCAGAGCCATCGTCATGCCCTAGAGACAAGTTGCGTAGGACAAAGCAGATTCGTAGCAACATAGGTTGATTTTCGGGCTTATCTTGGTAATTCCCTATAATGTGAGTTTGCGCTACAAGATTCAATAATGTAGAGAGTTCATTCGCTTATATCGACTGGTAAGCACAGAGACATGCGATGTGAAGCTATTATCATTTTCTGCTGCTTTTTCACCGAGCGCGTGTTCCGATTCTGAGCAAAAGGTCCAAAGCGTGCGACCTGAGCTTGAACATCTGTACGATAGAGCACGTATGGCTGCAGCTACTGTACTGATTGTAATGAGGGGCAACGTACATCTCTAATCATACGTCAGGCAAAGCGAAGCAACATAGCTGGGATCAATATTTTCCTTTTCAGTCTGCTTGGAAGTCTTAGTAAAACCCGGTCGATGAAGTCGGAATTCATGATCCATGGAAGACTTCCAATCGCACCCTTTCTCTCAAAAGCTTCCACGCCCATACAGCGTCTACAATCGATATCGTGAAGAAGCTGAAGACAAGACTGCCTCCAAAGACGACGCTATGATACGTCCACGCGTCTCCAGCGTTCAAATTTGCGACTTGGCAGACGATCGCCCACGGAAGCAGGTATAGCAAATTGGATAGTAGGGATTGAAAGATACCAACGCGGGCGCGTAGCTAGGAGAACAGTAGCAAGCTGCGTCGATGTAGCATAGAAGATGTAGCACCTGCTTCTCATCAGTCTTGACGAGTGAGGGGAGGAGTCATTAGAGCATTACCAGTCAATATTCTGCCACATATGCGCAGTAATAGCGGCGACAGCTTATGAATCACTGAGGTACGAGGCGAATGGGCGGCAGCCAAAGATAGCAAGGAACATACAGAGGGGCACTTCCACGATCAATGCGATGATGAGGGATATCAGTGCAGGTTTGATTATAGCTGAGCACCGAGGACATTAGATAACCGTAAAAGATCATGGCTTGAAATAAGTCTTACCTATCAACTGGCCTCGAGACATCTTCGGCCTGCGATTGTCTACTCCAATGTCGCGTCTCCAACGACCCCACGCATGTCCGATGAAGGCAAGGGAAGTGGCCTCTAAAGCGTGAACAGGCACCATGACAAGGCCCCAGCGAATGGTATTGAAGACGCCCCAAGCTGTGGCGTAATCAGATCCCATTGCGACAATGCCGTGCACGAGCCAGAGATACAACGCGTTTCTTACGGCAGACTCTAGGAATGTGACGAGACCGGGTCCGAGGAGCACTTTCGGTGCAGCGATACTAGGGGATGTTGGGTTCTCTCGCACAGTCGATGTTCGTGACCGAAAGCTTGTCGCGTAGATTAAGTAGAGAATTCCAGCAAAGGCAGAAGACATGTCGCACGCAAGTCTAATAGAAGCCTGAGTATTGACGGAAAGTTTCAAACTACCAACATGGAATTTCGATATGATCAATAGATCCAGCAAGATATTGATGCCGAATTTGGCAGAGCTGATCAAGAGGGGAACATCAGGCTTATCAAGCGCTCTGGTTGCGCTCGCCACCGCGGTCTCAATTGCAGAACTCAGCGCTGCGAATGAGCTGATACGCACATAGGTCAGACTCGCTGCGCGAACACCCGCTGGCACAAAACCCTCAGCAAAAGAGCGCGCAATCGCGACGAAGATGATACTCAGCAACAAGCCGAATACGGCTTGGAACACAATCAAAGTATTTGCCAGTCCTATCTGGAGTGGTATGAGCGAGTAGACTTATGGCCAATGATCACCCACGCTGCTCGTGGCAAGCCTTCATTCACGACTTCGGATACAACACCGATATAGGTATAGCTATCAGTCGCTGCCACGAGGTTTTTGTCGATGCTGGCTACCCAAAGCTTGGAAAGAGTGGCATAGAGAGCGGGTAAGAGAAAGGCCAGGATATTGAAGAGAAGAGCGCCGGAGTATCTAGCTTTACTAAGAGAAGATGTGCCAAGCGATGCAGAGAGCTTACCGGTCGCGGTACCACCATGATTTCGGCTCGAAGGAGACTTGATCGTTCGCCAGTAGCTCTCGTGAGTGAGAGGCAGACGTACGCTCGTCCTCATCTGGCAGGGCCGTCTCAGCGGAATTGTGTTCTTTCGGTAGCATCGTGTAGCGGAAGCGGAGGCTTGAGAACATGGCGCGCCACATGATGGGCGAGCTCCATACTTATATCTCAAGGCTCTTATCAGCGGAGTCCGCCGTACACCAATACTTCAATACATGTCGATGCAAACATGCATCGAATTGTCAAGGAGGGCGAAAGGGAGGAGAGGGATTGATGCCAGGACACCGCCACAGCCGCCAATTGCGGCTTCCCCGCTTGCCCCGCTCCCGAAACTCTGGGAACCGGCCGACAAATTTTAACGCTTCCAAAATCTCACTCTTCACGTTCTTGAATGTGATCCAAAAGCCGCCCAGATTTTCATAGTGAGCCTAATCCTTACCTACAAGTCGGATTGTATGCTATTCCGACTTGGTCTGGATCAGAGAGAAGATGGGCCGATTAGAGACTTGAAGACACTACACGATCAAGGAGCGGGATTAATGAAGCAGCATTTCATGATCTCAAACAGGACAGAGCAAGCCTCAACAAGCAGCGGATGTTTCTTAGAGCTCGACATGACAAATCATGTTTCCTTCGCTATGATCCTCTAGTAGAAGAAATATTGTAGAGGCAACGTTCAGACATTGAAAGGTGATTGACGCCCCTGTCAGCCACCTGCGAAAAGCCTGAACCCTAGACATACTCCGCCGACACACTGTCATACTTGACTCCTTTGTACACCAAGGCATACTTGGTCTGTGCGCTGTAGTAAGTCATCTCAATCTCGTAATAAATTACGTCTGCTCCCTTCAGTCAATCGCATCAATCAAGCTCAGCTGGAGGGGTCGCTTACAGTACATCTTGCCATCCTTTCCAAGCTTCTGCATCAGTTCCGAGACAGGAATGCAAGACAGATCCGCCGTGAGCCGAGCCAAGTGCTTCACGTCTCCCCCATCTTTATAGATGGGAGCACCGTTATCTTCAGGGTCCGCAAACATGAGGATATCCTGCGCCACGGACTGGCGTGGGCCTTCGGGGACCCTCCATACTTTATGATACTTGCGGATGAAGGCGCGATCCTCGGTCACGGGACTCCCTTTATTGATGAACCAGCTCATGTCGAAGACTTTGAGCTCGCCGTCGTATTCGTCGCTAATACAATATCAGCATAGGTCAAGTCATAATCTGGAGTCAGACTATACCCACAACCAGCTCGTGCTCTTCGCGTGCTTGCTGCTATCATACTTGCTCATAATCTCAGTGCCATAGTGCTTCCTAGCGGTTCTCGCATCGACTTTGACTCTCACGGTATCCGGTTCGAGCTGACTCAGACCTTTCATCAGAGCACCCCTTACCACAGCCGTCCAGCCATTAGGAGGTTGCATGACTTCGATGTTGGAATCGATCGAAGCACGGACAGTCTCCCTAAGGTACGCGCTTTGACCGAAACCACCGACCATGAGCACTGCTTTCACCTTTTTGTTGGTAGCAGAAATCTGCCCTCGGACAAGCGCGACGACCTCGTCAACGACAGGATCAAAGATCTTCTTCACCTCACTGCCTCCTAACTTGAATTTGCCTCGCCGAACGCCCTGTGACGGATCGTCGGCCAAGCCAGGAACTATACATGTGAGCTATGAAGTAGACGTGTGAACAACAGGTCGTGCTTACCAGGAATAACAAATTCCTCGTTTGCTGCACCTCGGAACGCCTTCTTGGTGACCAGATCGAATCGTTTCATCGCATCCTCAACGACTTCTTCGTCCCACTCCTCATTCAAGCTCAATTTATCAACTAGGTGCTTCTGGAAGATCCGGTTTAAGAATGTACTCCCACAGAGACGGCCGGAACCTATAGCAGCTTCCATGACTTTGAGAATCGGCTTCAGCTCTGTGACAGTATACGAGATCAGGTCGACTGTCCCTCCTCCCGCATCGCAAAGCACGAATGTATCGCCAACCTGGATGCTGTGTGGGTCCATAGCATGGAGAGCGTAGATGGCAGCCGCCTCTGGTTCGGAAATGATCTGAAGATTCTTCCCCATGCCGGCTGCTTCTGCACATGAACGGGTCTTTGCTTGGGCTGCATCAGACCAGACAGCTGGTACGGTAATGATATATTCGATCGGCGTAGTACGCAAAATGCTAGCAGGTAGCTTGTACTTGAGCACCTCTTCTGTATGGGTACGAAGCGCTCGAAGATAATCAGTGCAGAGTTTTTCACTCGAAGCGCTGTACCCTGGCGGTAGGGCATGCTGATCAGGATATTGTCTACTCAGGTCGGATATCCCTCTTGATTGGGTGGGATCGAGATCCAGCTTGAACCATTGATGTCGAAGACCATAGTCGTCTACTTGGAAACCCCATTTGCATTCTCCATTCTCGTAACGCAGCTCCCTGCACATCAGATTAGAACCAGGATTCTAAAAAGGCCAAAATTGCAATGGTAGCCCAGATGTCAAAGCTTGACGTGAATGACAAGCGGTAGGTCCAGACCACTGTCCTGGCAAGGCACTTACGTTGGAACTTTGTCACTGCTGATTCCCTCGAGTCCTCCAGTGGTCGAATCTGGCCATTGTATGATTACCGACTGAACGTCTGGCTAGAGATTGGTCAGTCACTGCTTGAGCGTAAGTTTTGACTCAAGGACAGGCTCTTACCCTACGAGTCTGTGCCCAGGCTACACCAGAGAAGGTCGTGCCAAAGTCCACAGCAATGAGGAGTTTACGATCGGAGGTGCCATCCTCTTCAAGCTTCAAGTCGGAAAAGCCCGAAGTCGCCTTTTCTAGTGCACCAAAACTTCCTTTCTCGCCCTTTTCCATGATTGTCATGACAGGTAGAACGGGTGGGTGGTAAGGTAGCCTTGTTAGGTTTCAGACAGAACACTACTGATGCGGGAATTTCAGTCGAATATGTAATGTGTACAAGACAAGGCTACCAAAGTTAAAAGTTGTGTGAAATGACTCTGAGGCTTTTGAATCAACCTGACAGCCTCACGTTCGGCTTCGCGCATATGCCAGAGTTTGGTTAGTAAGATGTTATCGTGACCGAGAGCTGGATCAAGTAGCTTGCAGACCTTTGACAGCTAAGCCTTTGGTGTTCACCTTAGCTGCTTCTTTGTGAGAAAAAAGTAAGCTGCCATTGGTAAAGGGTTACTGGTGTTATCCTATTATGCGATTTTGGTGGCAGCCTTGTCATGTGGGGTTGTTGAGAGAAAATGGGGCTGATGGTGGGGCAGTGGAGGCAATGCATGAGGCTAATTCTCCCCTCTGATGCGCCATCTTGGTCATCAAAGTACAAGCCCCGAGATTGGTCTGGTATGCTCTGGATTCAGGCTACTCTAGCAGTGCCTTTAATAATCATCGACCTCCAGCCTGCTCAATTTCACAATGCTGGCCTGACTTCTTACCAATAGTGCCGTCTCCTGGCGATGAAGGCGATGGAGAAGGCACAAGAGATGCGGCAGGTTGACACTTCAAGCAAGGTATGTAATCAAATCTTCCAAATGCTCATGATCGCCGTAGACTGAATGGATAGATACTTCTAAACGAAAGAGCAAATGTACGAGTAGATAGATCATCTAAAAGCGAAGATGAAGCCGACATCTTCAAAGGTACAAGACTCTTTGGTCTTTCACCCACAGAGGCTAGAATACTTACCGATAAGACTTAGAAAATCTCACACCAGCATTCAAGTCGCTGCAAGCACTTGATCTGACGACACCTCAAAGATTTACAAGATCCAGCACAATCAACATGACGGACAGACACGACAGGACCAGTCTATCCACAAACATCGAAAAAGAATTGCAGCAACTTCGAAAAGATTTCGAGAGAGCTCGCAGCGATCTGAAATCGGCATATCGAGAAAACAGAGATCAATCGCTTGAACTACGCGACTTAAAGAAGGTTAATTCCCTTTCGCACGAGAAAAACTCACAATTGAGGGAGCAGAACGCCCAGCTGAGAGAAGCACTTCGAGGCCGCGGTGAGAAGATCTCCAAGGGTGAAAAGGCAAAGTACATTGAGCACTTTGAAATGCTGGAGGGCCACATCTCACATCTTCAATATGAGCGACAGAAGCGAGAAAGCCACATGGAATTCTTGACGGAGCAAACGCGAGAAGCCAACGAAGAGAAATCATCTGTCGAGGTTGAATGCCGGAAGTTGCTGAGGCAGATCAGAGAATTGTCAAACAATTTGACAGAGTGTAAAGACGACCTTATGAGACTGCAACCGACAAGTCAAGTACCCGATAATGAAATTTCCGATCAATATTCCAATCTCGACCAGCAAATCACTGGTTGGGTCGATGACAGGACGGAAGACTCCCAGATACTGGAAGATCAATTCGAGAAGATCAGGTCATCTGAAGATCTTCCTGATCTGTTCAGAGGATACCTTGCTAGCGACCAATTACGGATGGCAAGGAAGTACCCCGAATCTCTCCCAATTGTATTGCGGTACCTGATCCATCGCTGTCTTGGAACATTCGTGTTCAGCGACGAGATGTATCTCTTTGGCCTTGACTCGCGTAGTGTGGAACTCCTGAAAGGTCTTGAAGAAGGCATGAAGCTACTTGAGCCCCGCCGAGGTAAGTCAGCTCGTTGCGAAGCAGTGAAATAAATACTCATCGTTCCTAGATGCAGTATCGCTCCGACGATGGCGTTCAGAGACACTACAAGGTCTCCTCAAAATGGAGACATTCTCTGAAGAGCAGCAACGCCAAGCCCAGCTCGTCTCGCAAACTCTCCAGTCAGCCCTCTCGCGCCTGATTTCCGGATCCCCCGGCGACGAAGACGGCTGGGAAGAACTCCACAAGCAAGTCGTCCTCCCCGCCATCCAACTTGCCACGAAACTCCGCCTCTCAACCGCCGACTACTGCCTCATCCCACACATTTTCGTCAAAGACCCAAGTAAACCTACCAGCGTATTCTTCTACGAGATCAAAGATTGTAGTATGACCGACATCGCAACGCACAAAGTCATCCGACCAGACAGTGTGCTCAAAGTCGCAGAAGATGGGAAGATCGGAGAAGAGGTACTGGTGATGTCACCTGCGTTGTTGCGAGTTCACAAGGAAGGGAAAGGCAAAGTGCTGGTCTGCAAGCCGACGATATTGGTGAAACTTGATGAGCCTATGGGTAAGCGGCCTCGAGGGATCAAGGCATTGGGATCATGGACGCCTAGCTGGCTTGGAGGTGATGAGGCTGTTGAGTAGGAGAACCTAAATTGAACTTATCAATTATTCGCCGGCCTTTGTGTCGCTTTATGCCCTTCAATCGACTTTTTGCCAATGTCATCATAGTCTGAGATAGCTGGCTAGCACAACTTCTGTCAGTTGCATCGGAAAGGCGCAAGCTGAAGAGAAGAAGGTTCTCGAGAATTTAGAGTGGTTTAGAGAAGCCTAGATTTTGCCGCCTCTTGTGTACCAAGACTTCCATAATCCTATCAGTATCGTAGCCATCTTTATCAACCCTAGCATACCGAACTCAAGAGTTTTTGAATTTTCCATAATAACTTCACTCGATAAGGTCGCCGCCCCGCTACTCCAATGAAGGGCTTCAAATTCAGGGCAATGTATGAATCATAGAATATGAGCACCATCTCATTGGTGGCGCTGGCGGAGACATGCGTTCATTGCAAGGGAATATCACATGCACGGCTTTTCGAGGCAAGCTGAATGCAATTGGATTTTCGTTGAGCAAGCTCCCTCACCCCTGGGCGATGTCAGGATGTAGAACTATACTACCTTTTCCGTGCCCACAATCATTGTTATACTAGAGCGTGGTCTCGTCTTGATTCCAGCAAGTCTGAGCAGGAAAAAATCTCGCGTCAGGGATGGTTCGTAGAGATGAAATCAAAACTGCAAGGAAAGGGTTCACGAGACTTTGATTAAGTGGCTTAAAGATTAACTATCCCTCAATAATCTCTACACACGTAAGCCAGGATGGAAAAATCCTTTCCGAAACATAATGTTCCATTGCTTCGAAATCACCTTTTGACGCCATCCTTACTATCTGCAAGGAAAACTAGACGGCTTCACTACTGGTCAGCATGTGAGAGACATATCGAACAGAGCATCTAGTCGGTTTGGACATCACCCAGCCTCGCACACTGCACACAATACATCACAAATTGAAGTTGATGACAAGCTTGAATGGTATTGGTCATTAGCGAATAATTCCAATAACATCGGTGCCAATTTGTAGTCTGCTGTATCTGCGCCTATGAAACCTCCCACAGCAACTCCTGTTGCTTCCAACTTGCTCCCAAACTCCTCCATGATACTTGCGAAGTGTAGCCTTCGAAATCAATGCTCGACATTCTCAATTGGGATCATATGCAACTGTCGAAGAGCTTCGCGTTTGCCCCAGATAACTCCTCTTGCTGGCTTCAATTCAAGTACGTCTATCGGCCTTCGAAGGGTGCCACACACATATGACGGTCGGTTCCACGTTGTGAAACTTCGCAAGATGACAGCGAGAACCAAAAAAACATTTGGGTTGGCCTTGACACGAATGTCCGAAGAAACATTCAGTGTTACGGCAATTAGATCCCACTTTACAAGGCAAGCTTCTCGTATGGTTCTTTAAAATCACGATTTCTTCTTTGTCCAATTTTGGCCCATGTCTGTATTTGCAGGGTTTGCCTATGCGCTCATAGCCACAGGAGTCGAGGAGATGGAAAAAGGCACAGTAATTTTTTTCCCTCATTCGAGCCTGCATCCTCTGTTTGACAGCAAGGTTTTCTTCCGGGGCCGGTAAGTCAACGCGCTCGTCATTGACATTAAGCAGTATTTGCTCTTGGAGTTTTGTCCAATCATTGAAAGGAGTGAATGTTGAGCGACGGGAAGGTGAAGCCCCAGTACCATCGTTTGCTGATTGCTGCCACTTAGTAACTGCTTCCAATTTTGCCATGGCTGTATCGACCTCGTCGGAAGGTCCCGCGGATGGCGAAAAAGAACCATCGAGATTGACTGATGGTATCTCGTTGGTTGGAAGGGAGAAAGTATCATACGGTATAGGATTGCTGGAGTCACTGTAATGACCAGCCAAGATGACTCTCGTTGAGAAAGGGCCGGGTCGAAAAACCTGGCGCAGACTAATCCGCTCAAATGGTAAAGAGTCAAAATAGTCATCATGGTCAGTCGAGACAAGTAGGGTGATGCGAGAACCGATGATGGGGTTCCCTAAGTATTGCTCGAGAGCGGTGGCGTAGGCGCTATTGTGACAACAACCGAAGAGGATCCGTTGGCAATGAACGTTGCTTGCGAAAAGATGGAATGAGCCTAACAATACCCGTTAGCAGGATCAACAATAAAGCCTTCGAATTCCACGAACTCTCCACTTTCCGACAAGCTTTCTCGGCGTCCTCCCCAATATCGACGATATCGATGAGTGGTCCAAGCTCAGCCTGTGTGAAACCACACATAAAAGCTCGGAGAGTGCCTTCGCTGACACGAACATTGTGTTTGAAACATTTTGCCAAGAGGCCATTAGCATTCAAATAAAACTGCACCTTGATGTCCCAGGACCGTCCGTCCCGAAATTTTTCGAAATAGTCCTGCACTTCTGTTACAAGCCGACTCGCAGCCTCAACACCTCCCGTCTTTCCGCATTGTAAAAGGTCTTCATAGAACTATGCAAGTAAGAATGGTCAGTCGCAGAATGTAACGATGGTCGATTACAAGCTAGGAAAGGTCTTTGGCTTACATCATATCCTTCCCCGTCGATGAGGACGCACGCAAAAGGGTTTCTCTGCTAAGGCACCCATACTGTTAGTAAACCTGGGAACGAAAGAAATGCAATATCAGCTTACCATGTCTTGCTGAGCTTCCATCAAGGTCCGCTCAGCGGCTTCTGCTCTGCGATTATTGTCATGCCAATTGGAAGACATGTACGTAGCTCGAGGTCTACGCGCCTCGGCTTGGAGGGCTCTCTTAAGGTCCTGAACCTCCTCCTGAAGACCCTGTTTGAAATCAGGATATTGTCGCAGCTCGAGCCGCTTGCAATCATGACTTACATTAAGAAGCCTGTCTCTCTCCATATCTTGTTGGTGCCATCTACGCAAAATCTGATGGACATCGTTCCCTTGTTCAAAATCCGTGGCATCAGGAGACGACTTCTCCCCACCAGGGGTATGACCATGAGTGACACCACTGATGCCACTCGCCTCAGGCGTATAGTCTATCCCTTCACCTTGCCGCTCCTTAGACGGCGCATGTTGTTCCTGAAAAGCCAATTCCTGGTAGTGCTGCTCCAGTGTGCTGCTGTCCTCGTCGGTCACCGAAAGATCGCCGGACCTCAACGGTTCCTGGTCATAGTTTGATCCACGCCGACTAATAGAGTCGTTGGGCTCGCTAGGAGTTCGATCTTCCACAGAGGCAGAGTCTGTATTGGAGGCGACTAGATCATTCAACAGATTGCGTGGTGGTCGTGGTGTTGGAGTGGAGTTCTGACTAGCCACATCCTTGTCCCTGAAGTGAAGAATGTAGCCTGACTCTGCATCGTTGTCCATCTTTGGCATAGACTCGGTCACGATGTCGTTGCTCCTGGCTGGAGGAGTCGCGGTGCGGCGAAACAGCAGTTCACGTAGCGGCGTCAAGTCGGCAGTGCTATCATAGCCCAAAGGAAAACTTGGCGAAGTGCCTGTTGAAGGTTGCGCTGAAGCAGAAGGCGACGAAAGTACTGCATGAGACTCTTTATAGCCATCGGGGGTGGCGGTGATGTGAGGTATAAGGGATGATTCCACAGGATGTGCATTTGTCTGGGCATGCAGCGGGACAAGGATGGAAGTTCGTGCTGCGTGAGGATAGAGCTCCAGAGGAGATAGCCCACCGAAGTGGGCCACCAGATCATCCATGTTTTTTGTTGTCGAAAGGACTGGTGATTTAAGGGACCGGCGTTTCGGAGATGGAGTCTCTGTTGACACCGGCCATGGGAGGCGGCTAGTTCGTCTAGCGCGGTTGGTCAGTAAAGCCTACCTTATAACGCTTCTGTCTTTTGCGACTTGCCTGCTGGACGCTGGTCAGAATTGATAAAGGAAACGTGATGCAGCTACCCGAATAGTCTACGCATTGATGGAGGCAGCAAGCTTTGCCAACATACGCACAAAGCTCTTCTCCTGGAGCTCTTTGATAAACCAAAGTGATAACCAAAAGTGATCACCTTGAAGACTGTATTCACAGGGTAACTCCTCTGATACTTGATGCGTTGTTGACAAAGAGGCAGGAATGAATGTAGCCGCTGCTGAGGTTTGCTGATTCCCATATTCATTCAGCACAATTGAAAAGCACAGGGCCAGTGCCCGGTCAAATCTTGCATGAGGACACGAGAGCTACTTTCAGAGCTCTGGCCGGAGTATCCAAATCAGTTAAGCAATTATAAAATAGTAATATGCAGCTCTTAATGTATGACAAAGGGCTGAAGTGGTTAGAATCTGCGAAAAGCTTTATTTGCTCATTGTACCATCAAACCAAAGTACCGGATGCTCACCACATCGTGCGGGTTTCCCATCATGATAGACCAGTCTCATCTTTCGTGATATTTGTCACTCATGAGTGGAAGCGCTAAGCAGCGCGTGCCGGCGATTGCTGATCAGATTCACCTTTTCCTCATATCTATCTCGAGTTGCCAGGCTACTCATTCGCGCTAGATGAAGTAAGACCACATGCCCCAGCTGTCACGTCTCTCCATAACGCATGGTGGCAGTGAGTGTGGCCTGCGCTTTCCTTGCCACGGCAACATGATATGGATCCATGCTTTTCACAGGGTCAACAATACCTCGAATCCTCGCTAGCAACCCCAGATTTCTGTACATCCCAAGCACTGCCTTCAATAACGGCCGGTGCGGCTTCTGTCCACGTATGACGTTCACTCCTATTCGCATCACGCCATCTTCTTCTCTCGGCCCGCATCTTTTCAATAGGTAACCACTTACCAATGCAGGGCAGAAATCCGACGGAATACACACATCACTTACGCTGTGACTCATCACAATGCCCCAGGTTTCGTCAGTGACGTCGACAAGTCTGGCTTCTGCATCATGGTCACCGAAAGCCGTGTTTGCTGGCGGGGTGCTAGCTTGCGCCCCTCCCCCCGGGGTTGAGCCGATACCTGATATATCAGGCGAAGGGGTACTAGCTTGAGGGGTATTCTCTGGTGTTTCCAAAGAGCCTAGTGGCAGCTCGAAGCCCCTGATCTCGTGATGTTCAGCCGGAAATTGAAGCAGAGGATCGACTTCGATCGTAAGAAAAGTAAACAGGACAGGAAACTTAAGAGGTGTCTTATTGATAGCTAGGACCACTGACTGCCAGGCTATTTCACAAGTCAGACTCAAAATAGTGCTACAGCGCTGGGGAACACTTACCATCCATTTCATGCTTGTAGACACCACCATCCTTGCACAGTACTAGTCGCCACGGCCCATTACGAGGCCGCAACATATCCAGACTTGTCTCCCAAATCTCCTTCGCAATCTCGGAGAAAGCATGCCATGGCGCATCATCTTTACCGGCGAAACAGTAGCAAGCGGTCCATGAGAGAACACCCAGATTATCCGTCCAGGACGCAGTAAGCCAATCCTCCCCCTTCTTCCATGTGTAAGCGACATGAAGACAGTTGTCCGATTGCAGTGATAATGGCGCATTCTCAGGTGTGAGTCTGAAGTCAACAGTCTTGGGTATAGCTTTAGCGAGACGCATAGATGGTGCACAGGCGTATTCTGGCCTCCGCCTTTGTTCGCCGCTCTCATTTGGACCACATCGGTCATAAACCTCAAAAGCTAGCCTTCTGTAAGTGGCCGGAGATGGTAGAGATATTTGGGTCTCGGAATAAATCAGATCGGACGGGATGATTTGGAGCACTAGGTCATTAGGCGTAGCAATGTTTTGGTCTTTCGCCATGGTACTGTAGGCGTTGAAAAGCTTGAGGAATGCGGTACACAGCCATGGAAGCGAAGCGTCATGGCTGGAAGGATTCACCATGTAGATCACAGTGTTACGGCCTTGAAACTTGGTTTTGCCAAGCCATGAGCCAAGATCCTCACAAGCCCGATACAAGTCTGGTGGAGATTCCTGCGGACGTAAAAAATCCATGGGTGTGGGGATGAGACCATTGGCTTGTTTGGCCGGGCCAGACCCAAGATGGTGAAGACCAAGCTTACAACTCTGATAGGCGCCTTTGACCATGGTTAGGAACGTTGAAATTTCGTCCTGTACACCCCGCTCTGTCGGGTAGATGCAAAATGCTGTAAGGTCCTTGCCGTTGTGAGATGGCGCAAGACTTAGCTCTTCCCAAAATCGTAAAGCTGGCGCGGCGATATCGATCAATGTTCCTGAACGTTGCACACATGCATAAGGGCTTGGAAGCTTGGACACCATTTGTCCTGCCGCGGAAGAAGCTCTTGTTGGATATGAAGGCTTTTGCATCCTTTGAAAAATGTTGTTGACATGGTCTCGCCCAACGTTGGAGAAATCCTGGTCATCAAGACCAACAAGATCTTTAAGCGTACACCGTTTGCTGATATTACCGGCTCTTGACGACCAGTCAGTCAGTATTTCCTCAACAAATTGACGCAAGGGTGTTCTTTCCGCTAGGGTGGGCTCGGAAAGCCGTTCAAGGGGGCCTTGAGAAATTTTTGTACTAGAGACTGCTTGGTCGGCCACCATTTGTGCAACTTGGATAAAGACTCTATTATTGCCAGTCATTGTAGTGACGTTGGAATCTCCAACATCCATTCCTGACCCGAGGAAACCAGCAGCATACTTGCCGGTGTTTGGCGAAAACAAAGCTGGGTCGGAAACGATACCTCTATCCTCCGGCTCTTCCGAGACTTCGGTCAGGGCCGTAGACGATAGTGGTGTGGCTAGGAGATCTGGTGTTTCTGAAGGCCTACGCTTCCTTTTACAGCTAATTTGCCGAAGCACCACAGTGTTTGGTTCCTCGTTTTCATCGTTTTTTGAAAAGACTGAAGAACTGGTGGAGGGTGTTTTGTCGGTACTGTCTATTACTTGAAGGTCAATGCATGATCCGACACATTTGTGGTGTAGGCCTTCATTACCTGTGTCCATGTCGACCTCGTTTGTAGACCATTCTAGTCGAAGTGTGCCGGTCTGAGGAAGTAAACGATCAGGACTGGATAATTGCTTTTCGAGCTCAGAAGTTTCAGGACGATCGCCGGGATCAAAGCCATAACGGCCCCTGAGGGCGTATTTACCGTCGAGTTCTGAGGAAACTTCGGGAAAGGTTACCGTGTTGAAAGAAGCCCCCAATGCTTGGCCCGAACTCGGCAGTAGCGATTTGACATCAAGAAGAGGGCCTTTGAGTGCTTCTTCATTAATGATGAGATCCTTACCAACATCTCGTGGTTCATTCACTGAGATGCCCTTCTCCCGCAATTTGCTCATGTCTTTCAGTTCTTCGGTAAAGGCATTTTCTATTAGATAATTAGCGCTCGGATCAAGTCATATGGATCAAGGGCCTTAGCTCCTACCCGGTGACTGGAAAGGTTCCTGTCGGCCTGCCACTAGGTGTGTGCTTATATCGCCATGATGATCTTCCTCATGTGATGGACTCGAAAATTCAATCGGAGGCGAGACGGCTGTTGTAGCTTCCACAGTTTCTCCAAGCCCAAAATGATCTCCTCTGTATACTGGATCAGTTTTGCCGTTCGCATCTGGCTCATCGAAAAAGTTGAAGTCATCTTCCGTAAGCCCATTGCTAGCGAACATGTCGATGTCCATCTCACCAAAGAGTTCATCGTTTCCGGTTTCTTCAAGTGGTCCGCTCATTCTTTCCGCTGTTGGCGTTGCACTCATCTCGTCATCGACACCACTGGATTGCGATTCAATATTTGTCGATGGGTCATGCAGTCCAGAGGGCAATCCATCCGGGGGTGTAGGGTATATGCCGCTAACATCTCGAGGAGTGACATTTTGGCTATTTTGATGTTGGTACAATGGTGACCTGTCCTCAGCTCCATTGCCCTCAACCTGTTTCGCTTCTTCGATTTCCGCCAGATCTTTTCGCCGTCTTGTCTCAAGAGCTTCCACCCGAGTACCTTTCCCAAGGAACCATGATTGGGCTTTATCCAGAGGATCGATAGTGCCATTAGAAGTACCAATTAGGTCCTCATCTTTCGACAACTCAGCTGGGAAACCCGAGTCTTTACAGAGACATAAATGAGCAGGCCATAAACTTAGCCTCGCGTCCATCAAATTCCGTGTAGATTCCTTGCTCACGTCTTGGTCGTCATCAACGCCCAACCGCACAAATACCCATTGCAGATTTTGTGGCATTGCAGTGCCTCTTCGCACTAGCCAATTATAGACCACAGTCTTTGTAGCCTCTATCGAGCGATGCATGAAATGATTTCTAGCTGCTCCCTCGACTCCATAATATTGACCAACAGTGCCGGAAGGTGACAATATTATCAATTCTCCAGCTTTCAAAACGGAGGATTCGCTGGTCCTAGGAAGAGCATGGGAGATGGTGCAGAGTCTTCTTCCAGTGTTTCGTGAGAGGAACAACAACAGCGATCCGGAGGAGAGCCACCTGAAATCGCAGGAAATAGTGCTTGATCCCTTTGCAGCTGCGCCAGCCTGAAGAGCCTCGAAGATATTGTCACCCAGCGTACGCGCATCTAAACAAATCGAAGCTCCAATTTGCAAAAACCACCTCTCTTTTGACAGAGTATAGACCATAGACTGAGAGAGAGCCAGCATGAGCTTTTGATATATTAGACTAGTCATCGACGGCCGAGCAGATGCATTAGTGTTTGCATTGAAAGCCTGTGTGTTCGGTTCCCCGACTCCTCCTCCAAATTGTTGCCAAAATTTCGATGTATTCGTTGATTTGGGTACCGTTGTTCCTTGTGCTGAAGTCATGGCTAAATCGGACGACACTGCACAGCCAGAATGAGGACCTATTGTGATTGATCAGCAGGCGTTCTTTGTAGCGCTGGTCATGCCCACATTCGAAGTTATCTGGAGTTAGGACCTGCAGGGCGTTCTCTTTTTCGATCTCGGATAGACAAAAGACCCAAATGCTGCGCCTGTTCTCCTCAAGGAGCGCATGGCTACCCTGTTTGAGCAGGTCGTGTTCAGCTGCCTGCGCAATGCATTTCATGTCATCTGCCTCGACGTCCGACGAGACTTCGGTGACCTCCTCCTTTTCATCTTGTTTCAAAGTATAGAAAGCCCAATGGATTTCCGTTACATTATCCTAGACGTCATTCAGTATTCTGCCGGACAGACCATACTACTGGACTTACAAGCCTGTATGCATTGGTCTCGATGTTGTTCGGAAAGTCCATGCCCTCTGTCATGGAATGGCGGTACGATTCGACGCAAGGACTTGTAGCAGCTCATCGACGCTGACCGTGCATTAGGGGTCCCCGATTGTCGAAGAACGGGGCTCATTCTGACGGCTCGAGCAACGGCCGGGCAGCGATCAACGCGATTGAATTGAATGCTTTGTAGCTGATGTGACACTGAAGAATGCCAAAATTGGCTGTTTAGCCTTAAAGTACACGCTTGAAAGGGAACAGGGCCGGAGCGGAAGCTAGAACTATTGGATATGGGGCGGGCGGTGCCGAAGCCCTAGCGTGGGGTAAAGTGAAGATGGAAATTTATGAAATTTCTTTCTTGTGTGGTGAGAATGGAAACGCCTGACCTGGTGTAGATTCGCAACACGACGATGAAGATTAGCAACCATTCAGCTGTTCCGGTCTACACCATCTCGGGCTCGTCAACAGCACGTCCGCTCCCGGAGTGGCTAGCTAGGAAACGAAAACGCAGTCTGAAGAACGATCCCGAATATGCCAATCGCATTGAGGTAATGGGTCTGATGTGCAATGTGAGGGCTCAGATATTAATGCAGACCACAGCTGTTGCAAGACTTCGAGTTTGACGAATCCAGTCAATGTGTCAGAGCCAGCGAGGATGGTCAATGGGTCATGAGTACTGGTATGTACACCCGAATCACTGTAGTCTGTCCATGCTAAGAGGCCTTGTCAGACTTAAGCTCACTGCGGAAATAATAGGGACGTACAAACCTCAGATACATACACACTATCTCCCTCACCTGTCACTCTCTTTTGCGCGACATACAATATCTTTGAATACGACCTTCCTACTCCTGTCCTCCGACTACTCCAAATCTTTACATCTACAATCCGATCGATCGGTCGAATTCCATACGCCCCTTGGTTGCCATTACACTACGCGATTGCCAAGGTATGGAAGAGACTTGAAATTTGATAAGCGATCCGCAGAAGCTCTGATCCCAGCAGTCGGAGTCAATGAGAACGGCAATGGGGAAGTGTTTCGGCTCAATCTTGAGGCAGGTCGATACATGCGAGGATATGAAATTGACGTTGGCGGGGATGACTTGACATCTGGCGGTGGTGGTGCGCTCCAAGGTGGTATAGGTACCGGTAGTGTTAACACAGCTGCAATTGCGGAAGATAGTCACAATCTACTCGCATTTGGTACATCGCTTGGTACAGTGGAATTCTGGGATTCTAGATCGCGCGGTCGAATAGGTATACTTCAAAGTCAAAGGCAGTCTGATCCGATCGATGGAAGACAGGAGATTACCGCCCTGGAGTTTGATCGCTCTGGATTAGGTATCGCAACCGGGTCTTCTACGGGCTTGATACATCTGTATGATCTTCGAAGCCCAAATCCAATTTTGAAGAAGGACCAAGGATACGGATACCCTATTCACACATTGACTTATTTACATTCGTCGACGATCACTCGAGCACAGACAACAGAGCCTAAGATCCTCTCAGCGGACAAGAGAATTATCAAGCTATGGAATCAGCGGGACGGATCAGCTTGGACTTCTGTTGAGCCCTTTGTTGACATCAATTCTGTTGCATGGTGCAAAGACTCAGGCTTGATCCTTACGGCTAACGAAGGAAGGCAGCAACACTCATTTTTCGTACCGCAGCTTGGACCAGCTCCAAAATGGTGCTCATTTCTTGATAATATGGTTGAAGAAATGGCAGATGATCCGAATGATCCTAACGCCTACTCCAGCCATAAAACCGGGGACGTCTACGACAACTACAAATTCCTTACGATGCAGCAGCTCCAGTCACTGAATCTTTCTCACTTAGTCGGGACTACTAGTCTTCTGAGACCATATATGCATGGGTACTTTGTGGCTCAAAGACTATACGAAGAAGCCAAGCTCATAGCCGATCCATTTGTGTGGGAGGAGGAAAGAAACAAGAAGATCAAGGACAAGATAGATACAGAAAGGGAGAGCAGAATTCGAGGAAATAAGAAGGTGACAGCTAAAGTCAACAAGCGCTTAGCTGAAAAGATGGCCGAGCGCATTGAGAGAGAAGAACGAAGGCAAGCGAAGAAGGTACTTGAAACGGGTGGCGATGAAGGTGAAGTTGAGAGGGACTCTGCAGCGCCTACTGCTGGGGAAAAGTCAACTCCCAGCAACTTATTATCAGACTCGCGCTTCGCGAAGCTGTTTCAAGACGAGGACTTTGCAATCGACGAGAGGTCAAGAGAATTTCAATCATTGAACCCCAGCACAAAGCCAAGTGTCTCAGAAACCGTGGATGGCCACGAACGCAGGCTCACTGCTGTAGAGGAAGAAGCTCTCGCAAAGAGTCCAAGGTCGGACTCTTCAGAATCAAGTGAAGACGAGGATCCGGCACCGAAAGCGAAGGACAGCGGACGGATTTCCTCGACATCGTACAAGAGATCTGGTCATCAAAGACAGCAACCACAAATGCATGTTGTATCATCCAAGAAACCTCAGAAGGCCAAGGACCGCTCCTTTGGTTCGAGAGCTGAGCGCGGTAAGAACACCAAGCCCCAAGCCGCCAGGGTCGTGGGTGAACGCGAGATAACCTTCGCACCTGAGAAGAAGGTGAAACCCCAAAGGGTAGAGGTTGTGGGAGGTCGAAAGGACAAGGGAAGGAGAAGTGCGAGTGGCAATGTGTTACGAAGCATGTAGTCGTTGCTATAGCAATAGTTCTATACCCTAAGGAGTCAATTTGCTGAATCTCACAATTCTAGCGCTGGTTCGTCGCACTGGTGAGCAGCGACTCAGCCATAGAACTTAAGCTGCACGTGATCTTGCTTCTGCCGAGGTTCATCTTGCTCCTCCTTCTTTGACCGAGGCCAATAAAAGAGCGTCATCGCAGCGGTCAATCATGCATCTGGAATCACGCATCTCTCCTTCTTTATAGAGAACTAATTGTGTGCCATCATGGTCACTGATGCAGTCGTCTACCATCCAACGGTAGCCCACTACCTTCGCTTCGTTGCGACCACCGGTGACTATAAAACCTTCCCATCCAAAGCCTGATCGCGCCTTGGCCTACGATGAAGTCTTTGCTGACCTTCTATGATAGTCGGCCGTGACAAGCTCCTCCGAACACTTCAATATTTCTCCCGCTTCTACGCCTGGTACCTCTTCCGAACCAACAACCCAGCCCGCCTCATCGCACCCTACGAAGCAATCAAGAAGCAGTTCGGTCTGACACGCAAAGCTCTGCGGATCGGCAAGAATGTCGAACACTTTAAGGCAGCGGCCATGGCTGCCGACAACAAGTCCATGGATCCGGTCCTGAAATATTGTGCCGTGGGAAGGCAGTTGGGATATGCTACATATTTAAGTTTAGATACAATCACCTACGTGAGCTCCTCACAATGGCTGGAAGGAGTATCGGTCTAATTGATTTTTGCAGCTTGACTCTGCAGGAATCAGGCCGATGGCGAGTGCGAAGCGATTACAGCAGGAGGCATATCGGGCGTGGTTTGTCGGCTTAACATTCAATGCAGTGGCTGGTGCCTACACACTTTGGCAGCTGCGGCAGAGAGAACAGGGCATCGACAAGAACGAAGGCGAGGGCGTTGTCGAGAGCAAGAAGATCGTCAAGTATTGATACCTCGACACTAGGTTGACCGAACTTCGCTGACAGGTCATTGTAGGGAGCGCAATGCTACGAATCTACAGCTCATCTCTGACCTCTGCGATCTTGCCGTTCCCAGCTCTGCGCTTGGCTATGCAAACCTGGATGACGGCATCGTTGGGCTAGCGGGGACGGTTAGTAGTTTGATCGGTGTGTGGGCCACTTGGAAGAAGACTGCATAGGGAGCGGCTAGGCATGGAATGGCTTTGGATGTGATGATGAATGTGATCCATCTAGCAAACGTCACCGATTCTCTTAAGTTCTTCGAATATTGATCCTCGATGGGTCGTCATTGATGATTATGGTGTGAGATCCATACTGCCTGCTTTCTATTTCCTTGGTATCAAAGCATTATGGGCAATTCAAGCGTGATCAATGATGTTCATTATTGGCGTATCCGTGTGCGTTATAAGCACGTTGATCTTACCCTGCACAGTACGAGGCCGCCTCAAGACGGAAATAGAATAAGAGGCAGGAGCATTCTGGATGTCTAGATGACGGAGTGATTTCTGACCGCGGTAACTCGACTTTCATTCTTACGCCTGATCCTGTCTTTTCCAATTGCCCTTTCGCCGTCATGGTAAACTAGCTTGCACAGCCGTGGGGCATGCCATTCAACGTCAGACAGCCTTCCATCGTTTGTAAGGCTGGACGGGAGACCTCAACAAACGTTTCTGGTCTCCAAACCTGTTGCCGATCATGTCATGCCTGCTATCTTGACCTTATTCATTGTTTTGCCCTTTCCTACCACCGTCTCATGCTTTAATGAGAGTGCGGAACAATTCTCTCCTTCCCCGGCTTTGCTGCTCCGTCATCCAACAATTATACCCTGATTACTGGAAGGGGTTTCGGATGCGATGATATCCAGTACCACCATTTCACCACCTCCCTAGTCTCCAACGTATCCTTGAGGTTCTTGGACGGCAAGACTGCTTCCGCCGACCATCATGGCTGCCGCCAATGGCCCGGCTACTGCTGACGGGGGTACTACACCACCAAGTGGTCAACCAATCGTGGCTTCTGCCAATCTGGATGACGAGTGGAGGCAAATTGAGGATGACGACTGGTCAAGCGAACTGGTTTTGAGCATGGATCCTGGTGAGTCTAGATTGACAGGAATCGCTATTCTCGGACTGAATACCAAACTCTCAAGAACAGCAGCCGGGTCTTCAACGAGAACAAGCAGACCCCTACCCACACAGGGCTCTCCGCGACTCTCCAAGCCAAATGAGTATCGAGCGCGGGACGCAACAGGCTCCAGCAAATTTCTCCCTCTTGACGAGACCCACATCTGCGCATGAAGATCCTGCGGCAGGTTTCTCGTTCACCAAAGCCAAGCCTGTACAGCCCCTTGATTTAAGTCGAAAGGCAGCGTCAAAAGCGAGCCTATCCTCTACTTCGATCGCTCCGTCGACGTCTCTACAGAGGGAAACGCAAAATGGTCCTCGCAGTCAGCCAGAGACTGATGAGAGACAGGTAGCGGCATCTCTGGCCAAGAGCACCAGCGAATCCAGATCATCGCCCAAAGAAGCCAGCGCATGCAAAACCCTTTTCACAGTACCCTTCCCAAATGTAGCTGGTATGTCGTCCCAGAACTACAATCCTTCCTTCTCACATTCAAAGGAGGAGCAAGATAAAATGCCACCGTTGTCAGCTGCACCAGCGGCGAACGAGGTCTCAGTGTCTAGTGATGAAACTCTTGTGGAACTGGAAGTTAGTGAGACGAACGCTGCGAGCGATAAGGCCAATCGATCCAAGAACCTCAGAAAACCCATGCCCGAATCGCCCGAATCCGGAAAGGGTCCGCACATTGCTACGGACAAAGCTCCTCGCCAGCAAATCAAACCCTTGAAGACTGCTTGCCTGCCAACGCAGGCACCTAGGGTACAAGCTCGTGTACTATCGAAGGCAACGAACAAGCAGAGGAAGAAACGACCTTCTGCCTCCAACCAAAACGCAACTCCAACCGAAGGAGATCTTCTCCAAATGCTGCTGTACAAACATCAGCAAAATGACCAGGAACGCCAAGTTTTGCTAGATACCCTGCAAGCTAAAGAGGCCAAGTATCAAGAGCTTTGGGCGGCCAGTGAGGACCTCTACTCGCAATATCATGACGTGTCACAAAAATGCAGCAAAAGTGAAGGGCAGCTAATGAGAATCAAAGAGGCCAAGCCAGCATGGGAGAAAAAGATCAGGAAGCTCAGCGATTATGTCAAAGGTCTTACGAATGATCACAACAGATTACGGGATGACGCCAAGAATATTCAAGAGCGACAGCAGTCTGTTCTTAGTGACAAGGATTCAATATTTGATACTCTTCGTGATGTGGTCAAAGTCACCGAGGAGAGGTACTCGGCATCTAAACAACAAGTCACGGTAGCACGCCACGACTTGGAAGTGCTGGGGAAGACAGTGAGCAATCATCAGTCGCAGCTACACCAGGAGCATGCTCTTGTACTATTTGAGCGAGAAAGGAACAATCGCATAGAGAAGCAAATATCAACCTTGACCGCCGGCCACGCTCAACTGCTTATTACATTGACTGGCCACCGTGACACCATTACTGCGAATATTTCTGAGGTACTTCACAGTTTTGAGCAAGTCCATGCCACTACCCCTCCATCTGGACAAGACAGCCTAAAACCAATGTTAGAGCAGTGTATCTTGTCACTCAAATATTTATCTGAAAGAGAGAGCGGAGCGAAACCAGCAGATGTGCAACAATTCAATGATACCATGCGTCAACATTTCGATGAGTAAGATGCCCTCAGTACATATCGATAATCTCCAAGCTGATCAAAGCCAGTATCACAAGCGTCATCACGAACTGCGACCATGGCGCAACCGGATTCATTGAACAGCAACAGCGACTAGAGTCGTCTGTGAACGATCAGCTTCACAAAATGAGCAATGATATCGCCACAGAACACACATTGTCCGAACAAATCATGGATCTCCGTGAGATGAAGGCCACAATACGAGAGCAACTCCACATGACAGAGACCACGCTCCAAGAAACTCGAATGGAGCTTGCTCGACTTGAACGAAGGGAGTCCGAGCAATCGAGCAAAATCATGGCCCTTGAAAACGATTTGAGATCTCGTCAGCCAGTGGAAGACCCCAAATCGGCCATGCGCCTGCATGAACTTGATACACTCAATCAAGACCTGCGAAAAGATCTGATTGACAAAGGCACAGAGACCAGCTCTATGCGTGAGCAACTGCAGCAGAAGGAGGGAGTAATGCAACAGCTACGAGATCAATGTTTGAAGACCCATACTGAGCTTGGGGAAGCTCGTCAGCAGATAGAGACTTTACAGCTAGAGAAAACCCAGTCTCAAAAGGCAGCGGTTGTAGAAATAGAAGAAATGCGCCTCTTTTTGTCGAAGGCTGCGGATCAGGAGCTGGATGACTTGAAGAGCAAGCATCTTAATGCCATTCAGCAATTGAAATTAAAGAAGTCTCCAGTAGAAGACAAGTACAAAGAAACATCCCTTCAGCTCATCATGATAAGACAGGAGAAAGAAAGCTACGAGATGGAAGCTGCCAGCGCAAATGCAGCTTTAGAGGCCGAGAAGAATCAGCGAGAGGATCAGGTATGTTAGGATATGGAGATGTTTAGTGATTCTGACTTCTGATCTCGTAGGCCATGTATACCCACCACCTTCATCAGAGAGTCAGTAAGCTCGAGGAGCAGCTCAAAGAGCAAGAATTGGCCCATGGAGCATTCCAGCAATTACTTCGAGACACCGAACTTGACAATCGAGCAAAAGATGAGTATATCAAGGGCATGCAAACGGCCTCCACAAGCTCCACAAGAGAAGCTGCACGTAGCCCTGCAATCCCCGTTGCCAAAGTTGCCAACGCTTCTCAGGCTCGGACGCCTTTGATAGTTGAAGATTCTCAACCCAAGGATTACCCTCAGTTTGCAAGCCACACAGATATCATGGGTGATCAGGGTGGCTCCCAAGTTCTTGGAAACAACGAAGATCTCGTTGGCCTCTTTCCAGCAACGCCAAAAGAACAGGGCCATAACGTGGAAGTCTCGCAAATTACCTACTCAAGCAGTAGAGTCACCTCGCGTGATGCAAACAGTCAAGTAAAGCGCGGGCCAGCTTTAGTGCGCCCAGGTTCTCAAGTCAGCGTACATTCTAATCGTAAAAATCGCCCCAGTTCCTCAGCTCGCGCTTCACAACCTGGCTTTCCAGCACCTCGATCTGAACCTGGAATTTCGCCGATAAAACTCGAGAATAGGCAGCAATCCTCGCAAATATCAGGATCAGTCCCAAGGGGTATTCTAAAGCCAGTCATGCGGGACCCTAGGGGCGAAAAGCGCGACGCCGATGAATCGGGAACAAATACCACTGCTGGCTTCACCGCCACCAAAAGGCGTAAATCGAACATGACCAAGGATCTGGGTCCTGTTGTTCAAGACTCACAATCGCCAGCCAAAGTCATAAGCAGCAGACGCCGCAAGCAGACAACTGTCAGGCCTAAACGGAAAGGTGAGGTGAAACTATGAGCATTTTGTACTTTGCTAAAAGATGACGTTTTCAGATGACAAATTCACTCGGGCATTTGACGAGCGATTGAATTGACGCATAAAGATCTAACCTACCCTCATCAGACTTCCGGGGTTGCGGTTATTTTTGTTTGTCAGCGTCGCGCAAAGATGAGCAATGTGATCTCGAGATGGCTTTGTTTGCTAAGTTCTTGTTGACCTTTATTATCAGCTAGAGCTCATTTTAACTTCTTGTGGGCTCCATCAAGTAGATCAAATAGGTCAAATAGAGGATTTTCGTGGGTGTAGATTAGCAGTTCCATGGCAAGAGCCCTTGGCTCGGTTTCCCCCAATTGTGCCTTGTCCCAACCTCTCACTGACGCCTTCCAACTCCCAGTACACCAGCGATAGTGTCCACTCTGTGGTGGCCATTGGAGAATATCCACTGGGACCATCTGCCAAGTCATTGTTCCTCGCCGCATCGGGCCCTTCAGAATGCTCCTCCAACAGGCATTCTTCTCTGTGATTCTTGTCATTCTCAGTGTAGTGATCCCGCCTCTTCACCCTCTCATTTTCCACCCCGCTTCTGCTCCAAGAAAAGGACCTGTTTTTTAACTGGCGATTCATCAGCTCAGTCCTCACTCGACAACAATCCTCAATGTAGCCTCCATCGCCCACCCAGGATATAAGCCATCAACGTACCGACAGGATCATACTTCATCATCGACAACGGCCGATGCTGTCTCGGCCGGCGGAGGGTGCGGTAGTAGCCTGTCATGGCCATGGAGAGGATGCGCACGGCGATGGTGCGGGATTTGGCTGGATTGAGAGGAGGGGTTAGCTTGTTGTTGAGATTTAGGGGGAGGGAGGGAGTACCTTTTTTCGCCATGATGGCTTTGGAGGGCGGGTGGTGACTTAGAAAGTGACAAGAGAGTTGGTAGGAATAAGCTCGCGGCTCGCTAATCCTGAACAGGATAGTTCTAAAGGTTAGGTAGATACCCTATACGCTAGCGATAGATTCTTCGTTATCCCTTTCCTTGTGAGCGGATGGCTAGCTCTAAAATTTAGCGTACCCGAAGGTATCTTAAAGGTCTAATTTATCCGTTTAATAAGTCAGCTAACTCTCAGAATCTGCCAAGAGGTGAGTAGACTAATTAGGCCTTACTTCGGGTACGCTAGAGTTTAGAGCTAGCCATCCGCTCACAAGTAAAGGCATAGTAACAGTATTGATAATTAATTCTTATTTAGGGTAATTAGTTTATAAATACTATAGATTCGTCTAAAGATAATAGAGCGTTATTTAGAAAGCTCTTAAGTTTTATCTCTTTTCTTATAAGAGAATAACTCGCGCTCGCCGGCTAACGGGAGATCTAAGTAAGAGTAGTAATAAATTAGGTTAGAGCTACTAGGGTATTCTAAGATTCGCTTAATAAAGTTAAATAATCCCTAACTCTACGTAAATCTTCTATACGCGTAAGCTATCCGCACTTAGGGAAAAAATTAAGTTCGAGACTAATTACTTTACTTATATTTCTATTTATTTCCTTATATCCAGGTGGTATACGCTAAGGGGAGATCGACGTAGGGGTGATAATTAGTTAACTCTAGTAGGCTAAACTTAGAACAGCTTGCATCTCCCGTTAGCGTGTACCACCCGGACACAAGGAAAGGGATAGGTTAATACCGTGAATTTTACCGAGCCCAAAGAATCTATCATCTATCTTTGTGTTGACTACGGCTCGGTCTTCACAGCAGAACAGCTACTCTCCACGGCAGCAGACACTCATTGTATCCTCGCACGATGCCATCCTTTTATAAATAGATAACACAACTGCTCCGCTACTCTCCCCCTAATAAAACCACTGTTCCATCGAATTCACACCACTACATCGTCAACATGGTATCAGTGAAGATGCAGCTCACGCACATCACCATCGCCATCTCACTCGCCGCCGCAACAGTGGCTGGCAACCCTTTCAAATTACCGAACATCGAAAGGCCCCCCAACTGCCCAAACCACAACATGCCCGCGAGCACCATCACCCGCATCGCTAGCACACATATCATGAGCCACTTGCCTTGACATGAAAAGACAAACACGCCCGTCCCAGCCGCCTTGCGCATCCTCAATGCTACCAGCTGGCTAGTCATAGCTAGAGGTAAGCATAATGACTCCGGAGCTCTCCCCACACACTCAGCATGGTACTGCCCCGTCCCGGCCCAAGATCTAAAGCCCCACAAATTATCCGTCCCCACGGTTTTACGTTAGTAAAATACCAGTCGGAGTCTACTTGGTA
>JAABUP010002192.1_pt1 | contig 38764 bp, 4 predicted proteins | sample 5559201 | NCBI WGS metagenome assembly JAABUP01 (sample SAMN10711887, study PRJNA513373) | rock metagenome | isolation source: Antarctica rocks | place: Antarctica | reverse complement strand
TAATCTCCCTTGCCTTATACCTATCTATTCCTCCGGAAGGAGGTTATTAGCCTCCGCGTAATCTCTAAGCCTAGCCGCTACTACCGTCTCGAATATCTTTCCTAAGGTATCTAATAGGGCGATCGGCCTATACGACTTAGGGTCGGCGTAGTTCTCCTTCTACGGTTTCTTTAAGATTACTATATTAGCCTCCTTAAATTTCCGGGGGTAGTATCTAATCTCGAAGCACCCCTAGAAGAGATAGCGGATCTCCTCCTCCAGTTTACTATTATATACGGCCCGTAGGAACCTATTTAGAATCCTATTTATCCCGGGAGCCTTATCCTGCGATGGTCTCTTTATAAAGCTGTAGACTTCCGCCTTTATTAGATCCCCTCCCCCTAGCATCGGGCTTAGGTATTCTACCTCGGTAATATCTTCTAAATCTGCCCCTAAAGGGGCTGGGAAATAGGTTTCCCGAAGGCGCTCTACCTTCTCCTCGAAGGTAGCCGCTAACGTCCCGTCTTGTCTACTTAGGGAGGGGAACTTAGGTAGGGCTCTTAGCGATATACTCTTGTTCTTCCCCTACCGGGCTAGTACCTATACCCCCTGAGGGTCTTCTAAGGCCTAGTATATAGCCCCCCGGAAGTAGAGGGTTTTCTCTCTTCGGATCGTGGCTACCTTCGCCCTTTCCGCTTTTCTTAGAGTCTCTCTCGTCTCCGTATTACGGCACCGGTAGTAGGCCTTTAGTTCCCGTTTAGCCCTTTACGTTGTGTCCCTATAGGCCGAGTTCTAGAAGGACCTTGCCTTGCTAGACGGCTTCGCCCACGGAATATATTCCTGTATAATAGCCTGGAACCTATCTAGTATCTACTCCAGGTACTCGTCTGCCTTACTAGCGGATCTAAGGATAGATATATAAGGTTAGCATCCTGCTTATTCAGGTCCTTACCCTAGTTTCTACCCCTCCCTATAGGCGTTACCTTTTACCTTAGAGCTTAGGACTATTCGTATTAAAATTAAGTTATTACTAGTAATAACTTTATATATTTATAATTATACTAAATAATAAAGAAGATTTAAGATATTATAATATTCTTCTAGATTATATAAATAAATATAGAAAATATAAAGTTTATAATTTTATTTATTAAGCTCCTTAATTAATTCTAATTATATAAAGACTTATAAAGTTATAAGCGCTACCGTATTTCATCGCTATTTATACTAGAAATAAATAGAGATTTAATATAAATAAAAGGAGTAATTAATAAAGCCTTAATACTACTATAAAAATACTTCTACGGGCTTTAAATATCCTACGAATTAATAATTCTATAAATATCTATATTTACTAGGCTTTAAGATTATTTATATTATATTAATTAATAAGCCTAAACTATTCCTTATCCTACTACCTAATCTTAGTATTTAAGTTAATAAATTAAAATTAATAATTAATTTTAAAGACTTAAAGATATAGCTTATAGTTATTAATATAATAATAGAAATATAACTATATTATAAATAAAATAGTAATAAAGAGTTTAATAATAATATATAATAAAAAGGACTTTAAGGTAATATAATTCCTTAAGCGTAGTAAATATATTATTATATATAATTATTATATAGTAAATATAGTTAACCTCTAATAAGGTCTTTAATAAAGAATATAAATATCCTTATATATTATAAGTAATAAAAGAGATTATAAAGGAAATAATCTATTATTTTAAATATAACTTCGTAATTATAAGCGAATATAATAGGATAAGAAATTTAAATAAAAGTCTATATTATCCTCTTTAGAAAATAAAGAAGACTTACTTTAACTATAACTTCTATTTTATAATTATATTTAAAACGATTATTAATTAAAATCTAAAGGATATTATAACTCCTTAGATTACTATAAAAGATATTTATTAAAATAATTATTAATTTAGTTATTAACGCTTTAGACCTATTAATTTAAAAAAATCTACGAGTACTACTACCTAATATAAAAAAAAACTAAAATATAAAAGAGATTTATTAAATAATAAATATCCTTATTAATATACTCCTTTATATATTAATACTATAATATAAGAAGAGTAATTAAATTAGATATATTTTATAATATTTAAGAAGTTTTATTAAAAAGACTTTATAATTATTTACTTATTAGGACTCTAGCCGTAATTTAGATTTATTATTATTAATTAAAAGATTATTATACTAGAAAGACTTTAATAGTAGTAAAATTACTAGAGGAATATTAAGATTATAATACCTTTTTCTTATACTAATATCTTTAATATTATTATTCTAATATAGTATTTATTTATTATATTACGGGTTCTCTAGTTATATAGATTTTTACCTACCCTTATTATCTCCTCTAAAACTCTTAATAAAAAGTAGACTAATAATATAACCGCAGCCTCTAGTATAAATAAAAATAGTAATTAGATATAAAAAGATTATATCTTAAATAAGAATTATATAATATTTAAGAAGATATCCTTTAAACTTAAAGTTATTACCTTTATTTTTAAGAAATATAAAGGGGTAAATATATTAATTATATCTTTATTTACTAAGATAATTTTAGTAATAAAATAAATAAATTCTTCCCTTCTTTAAAATCTTTAGTATAAAAGAGCTTAAACTCGTTTTTTTTAATATATTAAATATAATATTCTCTTTTTTAAATATAGTATTTAATATATTAGTAAGTCTAGAAACTCTAATTTTTATATATTTTACACTGAAATTATATAAAATACTAGAAATATATATCTACTTATATCAAGCATTTTAAATATATTATATAATTAAAATATATTATATAATTAATTTTAGTATATTTAGTACTTAAAATATACTTATATAACTAATTTTAGTATAACTAATACTTAACGGGTAAATAATAATAAATAGATAATCCTAATCTCCTACTTAATTTAAAACCTTTAATTCTCTTTTTATTAATTATTATTAATCGAGTTTATACTTTAATTATAATTTATCTTTATATTATACCTATTACTCTTATTATTATTATTAACTATTATTAAATAAGAACCTAGGGTATATATATTATTATATTATATAATATAATAAATATATTATTATAAATAGTAATTTTTTATAAATATATAATTATTATATTTACTTTATAAATTAATCTACTATTCTACTACGTTTTATTATAAAGTTAAGATTATAAATAATATTATATTAATTCTAATTAATAAAATTATTTATATAATAATATCCTTCCTATTTAATAGGTATTATATATATACTCTAGATAATATTATATATTTTAAAGAGCTAATAATTATATAGTTTTTAAAGTCTTTTCTTTCTACTAGTTAAAATATACTTTATTTCGAATATCTTATATATATTATTAACTCTCCCGTTATTCTTTAATTAATATAAAGTAATTGACGCGCTAGTATATACCTTATATTTACCTTTATTATTTAGTCGCTTATAATTATAAATATTAATAATTTATTTAAGTTAGCTAATTATTATATAAAGGGCCTTTTACTTAGTCTTATCTTAATTTTATAAATAAATCGCTTTATTATTAATCTAGATATAATTATTACGAGGCTTACTAGTAAGATAAAAATTAGAGGTATAATAAATTAATCTCTTTATAAACTACTTTAAATTCCAGCTCTCCTTACTATTATAAACCTAATATATTAATAATTAATATATAGAAATATATATATCCCCTACCTAATTAGGGTCTATCTCCTATCTCCGTTAATCTTTAATAGAGCCTGGATTTTTATCCTATTTCTTATAACTCTCTTATATAAATACTATTATAACGTTAATAAGATCTTTAGTATTAAAATAAAAAACCCTTGTTATTATAATTATTAGGTAATAATATTTAGTATCTAATACCTATATACCGTAGTATAGCGGCGTATCTTTATTAGGAATAAGTATATACTTATTTAAATATAATTTCTCTTAATATAACTAAGTATTCTATTATTTTATTTTATTATTAAGAATAATAGTAGGTTTAATAAAAAATATTATTATAACTTCTTATATAACTCTTATATTATAGTATATAATATTATATTATAGTAATTACATCTCGAATTTATTAGTTTTATTTATTTATAAAAAGGGTTCTTTAAGGAGAAACTTATAAACTACCTTTTTATAATAAATATTAAAGTTCTAGGTATTTTTATATCTTCGAATATATCTAGCGTAATATATTATTATATATAATTTTAATATATTAAAATACTAATTAATAAGGTTTTTTAAGTCTAGGTCTAAATTATTACTTAGCTAGTATTTACGGAAGACTATCTTTAATTTATAAATATAATAAAGCGCGTATTATATATTTTATAAAGTATTACCGTTATAAAACGTATATTAGGTAAATATAATAAAATTAAATATAACCCGTATATAATATAAGGCTTAGAAAGGGTATTTTAAATAACTTTAAATAAACGAATCTTTTATAAAGAAGGTAACTTAAAACTAGTCTTTTTAATATATTCCTATTATTAAGCGCTTATAAGGGGTACTTTATTTAATAATACGATTTTCTTATTTTATAAAGGCCTAGCTAATTTAATATAATCTTTTAGTTAACTAGTTATTCCTAGGTATATCTTAAATATTATTAGTATTTAAGGGAAAGTTAGTTATTTAATAATTATAAACTTTTCTTTAGAAGTTAATAACCTGAACGAGTTAACCTTCTAGCTAAATAGTATAATTAACGGATAACTAATAAACGCCTTTTTAGGGTTAACTAAAATATTAAATTTAGTAAATAAGGAAAATATTATATATAAGTACTAAATATAATCCTTAAGGGTCTAAGAGAATATTATAATATTATTAATATATACTTAAGCGAATACTTTATAAATATATAGGATCTAGTTTATTTATCGTTATATATATATAAGCGAGTTTTTAAATCTTATTACTATAATATTAAAAGTCTTTTAGCCGCGGTATAATATAACGGTAAGTTTATATTTACTTTTAGAGTATATACGTTATTAATAGAAGAAGCTAGCCGCGTTAATAATAGTAATTTAATAATAACCCTTAATAGCGCTAATTATATTATTTTATAAAGGTAAATAGTAGACGTCTATTATAATTATAGTATTTAAACCTCGAATATTAATTATAATACGACCCTTCTTAATACTATCTAATCTTATAATCTAAATAATAAAGACTAGGAAATTAAATAAAGTAGTTTATATTATTTATTTAAATCGTCCTTAAATATATAATTTATTAAAGGTTTTATTAATAATCTTCCGGCTCTCGTTATTTATAGGATAAATATATACCGTTTTAAGTACTTTATCTTCCTAGTTAATACGAAGTAGTATATATATCTATTCGTTTTCTAGAATATAAGTATAAGGAATTAATTAATAATCTTTATTAACTCCAGTTATTTATTATAAATAATAATACTATTTAAGAGGATATTATTCTTTACTAAAGTAATTACCTCTATTAATAGAATAAAAGGCTAGGAATTAATTAGATTCTTTATATCTTACCCCCCTAAAGGTTATTTAAGAAGTAATAAGCTAGTATTAACGATAACTATATTATTAAAAATATTTTTAATAAAAGCTTTTTTATACTCTTAAAGAGGCTTTTATATAGCGAGCTCGTAAATATTATTATCGCTTATAGTAATACTATAGTAGTTATTAAATTAAACCTCGACTACTTAGCCTAGTTTTATATTTTTAGGGATTTTAACGTATTTATCCGTCTTATTCTTTATAAGTACTAATTTTATTCTATCGTTAACAATTCTAGTAAAGAGGTATAAGTTAGTATCTACTAGTTTAAAGAAGTAGTCTCGTACTAGTAGATTAAGTTTATAAACTTCGATAATTACTATAGTTTATAGGGGGATAACTCTTATTTTCATAGTATATACCGGCCGGTTTATACTTATACCTCTCAAATAAACGTTAATAGGGTACTTTATATTATAGCTACTAATATTAATATATTAATCCCTTTAAGGGCTATAATATTTATATTAATAAATATATTTACTTTAAGATTATCTATAATATAGACTTCCTTAGGGGCGGTTTTAGCTATTATTTTATTACCGCTCTTATCTTTCCTAGGGAAGTATAAGGAGGTAATAATATACTTAGAAATAATATAACAGTTAATACTAATACTAGTAATTTAGAATAAAGTTATTATAATACGGATTCTAGCTTTTAGAAGGAAGTATATTATAAATTTACGGTTAATAATAGTTACCTTATAGCTAGTATCCTTATAATTCTTTTTTTTTTAATTCTAAAGTTTAAGCCGACCTGAATACCGGCGTATTAATATTTCCTAAACGCTTATCTTATTCCCGTGTTTTTAGAAGAGTCGTAGTTTGATTTAATAATAAGCTTTTATTTTAGTAATTCGTTATTCGTTTTAACCTAGTAATAGGTTTTCTTATTCTCGTCTATTACTAAAGGCTATTTACTCTTTTAAATAATATTTATAATTAAACGTCTAAAGTAGGAGGTTTTAATAGGGTTCTTACCTAAGCCTTAATTTCTAAAATATATATATAATACGTTTTTAAAAAAGAATAACTCTTTATAAATATAATACTCGATTTATTTAAGCGAATCGATAATAGTTATTTAATAACTAGTTATTTCGTCTTATTTATTATAGTAATCGTTTTATTATTAATCCTAGCTCTATTTATTAGCGTAATTAACGTTAGGCGTGGATTACTCTATTAGCAAGTCTAGAAACCCCGATTTTTACGTATTTTACACCGAAATTACATAAAATACTAGAAATGCGTATCTACTTATATCCCGCATTCTAAGTATATTATATACTAATTTAGCAACTTTTTTTTTTGACTTTAACTTTTAAGAGTATCTAGACTAGGGCCCTTATATAGGAATATAAATATCTTACTAAATCTATTTTTAGCCTAGATTCCGAATTTTTACTACGGTATCTAGGATAAGTTTTGTTAGTACGCGCTAAATTAGCGTATTTAGGGTCCCCTAAAATATTAGAATCCTACTATTATTAATATCCTAATACACGGTACTATAAAGCCTTAAACACCTTAAAAGTACTATTTATCGCGAGATAAGACGCTTTAGACCTATATATTACGCAGCGCAGGGCTTATATACGAAGCTATTACCTGTTAATTATTAATTATAATACGCTAGGCCTAGTATTAGGATGTATATAGAGCAAGTTATATAGATATAGTAAACGAGATACTAAAGCTAGGGAGCGAGTATATATACGGGATCGCTCAAGTAGTAAATAGAAAGCATGCCAAGCCACGCTAAACTAAATATAGCAAGTGCGCATGGTATTATAAGTAGTAAATACTAAGAGGTAATACTAGGAGTTATACATGCGCTCGTAATATTACCCCCCCCCGTCGAAAGCATAGTCCTTATACTAGTAAATAAGTAAGTAAGTAAGTAAGCAGTTATCTTTTTAATCTGAATTTCCTAGGTTTAACGAACTATAATATATTTAATAAACCTTTTCTAATATTTAATAAATATCCTTTATTAAGGTAAACGCGGATATCTTTTATAAAAGTCTTCGATAATTTTCTACGCGTTATCGAAGTTCCCGCCGTTAATATTATACTAATCGTTATTACGGTCCTAATTTATCTATTAATATTTATATTATAGCTTTCTATATCGTACGCGGGAGTCTATAATATCGTCAAGTTCCCATTCGTCGGTATTATCTAATACGATAGGTTAAGGTAGTAGTAACCGTTAACCGGGTAAGAGATTATTCGGATCCAGGTATAATTTAGAGGGGTAGAAGGACGTGCTTTATCGAAACGACTTCGGGAGTTTTAATTGGTATAATATACCAACCTTCTTAATAATCTCGTACGGACTAAACAGCTTATCTTCTAGAGTACGTGAAGGCCGGGTTATCTTAATATCCCTAGATAATACCTATACTTGTTAGCTAACGGTAAATTCGGTATCGGTACGGTATTTATCCGCTTGAACCTTTATTTAATCCTAGGTATCCTGTATTTTCGTACGTCTATACTAAAGGATTTCTTCTATACGGGCGGTAATATCCTCTGTACTCGTTACTAGAAGACGTTCGCGTGTAGAGTAGTATGCCGTGGTATTAGGACTAAACGATATACGCGGATAGAAGCCTTTATTTATATAGAACGGAGTTATATCGGTAGTAGTAGCGACGTTATTATTATCGGCGAATTCTGCTATAAGGATCCATTTAGCCTAGTTATCTTGCATATAGTTATAATATACTTAGAGGCTTTACTTGATATCTTAATTAGCACGCTCTAACTGGCCGTTAGTCTCAGGGTAGTAAGCGGTAGACAGGTTAGCTTTAATATAAAGCTTGGTATAAAAAGCTTTCCATATTATTAATACGAACTATAACCCTTAGTCTAATATAATTAAGTCTGGTAGGCCGTAAAGACGGAAGATATTCCAGATTAGGATCCAGGCCGTAGCCTCTAAAGACGTGCCTAGTTCGCCCTAGTAATATAGTACGTAGTGCCTTTCCTTTATAGACCGATTAACGATAGTATAGATTACATTATAGCCTTTAGACTTCGGTAGACCAGTAATAAAGTCCATTATAATATATTACTAACGACGTTTAGGAACAGGTAATAGGACTAGTAACCTATTTAGTCTCGTACGAGGCGCCTTACTCCTCTTGTATATACGATAGTTCTAGATATAACGCTTAATATCGGCCGTATAACCTAGCTAATAGAAATAACGTTTAAGTATTACGATCGTACGGGTAACTCCTAGGTGACCGCTAGAGGGTTAATCATGAATTTCTTAAATAATATCGGTACGGAGGTTAGTATCTTTATCGAGGTTAGGAACCTATAGGAGGCCTTTATTATATAAGGTACTATCTACTATTTGATAATCGTGTAAGCTGATTCCTTATAAGATATTCTAACCTTTACGGATAGCTTCACCGTACTTAAGGTAGACTGGATCGGTTATATTAGCTTGACGAATACGGTTAAATAGTCCTTACTCGACGTTCGTGACTCGTACGTCTATACGATTAGGGGTTAGGATTATCTGGATCTATTATCGATAACGTTTATCCGACTCGTCCGTAGGTTTACCGCCAGCTATTCGTGTTAGAGCATCGGCTTTAATATTACGTGCTCCGGAACGGAAGATTACTTAGAAGTTAAACTTAGTTAGGAAGTCCAGGTACTAGGCTTAGCGTCGACTAAGCTATTTAGCTTCCATGAAGGTTTTTAAGGCCTGATAGTCTATAAAGACTTAGATAGGTAAGTCGGTATATTCAAGCTTAGGGCGCTAGTACTTGAAATATCGGATAATTACTAGCAACTCTTTATTATAGATATAGTAGTTGTATTTAGCAGGATTAAGGTTCTTGCTATAGAAGGTAACCGGGTAGAGGATACCTTCGTCGTTATATTATAATAAGATTCCTCTAGTAACGTACTCAGATAAGTCGGTTTCTAGTATAACCTATCTCTTAGCGTTAAAGTGCCTTAAGGCCGGAGCCGTAGTAATACGATCTTTTAAGGTCTTAAAAGCCGTTTAATAAGCTTCGTTCTATAGGAATAGCTGATCCTTACGTAATAACATTACGAGAGCCTTCGTAATCTTGGCGAAATCCTTAATAAATCGTCTATAGAACCCGATAAAACCGATAAGAGATTATACTTCCGTTAGGTTAGTAGGGATAACCTATTCTAGGATAACTTCTACCTTCTTAGGATCTATTCGTAGACCTTAACCTGAGATAATAATACTAAGGAAGACGGTCTCTTAAACGTCGAACTCGCATTTCTTAATATCTACCTGGAGGCTAGCGTTACGGAGTTATTCTAGTACCTATCGTACGTGCTTTCGGTATTCGGAGCCTGTCCGACTATAGATAAGGATATTATCTAGATATACCTAATAGAAGTCGTCTAGATACTCTTATAGTACGTCGTTTATATATTATTAAAAGGTACTAGGCCCGTTTATTAATCCGAATAGTAATACACGATATTTATACTAACCTAGATCTGTAGTAAATATAGTTAACTCCTCGCTCTCTGAATCTATTCGGATCTTATTAAACGCGGTAATAATATCGAGACGTATTAGATGCTTATAACCTCTAAGTTTTCTAATAACTTCTTTAATTAGCGGGAGCGGGTACCGATTTCTCTTAGTTAAAGTATTCAGCTTTCGGTAGTCGATATAGAAACGTAGGTCGCCATTTACCTTTAAAGCGAAGAGGACTGGTAATAAGTATACCGCCTTACTAGGGGTAATATATCCCTTTACCAGGTTCTTATTCAGGTACTCTTTGACTTTAGCTAGCTTATATAGTGATATCTTGTAAGCTCTACTTTATAAGGGCTTGGCTTTACTAAGGAGTTCGATTTTATAGTCGGACGAACGGTAAGGAGGAAGCTCATTTACCTTTACTCGGTTGAAGACGTCTAGGAAGTTATAATATTCAGGCGGAAGCTTGCTCCTAAGGTCCTTCTAGTTTACTTGACTAAGTTTAATATTAGTTAGCTCTAATACTTCCGTAGCTATCTGTTAGCTAACGGCTAGTTCTTAGTTAACCTCATGTATTAATATTATAAAGAGCTGAGTACCTTCCTACTTTACTTTCTTAGCGAGATAATTATAGCCGGATGTACTAACTATATATATAGTAGCGGTATTATAGTTATCCTTTAGCTTTAGACGTGGTAAGATCCTTAGAGCTAACTTAGGTTCTAAGGTAGGTGTTAGGCTTGCCGGAGGCGTGGGTAGTAGTTAAGGGGTTAAACTAACTGGCTGAAACTATACTGGCGTTAGCTAATAAACTATTAGAAACTAAAGCGAGCTAGTACCGTAGTTAAGCTAAATACTAAATCTTCTTATCTATAGTAGGCCTAGGATAGCAGGGTAAGTACTAAGGTCGGTAATAAATATGGGAGCTAATAATTCCTTATAGCCGTATAAGGATATATAAGGGTGAATATAGTATATTAATAGCGTCGGCGAGATCTTACCGTTATAGCCTCGTATAAGCTTGCGTTTTACTATTAGGATAGGTTCGATCTATAGTCGGTTATAGATATCTTTTACTATACTTCTATTAACGAACGAGTATCCGGAGGCTCCGGTATCCACCAAGAATTATATCGGAAAGGAGTAGTATTAGGACGTGAGGTTACCTTCGATAGTAAAGGGCGTGGACGTGAATAACTAGTTAGTATTTACTAGACTCATATTATATAAGGATAAAACCTCTATCCCTACCGTATCTTCTACAGGGAGGATTAGTTTTCCGAGTCGCTTAACGGTTTATCCGAATTATTAACGGTTATTTTATCCTGATCGTCGTCTAAATTACCGTAGATAGCCTGTATACGTGCAGCTTCACGACGAGTAGGAGGAGAGTAGGGTTTCTTTAGTTCCGGGTAATCTCTTAATAGATGACCAGGCTTATAGTAGTTAAAGCAGGTACCGGTTCCGTTATCTATCTTTTATTAACGATCCTTGACATCTAATACCACCGTCTTGAATATCTGCAGTTTAGGAGTAACTATAGGAGTAGGTATAACCTTCGTCGTACGAGCTGGGACTCTCTTTAACTTACGTTATTAACGACGAGTCTTTTCTACTTTATAGACCTCGTCAACCTCGATTAGACGCTTTCGGAATAGGGACTAGTTTATTATCTTCCTATTAAGGTTTTATACCTACTACTTTATCCGTCTATTTAATTTATTAGTGTAGTTATAAATAAGCTATATATCCGTCTTAGTCTAGTAGGAGGCGTATTCCTGAAATTATAGAAGGAATTCAGATATCTCAAGGTCGTCTTACTCTAACGCGTCGTACGTATCAAGTATCTGCTCCTTAAGGTTCTAATTATCGAGTTATTCCCTTAAGGTATCGAAAACATCTTCGACTTATAGGAAGGTATCTCCGTAGGCTCGCGAGCTAATATCTAGTACTTTTTTAGCACGACCCTAGGTGCGTAAGCGTACGTACTTAATCTAATATTAACCGTCCGTAAAGCTATTAGATTTAACCGTAAGTTTTACGCGTATCTTCTTTTCTTATTCGCGGAAGGTAGGTTCTTTTCTATCGCTTAGATAAGGAGGATCCGGAATAGTAACAAGTCGACGACGTGGACCTTCGGTACGACGAGAGGTATTAGTCTAGGCGGAGGACTCGCGTTAAGCGCGTTCCGTACGCAGGGATTCGTCCGACTTAGCTAGGTCCTTTTTAACACGAGCGTACTTTTTCGTTATCAGATCATTTTCCTTCTAGAGGTCCGATATCCGCTCTTCTTGTGTCTGTACGACTGATATTACTAGGTCCCGATGCTTATAAATAGTAATAAACTCCGTATATACTTCTTTCGGATTTATATTAACTTGGTATAAGAACTGCGATTAATTTCGGATAGTTTATAAGGAGTCGATATCTTCCTTAGGAGCTGTTAGTTATTATAGGACCGATTTCCGTCGGTCCTTAGGGATATTATAGATTTCTTAAAGACGATCTTCAAGGGCAGGGTATTTAACAGCGTTAGATAGTTAGGTAGTAGATCTTACCATAGCGTCAGATAGGTGTAGAGCTTAATCGAGGTACTATTAATAGTTATCCGACGCGTGAATATTTTTAGGTTTATAGGGGGAAAAGGTATTCTAATAACGTGTTCTAATTTTCTCTTTAAGTCCCTCCTAGGGCAGCCTTAGCTCTCGTTTTACAGGGTTTACTCCCTATCTTCTATTCTTCTAGGTAGGTAGCCGTATACCTTAGGCGTCCCTCTTATTTCTAGTCTAGCCAGGTTTACCGTATGCCTTAGGTGTTCTAGTAGTAGTCCGTATGCCTTAGGCGCTGCCGAGGTAGGTGTCTAATACTAAGAGCGCAATCTAATACCTCTTAAGTAGTTTCTTTTAACTCGTGTACTTCGTACGAGTAAAGTAATTATGAGGAGCTTTGGTATAATATCAGGATGCATATAAAGCAAGTCATATAGATATAATAAACGAGATACTAAAGCTAGGGAGCGAGTATATACACGGGATCGCTTAAGTAGTAAATAGAAAACATGCCAAGCTACGCTAAACTAAATACAGCAAGTACGCATAGTGTCATAAGTAGTAAATACTAAGAGGTAATACTAGGAGTTATGCGTGCGCTCGTAACACCTAGTACGCGTGTACTAGATTACATCTAACGCTATTAAAACGCTCTAGACGTCTAGGAACCTTATTAAACGAGTAAAAAACCGAATTAATTAATTATATTTACTAATCTAAGCTTATAAGACGGTTATCTTACTTCTATTTAAGCCTTGCTTTTAAATATTAGTATATCTCAGAGTATGTAATTCGTACTATTCTCTAATAAGCTGGTTTTAAACGACGAATCGCACGCGTTAAACCTCCTATTTCAGAAATTAATCGTTAAAAACGACTATCCTAGTTAGAAGAATATTAAAATTAGTTATAAGAGTAATAGTCTACGATATTTTAGACCGATGAAATATAGGTTACCGGAGGCCGCTATACACGTATATAGGTGATAAGATAAATAGGGGAGGAATTAGACCCTACGTATATCGTTAAAAAAGCACTGAAGAGACGGGGTTAGATGTTTTAGAGGGGTTTTAATAGAATTATAAAGGGCCTATACCTATTTTAGGAGAAAGAATAGGGTACTATTAATTAATAATCGTACTTCAAACGTATTATTCCGCTTATTAACGGTTAGATACGTATAAATCCGGGTCTATAGCTAATATAAGACGGCGCTCCGGGGCATATAAGGGGAAATACACGTACTAAACTTCTAGAACGAGGAATTACGAGTATCTTTTAGCCACCTTTCTCGCCTGATCTAAATCCTATCGAAACCGTTTAAAATAAAATAAAAGATTAGATATCTAATAATTACCCCGAAAAGCTATTATACGACTAATTACGAACGGCCGTTTAAGAGGCTTAGGAGGTAATTACGCCTGGATTTTTAATGGATTTAATAAACCAGATACCTAAACGTTACGCAGCGGTAATTAATACTTAGGGAGGGCATACTAGATTTTAGAATAACGATAAACTAGTAGAAATTATACTACTTCTAGCTAGACCCTCTCGTGTATCTTAGCGCGTACTAATAAAACTTATCCTAGATACCGTAGTAATTAGATTTTTACTAGCGTTACCTTATAGGGCTATAAAGCTACTTTTAGGATTAAGTTTTAAGGCTCCCGCGTAGACCTTAACTCTAACTTAAAAATCTTGGCGCTAAGATTTACTAAGGCTGTAAAATACGCATTTTATACCGATTAAGTAGCGATTTTACAGAACTGTTTTTCCGGACTTACTAATATCTTTTATTTATAACTTTATAATATTATTTTCTTAAGAATAATTTTCTTATACTATAGTTTTATAATAAGTAGTTATACGCCTAGGGGGTACTTATTATTACCTGAAATAATTAAGATTATAACTACTAGTTATAAGCCCGCGGTTTTCTTAGCGCGGTTAAAAGTTAGAACGATTTCTATTTCTAGGAGGGAAAGGTATATTCCTAGTATTATTATTAATAATCTATAGCTAAGTAGGTAGTAATTAGATTTAACAAGGCTATTATTACGTTTAAGGGATATTTAATATATTCTAATAAACCGAATTAATAAATTAATAAGAAATAACCTAAAGTAACTAGTTCTATTATAACCGGAATTAGTTAAGTTATTAATAATTCTACTAGCTTTATTATAAGCTCTTTAGCTTAGGAGGTAGTAGAGACCTAATTATTTTATTACTTTATATTATTCCTAGCTAGGCTTCTTCCTTAATATTAAGTAAATTAAGGAATTTATCTAGTAAAACGCTAGGTTTAAGCGGATTAATAAAAGACTTACAATTAGAGCTAATATATTCGTAGATTATAAATATTTATTAATATACGCTAGGTATATCGGCGGCCTTAGTTAGATTAAATATCTTATTTATATACTACCTAGGCGTTTTACGAATACGTATTTAAACGAATTTATATTTATTAAAATAAAGTTTACGTATAACTTCTAATATCTTTATTTTAAATCTTTTAATAAAACAACCTATTTATTTAAAACTAACGAAGGTATATATTAGCGCTTTAGTATTAATATTTAATTTATTCGAGAACTATTTATAGGCTACTCCCTTAAGATATAAAAATAAAAACTTTTATACTTCCTCTTCACCGTATTATTTAATTATATTATTAACGCGATCCTTAAAGTTAAAAATATTTTTATATATAATATATCTTCTTAAAGTAAATAAATTATCCTTTTTATTATCTTTAAAGTCGAAGAATCTAATCTTTTCAAGTTTTAGTTTATTTTAGGCGCTTACCCTAGTATTAGTATTATTATAATTAACTAGGCTATTCTCCTTTATTAGGCCTTAAGGTTCTATTAAACCTACTTTTATTTTAATAACTAACCTATTAATAACAACCTAAATATCTAGCGATTTTATGAAGTCTATTATTTATTCGGGAGTTATAATTAAGTATTTAGGAGGAGTTATATTTTCTTTATCTTCTTCTTTATTTTCTAAAGATTGTTTTTTTTATAGGTATTAACGAAGTTCTTTAATATCCCTTCGGAAAGCGCTAATAAACGGTATTACGATTATCTTATTAATAATCTAGGGTAGTTATATAATAGGTTATTTAAACTTAGTATACTCTAAGAGGTCGTCGTTAAATTACTTCGCTTTCCGGCCCCTCTTTAACGAATACTAAAGGGGTACTTTAGTAGGAGGATTAAAAAATTATATAATTATTTAAATAACTATTCGTCTAATATTAAGAGTAACTTTTATTTATTTTAGGATATATTTATTTAATAGTAGGAATTCTTATAAATAGAAAGTAAAATTAATCGTAATAAGGTTTAGTTAAGTTTCTTCTAGGGTAATAACTAGAGTAATAATTAATAATAAATACTAAAAGTAATAATACTAGGCGAATAATAAGAGTAGTATTAAAAGACTAGTATTCTAGTATTCTTTTTTTATAGTAGAAGTGTAAGAGATATAACTAGTAATATATTTATTAGGCTAGACGTTTACCTAATAAGTAACTTGCTAAGATTAATAACTATATTAATAAAAGAGAAATAAATAAAGAGATATTTTAAATATTTAGTTTAGTATTTATTATAGATACCTTAAATAAAAAGGGTATTAAATAAGTTATTTTAATAATTTAATAAAGAGCTTAAAAGTATTTATTTAAGGTAGTAGGGTATAATATAAAAATACTAAATAAATATAATATAAGTAAGACTCGCTATCGATATAAAATAAACTATTTTAAAAGTAGTAGTTAATAGGGAGTATATTAACCGTTTTAAGGGTTATTTTATTATTTATAACTAGTATAATCGTTCTTATTAATATAGAAGAGGTATAGTTCTATATTAGTATCGCTATTACTACTATTTAATAAGGGGTTAATATAATAGTATATAATATAAAAGATATTAATTATTCTATAAAGGATTTAGCCCTAATATATTAGAATCCTAGTATTACCCTAGTCCTAATAGGGCTAGTAGTAGGGCTTAGCCCGTCGTCTTAGTAGATATCTATAGTAATACTCCTACTAAAGTCTACCCCGTAATAAACCCTTTTACTAAGAAGAATTATAACTCTCTTTATATATATAACCTTTTCCGCTTATTTTTATAATATATCCGTAGCTACTAGTTAGAGAATAGACGCGTCTCTTAATTTTGGTTCTTCTAGTTAATAGATATAGTATAAGCCCTTCTAATTCTAAATAAATATATCGGTAAATCTTAAAAACTCCTACTAAAAACCGAGTTACCGGCCGCGCGGATAGGGCTAGCAGCGTCCTATCAGTAACTTTTCTTGGTAAAAGTTACTAATAGGACGCTGCTAATAGCCCTAATTTACGGATAGGGCTACTAGCGTCCTGTCAGCAGGTTTAGTAAATTAGGGGTCTAGGCAGCGTCCTGTTAGTAACTCCAGGTTAATTTCGGGTATAGGTAATTACCCCCCGTATAGCTAGGCTTATTTCCCGTCGTTATTTCTATATAAATATAGCTTAATAGGTAATTATTTACATGTAAATAGTTATTACTATGAGATTTTATGGTAGGGCTGAATAAGCTTGGCATTTCCAATACTTTAAATCTATGTCATCCATTGTTTGCATCTAACACCCAGGTCCTGAAATTAGGGTGCGAATAGCGGCGTACTGTGCCGACAAACCTAAAGCACCAGCATCGCACCCAGCATCGCATTTACCTACCTTATACCTATAGCACGGCACCTCGTGGGGAGAATGGAAGTTGAAGCCCGCAGTAAGCGGCACGCCCTTAATCCTACCCTAGAGGGACCTAAAAGTGTGTTGTCATTGATAAGGTAATAATAAAGTAGGCTATAGTACTCCCGCTAGGGAGTGCCGCCTATAGCTTAAGGTATAATACCTTCCAAATCTCGATACATCGATACATTGTAATTCGGACCACGCTTAACTGGCCAACGTCATAACCCATAAAGCCGAGCAGCCAAAGCATCTTTCTATCTACGCATATTCCTCATCTCTCATTTGGAATCCTGAATAACTCACAACCATCGCGTTGCTAGACCATCCCTCAATTTCCCCTCAACCATGCGCACGCCTGCCTCTCGCCTCAGCTCCGCCCCAAAGAAATGTCCCAGCTGCGGCCCACGCAAACCGACCAACGACTCCACCCGCCCCGTCGAATTCACCGACACCAGCGTCTCCATCTTCGGCTGGCCGTCGCGCGGAGGCGTCATCATCCTCAATGACGCAACGCACGTCGACTTCACCTTCCTCGGCCTGAGCACGACGAACCCGCCTTTGAAACGGCGGTTACCCTCCACCGCCACTGCATCTAGAGGGGACGAAGAACCCCAGCAGAACTTCGGGACCGTGAGTAGTGCGAATGATACAAGAGGATCGCAACCAGCTGAGGGGACGAAGGAGGACGAAGAAGACGCCTTCTGCCAGTGCCTGCTCCTCCTAGGCGCCAAATGGTGGGACAGCGAGAAGCGATATCAATTTATCGATCATTTCGCCGTGGACATCCAGCCTTACGTTGAGGATGTAGAAGAAGGAAGGGTAGCGGAGCCGACGCTTAGGGAAAGGAGGTGGATAAAGGTCGGCTGGGAACAACAAGCTGCTGCAAACAATGCCAGCGCAGGCGGTGGCCGTGGCGGATTTTGGATCCTCGATTGCGATGTCAATTGGATGGGCATCATTGAGGAGGATAATCTGGTGCCTGCCGATGCAGCAAAGGTCAAGCTGGCGAAGACGATGGAGGAACGGTGCGAGATTCTCAAGGGGATGGGAGCGAGGTTTTATGCTGGCTTGGAGGATTATGAAAGCGAGAGTACCTTTCTGAGAGCGTGGGAATGGAAGTCGGAGGGTGATATTGGGCACCTGAAGAAGGTAGATTCGTGAGTAGTTGATGACTATTCACAATGTAGTGCAATGAGCCCTTTCATCAAGGCTTGAGGTGGAAAAGGTAAATCGGAAGCCTGGCATTCTTTCGCTCACTTGGTAAAACAGACTGTGTTTTGGATGCCAACAGATTTATTCCATGGGCTCTAGCCTGTCCACGAACTGTAATGTAAGTCCAATTGAAGAAGAAGATGGATTTCTCGCCGAATTGAAAGAGAATGCGCTAACGTGGTTCACGATTAAGTATCAAATCGCCAAGTGTCAGATACCTAAGTTATTTCTATCATTCTATCCAAAATCCCCAAAGAGGCACTCCAAACAATGGCATGCATATCCCTACCCAAGAATCAAATATACCCACAAATATTCGCCAAATCAACCTCACCCCTATCATCAGTCGGCATCACTCCTTGCTTTACCCATCAGAGCCGTCCCTTCGATGCGAAACGCCAACCAACCATCGTTAGGATCTGGGACTAATCTGATCTGACTCCAATGCAATGGGAATTCGTTTCCATTGCTGTCTTTCGTCCAAACTGTACCCCGGGCGTAGGCCAAGTCGCCGATGGGCGCTAAAGGTGTCGAGGGTTTCGATTTTGTGCCTTTGATTGCTTGTCTGGTCTTCGCTGTGTTTGTTGTCTCCTTCGGCTTAGGAATGGCAGCTTGTTGGATCTGAGCTGGGACTACGATCGGAGCTTCCGCTGGAGTCGCTGCTTTCTCAATGTGCGCAGGAGGCGAAGACTGATTGGCAGCTGTCTGTGGTGCCAGAGACGGTACTGGAGCTGAAGTTATTACGTGCTCTGCCTTGGGCTGCAGGGACGAACTCTGGTGCTGCGGGATTGGGGGTTTGGATCCCCGTGGCTTCTGCTTGGGCTTGCTCTTCCAATGCTATTGCGGCTGCGTAATTCGGACAGTCTGCTGTCAGGTGGAGCCCTCTGACGTCACAGTAGCCACACTTTGGCGGCCGAGGATTGGGGGTAAAGCAAGTGTCTAGGATTTGTAAGTCACTGGTGTCTACCTTAGATATAGTCGGGAGGGTGTCGCTTTGACTTGACCGATCTTGAAGCAGCTGTAGCATTTTACGGAAGTAAGATAAGATACTCAGCTTGTCGTTCCGCCCTCTCTTCAATTCTAGCTGCCTTGGCCGCCTCCCTTTTCCCTCTCAGGCTTAGCACGATTATGTGCCTCATTGTTGCCATTTATGAGATCAACGTCGCCGGTGGTTTGCTCTTTCAATCCCTCAATACCTAGTCGAGTGGCGAAAGTATTCAATGGCTTGAGGCAAGACAGATCGTTCTTCGGGTAAGCGATCGCCTTCTTTCCAGAAGGATCTGTGCCGCCTGCAATCATCCACTGAACGACCAACTTGACCATTCTCTGTGCTCTGTTACGAGAAGTGCTTTACTAACGTTGGCAATGTCGAGGTGCCTGGTTGTCGAAAAAGTTTTACGAGCTTGACTGGGACTGAGAAGAGGTGTTCTCCTGGCGCTTCTCCATTTCTTGGAATCCTGATAGGAATCTTTGCTCCCCGGACAAGCCTGCTAGTTGTCAATATTCAAGATGATTCTTCGATGGAACAGGTCCTTACTCCTCCAAAATTCTCCCTTTGATGGGCCCAGTCGTGATTGCTGAAGTATTTGCCATAGTGACGAATGTTTCGGATTATGTGGGAGACGTATTTTGGAATAGCTGAGCTTCAGCCTCGAAAGATCCAAACTGTATGGCCGGGATCTAATGGTCATTGCCCAAGGCAAGCAGGTGATCTGGCGAAAGGAACTTGACTTCGATTAGGACTGGAGACTCCTTGGTACTGACCTTGTTGTACTGTTCTGTCAAAACGTGGGTGAGCTCATGAAACCAGCATCAGACGTCAGGCTTTGACCAATGGCAAACCCTGCATATCACAAGCGAGACTGCTTGATAGCTCCCGTGAAATGTCTATGCTGGCTTTCGAATGAATATGGCAAACCCGAAGACTGCTGCTGCCTCAAGCTTGCGGATAATGCTTTCTGGGTCTCTCCTGGGGACAACTTGTACAATGACTGTACAAATTGCTTGATTGTGTCTCGAAACAAGGTCCCTTGTTGTGGCAAACAAGTGCAAAAATTTTCGAAGAACGATAGCAACGAGAACAACACGCCGCCGCCTATCACAGGTGCTATTGGGTTTGGCACAAGGAAGCTCCATAAATCGGGCTTGCTCAATTCTAATAGTTCCACGCTAGGTCTATCACCATCATCGGAGACACAAGCTACCAATCTGGTCGTGATAGGCGACAACAGTGTCGCCTCTTCTGTCGATGGATCTTCCCAACAAGCATTGCCCCAGAAAATCAGGAAGCGGCTATTACGTCGTTTGTTGGCTGCCAGAGATCGCTAACAGCTGTCTTTCCCGGTCTATTCAGCACGGAGCTCGTTTTATTTAGAGCTTTGAGGTTCTAGGCGTAAACGTCGCGGTAACGTAAAGGCCTTCCCGGTTAAGGCTGGAGTCGATCCTTATATAAGTAACGAATCCCGGATCGGCGAGTTTTGTTAAGATAGTATTGCTATTACGGCCTGTGACATGCGGTGAGATCCGTTAGAATGCTATCTAAATCGAATGGTCGTAAATGGAAACACTCAACGACGAGGTCGATCCCTAGCCCGGTTGATCTAGCGAAAGTTTCTAAGGCGCCCAGCAAGAGACGGAGCCCTCACCAAAATATGAGCGTTCCATGCGATGCGTCTCAGGCAGCGGAAAAGACGACCGCTAATTCCAGCACTCCCGAGTCTAGAAGCAAGCTGGTGTTCAAGATTAGAGATATAACAATCACTTCTCTCCGCCCTATCTAATCATTAAGAGTTTCCAAGTCCGGCGCAAGACGGCTAACTTGACTGGATAGGGTTGGCATAATGCTAACACCAACTACTGGTACATACCGGCACATACCGCTTAACAAGAGAAGTGAATTTGGGCACGTCATTAATACTATCAACGGATAGCAAAGTAATAGAACAGTCTACTAACGCATTACTACGGAGGAGTACACGAATACTAAAGCCGCTTGAGAGATATCTTCCTAGTTATACGTAAGAATTAGTTATGGCGTCTTTAGGGTGAAGAATTTCAAACGCACGACGATTTTCGCTTATAGCCAAACGAGCCTTGAATATATTCGCGGCTTAGCAAGATTTTTCCGGGAACGTGACTGGTACTATAGAGCAAAGAGGTTCTGGTCCTACTAATCTTATGAGCTCGCCACGGAAGTCGGTTTAGTATTAGGCGAGTGCTGCTCTTCGTCCTGTTCTACGGTTATCAAGCAGTCGCTAATGTGAACGCCTCTGCTACCGATAGCATCCCGTCATCGATTCTATCGCAAGAGATGTATCTCTAGAAATTAGAGGGTTCTAGGCAGCTAAGAGGCTGAGCTAGGTAATAGTACTAACGAGTTTTATTTAAAATAACTTATATAAGCAACTAGAGCCGAATACTAAACAGCTAATTCAGGCTCCTACCTACTATACCCCTGTACTGCCTTATATTACTCTCTCATGCCCCCCTTAGTCGGAGGTAGACGATAATAATAACAGGATTAGTATATAGTACTACGAGTTACTCGTAGACTATCTAAGATAGCTAATTAATATAATTCACTTGGTTTAGTTATACTAAGACCTGTTTAAGTAGGCCGGAGTAGAAGCCTCTGCTAGGTACTCCTTCGAACCCAGAATTACGCGTAGCAGCAGGAGGCTAAGTATAGGTAGTAGGCTTGGCGAACGTGTTTAAAATATCTTGAGCAGTTATAGCCGGGTACGAGGCAGCTAATTCAGGATCCTTTGTACTACCTTATCTGTTACGGGGAACTATTAAGGGCTCCTCCTTTAGTACTCCCTCGATACTCCCCCCTACTCCCCCGGTACTCCCTCTAAAGCGGCCCTACTCCCTTTCCCGATCTAAAACGGCAACCCCTAATCCTAAGTTCGGGGTGTATATAATATATATATATATATATAAGCTATATAAGAGTAGTAATAAGGTATATATATACGTATATATAAATTATATATAAGAGTAGTAATAGAGTATATATAAACGTATATATAAACTATATAAAAGTAATAATAAAATATATTAAATATATATATAAATTATATAAGAGTAGTAATAAGGTATATATACGCGTATATATAAACTATATATAAAAGTAGTAATAAGGTATATATATATATATATATAATTATATATAAGGATATATATAAATTATATAGAAATAATAATAAAGTATATATACGCGTATATATAAACTATATATAAGATTAATCCTACCTAAGAAGAGAGAAAGAGAATAATAGAGAATTTATTCTTTTCTCTAAACTAGGGAAGAGAATTACTCTAGGCCTATTCCTTCCTTATTCTATAACGTAGTTATTACTCTAGAGTAATATATATTTTTTATTTTATTATTTATTATTTTTATTTCTTTATCCTCCTACCCCTATTTTATTAATAATAAATTAAAAATAATTTTTACTAAAACCTTAATACCTACCTTATAGAAAATTATATACGCGAATTATCTACTCTTTTATTACTCTTATAAATCTTATTACTACCTTAAAAATATCCTAATTAAAATAAATTAAAGTTATATAATTATTATATTATAAATATATATTTTTCATCTCTTATTTATATTATTATTAATATTTTATAAGTAGCCTAATACCCTCCTTTATCTAATAACTAAAAAGACCGTATTTAGTAGTATTTAATATATAGCCTATATCCTAATATTATCGCTGAAATAAAGGGTACTAATATAAGAGCTATATATTAAATTCGGTTAAATATTATAATTTTCAGTTACTATATTAGTCTTTAAATAAATAAGAAAAAAGTATTTTTTAAAATAACCTTAACGGCGCGGAGCCTATTAAGGAACTTTATAAAGTCGAAGCCTTAATCGTATCTAGATGAAATATAGTACTTTTTATTTAATAAATTAGATATATTTATTTACTTTTAAATAATATCGAATACTTTTAAAATTATAAAAATTAGTAGAAAAAACCTCCGCCGCTTTATTATAAAGCGCTTGTAGATTTATAGAGATAATTATATACTAGTAGTCTCTCGCTTTATTTATAATATACTCGTCTTCCTAGATAAGAGTATTATGAATAAATATACCGTATACTATAAAAGAGGGTAGGTAGTTTTTAATATTAAACTATTAGTATATTAACTACTTAAATACTTGAAGCGATATAATATACTCCTAGTATATACGTTATTAGAAGTTCTAGTTTATTATATTTATTAAAGAAATATAACTAGGGCGCGGTTTAAATAATTTTTAACGAATAAGATTTTACTCTAGTATACTCTATTTCTAGGCCCTAGATTTATTATTATTATAAATAATTATTCTACCTACTAATTAGCTAGTATTAAGTAGTTATATAATAATTGTAATATTATACTCTTATACCTCCCTCCTTATTTACTAGACTATAATTCGATTAAAGAATTTTTTTTAGTATTAAAAGTTTAACTAAAACGATATTTCAAGCTAATTAAATATATAAAGTTTACGATATTCTTAAAGAAGGCGGTATCTATTTATAATAATAGGAAGTATTTAATTAATTAATTAGTTATACTCCTATACTAGCTAAAAGCTAATAAGTATAGACTATTCGGGGGTACGCATCGCGTATATATTATTCGGGGAGAAACCCCGCTATAAGGATAAAAACTCCACCTAATAATTACGGTTTTCTTAACTATTTACAGCTCCTTCCCTCCCCCCCCTAGCAGGCCTACTACTAGGGGGGTAGCGGAGGGGTCGGGTTTACTACCTATCGTACTAAAGTTTCTTCTGCGAGTGAAACTCCTTGTCCTTATCTAGGGCCTAGCCCTTTTCTCTTTTCTATCTCTACCAGCTATTTTTAATCTAAACCGTTCCCTATAGGGCGTAACGGATAAATCCTTATGGCGGATAATTCCTTAAGGTCCCAGTTATAGCGTCCGTAACGGGGAGGGTGTATACGTAAAGGGAGGTAATAGAACTAGTACTTACCTACTAGTCTATCGGTGCTAGGCACCGCTAGGTAAGGAGGCCAGCGGCCCTAGCGTGCTTATAGACCATTAGGTGGGAAGGCTAATATCCACGTACTATACGGGCTGGGCCTCTACTACCTACTACTATACCGTGGGGACTACCTAGGAGGCGGCGGCTAAGCATCCCTACCGCCGTACTATAGTAAGGTAGCGGATACCCGGTATATTTGCCGCGGTTATATCGGCCGCTACTATTAAGGTGTGTGCGTATAGAAGGTAATAGGTACCGTCAGCTAGCGAGACCGGCGGCCCTATCGTGCTTACAGGCTATTAGGTGAGGAGTCTAATACCCGCGTCCTATTTCGGGTTAAGTACTTACTACCTGTAGCCGTACTGCCAGGACTACCTAGGGGAGGGACTAGAGTATCCTCGCCGCCGTACGGTAGTAATGGCGGCAGTACGTACCCGGTATACTATCTAGTTTACGCTCGATTATTAAGAGGAAGGAAGGGCTGGCTCTATAGTATTACTATCTATTTATTATAATATCGTTAGCTATGTGTATTATAACTGCCCTAAAGATAAACCGATCTAGGCTACCTAACCTACGCGGCGCGGAGTTAGCTAGAGTATAGCCTCGTAAGAGGCCCTGTAACGGGTATAGGTATAGAAGCACCGTATACTACTATAGAGGTTCTATCTATCCGTGATATTATCTGGCGGTAGTATTCCTATAACTTTATGCTGGTATTACTGGTATTACTAGTATATCGCGTTCTCGACACGTATAGGGAAGCGGAGGCTGTATTACGGAGAGGTAGGAGGGTATCTATATAGTATGCTCTTTATTATCTATGTCTATATATTCTATCGCGGTATATCTTTTATTATAATCTTTTAGTAGTTCTCCTTTTATCTTTTCTACTTGTCTATCGCGTTAGCGTTCCTATTATTATTATCGCTTTACCCTACTACGTGTCGATTCTATAATAACCACGTAACCCTAGATAGTACTTCTAAACTACCGTGAGATCTCTTAGCTCTCCTAGTACCGAGATACTAGAAGGTTCGTAGCCGGTACCACGTATAGGTAGATCTCGTCGCCGGTTATAAGAAGTATATTAAAGGCTATTTTATATATATATATAAAAGAGTATAATAAAGAGTTATAAAAACGATATTATAATTTAGATATTTTAAATAAATATTTTAGAGTATTAAGACTTAGGTTTTTTATATTTTATATTAATCTCGATATTTATATATATTAATATAACTATATTAAAATAGTATTATTTCTAAAGATTTTTATATTATTAGATAACTTTAAAATAACTTAAAGAACGGTATTATTTAGATTATTTTTAGTACGTTATTTATAGATTTAATTTACGGGGCTTAAGTATACTTATAAAGTCTTAGATATAAAGTTAAATTACCTGTAGAACTTTATAAATAATATTAAAACTTTATTCCTATAATCTAAATTATTTAATCTATATTTAATTTATATATTTATACCTCGTAATCGCCTTCTAGCTAGCTAGTTATTTCTTTAATAATAATAATAAAGTTATTTAATTTAAAATAACCCCCCCGGATAACTACGACGCGCTTTTAAACTAGGAATTCTTTAATCTCCGTATCTAGTCTACGTCCTAGTTTTAATAATATTTCTAATTCTAGTTATTTAGGTTTCTTAAAGCTGTAAATATCTTTTAAGTAATATAATTTATTAGTTATTTTCTTATATACCTCTTTAATAATATCCTATTTATCTAGATTCCTTAAAAGTTATTATTCGAAATATATTTTCCTAATTTTTCCTAAATCGCTATAGGTTTATACCGGGCTACTTATTAGAAGCTTATTTAGAATCAGTCGATTTATTATTAACGGGTGAGGAGGTACTTTATTTAAGCTTCGTAGAGTTATTTTAATAAAGAGAATTAAATTAGTTATAATACTCCTAATTATAATAACTAAGGTTAAGGGTAAGATTAATTATATATAGAAAGAATTTACCTATTTAAATAATACGTTAATTAATATAAAGAGTACTATTATTACCTTATAAATAAATAGTATTATTATAATAGGAAGGACTAATAGTATTAAATTATTAACGATAGTAAAACTCTATAAATTCCTATTATTATAAAACTAGTTAATTATAGTATAATTAATATCGTTTATATATTTTTTTCTACCTCTTTTATTTTATTTATTACCTGTTTTACTTTACTCTTATTCTTTTTATATTAAATCGTATATATAAAATCTTATTACTTTATAAACTTATTTTATAAACGGTTTAATAATATCTTTATAAATACCCCGAGTTTCTTTTTAACTAGGGCGGTATTCTACTAATTAATATTTATAATAATAAATTTAAAGTATTTATTAATAATATTATTAGGTTTAAAGAATTATTAATAATAGGTTCTATAGTTCTTATAAGCCTTAGTATTATAATATTATCGTTTTATTAATTTATAGCCCTAGCGCTTATATTTTCTCTTTATAATTTTATATACTAAAGCCTTCTTCTCTTACTTAGTAGTAATATTATTCCTACTTTTACGAATCTTTTTATTCTTCGTTTTATTCTTCTTCTTTAGTTTTCGCTAAGAGTTAGTACTTACTAAGGACGAGGAGGATAAACTAAAGGAGTTAAAAATAATATTATAATTATCAGATATATCTTTATTTATATTATAATTATATTTATTCTTAGTTTTATTATCTTTAGAAGAGCTAGCTAATAACTTAATAAGAGATTTAATCTTATTATTATATATATAGTTAATTTTAACTACTACTCTCTTCTACTTTTTTTTAATCTAGAATACTACTAATCTATAAACTTTTTCTTATAAATTAGGGTCTTTATACTTATAAAATAAATCTTTAAACGGGCTAGAATAATTTATTATCGCTATAATATTAATTAAAATAGTATAGTACTCTTTTTTCTAAACCTTTACCTCGACCTTCTTAATAATAATAATATTAAAATTATAGAAGTTAAATTTATTCGATATAAATATTCCTAGTTAAATCTCTTTCTCTTTTTATAAGATAATTTATAAAACGGTAAAGTATACTAGTACTAGCAGTAGCGCTAATAACGCGTCTTAGTAAATTAAAGTAGGTAACTCTCTTAAAGACACGTTTTATTAAATACTTAATAAAGTAGTAATAATAAGAGCTTATTCACGAGTTTTACTAGCTTTCTTAGGGGTAATCTTCTTCTTCTTCTTTACTAAAGGCGCGTAGGCCTATTTAATAATGTAATTAACGCGGTTAATAAGTTTTATATAATCTCTTTTAAGAGCTTTATAGTTACAGGAGTTCTCTATAATTTAAAAAGGATTTAATAAAGTTAAGGTCGTATATAACTTTAATTTATCCTAATTAAAATACTTTTAAGGTAGTAATAAAGTTTATAAAGGTAGTAAAAGAGTAGATAATTCGCGTATATAATTTTCTATAAGGCGGGTATTAGGGTTTTAGTAAAAATTATTTTTAATTTATTATTAATAAAATAGGGGTATTTTAACGCGTAGTAACTATAGAAATAAAAAATAAAATTATTATTATAATTATTATCTTTAATCTTCTATTAATAATATATATTACTTTAATTAATTATTTATTAAATACCTTAAAGAAAAAAAATAAAAGAGTATAATAATTTATATAATAATAATAAAGGAGTTAATAGAGTATAATTTATAAAATATAAAAAAAAGAATTATAATTATTATCTCTACGAGCCTACGTTTTATTATAAAAAATATATAAATACTAAATAACTAAATAACCTAGTATTATTTAAATTAGAGTATTATTTTTATAATATTCTAAAAACTAATATATATTAATAAAATAAAAGTAATTATATAATATATAATTCTATAACCTTAATATTCTTAATAATTTAATAATTATTATATTAGTATTTATAGAAAATAAAATATTTTTAATATTTAAAAGAGTATATAAAAATTTAATAATAATTTAATAAGAGAGTAATTAAATATAAATTTAGTATTTATATATATTATTAATCTTTAAAAATAATTATAGTATTTTTATTTTAAATTCTCTCTACTTTAATTCTAGCTTCTTTACTCTAATCCCTAGCTCCTAGGTATTAAAAATAACTCTTTATTTTAAAAATTAACTTTTTACTCTAGATCTAGTACTCTATATATAATAATATACTAGTTATAAAGATTATAAAATAATTAAATAAAGAAGTCTAATTTAATTCTTTAATATTCTATAATATTTCTTAATTATATTTATTTAAAAAGTTTTACAAATATAGAATTAAATATAAAGGACTAAATATTAAATTATTTATAAAGTTTAATCTTTAATAAGTCTAGTATAGCCGGCGACGAGATCCACTTATACGTGGTACCGGCTACGAACCTTCTAGTATCTCGGTACTAGGAGAGCTAAGAGATCTTACGGTGTTTTAGAAGCACCGTCTAGGGTTACCCGGTTGTTACGGAATCGACACGTAGGCAGAGTATAGTAATAATAGGAATAGGAACGCTAACGCGACAGAAAAATAGAGAAGATAGAAGGAGAACTTTTAGAAGATTACGGTAAAAGATATAACGCGATAGAATACACAGATATAGACGGAAAATGCATACTATATAGATACCCTTCCACCTCTCCTTAATATAGCCTCCGCTTCCCTACGCGTATTATAAAGGCGATATACTAGTAATACTAGTAATACTAGTATAAGACGATAGGAATACTACCGATATAGAAGCTCTATAGTAGTATAGGATATATATAGTACTTCTATACCTATACCCGCCACAGGGCCTCTTACGAGGCCACGTCCTTATACTCCAGCCGATTCCGCGCCGCGCGGTCTAGGTAGCCTGAGTCTGCCTACCTCAGGGCAGGTATAGTATATATAGACAACGATAGTATAATAAAAAGATAGTAATACTATAGAGCTAGCCCTTCCTTCCTCTTAATAATTAAGCGTAAACCAGATAGTATACTAGGTATATACTACCGCTATTACTGCCGTACGGCGGCGAGGATACTCCAGCCCCCTCCCTAGGTAGTCCTTGCGGTACGGCTGCAGGTAGTAGGCACCTAACCCGAAATAGGACGCAGGTATTAGACTCCTCACCTAATAGCTTATAAGCATGATAGGGCCGCCGGTCTCGTTAGCCGGTAGTACTTATTACCTTCTACACGTATACACCTTAATAGTAGCGGCCGATATAACCGCGGCAAATATACCGGGTATCCGCTGCCTTACTATAGTACGGCGGTGGGGATGCTTAGCCGCCGCCTCCTAGGTAGTCCCTACGGTATAATAGTAGGTAGTAGAGGCCTAGCCCGTATAGTACGTAGATATTAGCCTTCCCACCTAATGGTCTATAAGCACGCTAGGGCCGCTGGCCTCCTCACCTAGCGGTGCCTAGTACCGATAGACTAGTAGGTAAGTACTAGTTCTATTACCTCCCTTTACGTATACACCCTTCCTATTACGGACGTTATAACCGGGACTATATAGAATTATCCGTTATAAGGATATATCCGTTACGCCGAACGGATTAGATTAAAAAAAAAAACGGCTGGAGGAGATAGTAAAGAGAACAGGGCTAGGCCCTAGATAAGGAAAAGGAGTTTCACCTGTAGACGAAACTTTGGTGCGATAGGTAGTAAACCCGACCCCTCTACTACCTCCCTAGTAGTAGGCCTACTAGGGGGGGGAGGGAAGGAGCTATAAATGGTTAAGAGAACCGTAACTATTAGGTGGAGTTTTTGTCCCTGTAGTAGGGTTTCTCCCCGAATAATATATACGCGATACGTACCCCTAAATAGTCTACCCTTATTAGCTTTTAGCTAGTATAGGAGTATAATTAATTAATTAATTAAATTAATTCTTAATTATAAATTTTATAATTCTATTCTAGAGAATTTAATTTCCGTGACTAGAATATTATAAAATATTATGAATTATCTTTATTCTATTATAATAATATAGAATTAAAGTTAAAGTTAGAAATATTTATTTTTATATATAGTTATTTAGTTAGATTATAATAATATAAAAAAAACGTATTTATAAATATATCTTATAAGATCTAGAATACTTTTATAACGCCGTTTATTTAATTTAATAAATCTACTTTCTTAATTTCTTTACTACCCTTAAATAAATTAATAAATAATATAATTATACTAGAATAATTATAAATAAACTGTTTATAAAAGTTAATAAAACTTGAAAAGATTTATACCTCCTAATAAATTTTTAATTAAAGTTATTTCTTAATAGTCTTAATATATTCTAGGTTTATAATTATTTTATTAATAAATATAATAAAATCTAAATACTTAACTATTTTAATATTAAATTAATATTTCTTAAAATTAATAAATAACTAGAATTAATATAATTATTTAAATAATTATTTAATATACTATTAATACTCCGCTAGCTTAATATAATAAATTAGGATATTATCTAAATATATTATATATATTATATTTATTAAATTTATAAATTTATAAATATATATTTAATATAAATTTAAAATATCGCTAGTATATTAGCGAGCTTAAAAGGTATAACTAAATATTTAAAGTAATTATAATAAGTTTAGAAAATAATTTTTTATTTATTACTTTCTTTAATTTAGATCCTATAATAAATATCCTTAAAATCTAATTTTATAAAGATTTTAGAACTATATAAACGATTTAGTATCTTAGTAATTAAAAAAAACAGGTATTAATTTTTAATAATTACTATATTTAAACTTTAGTAATTAATATAAAAATATAACCTACTATCTTTTTTAGATATAAAAAGAATAAATACTTTAATTAAAGAATTAAATAATAGATCTAATCCTTATAAAATAAAGATTCTAAATAACGCCGTAACTCTAATAATTTAATCTAAAATAAATTATAAAAAAATCTATAAAGTAGTTCTTTATTAACCTCTATTTTAATAACGTAATCTCTTTATTTAAAAATAAATAAAGTACTTACTTTCTCTATAAAAAAGATATTATAAAACCTAGTAAATTCTTTAAGAATCTTTAAGTTAGGAAGTTCTTCCTATTTATTTTATACTACTATAATATATATAATTACGAATATATTTAATTTATTCTTAAGATTATTAATAAATTTAATTAATTCCTTAATTTATAAATTATTAATATTAACTTTAAACTACTATTAGTCTACTTTAGAATTAACTAATATCTTTAATTAATATAATTTAAATATATCTAGAATAATATCTAAATCTTTAAAATTTATAGCGTGGAATAAAATACTATACTTATACTCTTAATTCTAATTATTAATTATTTTATAATCTAATTAATACGCGTTATAATAATATATACTTTACTTACTAATTAATTTTATTAATAATAAAGTAATATTATAAAAATTTAAATTATTTCTAATAATAAACTGTTATAAAATTAAATTAATTTATATTCTAAAATTAATTAAAATAATAAATTACCTAACTTTATCTTAAGGAGTAATCTAATTTTTAGAAAAAATAGAAAGATATATTTCTATTAATCGTTTTTTTTTACCCTTCTTTTAAGGCGTAAAGTAAATTTAATAGTTTTTTATTAATACCGCGCTAATATATATAACTAGTTTATTTATATTAGAATATTTAGACTTAATATAATCCTTTATTCTATAATATTAATAAATAATTTTATTATATAATAAACTAATAGTATTAATTTTACGCTTATTACTCTTCTTTTTTAAATATATTTATTTAATACTATCGCCGGCGTAAGGTTTAATAATTTAATTTATTATAAACTTTTCTTTATTAGAATTCTTTATATAAGAACCTGAATTAAAATTAGAGTTACTTATTAATTATATATACTCTATATTCTTTTTTTATATAATAGTCTAGGTAAGAATTTCTTCCCTTTAAATAAATATATTATTAATATTAAAGATCTTTAATTAAAAAGAAATTTACTTTATATTCCTTTAAAAATAAAGATAATTAGGCTTCTATCTCTTTAAAATAAGTTTTAAATAATAATAATCTTTAGATAAATTATTACTTTATTTCCTCTTACTTCTTATAAATAAAGAGATAGTAATTAACTAAATTTACTATTAGATTAAAAAAGAACTTCTTAAAAAAACTAAATATAATACTAGTTAAATTATTAGAATTATAATATTTATACTATTATATTAAAGAGTTACCTTTTAATAAGTTTATATAATATATAATCTTTAAATAATTAGTAGTAAAATATTTAAAATTAATTAAAAAATTAATTAAAAACTTAATATTTATATTATAAAATTAGTATAAATATTTACCTTTACTCGTACTTTTATAAAAACGTATTTTATTAAAGCGTAGTATTTTTACTCTAATAAAAATATTCTTATTAAATATAATTAAATTTATTATTATTCTACTAGTAAATATAATAATTAGGGGATTTCTATTAAGAATAATAAATTCTACTAATACTCTGCTAATATATATAGAAATAATAGGATTATATAATTCTTAATTTTTATTATTATTTTAAATAATAATTTTCTTCTTTAATAATTTTAAATTATATTTTTTAAAGTCTTTTTAAAAGTAAAAATACCTCCGAATTTACTATTATCTTTATAGTAGGGGTTATTAGAGGGGTTTTAATTAATTTTATTATTATTAAATTCTTTAAAATATCTTAAAGTTAAACCTAATATTATAATAATAATAAATCTTTTCTTTAGAAAAGTTAAAAAAATTAGAATTATAATATTTAAAGCTACTAGTATAGAACTAGTAGTTTAATAATAATATAAAAAATATAAAATAGTTATAAGGTTTATTACTAAATAATTTTTAAATCCTAGATTTAATAATATAATTAATTTCTAAAGATTCTAATAATACGGGGGAATATTAACTTAATATTAAAATATTGAAAATTAAAACTTTATAATATTAAGATTAAAACCCCGTATTAATAAATAATAATATTATAGAGATAGTAGAGTATAAGTATATATAATATACTAGCGCCTTTAATAAAGTATAAATAATTAGAATATATTACTACTTTATAATTATATTATAAATTTTTATACTTTTTTAATAATTACGAAATATTTTCTAGTAAATTATTTTAAATAATATTAATTAATACTATTTATATAGATCTATTTACTTAGAGAAATAAAGGAGATATTTTTTATTATAATTTCTTAAATAATAGAATTACTCCTTTATATAATTTATAGAGAGTCTTTTATAAATTAAATAAATATTTAATTAAACTAAGATTTTAATTAGTTATTTAATTATTATAATATAAATTTAGAGATTTAAATTAGGATTTATTAATATTTAAAATATAAAATTATATAATTAGAGATTATTCTTATCTATATATATATTTATAATAATAGAAGTAATTTATATTTTTTATTTATTCTAAAATACTTTAATAGTATATTTTAACCTATTCTATAAAATTTATAAATATATAAAATAATAGAGGGGTAAGAGAAATAAAGATAGAAATTTATTATAATATTTAAAATTTTAAGAAAGAGAAATTTAAAGTAAATTACTAAAATATATATATAAATAAAAGTAATATTATTAAATATTTAATTATAGTTTTTTTTAAATTATATATAAAAATAATTTTAAAATTAATAATATATATATAACTCTTAATAATACTTTAAAAATAACTTTTCTAGAAATACTTTAAAGATAATCCTTTAGAAATTTAAGGTTTTTATATAAAGATTAATATATATAAAAAATATTAATAAATTATATAAAGAGTATTAGAATTAGTTAAAAATTAATTAACTCGGATTATATTTATAATTTAATAAATTTAATATTCTCTCTTATATAAAGATAAAAGTATAGGAAAATACTATTTTATTTTAATTAATTAATTATTTATTATATTACTATATTAGTAAAATAAGAATATTAATTATTTATAAAGTATATTATAAAAACTTTTATCTCTAGTTAAAAGATCTTTACCTCTATTATTATACTTTTTATATTAAAGATATATATTACTAAAAACCCTTTACCTAGATATATAATAACCGCGTTATATATATAAAGAGATAAATTTATATTATTTTAAAAATTATTTTTCTTTCTAGTTAAATACCTCCCTCTTTAAATACTAGTTTAAATAAAAGTTATCTTCGATTAATTATATTATAGAAAAAGATATCGCGTTATAAATATTATTACTTTAAGATTATTAAAATAATTATTAACTTAGTAAATACTATACTTTATATCTTTTATTTATACTTTATAATTATAAAAACTTATTTTATTAATTAGAATTTTTTTTTATAGAGTATTATTAAATTACTATAATTTATTATCTAATTATAAAGTTTATAGTCTATAATTCTCTTTTAAAATATATTAATAAATAAGATTATTAAGTTACTAAAATAATTAAAATTATTAATAAAAGAATTTAATAAGTTAGAAAATTAAATTATAATATCTAATAAAGAGTAAAGATTTATATTTAATAATAAAAACTAGTATATTAAACTTCTTTATAAGGTTACTTAATATAATATATACTAGACTTAATTAATTAATTAATTGATTATACTCCTATACTAGCTAAAAGCTAATAAGGGTAGACTATTCGGGGGTATATATCGCGTACATGTTATTCGGGGAGAAACCCTACTATAGGGATAAAAACTCCACCTGATAGTTACGGTTCTCTCAACTATTTACAGCTCCTTCCCTCCCCCCCCTAGTAGGCCTACTACTAGGGAGGTAGTAGAGGGGTCGGGTTTACTACCTATCGCACCAAAGTTTCGTCTACAGGTGAAACTCCTTTTCCTTATCTAAGGCCTAGCCCTGTTCTCTTTACTATCTCCTCCAGCCGTTTTTTTTTTTAATCTAATCCGTTCGGCGTAACGGATATATCCTTATAGCGGATAATTCCATATAGTCCCGGTTATAACGTCCGTAACAGGAAGGGTATATACGTAAAGGGAGGTAATAGAACTAGTACTTACCTACTAGTCTATCGGTGCTAGGCACCGCTAGGTGAGGAGGCCAGCGGCCCTGGCGTACTTGCAGACCATTAGGTGGGAAGGCTAATATCCACGTACTATACGGGCTAGGCCTCTACTACCTGCTACTATACCGTAGGGACTACCTAGGAGGCGGCGGCTAAGTGTTACGAGCATGGACCAGCGGTCCTTATACTACGCCTAGCAAAGGTACTTCTCGTCACCGTCAGGTGGATCAGTCTAGAGAGAGACTCGACCTATAGGTGGATCAGGTGGATCAGCTTACTGAACTATAGGAGCCACGTGTGGATTAGATGGATCGGTCTACCGACCTATACCTCTTAGCAGGATCTCATATATCTATATAGAAAGCGTGCGTTCTTACTTAGATAGGAGCTTCGTACTCAACTTATATTATTAACCTAGATATCTCCTAGATACTAAATATAATACTCGACCTGTATTAGACTAGTTTAGTACGAAGCCTATTTACCCTAGTCCTTAACACTCCTCTCTACGAGATCCACCTAGACTCCGGAGCCTTCTAGTTAGAAGACGACGGGTCGTAACACTTTAAGTACCCTTAAGATGAGTACCTTAGGATAAAGGGACCTCACCCCGAGTGAACGCGGTCTATAATAGTTAGTAATAGCGGAAGTTAAAGAAGGTATTAAAGTTGCCAAGCCAGATTTATACTATAGCGATCGAGATAAACTTGAAGAGTAGTTAGTATAGATATAGCTATACTTCTCTTTTAATAAAGACGCTATAAGACTAAAGAAACAACTACTATTTATAATAACTTATATGAGAGGACGGGCCTAGAGATGGTCCGCTCTATTTCTTAAACGATATATAGAAGATCCCGATAATAACGATAATATCTCTATTAAGTTATAGATAGAGAGCCTAATACTCTTTCGTAGAGAAATAAGGCGAATATTCGGACCTTCTAATAAAGCAAGTATAGTAATAAGAGTCATCTAGTACTTAATATAAAAGAAGTCGGCATCTAAATACGTAACACAGTTCTAATAGTATTCTATAAGAACCGACTAGGATAATAACGCGCTGATAGTAATATATTAGAGAGGATTAAAACCTTAGGTGAAGAAGGAACTTATGCGAGACGGAGCCGTTTATAATAACTTGGACTTATTAATAAGAGCCTTAACACGAGTTAATAACTAGATCTACGAGTTAGTAATAGAACTACGCTATAATAGTAGAGTTTCTAGACTCGGTTATATAGGACTCTATTCCGGAGGAAGTTATAGGAAGAAGCGATTCTCACGCGATCCTTACGGTCCGATGCTAATAGAGTTGGACTTCACCAAGAAGAAGAAACCGTTTAGAGGTAAGAAATAGTAAGGGGGTAAGAAAGCAATAAATTACTATGGCTATAGCAAACCGGGCCACATCGCCAAAGACTGCAGGTCAAAAAATATAGTGAAACGACCTCAGTTAAATATATTAGAAAGAGTTCTAGTTAGGAAGACTAAACCTCTAAAGGATTAACAAGAAACGGAGTACGATAATACCGAGCTAGACGTAATTATAGATAATTTACTAGCCCTCGTCAATCCACCTATTAATAGAGAACTATAATCTAGAGAGGAAGAATTACGCGAAGAAATAGCTAAGAAATAGAGGAATATCGCAAAGATTAAATAAAGGCTAGCAGATATTCACGAATAACTTAAGGAATTAGACTCTAATAATAAATATAATGGTAGTTATATTTAGAAGGGAAAACCCGAATAAAGCTGAGAAAGCGAGGATGATTCCGACTAGGAAAACCTCAGCCAGACTTCTAAGAAAGAAGGTGATAGAGTAGTATCTCGAGCTTCTATATTAAAAGATCCACAGATAAAACTCGAGGAACGGGTAGAGTTCTACTAAGAAAAAGTAGCAGGAGGACTTCTATAAAAGGAGTTCAGAAATGACTTAGTATATCTATAGCACGGAGTGATATACTAGTTAGCCTACGCCGATAAAATATATATAATTTACTACTAAGCGAAAATAAACTTAGGAAAGTCTATTAGAATCTAAACGTGTGGAAAAGTTTAGTTAAGTTATAATAATATGAGTTATTATTAGTACTTAGTAACTAAGAGATCGAGGAAGTAGTTTCTAAACCATGACTAAAGATAGTATAGTAGTCTCTACGGACACCTCAAGCGTGGCGAGTATACTTCTAAGTGTCACTTGCAGGACTAGTATACCTGCTTCCACGACAATTACAGAAAGCATATGTATATAAAAAGAACTACCGGATTCCTATCCTTTTCGGGAAAAGAGTAATCCCTTGTACTAAGGGGAAGTACAAGGAGATTAATATCCTTACCCTAAAAACATATCAGCTATATTTAACGAACTACGTAATGCATGTAAATATACCGGTTAAAATAGATAGTTAGCGGACTATAGTAATAATAGATTCTAGAGTATCTAGAAACTTTATCTCTAAAGCATTAGTATAGTTAGTGGGCCTACTAACGCGAAGAAAGAAGGATCTATATGACTTATAAATAGCTGACGGGTCAACGCTATTAAAAGGAAGCGTAGACGAGGAGATAACCTCGCTACCATTTATAATTTAACGATACTATAAGGAAATGTCCTTTAATATTATAGGGATAGCCACCTATCACATTATATTAGGCATGCCTTAGTTAGAAAAGCATAACCTAGTAATTAACTGGAGAAGAAAAGTACTTAAGTTTAAGCGAACTGGCGATATCACTAGATTCTAACCTATACGTCGATAGTAGACGACGGTGGATAAGAAATTAAACTAGAAGACGGTTAAGGTATATATTACCTTAATTTCGAATAAGGATGACCTTAAAATACAAGGATCCGACTTAATAGACACTGGTAGCGGTCCGCCAGGTTAATAAGTTAGAGTTCTTGGAGTAACTAATAGTACTCCTAATATCTTATAAGAGTATTAAAGATAGAAACGCCTCTTTATAAAAGAGATAATAGTAAAAGCTCTACCTAAACACTAACCTTAGGATTATAAGATCGAACTTAAACTAGGGAAGGAACTA
>JAABUP010002190.1_pt1 | contig 38770 bp, 46 predicted proteins | sample 5559201 | NCBI WGS metagenome assembly JAABUP01 (sample SAMN10711887, study PRJNA513373) | rock metagenome | isolation source: Antarctica rocks | place: Antarctica | reverse complement strand
CGGCCCACACTGCAGCAATCTATGTAGCAAGGGCAGAGCTTACGCCTATCTTGTTTGAGGGCTGGATGGCTAACGGCATCGCAGCTGGCGGTCAGCTAACCACAACAACTGATGTTGAGAACTTCCCAGGCTTCCCTAAAGGCATTCTGGGAGGAGAACTGACAGATGCATTCAGAGAGCAAAGCCAGCGGTTCAACACCCGCATCTTCTCCGAGACAGTCGACGAGGTCGATTTGTCGAAGCGCCCTTTCAAAGTGACAACAGACACCCATCAAGTAGAAGCAGACACCCTCATCATAGCCACAGGCGCAGTGGCCAAGCGTCTCGAATTCAAGGGAGCTGGGGAGAACGGAGGCTTCTGGAACAAAGGCATTTCAGCATGCGCAGTGTGTGATGGCGCTGCTCCCATGTTCAGAAAAGTCCCTCTGGCAGTCATAGGCGGCGGTGACTCAGCAATGGAAGAGGCCAACTTCCTCACACGATATGGCTCCAAAGTCTACATCATTCACAGACGAGATGAGTTCCGGGCCAGCAAGATCATGCAGAAGCGAGCACTTGACAATCCCAAGATTGAAGTGCTCTTCAGCCACTCCACCTTGGAGGCATATGGCGATCCCAAAGGTCTGAATGGCCTCAAGCTTCAGAATCTGAAAACAAATGAGATCATAGATCTGCCAGTAAAAGGCCTCTTCTTTGCCATTGGACATGAGCCAGCAACCAAGTTTCTCCAGAATCAGCTCAAGACAGATGCTGACGGCTACGTTCTGACAACTCCTGGGTCCACAAAGACAAGCATTGACGGTGTTTATGCTGCTGGAGATGTCCAAGACAAGAAGTATCGTCAGGCCATTACTGCCGCTGGGTCAGGTGAGGCTTCTGATGCTGTTGCTATGCTGCTGCCTGTGTTCTGCCACTGCTTTGTCTTAGTGTGGTGTGTATGTATATATGTCTGTAATGCTCAAAGCTCACCATGCACAAGCTTGACGACTCTGATTGAGGCTGACAGCAGCATGCTTACATTTTGCAGGCTGTATGGCGGCACTAGAAGCTGAACACTTCCTTCAGGAGCATGAGGTTCAGCAGGGCAAGTCAGAGCCAAGCACAGCAGAAAATGAGGCCCTGCCTGACAATGGTCGTGCCCCTCCTGAGCATAGACCAGTTTGAGCACAAATCATGCTAGCTGTACTCACAGACTTACGATGTCTATTTCCTGGCATGCTAACTGTTCAGCTGTCATCATAGGGGTCACATGAACGAAGAGTGCGTTTGCATAACACTTTGATGCCAGCATGTTCTGCATGTTAGCATTTATTCAGCATAAAACTTGTGATATTGATGAGATTGTGGCTTTGCAGCATGCTTGACAGAACATATTTTGATCTGTGACTTGCTGGATTTTGCAGGCTCATCTATGCTGGGTGATGTTGGTTGTGCTGATACTGGTTGCGGTCGATTTGTCTCCCGCTTTGTTCTGCATCGCAAACTTTGAACTCTGTCTGTTGTACCCAATGAATTCTGACTGGTTGCAACGAATATTCCTCAGCACTGAATATTGTGCAAACCTGCAGTCAGTATTGTCTTCATGTCATATGACAATTGGTATGGCAGTAGAAGGCAATCCTTGCAATCTCTCTTCAAGTCTGTAGACAGCTGAACCGTCTCGTATGTCAGTTTTGATCTGATGCCTACATCTTTACTAGTATTGTACCGTATACTGCACGCCATGCCTCGACGCGACTTGTTTACTTAGTGCTCCAAACTGATTTGTAGATGCATCACTTCAGACGGAAGTTGAATACAGATACCAGGCAGCTCTCCAGTCCACCCAGTCTGGAATGAACTGTTGCATGTTGCAAAAAGATGCTACACACAACTGCTGTACGGATACAGAAAATACGCTAAACTGGTGACTGACCCTAGAAGGTCGACTCCTCTGTGACATGCTCAACAGTCATCAAGCCACGTATAGTGATGTGCACAAGTGAGCATTTCCATGAGCAGTACCAAAAATTTAGCAAGTATTCAGCTTCAAAAAAATTGAGTACTGGAGTCAACGTCCAGACAACATTTTCTGGTGGAGCAGATTCAAATACAAACACACTGCCCAGCCTCAACCCAAAATGCTAGTATGCAGTGGTCAAATTTGCTCAAATGTGTTGGAGTGTCTCAAAGAAAGGGGGAGGGGGGTCGGTGTGCCATTGAATGAAGTCCTGAAGACGAAGACACACTGACCAAAGGACCATCTCAGTGTTTGTTCCTGAGACACGCAATCACCTGCTGACATCACGCTGTCCTTGCACTTGGGCAGTCAACCTGACACCTTGGTTCGAATAGAACAAACTGACTCAGTCTTTCTGGTGAGGCAATTGCCGCTTGGGTGTCGTTGGGTTGCCGTAGGCCTTTGTGTAGGCTGCCAGCATTTCAGGATCTGCTATTTTGGTGCCATCCAGCTGGTTTCCCAAGCACACCCAGCCTGGCTGTACATTGTGAGGCCGTGCAAAGATTTCCAGCTTCCGAGTTCCTGGGCTCAGCCTTTCAAGCAAAGAGTACATTTCATCTGGTTTCCTTGATGTTTCTCGCACCTGCAAAATTGAGTGAGTCACCGCAGTATACAGCATGCTTAGCTGGGGGCTGAGGGGTCACCCCATGCTCTGCAATGCTGTCAAAATGGACATCACAAACCAGTGATGGCAGCTTGAATCATTGCTGCAGTTTCAATGCTGTACATGTGACACTGCACCAACACAACCCTTGCTCACCACCTTTGCCTTGACACACAGGTGTGACAAGCTTGTAGGCGCACTATGCAACATTCCCACTACACTTAAGTTTGGCCACCAAATCACAGATAACACCACATCACCAAGACATACCTCTGATACTAAAACATCACAATCCAGGTTGCGGTTGATCTGGGGGCACCCCTTTACCCCCACTAGGCAATGCTCCTTGCTGTGGTTCAGCCAGTGACCTGTGCGGCCAGTCCTAATCAGGCGCTGCAGCTGGTTGGTCTTCACCCAGATCAGCTCGTCCACCCTTTTGTAGCCCCACAACGCTAAGCACTCCCGCCCCAACTCCATGGCTCGCCCTGAGCATGAACAGACAAAAGATTATCAGCAGCTGCAAACAAAGAAAAACAGCAGCGGAAGGTATTAGGCCAGGCAAGTCACTGCATGACCTTATCATGGGAGCCATAACTGCTTGTGCACTGTAAAGTCGTGCCAGATGACAACAATACCATGCAACACACCTGTTTGTTAAACGTGTCAGAAACAGCATCTCCTAGGGTTAGATACTTACAGCACTCAGAAGCTGCCTGTATGAGGTCCTGTGTTGGCAATCGTGAGTGCATGACCAGGGCCTGAAATAATGATGCTTCAGACACTGTACAGACACACACATGCGCGCACACACACACACACACACGCGCGCACACACACACACGCGCACCTGTAACCCACAGAAAGATGACCCCATCATCCTGCAACACCTTGATGTTCATCTTGCGCATCTCATCATCTGCCATGGTCCCGTAAGGCAAGTCTTGGTGGATCTCCCAGGGGGGGTCAGCCATGATCACCCCAAATTTACCCAGCACGTTCATGTCAAAGGTGCGAATGTCACAGGTGATCCACTGGGGCTGACCGAGCGCTTGTAGGTACTCTGGCACTGAAGGCTTACTGGGCTTGGCCACTGTCTCATCGCCTGCACAGACACCCCTTATGACCACAGCAACAAAACACGCCCCAACAAAATGACCTGTGCCAGCAGTGCTAGGTAGGTGCTAGGTAGGTGCAAGGCCATTCTTGTTCTCCTGATCCTCCAGCAGTGACTGTTTGTGGTGGGCTGGTACAGAGAAACCAACAACGCAACAGTTGGGCAGCTTTCTGCCAGCTGAATAATTCCAGCTGTCTCAAGTCAAGCACCGACCTAATGATATCAACAATAACAAATAAACGTTTTACAGCCCATGAGCTAGGTATGTGCAGGACAAGCCTTGTCTTCACAGACCTGAAGCTGGCAACAAAGACAAACTGCACAGCTTTGTGGCATTACACACTTGTGAGTACACCTTCTGCGTGAACGTACAAGTGCTGCCTGTTGAGCAATCCCTGCCTCAGACGCTGTGTACACCACTGCAGGTGAATCAGGTGGAGGAAATGCATAGCTTGCAAGCAGCTGCCACTGCTGGTCTTGCACAAACACAGAACAGCAACATGTCTTGAACCATTGAACACATGCTTTTCCTAAGGTCAAGCACATACAGTCTTGAGAAGCTCCCGGTATATGAGGCCCTGTTAGAAAGACAACCCATCAACAGGAACGCAAGTTGTGTGGTGCACATCACACCGAACAGGGTGTCGCCTTGCATGACAGACCCACCTGCTGCTGGAGTTGCATCGTCCAGTTCATAGTGGATGTGCTTGCAGCCCTTCATGTGGCGACATGTATCTAGGTATGAGCAGTTGCCCAGGCTGGGATCAGTCCAGGCAAAGATGAGGCGCCGGAAATGCAGCTTGTTGCATGCAAATGGCCGCTGATTCGCTCTGCAACCAATGGCAGCTTACTCAACAACCATGAATGTCATTAGCAATTCATCAGCAAAAGCTTCTTTGATGGGGCTTGCCTAGGTACGCAAGCTCAACATGCAGAGAGGAAAATTTCATGTGCTACTGACAACTGCAATACTCACAGGCTAGCACAATGCTAAAGGTGTGGACTAAGTCATCAGGCTTAGCAAGGTGAGTAACAGATTTCCCTAAACTGACTACGCATGCAAATGGTTCCTGGGCACTGCTGAGCTGACATTTCCACTACTGCAAAACACAATCTTTCTTTACAACGAAAGTGAGCCTGCGTGTATCTACAACAGCTCAGAGGTGCAGCCAACTTACACGCAGCAATCTTCTTTGGTGAGATGGGGGCAGTATTCCCGCATGGCTGGACCCCCAGCAGTCCTGAACTTCTCCACTGTGGCTGTCTCCTTTGCGGTCGGCTTCTGGATCAGATCCAGAAGTTCCTCTCCCCTGCAAACACCCTACACCATGACTGTCACCATCTCGGGCAATGATCACAAGTTGCAAAGTTTGCTTTTGGGCACAGGATCTGCTGCATCAAATGAAGTGCTCATACACCTTACTTTGTGCTGCGCAGAATTTGCTTTTTTCACTGTCATGTGGAATGACAATCATCCTGCATTGTGAAGGTCTTTCCGCAAGGTCACAGTGCAGCAATTACAGCTGATGTTCTCATGCAGTAGACTCTGCGGTTGCTGTTTGCAGTTGATTGCATATGAGCAGCGCTCTTGATGACACATGCTGTCATTGCAAACGTGAAGGCAGCAGGAACATGAACCTAGCAGCAACATGGCTTGCGCCATGTAAGCAGAGCAACATCTTGACGTGCAAGGTGCAGCAACACAATGTTTGGCCAATCATGAATGCCATATATTCAATTACCTTTCAGTTCTGGCTCGCCCTTGCACAGTCTGCTTGCTAAGTAAAGCATCAAGATCGGTGCCTGGGGGCCTGGCAGGCCCAGCAGGGGGACCCATCGGCATGCCTGGAGGCCGGAAGGAAGGCACGCCCCCAAACGCCCCTGGCGCTGGCCCTGACATGCCCATTTGCATGTTGTGTTGGCCTGAAAGCATGGGTCGCATTGGGCCTCCTGCAACACAGCAAAACATTTGCAGGCACTGTCACACCTGCCAGCATGACATGCAGACTTGGTGAAAAAAGGTCAGAGCCACAATACTGCTCATCATGGCATGCACTTCATGACAGCATTTGACATTATTGATTGCGGATTTCAGGAGCAACAAGTGCTTGCACAGGTGTCAAGCTGTTGCCCATCAGATCTCAGTGAGCTCATCCTAAAGAAGCTGAAATGTGAACTTGTGAGTGATGCAAGTATTTGGCATTACCTTGTGAACCTGATCCCAGAGATGCTGGTGGCTGCATGGGGGGTCCTGGAAAGAGGGGCGGTGGGGCGCCAGGAGGGGGTCCTCCCATTGGCATCTGGCCCATGGCCATGCTAGACCTTGGGGGTTGCGATGACGTGAACTCTGACTGCATTGGGGGCTTTGGCAGTGCCTCTGGCTGTGGACCAGGAGGCGGCAATCTGGCACCTGCATCTTGGCCTGTCAACCTACAAAGCAAGTTCAGGCATTGATCATGTGTTCTGCTGCAGACACAGGCCAGCAACAGTACCAACACAAAAAGAGTGAGTGCGTCGTCATGGCGCTGCCATCTGACAATTAGAGCATGAAAGTACCTGAGCAACTGCGCAGGATCTAGGTTGTCCACCCACAGGCGCGACTCCTTCTCATCACTGTCTTTGTCCAGTTCAAAACATTTAGCTGCAGCCATCTCCTCAAATACAGGCAGCAAGCTGGTGTGGCCTGACTTTTCCAGGGCAGATTCTAGTTCAGCTGCTTTTTCACTTTTACCCAGCTGCAGGTGTATGCACAGTTGAGTGAAGGAAGTGCAGGTGGCCACATCACAACATCAAAAGACTTTGCAACTACCTTTTTTTGTATATTCTGGCTGTCAGATGGCAGCTGATGTGGCTCCAGTTGCAGAAGATGAGCAGCAATCAACCCCTTAAGGGTGGCAGTTGCTTCTGCAGCAACAGTTGCTGCCTCATCGCCTTCGCCTAGGACTTGTCCCGCCGGTGTACCAGCCTGCTTGCCAGAGGCTACTCCCTGGCGGGCAGCAGCGCGCCTTGCGAGTCTGTTTTTGAGGATCTTGATTCGTTGTTTGGCACTCGCAACTTCTGCAGTGTAAGAGTTGTCGGCTGTGGCCATAGCGACCCAACAAAGATGCCGGCTGCTTTCTCAGGGATACGCCAAAATTGTCATGGCAACCAAGCAACTGGGTTTATCGCTATGTGCACGCCAAAACGCAGCAACTTGTGCAACCAGTGTCAATTGCTTCAACGTTGTCTTCACAGATCACACAGCGTTTGGCAGACTCAGAAACAGAAAAAAGTCTAAGGATGAACACTCAACGTGCGCAGCGTGTATGCGTGTTTGCAGGGGAACAGGGAAACGCAACAGTTGTTAACAAAACCTAAGCAATGGGCATTATTCACATGTGACACATGCAGACACATGATGAAACGTGCTTCGACCCGCCCTGTGTTCATCAGTGGCCGCAGCCAGATCAACAGTCATGTCAATAAATTACCACAAACAAGACCTGTAAAATAAGGGGAGATGCATTTTCCGCCGTCTGGAGGCGTCTGCTGAAGAATCTGCGTACTTCACCTTCACCTTCCGTGGCGCCCTAGGATTTTGCTGCCAGCAAAACACAATCAGCATTTTGTGCTGGCGTACTTTCGCGCTCAAAAAGATTGTTAGTGAGGCGTACAATCTGGACATCTTGTGAGATCAACGTAGCATTATGCTTCTATCTCCTGGCTGCTGCTGCCGAGTCAAGACTTATACCCTCCGACGCATCAACCAAACCTTCGCAGTTGTATAGTACAACAGAAACGCATGGTTACACTATCACCCAGCCCAACAGGCCCTTGGTCAGCTGGCACGTTCCTGTCGCCACCCCTGACTGGGTTCTACGGACCAGCTATGAGTGGTACAGCTCACCAGTCTTTGCGCAAAAGGACAAAGGCAGAAGTCAGCGAAGCCTTCATACAGCGACTCAGGGATAGACGCAGCATAGACCTCGAAGTACCTGGTGTGATAGAAAGTATACAGAAGCACTTTCAGCTATTGCCGACACGATATGCGTTAGATGTCAACCTCGGCAGCCTAGACGTACTGAACCATAAGCGGCTGTTGGATTCAGCTCGCGCAGACCCCTCAGCTGTCTCGTTTCAAGTCAGGCCTGTAGATGTAGCTGTGGGACATGGACAGTCTTCGATGGCCAGAAGGCCCTCGTTTGGCAACCTGGACGGTCTCGCTGGGGAGGTCAGTTCCAGCCTGTAGTACAAGGCTAGGTATCTGAGGTCAAGTTCAGTTTCTCACAGATGCTGCTGCTATGTCTTCAGGCAACGCCCTATGGTTCAGCTAAACAAGGGCATCCCAGAAGCCTTCCTAAGCCTGCCTTTGGTTCCTCTCCAAATTTACAGGTATGTCCTGAATACTGCACTGCCCTCTTGAGTTCCACTAATTTGTCCTCGCTGTTGCCCATGTTTCACTCCCGCCTGCAGGCTTTGGTCTTGGAAGCAGAAGAGGGTGCAAAGGATTCTGTCCTAAGTGACACAAACTTCTATGAGGTCACTATAGCCTCTGTGGACCAGCCAAAGCTGCTGAGCAGACTATCAGAGGCGTTGGTAAGCACTAGCTGGGATTGTAGCAGGCTTGCTCATGCCCACACATGGCTGAAACTGCGACAGTATCTATGTTGCACAACTGAGGTTGTGATCTGCTTGCGCAGGGTGATTTGAACCTGAACATTTGTGAGGCGCATGCATTCAATACACTGGACAAGTTCTCGCTGGATGTGTTCGTTGTGAATGGCTGGAAAGGCGAGGTAGGAATATCCGCAGCTCTTGTCAGCCAACCATCTGCATATGGTCTTCATGATCATAGCATGTCACAGCTGCATGTATGGTCATATTTCACCCATGGTCAAGATGTCTGCACACCCAGCAGACACACCACAGCAGCACTCATCAGCCTGCATCTCCATGACACTGAACAGCAGGCAGACACAAAACAGGGGCTTTCAGCTCAGATAGCCACGACTGCAGCACAGCACAAGAGCTCTACTGCCTTTGCGATGGGTGTGCCAGAAAGAGTTAAAATTCTGCACACAACCAGCTGTCAGCCATGTCTCAGCCATTTGATGATCCAGCCGCCCCCAGCGTTGGCTTCACTCTGCATAACTGGCGCATGCTCACTAAAGCCTACTTGCCAGCATCAGCCTGCATGAGATAAACCTTTGCAGTCAGTATGGTGAGAATCCTGGCAGGCACATGCATGCCCTGAAGGGCATATCAGGCTATCAAGCTGTGCTGTTTGCAAGAGTGATACCTACGTGTCAGAGCAGCTGTGCTCTCCACCAGCTAGGACAAAATAGCAAGGTTGTGTTGTAAAGCCAGTGGTGTGCAAGCCAATGCAAGATAGCAAGGCTGTGTTGTAAAGCCAGTGGTGTGCAAACAGGGCACAGATGACTTGGAAGAGGCCATGAGCGAGAGGCTGCAGGAGCTGCCACCGCCGCTTGGGCGGCACAACAGCAACTCAAGGCAGGACGGCGATGGGGAGTTTAGCTTCCCTCAGGACATGGACACCGAGGTTGTTGGCCCAAGTCAGGTCAGCACCAACACATGCAGTTTGCAAGCACCGCAGTTCAGCATGCTGTGCTCTCAGGCGGCTATACAATATGCCTGTCTGTCACTTCTCATGTCTTTAGCGGGCGCAGTTACTGAGCATAGTGGCATGCTTCATTTACGTGTGGGGTAATTTGTAATGTTTTGTATCTTCTGCTGCAAGGTGCATTGCTTCGTGCGCATGTTGCACAGCATGTTCACATGCATGTGTTTTTCCTGGGTTCATATCTTTCATGTTTGCTGCCCTTTTGCACCAGCAAGTCACCCCAAGGCCATGTGGCATGCTCATGTGACATCCGTTCTGCAACTGATTGCAGGTCATGTCAGAGCTCCAACGGCCGTCCCCTCCAGTTGATGATTGGGAGCTGGAGCCTAGCGAAATTGCCTTTCAAGAGAAGATTGCCTCAGGGGCTTTTGGTGACCTGTACAAGGGCGCCTACTGTGGGCAGGATGTAGCAATCAAGATAGTCAGAAATGTGCAGGACAACACGCAGCAATTCCAGGAGTTTATCCAGGTGCTGTACCAACGTTTTCATCTCCTGGCAAGATACTTCACCTCACAAAATAGCCTGCTGCAACAGTATACTGAAAGCTTTTGAGCTGATTACGTACAGCTTGTGACACCTGATGCATACAGTGCAGCTTGGTGCTTGTCACAGCATCCGCCCACATGATGTTGTTGCATGCCATGTATGCGCTGCAGTTGAAGTCATCATCACTCGAGCAGACCTGCACTTGTATCTGGTGTGGTTGCACAAGCACATGCAGTGAGATTGCCTGGTGCCTGCAGGAAGTGACAATCATGCGCAAGGTGCGGCACAAGAACGTGGTCCAGTTCATTGGAGCCTGCACGCGCAAGCCCAACCTCTGCATAGTCTTTGAGTTCATGTCTGGTGGCAGTGTATACGACTACATGCGCAAGGTACCTTCTTTGTGCTGCTCCCGTCTCATGGAGCTTTGCTTGCCCATCAGTCCTGAGTTCAGTCGCCACTCTCAACTGCTACTGAAGCGCGTTCCATGAGCCAGTGCACAGAGTCTGCTCACCACGCTATCTGCATCACTGGTCAGCCCAATGCTACCAAGATGCTGAAGCATCATGCACTACAGCTGAGTGCACAAAGCATGTGCCTGTGCATCTTGCTCATGTATCAAGGCATCACCTGCACAGCATGTGGCACTGAGCTGCTTCATATATCTGCAGGGTGGTCAACTCAAGCTGAGCACGGTTCTCAAAGTTGGTACTGAGGTGTGCCGAGGTATGGACTACTTGCACAAGCGCAAGATTGTGCACAGGGACCTCAAAGCTGCCAACCTGCTGATGGACGAGACTGGCACTGTCAAGATTGCAGACTTTGGTGTAGCCAGAGTGATGGACACTACAGGTGTCATGACTGCAGAGACTGGCACTTACAGGTGGGGAAATGTCATCTGCCATGCTGCCACGCTTTCAGTCAAAGCTATCCCGGCGCAAGTTGTGAACTTAGAGTCTGAGCAGCCGGACAGCACATTGACTTGGGGTCATAGCATTTGGAGAGGACAGGAGGGGGGGAGCATCCAGGACAAGCAGTCTTATACGATGCTTCATCCTGTTTTATTAGACGCTCATTGACTTTACCTGAGAGTGCTTGTTTCTCATGTGACTCTTGCTGCACAGGTGGATGGCTCCTGAAGTCATTGAGCACAATCCCTATGGCCAGAAGGCTGATGTTTTCTCCTTTGCCATTGTTCTGTGGGAGCTGCTGACCTGTAAAGTACCTTACTCTGAAATGACGCCGCTGCAAGCAGCAGTTGGGGTCGTACAGAAGGGCCTCAGACCCCCCATGCCCCCCAGCGCACCCCCTGCCCTAGCAGAGCTAATGCAGCAGTGTTGGCAGAGAAAGCCAGAGGACCGGCCTAGCTTTGAGGAGGCAAAAGTGCGAATGGAAGAGATTTGGCGTGTTCATCGGCAAGACGATGCAAAGCGTTCTCAGCAGAGAGGCTTGTTGTCCAAATTTCGGAAAAGCAAGGGGTGAAGGGCAGAATAGGTGGTAGCATGATAGCAGAGTTTCTGTTCATATGTGTTGGTGTGAGTGAAGGTATTGCCTGAGCTGTCGTGTGATACAGTTTGTCCTAGTGCTCAATTGGGGTTTTTGATTTTTCTGTACCTCTCTTTCATGTACGTCCAGGTAAATATTGTTATGTTAGTGTTGTAGGCCACATACATCATGCTGGCCAATAAGGCTGCTCCCTTTTTCACCTCAAATGAACAGCAACAGGACTTCCTCCAAGCGCTCACTAGGTTTAGTTAGGGTGCGCAACGTATGATTTGGCACGTGCTGCAAATAAGGCATGACCCCAGGGCCTTCAAGCCTCCGCCCCATCTGTGTCCCACCATGGTAGCCTGAAGTCTGTCAAGCGCAATGCTGGAACATTTCTGTGGTCACATGATGTGGCAGCACAGCATCACCTCTGCAACAGTTAGTTTTGGTGTACCGCAACCTTCAGCTTGCTGATGCTTAAAAATTGGTGCTTTGCTTTTCACTGATGTTAGTGCAGACGCAGAAGTGCTCGACATGCACTGGCTTGTTTGTTCCTGCTAGTTTTACTTTTTGATTGTGGACAATGGGTATGCTGATGACATGGCCTGTTATAAATATCGAGCGTTGTAAAGCGTGCACGTGTTTGTGTGAATTGAGCTGCATGTGTGCATCTGTGGTGCGTAAGCATGGCGCATGGTGGGCCAGGGTCACCCTCGGTGTGTGATGTATTGACGTTCAACGGTATGGTTTGAATTCAGCATAACAGCGTAAGTTCAGCTACTTTTTCACTGTAAGCAAGAGTGTAGCTTCTTCTGAGACTGAACCACATACAGCAGACGGTTTGACTCAAAAGTGTTAAGGTTGCCTCATGGAAGAGGGCAAACAGCAATTTGCTACACTACTATACCTGAGCATTGCCTGCAAACATGAGCATGATACATATCCATGCAAGCTAAACTATTCCTTTGTAGTCTTTCAGCACCAACATCAGCAAACAGTGCCTCACGACCTGAAACAGGACATGAACAGTCGACCAAGCATACAAACAAAAGCTGCAGTGCTGTCAGCGCTCATAGCCAGCAGCTTAACCACGACACACAACAATTCCCCCAAAACCACCTATGCCTTGCGGCCCCTGTCAGTCTGAAGTTGGCTCACGAGCCTCTATTGCACTCAAGACAGAATGTACAGCAGCAAAGTCTGTGTTGTTTTCATCAGATACCGGGCTCCCGCCTAAGGGGTCCTGTTGGCCTGCGTCATAGTCCATGTCCCTTGGACTGCCAGTCAGCTCCTGATCTGGCGGCTCAGAAACCATGGCCTGATCTACTGCTGCTGTAAGGGAGCCTGTTTCTATCAGCTCTACGACTGCATCTCCTGCCAGAGCTGAGCCCACTCCTGCATGACCCATGACAAGACAGGTTTCCCGGCTGCAGATTGCATTAGTGTGTGCATGGGATTGCAAGGACACATCCAATGCTTGGGAAAAGTGTGTTTTTGGGTTGATATACACAGTCAGCTGCCCAGCTCCAGTCACAAATGCATCAAGACAGTGTCATGATCTGCTCACAATACTCACAACAAACAATGTGCACTACTGGTAACATCACTGCAGGAGATGAGTAGGCAAAGACAACTTGGGTCGCCTGATGTTACGTACACAGATGACAGCTTGATTCAGCGTTCAGTGTGATGCCAGTGCAGTAATGCTTGGCCTGCTTGGTTGGGAGGAAGGAAAAATTACAGCTTGTGACATTAAGCTTCACCCAAAGGCCACAGTCATGCCCAAACATTCTCAAACACAATGCCAGCTCACCCGGCTCTGTGTCTTCCTCATCATATTCGCCGTTCTGTAGCTCGCCATGGTGCTCATACTCATCCTCATCCTCCTCTTCAAAGTTGCGGGCACCGCCGGAATCTGACGTCAGGCGCCGTCCAACCACTTCCCGGTTGTTGACCTCACCGTTGTCAGGTAATGCTAGAGCCATTGTGTGTCGGCCTCCACATGCAACTGAAATGACGCGCCACCGCTCGGGACCACCTGTCATGACCCAACACAGATGAGCAGGCTGTCTGATGCATCCCCTAAAGCACATTTGCTCAGGGATTGTGGCATATTTCTAGAGAAAGAATGTGTCTTGGCTTCCAGAGGTGGTCAAAGCAAACCACCACTGGTCAGGATCGCCTACTCCAAGCAGAAGCTGTCAGCAGACAGATACAAATAGTCTGTGTTTGGCATAGACATTCCACAGCACAATCTGTTCAGCAAAAGCGCCTCAAGTGAGCAGCCACATGTTTGCCACTTTAGTCAAAGCAGCCTGCAGATTATGCAATGCCTGTCAACATACCTGTTTGATGCTCACCATCACCTTCCTGGTTGACTACTCAGCACAGAAAGAACAACATGTGTGACATTTTGTTGACATGTGCTGCAACAACAAACTCAACAGCACAGGTAAAATTCAATCAAACAACCAGCTTGCCATCTCTGGGACACCATTGCCCAAAAGTACTAATATGCTATCAATCATCAGACAGCACGATAGGGTAGTTACAGTCTCTGGTACAATGTTTCCCCTTCCTGACATGACAGAAGCAGGTGCAGAACAGCATGTCTGTCTTGACACCATGATCAGAGAAGTTCAGCAAGATTCGTACCTGGAAGAAAGACTTCAACAGGAGAGTGGCAGTCCTTCTCAAAGCCAGTGCCTAGGCGCCCAAAGCTGCCCCGGCCCCACCCAAAAATGCGCCCCTCTGCTGTCAGTACCATGGTGTGTGTGCCGCCACAGGACGCCTGACATCCAACAAGGAACATTAGCAAAATCAGACATCTCACAATGCACCTGTCTGACACCTGCTGTGCAGCTGATGTTGTAGAAAGAGAGAGTAGATCTAGCTACAGCAAGTTCCCACGTATTGGCTTGATGCTGTAAGCCACCAAATCACAGCTCAGCTTCACCCTCACTTGACTGTTGGTGGAGCACCCCCCGAGCTGCTGGGTTCCCTAAGTCAGGGTGACGCTGCGCCTTACAGCAAAATCTTGTAAGTTGCTGTATGCACTCTCTCCCTAAGAATAGCTGTATGCATGTTGTGGCAGTCCACAGCAGTGGAGCACTGTTCTGAGCACTCGTTAAGGAGTCCAAACATAGCAACCTTTATCAACCGCCCTTTCCTGTGTGCTTGTCAAGCCAGAAACCAAGTAGTGTGTCGCCTGCCTGGTAGAGCAGCCAACTAGCAATTGGCATGAGCATTGTGCAACTTACAAGATGGGTGTCGTGATCCATGAAAAGCCAATGGCAGATGCAGTTGAATCCTGGGCCTGACAGCTGTGGTGGCAAGCTTACTCTGCCTCCATTTGACAGGTCATCAAGACTGAATGTGTTTGGGCTGACCAGAGAGATGCTGTGGGTTGGAGGTGCATACCTGCACCACCCTATGGCCCTCTATGGCTTTGACCTTGCAGGGGCGCAGCCTGCTGGACCCCCCCTTGTCCCCCAGGCCCAGCCTGCCATACTCCCCTCGACCCCAGACATACACCTCTGCATCAATGCACCGGATATTATTCAAGGCAGAGACGGCAGTGATGTGTGCAAGCACTCAGTCCTGGCACAATGGTGGTGACGAAGGGCATCACATTTGCAACACTGACTGCTGGTGCATGAGGATCACAAAAGCTTGGGTTCATTGGAGCTATGAAAGTAGATGTTCGATCCTCACACACAAGGGCATTTGTTGCTGTAGTCAACGTTGTTTGTGCTGTCTGAGACTTTGAAGCAGATACAGCTGTGCAGTCACCAGTGCAAGCTCACCGTACATGGGCATCTCTTGCAATGAATGTGCACATGCACAACCAGTCTGCTTGGAGATAGAAACTTGCACTCATACATGCCGCAAACGCACCAGTCATAAGACATCAATTGGATGCCTGGTGATATAGTTACAAAAGAAGAAGCTGCTTACCGCCAGAGGTGGTGATGGCTAGAGAGTGCCAGCCTGCTGCAGCAATGTCTGAGACTGCGATGTCCTCCAAGCCCACTACCTGACCTGGGCTGGTGGCATACACAGTGGACCCGTTTCCTAGCTGCCCAAAGTCATTGATGCCCCAGGCTACCACATGGCCACTCCTACATAACCCAGCATGCTCAAACATGCATACTCTTACAATGCAGAACTCACATGACACAAAGAAGATAGTTGTGCTCACCGTGCAGATGAGTATGTTGTTGCATGGCTACCATACAGCAGGCCAGCGGCTGCCAAGCACCAAGGCACGATTAACGGATGGATCTGTTTGTGATCCCTAGGCGTTGGGTTACACATGCTCTGAAGTTGTATGCCACAACTGTCAACTTTGTTGCAATTCCCACTAGGAGCTCACACAGCCTCTTGTGGACAAAAACTGCTACAGCTTCTTTGAGAGTCGGGATGCAACTCTGTGAGGCTTGCTGGGAAAGCGACTGTCAGCCATTAGGTCCACAGAGGCTACAACAGTAAGTGAACACATTGCACCTGGTGAGGGCCAAATTGTGGAAAGCCCCACAGGCAATCTTGGCTACATCAGTCGCATCTGGCACAGCGCGTGGGGAGCGGTCCAGCTGCATGGAGAACTCACCCCAGGGCTCACCCCAAGTCCACACCTACACCAAAATCATTCATTCATTCATGTATTTACTCAGCCATGCACTCACCCATGCACTCGCGCAATCACTCGCTCGCTCACTCGCTCACTCGCTCACTCACTCACTCACTCACTCACTCACTCACCCACGCATGTCTTCCCCAAGGGTCAGGTACATATAAACCTTTGATTGCTCCTTGTGTGAGGGCAAGTAGTGTCAGATGCCAAAAGCTGCACCCAAAGTCTTGGCTGCCAAATAGCAAGCTCTCACAGGAGTTGCTTTGACATGCGTGAGCAGCTGAGTCAACTGCTGTGCCGACAAGTAATGCATCACAGCTTACAGTGCAAAGACACAAGCGGGCGCTTGACTGGCTCATGCTGGCTTCATGGCTATGCTTATGACCACATGCAAAGTAGGGTGCGTACCTGACCAGACTCTGTCAAGGCACAGGTATGCATGCCGCCAGCAGCAACCTGCACAACCTTTTGGTCTGGCAGGCAAGGGGTAGGCTCAGGCACATCTCTCTTGCCTTGGGCCACCCCACACTGCCCATACTCATTACCCCCCCAAGCATAGGCCTGGCCTGTGTTTGACACTGCCAAACAATGCCAGCCGCCACAGGCAGCTTGGACAATGTTGACACCTTTCAAGGCTGCTATACGCCTAGGTTTCTTCTCATTGCCTCTGCAAATGCACAGGGGCCATTGCATGCAGTGTATACAGAAACCTTGCAGCAAAATAGTGGCGTCACTTGTCTAAGTATTGTCTTAGCAACATTGTTAGAAGGACAAGCATTCAAACTGCAAAGTTAGGCATGTTACCCTGTATGCATGTGCTGATCTGCAATAAACAATAAAAACAATTTCACTGCTCTGTGTGCATTGCACAGGCCTGCAACATTTTCTTGTTATATCATATGTTGTTGCCACCGTATCGAAGGGGTTTCGGTGTAGAACAATAATGCCCATGGTTTTGATAGTTGTAACGATATTGCTTTTTGACCAAACGCCTCTATATTAAAAGGCTCCAGTAGCAGCTTGGGTCAATTTCTTGCGTGTCGGGCTGCAACAAAAGGGTTTGGACGGAATGCAACAGACAAGGGGTAGACTTTGATTGCCACCTGTGACCATGTCCCAGAGAACTCCTGGCATTCCAGCCCCAAGATAAGACCTACAGGTATAGAGGTTGTCAGAGTGGGAGCCAGAGCAACAAGGCAATAGCCAATCGTCTTGCTTTGCATGCTGCAGCGCACCTTGCCTTCTCCATCTATAGCCAATGTCAGCCTGCTTCCAGCAATCTGGAATCACCACAAACTTGACACACCTTGCAAGGAAAGAGCGCAAACAAGCTTCAGGTAAGTCAAAAGCGTACCAGAGGTCCTCGGCCAAATTGCCTGCCTCGGAAGCGTGTGCCTAGCAGCGCTTCAACAACCTTGGGTGACAGCACATTTGCATCCGTGTCGAGACCCTGCATATCAGCTGTGTCTCAGATATGCACCAAAAAGGGTCACAAGAATACTTCAGCAGATTCCGGCAGGCTTGCCAGTTGGCCATCTTCCGCAACGCCCCAGCCGAACACTACAGCCTCTATCGGCGGTGCTGTCACGAAGCTCGGCAATTCAGCGTATAAGCTGCCGACTGAAGACGATTGCCGACTCAGGGACTTTGTCACGCTGCTCGTGCTCCGGCTTGGAGTCTTGCTGGATGACTTGGAGCCCGGTTGTGTCGGGGCTTCTGGCTGTCTGCTGTCCGCTTGTACCATAAGACTGCCAACGACCAGCCGTAGTCTTGAAGCAGTCAGATGAAACTCACGTTTAAGCCACAGCCGGCATCGATTGGCGCCAGAAAGTTGGGGTCTGTTTGATACAGTTGTTGTTGTTCGATGTCAGATGGAACTGCTCGTAAGATCGTGCTGGCAGATTCGTTTGTACATGTTGAGTTGAGACACAGACCAGCTCATTTTTTGGTTTCAGAGCGAATATCGTAGATGCAACAGCTATTGCCTCGGCAGCATCTCCGGGTGAGATTTGTGCCGCCACAGGACATGTGCAGAAGTGTTGCAGCAACGGCAGCGAGGCACCATGCAGCTGGGGTGATGACAACAGAGTGAGTGATGCTTGTACCCTTAATATCATCATGCATACATGTGTCAGCAAACCTTCAGATCTGAGATCAAGCATGGATTCGCATGTACAGAAAGAGCTTTCAAGCTTTGGCTGGCCATAAGGAGCCATGACTGTGTCATGTCTGACGGATGCCAAGGTTGTGAAAAAAGATTTCACCATCAGCTGTTTATCATGGCCTGGAACAGGTACGGTTAGATACGATGATCAATTCGACCGTAAGGCCAAGTTCCTCACAATCACCTCTGAGACTGGATGCTCTTACCGTGCGGCGACGAGTCCTTGCTGCTGCCAAATCGATCTTACTGAAGTTCGACCTTCTGTCGTCGACGGAGCACCGTTCAGCGCAGGTTCAGAACTTAACATCCTCCCTAGCTGGATTTGGTCTCTTGTTCCTTACTAAGCGAAGGGACACAAGGAGCCCAGGGTCAATACAGCTGTTGTTACATCAGACCGTAGATCTGCGAAAAGGCAGCACAGCACACAAGATCCTCCACGGTCCAAACTCCTGTTTCTTATGCCCTTGCAGCTTTCACTAGACAAGATCTTGAGTATTTGGTAGGCAGCGTTTACAGCGGTTTTGGCGTTCATCACTGCAAGTGTCATCGATGAGGGGCAAGGAAGGCGCTGCGGAGAAAGAAAAGGTCAGCGAGGGCAAAGTCAAAGAGGAAGAGGCTAGCACTGCACCTTTGCCAGACAAGGTTAGCAGGATAGCTTGAGGCACCTTTGCAGTGTTTCAGGAGTACTCATGATTTCTTTTACTGACTGTCGAGCTGTATTGTTGCAGTGTCAGGTTGGTGGCTCACCAGTGTACATTGTTGAAAAGAAGCTGGGCAAAGGAGGTTTTGGGCAAGTATTTGTTGGTCGAAGAGCTACCATAAGCACCTCCAAGGAAGCATCAGCCTCTCAATATGTAAGTGCATTTTGCGCAGTACCGGGCAAGGTGTTACACAGACTCTGTGCATTCAAACATCTGCCTTTTCTTGGACAGGTGGCGCTGAAGTTTGAGCACAGGAGTAGCAAAGGCTGCAGCTATGGCCCTCCTTATGAGTGGTCTGTGTACAGGTACATAGCAACAAGGCAGACTTTTAGATGGTTTGCAACAACCTTGCAACATTTGCCTCTGATGAGACCATGTGCTGTGCAGTTCGCTTGGAGGCGTTCCTGGCATACCAAAGGTGCATTTCAAGGGTCGTCAAGGGGAATACTATGTCATGGTCAGTCCTCTGATCCTCTTTGCTCATATCTTCCACCAGTATCCCCCACTTCACTGAGATATTTGTGTGGATGTCAAAGGTCATGGACATTTTGGGGCCCAGTTTATGGGATGTCTGGAACTCCCAAGGACAGGTCATGTCACAAGAGATGGTCTCCTGCATAGCTGTTGAAGCCTTAACTATTCTGGAGAAGCTTCACGCAAAAGGGTAAGGCTACATCAAGCATGTGATGCGGTTTCACATCGCAAAATGTGCTGCTGACTGCAGCTGCAATCTGTCAGCACACTGAGCTGTGTTGCTGACTGTAGCTATGTACACGGAGATGTCAAGCCAGAGAACTTTCTGCTTGGACAGGCAAACACAACGAATGAGAAGAGGCTGTACCTTGTAGATCTGGGCCTAGGTACCTGTTCATTTTTCTTTCTGCAGTTGCTGGGTGAACACGCGACACTTGCTGAGACTGAACTCTGTATGTTGTGTTGCAGCCACCCGGTGGAAAGACAGTGTATGCACAGCACATGTAGAATATGATCAGAGACCAGATGTGTTCAGGTATAACATTCACCAGCCTTGGTTCTGGTCATCAATCTCTGATTGTATGTACGTCCCAGTTAACTTGCATCAGCTACAGTTGTGTCATGATTCTGTCTGCATACATCATTGTGCCAAGGTGTTGTTCCTGCGCAGAGGCACAGTCAGATACGCCAGTGTGCATGCACATCTTGGACGCACAGCCAGCAGGCGAGATGACCTGGAGTCTCTGGCCTACACACTGCTGTTTCTGCTGAAAGGCAGGTTGCCCTGGCAGGGGTACCAGGTGAGCCATGCTTACTGCACTATTGACTTAGCTCTCTGATCAGTAAATACACCCCCAGCATAGCTGTGCACAGGAGCGATGCTGCCCGGTCTTTTGTTACCAACAAGGTCTTGTTTCAAGCGATGTCATCAATGTCATTGGGTGCAGGGTGATAACAAAGGCTTCCTGGTGTGCAAAAAGAAGATGGTCACCTCAGCTGAGTTGCTCTGCAGATATACACCCCCAGCCTTTCGCCAGGTACAGCTTGCTTGCCAACCTGGCGCTTGCAGAATCACTTACAGCTGTGTTGTGGCACAAGTTTGTGTCAGGCTTGCATTTCTACACACTGCCTCATCCTAATGATGCCGCAGAACCACTGCCCATCATTTCTATCCCCAAGCATGTTTGCTGATAAGATATATTGCCCTGGGTGCAAAGTAGCAGACGGTGCTTGCTTTGGTGCAGTTCACTGAGGCAGTTGTCAATCTCAAGTTTGATGAGGAGCCAAAGTACACAGCCTACTCAAACTTGTTTGAGCCTCTGTGTGGCGCCACCCCAGCTCGCCCCATCCTGCAGACAGATGCTCCCAAGGTATGTGCATTCCACCTCTGCTTTCACGCCTAGACCAACACTTTCACTGCTGAAGTCGGTGTGCAGCTTGTCTGCTTGCCGAAGAACAGGGCATCATTGCTATGCTTGACAGTGACTTCCCACAAGGTCTGACTGGATCTGCTGTGGAGCCGAAAACATATTGACTGTTGTGGGAATTTCTGCGTACCTGGGAATGCTTATGTCTCCTGTTCACACTCAACATCAGCTTTGTGGCTACCAACTGCTGGGATCTGAGGTCTGTGACACCCACAAGGAGGGGCCTATGCAGACAGCTTGCTTTTGCACTGCATGGTTGCTGCAGACGCAGTGTCACAACAGTTGTTGATGTTTGTGAGAAGGGCAAGCTGACCTGCAACACAGCTTGCCCATTTCTGCTATCCTTGCGTGTCTTTTAGCCTTGTCTGCCTCTCAGAGCTGTGTGCATTTGATTACTTCACGCCAGTGACTCACAAGTTCCAGGTCCTGACACAGCACTTTTGGACTACAGCTTGGGTACAAGCGCACAAGAGAGCAGATGGAGGGTGAAGCAGAAGACCTGGCTGCTCCCAAGAAGAAGATCAGGCTTGGCCTCCCAGCAACGCAGTGGATCACTGTGTACAATGCACATAGGCCTATGAAGCAGAGATACCACTACAATGTGGCAAACACCCGCGTTGAGCAGCATGTAGAGAAAGGCAATGATGATGGCCTGTACATCAGCAGTGTGGCCTGCTGCACTGAGCTCTGGGCTCTCATCATGGACGCTGGCACAGGCTTTGCTGCGCAGGTGTGTCATGCCATGCAATACATTGCAGATACTTTTCACTTGATCCTGCCAAGACACACACATGCAATGCTGAGCAGTCTTAGTGCACAACCAGGTCCTGTGCTTGTAAGGCTGCCTGAGTATGATCTGATCGTCAATTCTGATCAGCAACTGACTGCTTGCGCTGGCTTTCATTTTCTGCGTTTATGGAAAGGGCAAGAGTACAACTCGAGTTTGCGCGCTCTTACATGATGTTTCATGAACGCATGTCATCAGCAGAGCATAGTGAGCATCTTCTGTTGGCATATCAGACAGTGCTTCTTGCTTTCCCAGGGTCACATTGTGATTGTTAATCCAGGTGTACGACTTGAGCAATCAGTTCCTGCCCAAGGAGTGGATCATGGCTAAGTGGGAGGAGGGCTTCTACATCACTGCCATGGCTGGCAGCACCAGCGGCAGCAGCCTTGTCGTCATGTCCAAGGGCACGCCGTACACACAGCAGTCATACAAGGTGTGTGCTGATGCAGGCCATCCCAGGCCATGCATCATAGCAAAGAATGATCGCAGCGGCTGTACTGTACCTCCTGAGGCGCAAGCTTTTGCAGCATGACTCCCCTCTGTGCTGGATCTTGTTGTTGCTGATGTAAGCCAGATCAATCAAGGCAGTGTCTCAATGTGCCTTGACCTAATACATGGGTTCCTATATCAGCGCATCTTCAAGGGCATTTACAGCATCCATGTCAGCATGCAATGCTTGGCTGCCTCCGCCTGTGCGCACTGAGCTGAGCCATGCTTGCAGGTGTCAGACAGCTTTCCCTTCAAGTGGATCAACAAGAAGTGGAAGGAAGGCTTCTACGTCACCAGCATGGCCACCAGCCATACACGCTGGGCTGTCGTCATGTCCCGCAATGCTGGCTTCATTGACCAGTGTGTGGAGCTGGATTTCCAATATCCCAGTGAGGGAATTCACAGGAGATGGGATGCAGGCAGTGAGTCTCTGCACCTGCAGTTCTACTGAATACTGCGTGTTCAAAATTTAGCTTTTCTGGCTGGCCACAGACAGTGTTGTCCTGAATAGTGTCCTTGAGATTCCAATCTGTGAGGCTGCAGGGAGTACGTTGCCAGGGCAACAGAGCGATTGGTGCTCAGCATGCTGCAGTGCTTCACATGCGTGACCTAGCCTTGCACGCATTTGAGTTGCAAACATTATGCTCACGCAATCGGTGATGTGCAGCAAGTGATACTCACGTTCTTGATGCTGCTGCAGGTTTCCGCATTACAGCTTGTGCTGCCACACCTGACCAGGCAGCTTTTGTGTTGAGTGTGCCTAGAAGAAGACCAATGGATGAGACTCAAGAGACACTGCGCACATCAGCGTTCCCTAGCACGCATGTTAAGGACAAATGGGCCAAGAACCTTTACATAGCTGGTGTTGCATATGGACGTACTGTCAGCTAGGGGAATATGCTGCGGATGCTTTCTGCTTGGTGGCTAGAAGGGGTGACGACAGGTTGCAGGCTTACTATAAACATAATGTATTCACAAGAAAACTCAGTTGTACATGTATATTGTAGAAATTGCAAGTAGCAGGTTGCAGAAGCTGGATATTGATACGTGGAAATCCTTGTGTGGCACGCACAGCATGTGACTGGTTTTGACGTGTCCACCTCCCTGCCTGCCAATCAAGAGAAGCAATCTTTTAATTGGCGCCAAAATTGTTCAAATCAGTGCCATGGTGATGGCCAGCTTCAGTCTGCCACGGTCAAGCCTGCCAAAACAACATACCAGACGATAAATTAGACAGCAAATATAAGCATAGTTGCAATGGCATGACTATATTGTCAGACAACAAGCTGTGGTAAGATCGCAAGTGCACTGAGGTCAACATCATTCATGCACTGAAGTGCATAAAGCTGTGCTTGTCTTACCATGTGAGCCTTGCTGCATCAGGATCTGCTGAGCAATTGAGTCTACTCTTGCCACCCATGACTCGCCAATGGGCTGCAGACAGATCAGTCGCCAATGCCTGTCCTCATATGCAGACTCCTCGTTGCTGGTATTGACTTGTGGAATACCCTCTGCTCCATCTTCAGGTATCATGTCAGCCTGTTATTACAAAGTGTTAGCTGACCTAATGAAATTAGCAACAAGGTTCAGAAACCCTCACACCTGTCTTTGATTGTCCAACAAGCTGATGTGGATCTCCAGCCTCGCTAGGGGCACTTCTTGTAGCTTGTCAGCCCATTCCATCAGTGTCACCGCATGTCTGTAAGAGTTTGGCAGATCCAGCCTGCCAAGACCCGAAGCATGATCTAGCCTGTAAAGGTCAAAGTGGTGTATGGGTGGCCCTGCAGCATGGTCGTATTATCAGAGAGTCCAGGAGCACAACAGACCTTTGCAATAACCCACCACACACCTGGATGGTCGTCATAAATTTGCAACAGATAGGTTGGGGACGGCACAGGCAGCTCATCATCCTCAGCGGCAGATCTAATGAATCCTCGACTGCAAATTGACTGCACTACTGTCGTCAGGGGCTGTTGGACGTATGGGCGCCGAGGAGGTGCTCAACTCCTCCATGCGTCACCTGAGAACGCTTTTGCCTGCTCCGACATCGCCATGTAAGCAGTAGCAATCGCCAGCCCGCAAATCTTGTGCTAATAGCGCTGCCAAGTGCTTTGTTGCGGATTCCTCAGGCGCAACAAAGCAGTGTCGTTCCTGGTTCCTAACAGTACAGGCTATGTGCCGCAGACAATGTCGCACTGCAGGAAGTCTTGGAAGCAACACACCCCTGCACCTCGCCAATACGCCAGCATGCAATAGCATCAGTACGCGACTTTCAGCCTCCGGACGGCAGACAGCAGATAGCTGTGCTTACTGTCACACGCACGTACTCATGGATTCAAGCTACGACAGACGCACAGACGGACACGCCTGTTTCGCAACGGGTGATCCCGCTGGTCAAGACTGCAATTCCCTGGCCAGTCTGATTAATCATGAACGATCAGGCTAGTGACAATCGAGGAGGGCCTGCTTCGACAAGCGAGGCAGCTCGCAGGTATCAGATGGGTGATCAACTTCAGTTGCCAACGAGATAGCGTAAAGAGCGAGCGAAATACCTGTGTTCGTGCAGATTGCCCAATGTCTTTCCAGCAGCTGCACAGCCGGACGTTGTCAGAGCATCCCAAAAGGCAGGCATTATCGTCACGTTCATTCCGGCGTGCAGGCGTTACACTGAAAATTTGACTGACCTGCAGGACGAATTGTATCTGCACTACTTGATTGATGCATGCCATGACGCTGTGAGGCGTCTACTAGGACCTAGGAGAGCACTCCTCTGGAACAGGCATGCATCTGCTGCATTCTCTGCGCCCTCAATTTGCTTTCTATCAACAGGGTCCTGGTTTGCCAAATTTTTGCTGCCACAGCACAGGGAAACAGCGGTCATGGGTCAAATCTTGTACTACAGCCTCACTACAGGCGCTGGAATGCAGACTTTAGGCGAGGAGTACTGCGACATATTGCAAGTCACAGGCCAGTCTCTTGTCACGACGCTCTTTGTCTCTCACAGCCTGACTGCACTGCTCACAGTTTTGCAAGTTTCAACAGACCAACAGGACGTCATGCTTCTGTGTGCGCATGACTGCATTTATGCAAATACTAATGGCAAGCTCAGCAGATGTCCTAAGATTTCTTTTTTTAGCTGTGCTCTCACCTTCTTAGGCTCAGTAGGACTCCCTCCTGGCACAGTCCGCAGAGGTTTTCTGGTGTTGCTACAAACCATGATGCCATACCTGGCAGATCAAATTGGCACTTCTGCTGAGCGACCACCCACCCACACTGCTTCATGGGCGTCACAAAGTCAGCTCACAGATCAAACTTCTGCTGCTCAGCCGCATTTTGCCTCAACAGGTAAGCCTGCTTTTTCTTTACTGCCTGTCACACGTGTCTTTACTTGTCTCACACTCCACTCTTGTCTCATACTTACTCAAGTATCAAATGGTGTCTGTGGTGAGAAGGTCCATGTTGCTGCAACAGCGTGATCAAACTGACCATCAGGTATGTATATGCAATGTGCAGATGAGGAACTTGTGCACCAGCCCTCCTGGACAGTTTCCCTTGATCGCCTCATGCAGAAAATTGCTGGAAGATGGCGCAGCCTCTGGCAAGTGTTATCACAATACTCAGGAGCTGCAGTGCGCCTGCATCTTGCGCTGTTCTACTTCTATGGCTTGTACTATCACTGGTCAAAACGTGCAACAGGTAAACTTTGTTTCTAAGCAGTAGCTGCGCTGCACCTGAGGACAAGGCTCAATAAGACTCAGAGCATGTGTATGTAAGCCGTGCATAATTTGCTCAAGCACCTGCTGCACCTGGGAGCTCCTGTACTGACAATATGTTGTGACATTCGTAAGGAAGGCATCACACCATACAGTGTTATGGTGAACATTTTGCAGGTGTCCGATATATGTTTATTGGCAAGCTGTTTGAGCACCGGCCCAGCTATCATTTGCTTGGCGTCCTGCTGTTTATACAGCTTGGTATCACAAGTGCGTCATGGGCAATACGCAACCTTGCAAGCCTTTCTGGCAATGCGTCCAAAAGTTCTGAGACAGAACCCTCCTCCAGCACAAGCAGGCAAAAGGAAAGGAAAGCTGTCATTCTTGAGGTAAGCCTTAGGTCTGCTGGCATTCCGTTATTCCCAGGCCTGTGTTTTGCACACTATGACGGTGTTTGGCTTTACTCCTGTGGGATGAGACAAATGATGAGCACCTTACTGGCCTGAGTGACTTGGGTCAGCTCAACTGTGGTGCATGTTCATGCTTTGGTTCTGTGCACAATGCCTGCTGCAATTCACCACATGTATTACATGCCTAGATAAGCCTCCCAATTGCTGGTGCTCCTGCAGGATGACAGCAGGCTGGCTGCATTGAGTCCTGTCAGACTGTCAGAGGGGGGTGAAGTTTTAGCTTACAAGAAGTGTCCATTGTGTCTGTCTATGAGGCAGCACCCAACTGCGACGCCTTGTGGACATGTATTTTGTTGGCAGTGCATAGCTGAGTGGGGCAATCAGAAATCTGAGTGCCCCCTGTGTAGATCCCCTTTCACCCAGTCCTCTTTAGTATGCGTGCATCATGCAGAGTTTTGAGTGTAAGGTCTTTTGTGTGCCTTTCCTTTGTCGCACATTTTGTTTGCTATATAAAGTTTACAGATGAATGCCTAGCTGATCAGTTAAAAAATATGTTCGCAAGAAATGTTTTTGTCTTTGGGTTTGCTATCACAGCTTATCTGAGCTGTCCCTACAAACTGGATATATGATTATCATCGCCAACAACACAGCCTCTGCTGCCATGCAAGCCTGTGCTGTTGCACAGTATTTGGGTGACCAAACAGATTATGGCCAGGCTGAACATGCTGTTATGACAACACAACTTTCGCAATAGTCTCAGTGAGCAGCGTTTCCACACATCTACAGCACTAGAAGATTACCAGTGCGCGCACAAGTTGCAAATAGTGTGCAACAGCTCATCATTGGATATATCTGACTCAAAACACAAATGCCGCGCTGATGCACTTACATTACTAACGGCAACAAGCATCACTTTAGCAACACGAGATGCTGTGTGCTACAGCCATAGTACCCATTTGCTAGACACAGCTTCACTAAATCAGCTCCCTCAGCAGGCTAGCTGTGACGTTGATTCATCCATTGAATCAGTTCAGCACAAATTTTCTCGTTTCCATCTTCTGCCACCAGGACATGCCACATGTGATTGACACTCCGCAGCGTCGCATCCTTGCTCTGTGCCACAAAGCAGCAGTGATAATTTGTGACCAATTCTCCAGAGCAGTCATCAGCGTGATAACAATGACATTACAGACTGCTGAATGCAACTTTGATATGAAAGTTGCTGACAGACAACTAGCCACTTGGTCTAGCACTAGTGCTCACCTGACTTCGGTCTATCAGCATTCGGGAGCCGTCTGGGTCACACATGGTGTCCTTCTCACTGCAGAATGAGATGACAGGGAAGTTGAACTTGGACATGTTAGCGACAATCCATTCTGTGACCTTCATGTACTCAGAAGCGTTCCTGGCTCTGGTCTTGCCATGGAAGACCAGTGGATCTGCAGCAAAGTCACAGTCAGCACACTCTGGCAAACATATGGTCAAATGACCCTTGGGTTGTCAGCATCAGTTTGTTGCCATGAGTCATGCCCTCTAGTAGCCTATCTTGTCAGGCCTCAAGACTAGGAATTGACTTGCACATATGTGCACTTGCAAGCTGGCTTTTGTTGCAGCAGCTCATGTCAAGCATGGAGATTGTGGCCAACAGCTTGTTTGCTGCTCAGCAGTGACATAAGCCAGAGGGGGTGTCTAAGGGGGTGTGTGAACTTGCCCTGGTCCCACTCAGCCTGAATATCTGGGTACATAGTGTTCCGGTTCACCTCAACTACAGGCCAGGTGGGTATCAACCAGCTGATCAGGTGTGCTATTGGCCTGCAACAATACAGGATGCTCACACCGTTGATGATGCATCCTCATATACGCTCAGAAGCATCAGCTCAATGCTCATAAATTGCTGCACAGTCAACTGCTGTTGACAGGCAATCATACCGATACATGGTTGCTGAAGACAACATAATCGACGCTACTATCAATCTGAGCTTGTGTTGGTGCTGTACTCACTTCAGGTATTTGTTGATGCCTTTGTTGGATAAGCGCTCCAGTGAAAGCATGGGAGCAAGCAGCATTGCGCCTCTAAACAGGTCACCCTGTGCCAAAGAGCTTAGGCTACAGCCACACAGTCATAGTGTGATGCTTGATGACCTGTCAAGTGATTGAGGCCATAACTCACATGTCTATGGGCAGCATTGACGGCTATGCAGCCTCCCAGTGATGCCCCCAATAGAAACACTGGTTTGTGAGCATAGCCATCGACTTTGCAGCTGTCTAGAGACCTGAAACATGTTCAAGCTGTTTGCTCACAAGAGTGCATCAGAAAATTGCTTTGCTATTACATTGCAGGCCTTAGCATCACCTTCTCAGCTGGACGACGTCTCGAATATAGTCATCAAATGCCTCAACATAGCATCTAAGTGAGCGTGCACCCTCAGAGAAACCTAGTCCCTGCTGATCTATGCCGCACACGGAATATCCTGCCTCGTTGAAGGCTTGAACCCAAGACCCCTGGTACACCTTTGGTTTGCCAGGCCCCTGAACAAGTGGCGAGTCATTGGGTCCGTGATCAACAGGCGTCAGGGATAGCAAGCTGTTTGGATGTTTTTGCGGAATAACGCACCTGACGCCTCAAGTATTCGTTCTGAATATGCGCGCCATGACCATGGACTGCCAGAACAACTGCTTTTGTCTTGTCGGAAACTTCTGACGGCCAGAAGTAGGTCGCGATCTTCAGACCTTGCTTGTTCACGAAGAAACTTTCGACCCCTCTAGGTCCAAGCTGTTGCTGCCTGTTGTTCGCGTCGTACAGACTAGGGAGACTGACACCAGTTGGAGCGCGCATGGCTGCCTTCGATACGTGCACAGAGGTCACCAGGCCTTTGTTGCTCAGGCAGTGAGGCAATCGACCGGCAAGGGGGCGCGTGCTGCTTGACCTTGGCGCAAACACTTGATGTCGGCTAAAGTCGACCTGCAAAGCACGCTGAATGGCAAGCTGCTGCGCCAATCGGATGCAAAGCATGCCCGCACCATGAAGCCTTGTTTGCCGCACTGGTCAACTCAATTGTTACTGGTAAGAAGAGGAACAGATTTGTAAATACAGCATACCACGTCATGACGATGGTTTAGTAGTGCAGTTACGGAAGAGTTAGTTGTATAGCGGAGGCCTTTTGCGCCGAGGACAAGGACGGTCTGGCCAAGTGTCCAAGATGAACACGTTACTGAAGGTTGGCCGCAGGCGGCAAAGCCTGCTGGCTGGCAGCAGATGCTTTGCCACCCAAGCTGGAAATCTGTCTGCAGCTGCTCCGGCGAAGGCTGAACCATCGCAGGACTCACCATTCCTCAGATTTGCAAGCCCTGTGCCTCAACTGTCGAATCATCAGCAGATCTTCAGCACCATCCCTCAGACACAGGTGCTGCACTACCTCTGACGTGCATACGCTACCATCCTTGATTCCATCTGACTGACCCTAGCTGCTGCATCGCTTGCACATCCTGATTATTGGTTCCATTTGCAGATCACTACCCTGCCTAGTGGGTTGCGTGTGGCTTCTGAGACAAGGCCATTCACCGACACAGCAACTGTTGGTGTCTGGATTGACGCTGGCAGCAGATATGAGACTGAAGTCAACAATGGCACTGCTCACTTCTTGGAGCACATGTCTTTCAAGGGCACCAAGGTGTGTTTGTGTTTGTGCCAATACGCATAATGTGCCACATACGCAGCATTGGAGCACTAAATACTGCTCCTACAGGCCAGCTGTGTGTGTATGCTGACATGCTATGGCTGTCCTCACTGCTTACTTGATTGATACAGAAAAGGAGTGTGAAGCAGCTAGAAGTAGAAATCGAGAACTTGGGTGCACACCTGAATGCTTACACATCTCGAGAGCAGACCTGCTACTATGCCAAGGTTCTCAAGAATGATGTTCCTAAGGCAGTAGACATTCTGTCAGACATCTTGCAGAACTCCAGCCTAGAGAATCATGCCATTGAGAGGGAACGCAATGTCATATTGAGAGAGATGCAAGAGGTATGTGACTTTAAATACACTATTTGCATTGCGCAGTGCTGGAGTCTTGAAATGACGATGCACAATAGCTGGACACTCCTGAAGATCAACAGAAGACTTGCCTGAATGCATATGTTTCGTTACTCTTCACACTCAGTTCCAAGGATCCCCATGTCATGACAAGGCACTTCGCAGCAGAATGATGGTGTATGTGCAGGTAGAGGGTGTTGCCGAAGAGGTCATCTTTGACCACCTTCATGCAACAGCTTTCCAGCACAGCCCTTTGGGAAGGACCATCCTGGGTCCTGCTGAAAACATTCGCACCTTGACACGCAATGACCTGGTGGACTACATCCAGACTCACTACACTGCGCCCCGTATGGTATGCTGTTTCCACGCATTGACCGCTTGCCTGGCAATACACACAGTGCACGGTTTCTGTTCTAGTTATATTTGTATTCCATGTGGTGCTCACAGCCGCAAAGATATCAGGTGGCCCGCCTGGGTCTATGCCCTTCAATGCCACTTGATAATTGTGCACAGCTTCTTGTCTTGTGAGCCGATCAAGGTACCGACAGAGTAAACAGGATAAACAGCATGCAGAAGTGGACTCAAGTGAGCCGCCTGTATGTGATAGGAAGGCATCACATCTCTTCATGTTGTGCCATGTATACAGGTTGTGGCAGGCGCTGGTGCCATTGACCACACTCACCTGGTGGACCTGGCCGGCAAAAGCTTTGCCAGCTTGCCCACCAACCCCACCACTGCAGATGATCTAGTCAAGAAGGTAAGTCAAGGCTGGGTGCCACATTCGCAGTTGTGGCTATTCCATAGGCATTATGCTTAGACAGTCGCTTTGAGGAACCACGCTTCAGAATGCTGCAGCAGCCAGCATGAGCTTCCCTGTACATGTGCAAGACAGTAGCTTGACCATGCATGCATTTCCTGCTTCCGGGACTGCTTATCATGGTTTATCATTTTCCCATAATATAATCTGGTTCATTTGGTTGGCAGCTACGTATTCAGGTAAACCCGAAGTGCAGGCAATGTGCACAGGGAACGTGTCAAAACCCTGCAAAAAGAAAACGGAATTCTACGCTGGTAGGCAATTGTATCGGGAGCCGCCGAATATCACTGGAAATTCAGCTGCAGTGGCAGCCTGAACTGTGACCTTAGCACAAGCAAAGCCATAGCAGGCACAAATTGTTTGCATGCCTTGCCATTACAGGACCCCTTCCTATGGACAGGATCAGACGTGCGCATCAGGGATCCAGACATGCCCAACATCCACTTTGCGGTGGCCTTCAAGGGTGCCAGCTGGTCTGACCCAGACAGCGTGGCCCTCATGGTCATGCAGGTCAGCCCTTGTCATGTCCTGACACCCAACATCTGCACCATGGCATCCTTGACTTTGTCATACAGCTGTCAGGGGGATGAGCTTGATCCTATTCTGCCAAATGTTACTTTTGATGTCAGCTGTTGAGGCCAGATCAGTACAGGCACTTTCCAGATTTGCTATGGATAACATCTCGTGTACACAAGGGCATCATTGTGTTGACAGATCGTGCTGCATTCCGGACAACCAGGCCACTGCAGCCGCGGCTGGCATCATGCACCAGTATGAGTTTACTCCTTTTGAATTGTTTCATTGTGTTGACCTATATCATGGCGCGCTAACAATAGAGTTGAGCATGGACTCACATCAGCTGTGTTCTCATGACAGACTATGCTGGGAGCTTGGGACAGCAATGTAGGAGCTGGGGGTCACATGTCCAGCAAGCTGGCGCAGAGAGTGGCTGTGAATGGCCTGTGCAAGAACTACATGGCCTTCAACACCAACTACCACGACACAGGCTTGTTTGGAGTGTATGCTGTGGCAGCCAAAGACCAACCGGTGGGTGCATGTGCAACTTGTGACACCCACGTTGCCAAGCAAGTTTGCCAAATCATGCTGCAAGTGGTTAACAGTGCCCCACTGAGGCGTTATGCTTAAGTGGCTGAACCTTGCTTTACTGATTGTCACCATTTGTTTACTCCAAGCACGAGGTTTGCAAAGTTTGTTACAGTCTGCTGCACTCCAAGCTAGTCGTCCGCATTGTTCACTCAAGCTGTCAGCGTCTGGTACGCTATACCATGCAATTGTCATTGGTGTCTGTAAGCCGGCAAGTGGCATGTGCATCATGCGAATCATTACACCACGAACATATGCTTGTGTCTAAAGACTTGTGCCCAGCAGCCCTCAGCTCAGATCTAGCATTGGGACTCAGCTGACATTGTACACAAACTCAGCACAGCGCAGACAGGCTTCACAGCTCAGCAGTGAGTCCACCCTCTGCCCGTCAAGATTTGCGAATTGGGATGAAAGCAAGTGGCATGTGCAGGTTGACGACCTGGCCTGGGCCATCATGCGTGAGATTAGCAAGATGTGCTACAACCCTGTAGAGGAGGATGTAGTGAGGGCCAAGAACCAGCTTAAGGCTGCCATCCTCTTCAGCCAAGACAACCTCAGTGGTGCGTGGTCAATCACCTTCTCCCAGCATCTCTCATGCTGCTCACAGCATGCATGCATAACAGGCAAAATTGAAGTTCTATTCCCTGCACTTCCTTGATGTTGATCTCAAACCTCTGCCCTCTCAACAAGTGAGGCATGCAAGGTCTGCTGGTGACTGTCGCTGTATTGACTATGACTAGTCAGCCTGACTATAACTGACACAGTGTGTCGCCCAGCTGCATCACTGCAGACAATAACAAGCTGATGTCACCTGTAGGCCTAGCTGAGGATATTGGTCGACACGCACTGGTGTACGGACGCCGTATCCCCAAGGCTGAGATGTTTGCTCGTATTGATGCTGTGGATGTGGACACCATCAAAGCAGTCTCTGACAGGTTCATCTATGACCAGGACATTGCCATTGCAGCCATGGGTGACACACAAAATCTGCCTGACTACACCTGGTTCAGGCGCCGGACATACTGGTTGAGATACTAGGCTAGTCGAATTCACTCTGTGGCAATGCTTAGTAGGCATCAGTGCTGGCCTGCCCTGCATTGGCTTAGCGATGCAGAGCAGCAGCTGTCAGATCTTCTTGATGAACACCTGGCATATGTGTAACAAGTCTTGTGGAAGGGCTTTTATGACCTGTGAGCATTTGCTGAGAAGTTGCAACTGGCATATGTATGTAAGCTCTTGTATTGCGCGTCAGCTGGACATTGCTGCATGCCATGCCCTGTAGTTCGCATGCAGCATCATAGTGTCTTGTAAGGTCTGCATTGTGTATACTATCACAAGCAGCACCTTCCACTTGTAGCATGTTTGTCGAGATCATGTTGATGCGCTATGGAACTCATGTGTTTTCAGAGTCCATCTATAAGATGCTTGGACACAGCACTGACTCTCACTTGTTTCTAAAACAGACCAGCTGGAACGATACAGCAATGCTCACAGACCAGCTGGAATGCTACAGCAATGCTCACATACTGCTGCATTTTTTTGGGTGAATCTTGTGACTAACTGAACCTATACTGGATTGACCTGCACCTTTGCTGAGGGCAGAGGGTTGACTGCTTTACGCTTGAGTTTCTTTTTGTTGACCTTCAGTTTGCGCTGGGCCTGCTGCTTCATGACATGCAGTTTTTGATTGCTATCCTTCCCATACGCAAGACCTCCATGAGCCGCCATCTTCCTGATCTTGATTGTCTTGCCTTTGCAGCTCCCTGCAGCCAGATGCTTTGCTCAGCAACAGCCGTTTGAAGTAAACAGCAGTAGACATAGGATACTGTATCTCGTTTTGCTGCCCATCAGGCACGCAATGAGTTGGGCAAATCTTTCTTGGCCCCCGTCATGCCTTGCAAGTTTTCTTGATGTTGGCGATGCAATGCAACGCACCTGATGTCAACTTCAGGAGTTTCTGCGCTCGTCCTAAGCTGTCTGTTGTTTGTGCACCAGGCAGCTGCTTGAAGGCCTCATTGGCATCACCGGCATGCCGGAAGACCAGATGGCCTGTCATTGCAACAGAGCAGTCAAGCCCACAATGCAATCTGCATGCTTAGGGGAGAGCACCACAGACAAAGTATGGCTGTTGCAACTTGCAGTGATGAACCAGGAACATGGTGAGTGAGATAGAGTAGTGTCTTGACCAAGGCAGCAAGCAGATACAGTTGCCATTAGTCAAGTCATTGACAAAAGCTTGTTCTGCAGTGACAACTGAACCAAATGCATCCACATTCAACATCAAAGACTTGTGTTGAGGTGTTTCCAGGAGCCAAATCAAGGTGCACACTACTGCAAAGTACTGTACCTCTTCTTTCCTTCATATCTCCCTCCACAGTGGGATGAGCACAAGTGCATGCTTCAAATAGCTGCAGCAAATCAGCTGGCTGAGCTGACTGAGGAATACCATGTATGAACAGCTTCCTCAGATCCTCTTTGGCCACCTGCTGACAAAGAACAATTTGAGGTTGGCCACTCACATGCAAACAGCAAGTCTGCATGCAAACAAGCAGCCGCTCAGGTTGTGTTGACTGCACATGGTGGCAATGTCAACCCTATTTGAAAACAGCTTTGGCATGTATTTGCGCAGCTGCTGCAAAACAGACAAGCCTGACATATGCCAAGATCAGCAGGCAAAGTGCAGACCAAAGACGACCCTCTGGAGACAGCAGTGAGGCTCTTGATGACATACCTTAGTCTCTGGGGCATCCATGGGTGGCGGTATGCCATGCTGAAGAGCATGATTCACTAGCTGCATGGCTGCAGCAGCATCCTGCTCACAGTCATGAGGGGCTCCCTCCTGCCTCAGACTCCTGCCCAGCATCTGGGACACCAGATTTGCCAGTGATGGGGTGCATGTGGACAAGCCCCTACAACACCCTGTCTGTCAGACTCGCGCACGCACGCAGTGCCTTTTAGAACCCCTCCATGTGCATATGCAGCACAAGTCTGCTGCTTTGATGCATACCTGGCAGTCATGCAAGCTGAATGACGCAGTCATGCATGACTTACTGGGTTGCACTTGAAAGCACCTGTTTGCGCTGGCTGAGATTGCTGCGTGTTTGCAAAGGCACTGAGGCGCTGAAAGGTATGACCGGCAGGCAGAAAATGCAGAACCGCATGGGAAGCAGCATGTCACATTGAGCACAATTTTGGACAAGCCCTTGCGTACTTGTAGGAGCAGAGAAGGGCAGTGTCAATGACAGCTGTGGGGTCCAGCTGCAGGGCATGTAGGTCATGATGCAGGGCATGCCCCACCAGCACCACGTTGCCCTGCAGCAGCTTCTGCATAGCTTCTTGTGCATCACGCTTGGTGTATGTCACGCCCTGCATGGCATGTACCCCATGCACTTGGACTATTTCAAACTTTGCTTTTGAGCGCAGCTTTGACAATGTTGTTTGTGTGAGTAAATGCAGAGAACTCATTGCCACTTGTCCAGGAACTTGCTGCAGCACACCAGGCACAACACCACACAGGGGTTCATAGGTTGTGGCAGACCCACTGGGGGTGTCAAGCATTGCCACAAACAGCGATGCAACATTGCAGTCTGACATTGGCAGTCCTTTGCATGCTCATCTGCTCACAGTAGATCTGCTTCAAGCCCAAGTCAACATGAGCCTGTTACCCTGCAGCAAAGCGGCTGTGCAGCGCTGAGATGCAGCAGTAGCGTACCTGCATGGTGGCGTCTGTAGCTCCTGTGACCTCAGTACGGTAATTGAGAACCTTTCCAGCCGGCTTGACCAGCATCTGCACAGGACCAAGATGCATTAGCTGCTTTGCTTGCTGCGCTTGATTGCCTGCTACATCATGTCTGCAGCATTGGCTGTTGCAAGGGTTGATGCTGACAGCGCTGCAGTCTAACAGGCGCAGTCCCAAGCTGCAGACATGTGCCAGGGTGGAAGGTATCGCTTTGGCTGCAGTGATAGGGCTTGATGTGTGAAAGACACTGCCAAGGGACAGATGCAAGCAGAAGCTGCAGTCAGGCAGCCTAATCACCTTCAAAACAGTACTGCCAGCTTCGTTGACAACACTGAGGCCGATTAGCTCTCGTGAGCTTGTGGCAGTCTCACACATCTCACAATCAAGGGAGAGCAAACAGGGCCGGCTGGCAGCGTCCAGACTTGAGCTGCAAAATCACAGGATCAAGATGGTGAGAGTGCAGTGACTTGTGCTTGTCTGCTGCGTGAACCTGACATGGCCACTGAGATGCAAATGGATGCTGCCTGACAGAAGGATCCAAATCATTGCCATTTGTTGCAGAAGTACAAATGCCGTACTGCGCATGTATCGTGCACTAAAGGACCAGCTGGATGTAGCGGAGTCACCTGCTCATTTGTGTCCAACCTGACTGGAATGATGGAAAACTGTAGTTCTCTGGAAACCGTGAATGACACACAGTTTGCTGGACCATAGGCCAAATAGCATCCTGCAATACATGGTGCCGGCATTTCAAGCTGGGGGATGCTGTAAAATGCAGAAGCTGTGCTTGTATTTGCATTCAGATGACTAGGAAAGGAGCAAGACAGTGGCTGCATACCTGGCCTGAGTCAGTAGCATTGACTTGTGATAGCCTTGCTGCAAATTCAGTGCGCTGCAGAAGTCAGCAAGGCTCAACACATGAATCCAAATGCCTGGCTATCAGTCAACCACAGGGCAACAGCAGCACAACACCACACCTGCTTCTGATGCAGCTGATGTTCCCTGTGGGGGCCAACAAGCATGCCAGCCTGTGGTTTGCTCAAGGTTGCCATAAAAGCAGCCAGCGTCTGCAAGATGATAGGACCTCAACATGACAATGTTTACTCGACTCGTGTGCGATTTTGATCGGACTTACCTTGGAAGAATGCATGCTGGGATCAGATTTGCTCAGCGCCGGTGTTTGTGCTTTGAGGTAATCTTTCCAGTTTCCCTGTGTTCCTTGCAACTTACTCTTCTGACAGTCCTTCACAACGCGAATCAGCAGTTCTTTGTCGGCAGGCAAGAAGGTTGTGGCCTCCATGTTGACGCGGCAAAGCGTGCGTAAAGTGCGATCTATTGCACGATGCGAGCAGCCAAGTCTAAATTCTGTATGCCTAGCTTGTTCGGCTGCATATTTCCTTCGGCTTATGAGTCATCATCCTACGTGAACGATTTTCTGTTTACTTTGCCGCTTTATGGTGATTATTCTTTGACTAACTCGCAAGGCAACAACGATTCCTGACAGAGTCAGGTCAGGAATAGCGATGCGTCAGCTGTGACATGTTTGCGTCTGTTCTTGCGCAGCTGCCTATCACAGCGTAAGCAAATGAGGCGTCATCTGACGCAGCCTGACTTGCCTTCTTTGGTGTCACGGCATGTGGTGACTTCACACCTCGTCATCCCGGACTGACAGGTCTCTGCAGTCTGTTGCTGGGCTTCGGGTGTAGCGCAGTTAGGTTGACTCGTAGCGTCAGTTGGTCAGCACCACAGGGGCGCTGCTTGCCGACTTCTCATAGCCTGCAGGGGTGCTCCTGCAGTCAGAGTTGCTGAAAGCGTCTCTGGCATGCAAAAGCCGACCTTGAGCCTTTGATGGGCCCAACACAGCACTCTCGCTCCGCTGGAACGCCATCAACCAGTGGCAGGCACCATGTGACACCCAGAGCTCAGAGCAGCAGAAACACAGCAAACCTGCAGCTGTATCCAAAACGGGTTGGTGGAGGTTACGACTTTGTTGCAGATGCAAATGGGGAACCCCTTTGTGCGCCTGGTGCTGTCACTCAAGCTCTCAGAGCGCTGCCAGCTCTTGAGCATCCCTATTCTCAGTATGACCTGGACCTTATGGCGGAAATCTTGCGTAAGGGTGACTCTCAGGTTCACAAAGAGCTGTGCAGCGGCACTGGCTCAGGAGAGGTAAGCTTCATTATTATAACATGAGCAAGCCATTTGGACATGCCATCCAACTAAGTGACAGCCCTTCATCCCTTGTTCTGAATGCACTAATGAGAATCAGTTCATTTGCTTGGTGCTGACCTGCAGCTGACACTCCTGAAGCTCTTGCAAGCCTATGAGGCGGTGCTGAAGAAGCATAGTATCAATGCAAGCGAGGACACATATTACTATCGCCTGCTGCTGAAGTTGAGCTTAGAGCCCAGCCCTGATTGGTGGGGCAAGTTTCATCGGGAGTGTGAACAGAATGCAAGGTGACTGTCACCATCCTCAACCCTACAGTCCCATTTCTGCTTGCATTCCGCACCATGTATCATGCACAACTGTCACAGCATGAACCCTGCATCTCAACAGGAAACTGATTCCAGGCATTCCAGGTGGGTGATAACTGCAGCACCTTCTCTTGCAACGATTTTGGACTGCAAGCAAGCATACCTACTAGGCAATCTACCTGGCCAGCACAGTAAGGACTCTGACTTGTGTTGCCATGCTGACATAGGCTGTGGGACCAGCTCGACCAGGCATCTGCCCAGCCCCAGATACCCCCTTGGCACCCCCCCTCCTCTCATCCCTCTGACTCAGCCTACACTGTGGCATCCCCGCCCCCCACCAGCCCCAGAAAACCCTGGGAAGGCACCCTCAGAGAGCTTGCAGGCCAGCAACAAGTGATCAGGGGCTCTTCGCCACAGCGGCATCGCTCTCAGGATCACGCAGCTAAATCTCAACAGGAAGATGTCCATCCACATAGGACCCCCCCCCCAGTGT
>JAABUP010002189.1_pt1 | contig 38776 bp, 52 predicted proteins | sample 5559201 | NCBI WGS metagenome assembly JAABUP01 (sample SAMN10711887, study PRJNA513373) | rock metagenome | isolation source: Antarctica rocks | place: Antarctica | reverse complement strand
TCTGCTACCTGGTTCAGTTGATCTGACTTCTATGCGGCACGTTGCGGAAATTGAAAAACAGACCGCAGGAAATGTTGTTATCAATACAAACGAGTAAAATTGCGACCATAAATGGTCGTGCCTGCCGTGCTAAACATTTGTGCGGGGGTTAGGCGAGATTCAGGGACGAATGGGCGTCGACAGCTCTTTCAAATCCCGAAACGTCTATTTTAATTCAGAAAACATTGGAAATCTAAAGGCAGAAACGCTAAACATGCAAGGCACGCGTCGCGTGTTGTTTCTGACCAAAACCACAAAATTTTGATTGGGGTATAGCGAAATCCTGCCATGTTGGCAAGAAACACAGGCCAAAGCTGAAAACCTCTGCTGTGTCCGCCCTTAGGCTGGCACGCACTGACACATAAGTTGTCACGGGTGGAAACAGCACATCTGAGCATATCGATTAAGTTTCATGGTACCAAAACTGTGCGGATGCAAGCAGTGTGAGTTGGCGATGATGTGGACGCCGACGTTAAGGTGACCGGTACGCGATGACCAAATCAGCGCGTAAGACCGGATGTCATCGCCCGACCGCGTCTCAGTCACGTTCTTCAAGTGTTGTGTGGCCAAACTTGGAACCCTGAGTTAACTTGGTTTTCTTTCTTTTGACCGAGAAGCACACTACCAAAAGCTTTACTCCGTGAAAAGTGTGAAGCAAGAACGGAGATGTTCACAGCCAGGGTTTGCTGTGTGGGTTGCAAGTTGCATTCTTTTTTGGCGTATACGCTCTGCTAAATTGCTCACTTCCTCCAACTAATAGCATGTATATAGCTACACTATATGCTTACATAAATATTATTTCACACCCTTGAAAACACCCTGAAGCTGGTGAATGCAGTGCTAGCCTACACAACATGGTCACATATTGACACCACGGTTTTGCAAGTACCAAGCAAATGCACAACATGCTGAAGCAAAATAGAATACATATCATGATCATGCATGCAGCAAACAGCAGCAGGTGGACATATATATGTGCACACTGCATTGCCCTATGGGCAGTACACAAAGTTGTAGTTGGTGCCTGTAGTGCAGGTATAGGTGCTAGTGCTATCATCCTGTGAGTAGGAATACGCGTCAGGGCAAGCTGACTTGAATGCCTCTGTGCCTGATGTCGCCACAAGTCCAGGACCATCTGTGTTGGTGCAGTAATCGCCACCATCCACATTGGGAGACTGGCAGAAGGAAGCTAAGTTGCCAATGGTACATGAAGGTGTTCCACAGGCCCCACCCACAATTGCATATGGCTGAATCTCTGCTGGCAAGTTGTATCCAGGCTGCAGAAAGGCAAGGAGGCATCAGTGACAGCTGTCAAGTCATCACCTCGTGACCAACAAAGCAGCACGTCTTGCAACACTCAATTGACAACAGCAGTACGTCTTGGCAACAGCATAAGCCAAGTCCTGGCAAGCAATTAGCGCGAGCAAACACCTTCCCGGGCAAAACTTGGCAAGGAACAGCTTAACGACAGCAAAATGACACTCACCACTAGGCTGATGTCGTAATAGTCTAGGCCATTGGATCCAACAGTCATCTCCAGTTGAGTCGCCTGCAGGTTGACAATTATAATTGTAAGCAAAGTTGCAAAGTTGAAGGAGACGGTGAAGGAATGTAATGCGCAGTACATGCATAGTACAGCATGTTGTACAGCCAAATGATTGGCAACACTAGTGCTGCAGTACTGCAAAAGCTTTTGGCAACAATCAAATGGCAAGAACAGTCACATGGTAACATGTACATGTGTCACATGCACATGTGTCACATCATGATCAGTCTTGGATTGCGGCCGGTGTGACACCTGTTACATTTGTCAAACTTGGCAGACGCGTCTTGCTGAGCAAGAACAGTGCTTTACCGCTCTCAAAATCGAGAACGGCCATGTATGGCATTTGGACAGAAATAGTACAATGCTATGACCAATTCACAACTCTACTGCGTAATTGACGACAAGGGTCCGGTGAAATGAGTAATTTGCACATCCCTAAAGCATGAGTCGAGATTGTCGAGAAGTGTTGTCTCGAAGATGAGGTTGGCGCATAGCATCAAGCGCGCTTTGGCAGGCTTTGTTCCTCAAAGTCGTCCAGGAGAGAATCAAACCTCGGCATTATCTTCGTTCCCATCGACAGAAGCGAAAACCAGCCCGGCGCTCCAAGTCGAACCGACGTTCAGTTCCTGCGACGCACCGGATCCAAGGCTATATGAACTTGTTGCAGAGCTGCCAGCCCTTGAAAACGCTATGATAGAGTATGAGCAGCTGTTGACCACATTGATGATTGTCGCTGCAGTACAGCAGAAGACGCGTGAGTGGCAAGATGTCGATCAAACGTGTGTACAGCTGCGCAGCTGCAGCGTGCTTATCCGGCTCGAGCGAGATCCTTTAACGCGAAACGTACCGTGGGTTTGGTCAGCACACGCAGCAGTCAGCAGCAGCAACAGAAGAGCTTGCGGGAGCAGCATCTGCTTTGAGCCAACCGGCCAATTTAGTAACGTCACTCACGTTGGTATGCAGCTTTCAAGTTGCAACGTAATTTGCTGTGGTTGAAACCACCAAGTTTAAGCTCAACACCAGCAACTCGTTGTCCGCAATCTACCTTGATAGCCATTTTGCAAGTCTCGTATCTGAAATGCACTGACCTGTCTGCGACAAGGCTCAGAGCTACTGGACACTGTACCGTAGGTCCTCGATATCATCGCGAAGGCTTGAAAAAATAATTATTAAACGCTATCGCGCATGTACCGCGCACACCGCGTATATACGGTGTAACCACTACGTATTTTTGTATGTATGTGGTGATTTACGGTGTACTACGGTCGTTTTTGAGGCGTCGGCAATTAAAATCTTGTCGCGCAAGGCCCTCAGCAATTAATTATCGGCGGAAATTGACTGGAGGCTGGCGAATTGATCGCGTAAGGAACGCGTGGCGTTGTGACTGGCTTTGCGCGGCGGGTGCGAAGCGGGTGCGCGGCGGGTGCGCGATGGTTACGGAACGGCATGCGGGATTTGTGCGCGGTGAGGTTGGGGATGAGGGACGGAATGCGTTTATGGTGCGCGCCGTCGTGCAATGGTTACTGAGCCTTGCCGATTGTCGAGTTCGTTGGTTCTGTGAGATCGGGCCGGCGGATATCAATATCATCATGGATCCTAGACAAATGTATTTGGCCGCTTGTTCCGGCACGGAGTCCAGCGATACGGACTGTGACCCGTATGAGTCTGTAATTGCCCAGCCTGAAAAGGTTGTACAACTGACTGCTATCGGGGACTTCAGCAGCTTTTGATGTCAGCGGTCCTACTTGACTGTAACAATAGTCTCCGATATGCATGCCAATGCATTGCGCACCCTAACACAGCCTTGCATGACTGTCTACTGTAGCCATCACAATACTTATGATCCAGGCACTTCACCAGGCGTCTGCAAATCAGTGCATCCTTGGGGAGGTGTATCTGAGATCCAATCTATCAAGGAAAACAGATTGTCTTGGAACAAAACAAGTCTTGGGATAACTGCCTACCACATTGGATTGGTCAGTAGCCAAAAAAACTGCTACTGAAGGTGAAGCCTGATGGAAAAGGTGGCTGTACTGCTGACGTATGTGACTGTATGCGGGGCAGTCAAAGAGAAAATGGTGTTCGTCCTCTACTGAGCCAAGCATGCACACAAGGCAGACCCTAGGGTTGTCCTGTCTGCTGCAACCCCAGGCCTGTCCTCTCTGCTGCGATGTTCACTATCTTTGCCAAAGCAGCCTATGTCAACATGTAGACCATGGCACCCACACCTGAACTTACTGATCAATCTCCTGTGAGGATAGCATCTGACATTAGACAAATAGTCTGAGCATTGGCAATCTGAATGATCGGCTTTGTAGACAGTCCTATAGAGTTGCAAGCTGCTATGATCTAGATGTATATACAAATCTGTGTCACACAGAAATGTATCAGCTTGACTCACGTGGTCACGACAATTCCCCAGTCTGTCTCTGCAGCTCAATGAAACGTGTCGAAGAAAACGCAGTGGGATCAAAAATTTGCATGCCTAGAATATGCCAGCAACATTACTATCAGTGTCGCGCTGGCACCGCCCCAACTCTGGCCCAATTGAATGCTCGCGATTGCTGGGGCTGTCGGACTCAATTGATGACAATCTGCTTGCGAGCGTTACATATGGCCAAGCCCAGCTCCTCAGCTCCGTAGCAGCGTGGTTGGCAGTGCTGGTAGCTTACTGCGGTGCAGTCATCATTCATTGTATGACCAGCAGCCTACTTGGCAAGTGCAAATGTCGTATTTGCGCGGTACCAGTGTCGTCCGCCTGACGAGGAAGTGATCTGTGTGCAGCTGCGCTCTGCTGATTTCTGGCCTACTTGATCGTATTCTGCAACAAACGTATGTGACGCAGCTCGGCAGCAATGGGATTTGAGTGAGGCAGGGCGTCAGGTTTGGCCAGCAACAGCAGCATGACTTCTTCCTGGTTGACGCCGGGCAAGCTGCTTCTTTTGTTCTGTGCCATGAATATGCTCGTATACATAGATCGAGGTAACGCAGTTGCGTGGAACATTGCTGGCAAGGCTGATCATGGTCGTACGATCCCCAGGCGAGCACCATTGTCCCCATTTTGGCAGGCATTATAGCAAGCAATGGTGTCAACGGAGACAAAGCCAGCATTCAGGGAAGAGCGGCTTATGGCATTGTGGTATGGTATGGCAGATTGCTGCTTAGAGCTGCTCACCCTGTCAGATTGCATTTGGTTGTCATGTTGACAGGTTTCATTTATCGCAGGGCGAGTTTGGCCTGTCGCTGACTCAGGATGGATTTTTGGCGACAGCTTTCATGGTCAGATGATCCTCTATCCTTGCAGCTATTACGTCTGCATGCAGCACAACTACTCTAATAACAAAATGAGCTGTTATTGCTGGGCCTGCTGCTGCTGCTGCTGCTGCTGCTGCTGCTGATGCATTTGCCATTCCAGGAATGTATACATCTCCACGCATCTCTTTGTGTGAACCACCATGGTGTGCCCTGAATCACAGTCCTATGTGACAGGTAGGGTTGCTGGTGTCTGCCCCCCTCTTTGCTGAAGCCAGCAAGCACTACCCTGCCTTGCGCCTGATGGCAGTGGGCCTGGCAGCCTGGATACTGTCAACAGCAGGCTGCGCCTTCAGCATCGGTCAGTTTTGCCAGGCTCTTGCCTGGCCTACTACCCTTGAAGCCTCTTGTAAGCAGGCTGGCCTTGTTTCGGTTCAGTGTAGCATCCCAGACCCAAGATGACATTACTTGCTGACCAAGAGCTGACAGGCAGAGAGGCTCTTGCTCAGCAAGTGATGCCGTCTTGGGTCTGGGCTGGTACACTGATTCAAAACAAGGCCAGCCTGCCTATGCCTTCAGCTTTTGGTCAGCTGCATGACTCTGCCTGGTGTGCATCTCATCACCTCATTCCAAGCTGTTTCAGCAGCAGCTTCCCTTGGTCCAAGCTGATATCAATGGACAAAGCACAAGCGATGCACTTTGTTCCAGATGCAGTGCTGTGAGGAAGCATCAAGACTGCTGATGTTTACCCTTGCAGGGTACCACAGCTTGTTGATCTGCCGTATGGTAGTGGGACTTGGGGAAGCCTCCTTTGTATCTCTTGCATCTCCCCTCATAGGTAAACACCGTCTTCGGTGCCACATCTGACGCATCTTCTGCATAGCTAAGAGGCAACCATTCATCCACAGTTGCAAACCAGCCATGGCAAAGCACTCAGTGTTGCTCACAGCAGAGGCACCTCAGGTGCCTTGCTACAGCAGTGCTGATCAGCATTGCCTTGCAGTGTTAAAGTGTGGTGTGCTTATCAGTACAAGTCAGCGTTGTCAGCGATGCTCCAGCATTAAACCTGTTGTGTCGAGGATCTCTTGAACCCCATGGTTGCATGCTTTGTGAGGTGTTACAAGGCCATGCAGTGAAAGGACTAACGTCACACTGTGCTGCCAGCATGTCATGAAGCAATGTAACTATTGCAGATGATCTTCTTGCTGCATTTTGTGTGTTCTAGATCATAGCTTCCTGCTGGAATTCGTACAAACTGCAAATGACATGGTGCACACACTGCAGATGACTCAGCGCCTCCAGCAAGCAAGTCTCGCTGGCTGGCTACCTTCTACCTCTGTATTCCAGTGGGCTACGCAGCAGGCTACATCTTAGGTGGGGTTATTGCACCCGCCTTGGGCTGGAGAGCAGCCTTCCTGTTGGAGGCTGCAGCCATGCTGCCCTTTGCTGTCTTCTGTGCTGTGGGACCAGCTCTAGACCTGAGAGGCAAACAACATCACTCAGTTAGTTGACAGGAGTTGCATGCTGTTGCATCCTCTTGCGTACACACGACAGCATGTAATATGCAAGGCAAGAAGAGCCATTCTTGGCTTCTAACTTGCAGCCTGCCAACTTGTGAGCTGTAGGGCCAACTCTGCATGAGGACAGCAGGACCCGCGATGCACCTGTACAGCATGACTTTGTGACAGTTTGCAGCCCTGTGACAATCGCGGCCTTGTGACCGAGAACCTTGTGATAGCTGCTGCTTTGTGACAACCGTGGATCACGCTGGTCCTGCTGGCACTGGACAGCCAGCACAGAGGTGCTTTTGGTTGTGTCACTGCACATCAGCTGGCCTCTCCAGCTGGCAGGCTCTTGGAGTGCAGAAGATTCCCCTGCCACATGTGGCATTGTCAGACTGTTGCACACAGGAGTCTGTGTTTTCAGTCACAGAACATTCAGACAATGCACCTTGCAGAGCACAAATCGACAAGCCTGTTGACAGTCATCAAGATCCCATTATGAAATTGCTGTCCTTAGCTTGTCAATTTCTCAAACCTGGTGGGAACCAATCCTTTTGCAGGCAGCAAGCTTGTTTTCCTTTCTTTGCAGAGCCTGCATGCATTGTGCTTTACTGCTACTGCTTAAAGCTGCAAGCTGGCTGCAGGTTCACTTGAGGCAAACAGCACCCTCGGCACAAGCTTTGGTGAAAAGGTACAGCGTGGTGTGGCAAGTGCCTTGGCAGATCTGAAGACCCTGGCAAAGCATCCGGTGTACGTCCTGAATGTGGCTGCCACAGCAATCTACACAGGTACTACAATGTTCACCATGGCAATACAGCTTCACATACAGCCTCAAACACTGCTGTCTGCTCAGCAATGTTGTCCAGCAGCCGCATGCGCTCCTCCAGCTCAACCCACAAGACAGCCTTGCTGAAGCACCGTTCTACTTCTTCCAGTTCTGACATGTCATCCCCACCCAACCCAATCAAACCTAACCTTACCTTACCTAAACTAACCTAACCTAACCTGATCTAACCTAACCTAGCCTATGCTGGCTCACAAAGTTCTTATGATACCGTATGCCTTCCAAGGACAGCAGCTGTTGCAGCCTCTGGCTGCATGTCACACATTGAGCCTACAATATGCAACTTGTCAAGCAATGCTGCGCCTGGGAGCTCATGACTCAAACGACAGCTGCATGTGGCCACCTTGGCTCCTTTGGAGTGTTGGAGGGACCAGCTTTCTGTGCAGTCAAAGGGCATGTTTACTTGGTGGCCGCATGCACAGGCTCACTCAATGTATCTACCTGCATGCAGAGGCTGTCTCGATCAATGCATCCAGCCTGCACCCTATCTGTTACATCTACTTCAGCCTTGAGGCCCCAGCATTGTATTTAGTCGTGATACGCCTATTGTACATGGCACACCCCGATGTTTGCCGGCATGATTTACATTCCTGCTGAGGCTAAGGCCCTACCCCCTGAAGGGGGGATCGGCTCTTGTATCTTGTATCTTGAGCCCCCAACATACCCCAAGCTCGAATGTAGCTGGCTAGCCTGATTTGTCATGCTTGCTCTACATCCCACATGCTATCTGCTGCTGCTGCTGCTGCTCTTGTAGCTCCGGGCTGCCGCCTTGGGAGGCTCCCGTTATGATCACTGAAAAGCGTACCCTTTTCTTTTCTTTTTCTTTCTGCTGCTCTTGATGTTGATGCTGATGCTTGCGGCTGCTGTTACAGACAAGACTTGTTGTACAGGTGTGCTAGGAGCATATGCATATTGGGGACCCAAGGCGGGGGCCAAGGTGTTCACCCTGAATCCTGAAGGGGCAGACCTCAAGTTTGGGGCAGTCACTGTTGCAACCGGGGTGGTGGGTACCGTCCTTGGGGGGGTGACCCTGGACAGGGTGGGGTCCACCATGCGCAATGCCCTTGTCATTTGCTGCATCAGCAATGTGCTGGGGTGAGCCTCACATGCACACTACCTGCATTGTGAGACCTAAAACATCTCCACAATGTAGAAACGTGTTTCTACTGTCCCCAAGCGTTTCTGAGTTTAGACTTCCAGTGTCGGGATGACATTTCTGAAATACAATAGACGCTTTGGGATTGAAAAGAGCTCTTTCTTTCCAGCTCATGATGTGCTGCATGATGACCTGCTTCTGGTCCTGTCATCTTGCTCATCTTGCACTCATGCTTGCTGCGTTCATGCTGACATGAGTCAACAACACATGCTGCCAGGTATACCATGTCTTGCGATCACTATGCTGGCAAGCATGGCATACCGGTGTGACACAAAGGGCGGCGCATGTGAAAGCCCGTTAGTAAATCAGGCAGGGGTTCATATGGTCATCATGACCAAAGATTGTACGGGCTAGCTAAGACCTGTTAACCTAAGTGCTATAGATTCATACGTAAAGTGCCCTGGTTTATCTGTCAGATTGGGACTGGAAGAACAACAGCAACTCAAACACAGCTTATGCTGCATGGGATCTGGCGCACTCACTCTGCCATATCATGTATGGCACCAATCCTGAGGGCTGCTATCAAAGCATTTACAAGTAGCAGCAGGGCCAGAAGACTGTGGCTGATGATACTTGAAAGTAGGAAAAGCATGCTCTGTTTACAATGTCAGTTGTGTTGGCTGCAGGGCATTACTGCTGGTGGCCAGCTTTGCAGCAGCATCGTCCTTTGCCATGTTTGTGCCCTACTTTGCTGTAGGCCAGCTCGCCTTGTTCTCTATCCAGGTCAGCTTCCACACATATTGTGGCACCTGCATGCTGCCATGAAAACATGACATATGCAGGTTGCTGCACATGTTATTTTGCACATATTGTGGCACTTTCCATGCTGCCATGGACACATGACCATACACAGGTTGCTGTACAAGTTGTTTTGCAGATGCAAGGCACTTGACCAGCTACACTCAGCAAAACTTACAGTTTACATTGATGGGATTTTGATATCATGACAGTATATCACTTGTGGTGTGGCATTGTATATGTGCAACAATTTGGTGTGTTTTCATTGGATTGTTATTTTGTGCACCCCTCACTTCATGCAAATCATCGTCTTCATACTGACTTCTGTGGTGAGTCGCAGCATTTGTGTTGTGCAGTCCTTGCTGCACAGACAATGACCTCTTGGGATCTTTTCTGGCATGTTTCCATGCCTGAAAGGCTCTGTGTCCAGGCGCTGCTGCCTCTGATGCCTGGTACTGTACAACACTAGAGCTACTGCTTGCATAGCCGAGGTAGCAGGATCTGTTTTGGCGGGCCATGCAGACTTGATATATACAGTCTGTAGCATTGACAATAGCGAATTTTATGGTTGGCATGCAGGCCCCCTCAAATGCAGTGGCTTTGTGGTCTGTTCCTCCTCTTCTTCGCCCATTTGGCATGGCTATCCTGATCATCTGTATACATTTGGGGGGGGACGTACCCTCCCCTCCTGCTCTTGGCTGGCTGCAAAGCAAGCTGGACAACTGGAGGTCAGTCTATGTTTTTGGCCCCAGTGTTGCCTGGTCACATTAGCCTTACCATTTACCTTTTAGCCTCAGGAATTACTGTGACGTTCATTCTTCACGTACTCTGGGCTGGCTGAGAAGACTATGCTGCAACTTTGTAGCAGCTCGACAATATAATTCAGGGCAAGGCATGCTTTGAATCTCAGCGTTGTTGCGCAGTGAGTTTCATTGAAATGAGCATCATCACCAGTTGCCCTCAAATGGCATTAGCATTGCTCTCAGGAGAAGGCGTGTCACAAAGCCTACAAACGCCAGCAAAACTTTCGTGCCTGCTCACAGTAGCTCTCATGCTAGCTGCAGCATACATATGCAGCAATGCTGATGCACATACATGGTGCTGCAGGTTGAGTATGTCAGTATGCAGCTTGTTTCTGTTGTTGGCAGCTGCTATCTATGCAGCAGGAGCTGTGCTAGCTCGCCGAGGACCTGATTACCGGGATGAGCAGCAATCATCAGCTGATGATGCCGCACCTGACTCTGATGAAGTTGGCAGTCCTGATGAGTCTGCTCACTTGCCGCTCTTGACTGGGCCTGAAACATCTGAAAGGACACCACTGCATTTGAAGATGTCTAGTCTGAAATCCTGCGGTGCTCGAATGTCTTGTAGCTGCTGCAACTCAGGAACGTTTTTGCCAGGATTCGTCTGTGCGTTCAGAGACACAGCAGACAGCTGCGCCCAACAGTGAAAGCCTCTTTCAGCAAATCTCAGAGCCCTGTGTTGCATCCACTACTGCAGTAGATGATCGTTCTGCCTAAGCAAAGGGCACCTGCAAAGTGTGAACTACAGCAGCTTCACACTCAGTACACAATGTTCTAATCCTCGTTGCAAGCAAGTGTAAGCATATAAAGCAGCACTTCAACTGGAAACTACTAGAAACATAACATGCTTTGCGAATAAACTTCAGGAAAGATATTGAAAACTGGCTGCAGTCCATGCCCATCTTTCAAGCTCATATTGTGAGATTGCTAAAGCAAATGCAAGCACTGTATACATTATTGTCTGCATAAAGCTATGTCCATGCAGACTTTGCAAACGGGCAGCATGACAACAATCGGCCAGAATCCTCTGAGCAACCCGACGAAAACATTGTGGAAGACGGGAGTAGCAGCTGGTTCAAGCGTACTGCCAGACCAAGCACTGTGCGTTTTGGTTGGTGCCTTATAGCATCAAGCCAACACCTTTGTGACTACGTTGCTAGCTTAGCTCTCCCTACTACTCTTGATCAGCCAGAACGCTGTACATGACAAATACTTGACACCTAAAGCGTCTGCATTGCTCAGGACACGAGACATCGACAGCCTGAATTGTGTTTCTGGAAAATGACACTGCTTTGCTGCCTGACACTGAAAAAAAAGTCCAGCACTATGATTGCATCGTCACACCCAGGGCCTAGACATCCTGGGAAACTGTGATAGAGTGGATGACAGCCCTGCCTTGGTACAGCTTCTTGTGACTGATTGCCTGCTTGTACGCAAGTCTCGTTGCTGCTGGACCAGTGCGTCCAGAGATCTTCCTTCATGATTGGGCGACGCAACCTTGTAGCCCCAAGTGGCTCGACCATGGTCCACAAGCAAACATCTTGCCTTCCTAGCATTGCTTGAAGCATCAGCTGCAGTGTTGCCACAGCCAATGACTGACTGCATCGACCTTCAGGTGAGAAGCTGAACACAACACAAATGTACTGCACACGTTGAACATGACTTCACAGGACTGCGCACACCATGTGTAGGCAATGAGCATATATCACAACCTTTGTGACAAGGTTGGCAACATGCAACTCAGCAAAAGCACACTAAGAAGCAGGCCTCTACCTTGCAACACGATGTTGTCCCATCTCAGATCATTGTGCACACTGTGACACCAAGCATCTGGTCGCAGGTCATACTGTGTGCAATGCAAAGGCCTGCCTCCAGAGGAACACTAATGGCCGACTGCCAGCAGAGTAAAAAGTGCTACTGATATTGTGCAGAGTACCTTGATGAGCTGAGCAACAGAGGCAGGCAGGCTGCCAGAGCTGGCAGGCCTGACAGTGCTGCAGCTCAAGGTGATAATGCAGTCAGTGACAGTGGCAATACAGACAGTCAGGATGCAGTTGCTGCAAAGCCAAAGAGCGGCAGAGGCCATCCAAGAAAGACTGGCATTACTGAACCTGCTCAGAAGCGCAGCAGAGGTCAGTCCAGAAAGCAGCAGTAGTGTTGTGCAGTCTATGCTGTTAGCATTGTCTGGCAGTGGCCACAGCTGGTCTGTCTGACGGTGTGTGAAGTGGTTTGTGTGCATGCCTTATAGTGAAAGGGAAGTTGAGCAATGATGTTCCAAATGAATTCGCTTGATGAATGAATAAGAATGCCTGTGATAGGTATGTGCGCAGTGGCCATTGTATTTGTGTTATGCTTTTCTTTTGTATTTCTAGCATGACAGTCCCATGTTGGTGGTATGTCTCAGCAGTGATGTTAGTTTGAGATGGCAGGATTGGCTTGTGTTGTGTGTATGTGGTGTTCCTAAGTTCATACCCCTATAGGTTTCATACCCCTATAGCTATAAGATCATCAACAGGGACGCTTATAAGTGGGGGCGCGTGTAGCAGGGCATGTGCTCTGACTGATAGTTAGGGCTTATCAGAACGTATCAGGGTTTCCTGCCGCGTGAATATGCATTGCAACTGACCAGAGAGGGTACACGTTATCGTTGCGCTCTGGTTGGTGCCTTACAGCATCAAGCCAACATCCTTGTGACTACGTTGTGACTACTTTGCTAGCTTAGCTCTTCCTACTACACTTGACATCAGCCAGGACACTGCACATGACAATACTTGATACACAACACGTCTGCGTCACTCAGGGAACGGGACACTGACAGCCTGAATCGTGTTTCTGAAGAGTGACACTGCTTTGCTGCCTGACACTGACAAAAAGTCTAGCACTATGATTGCATTGTCACGCCCAGAGCCTAGACATCCTGGGAAACTGTGATCGACTGGATAACAGCCCTGCCTTGGTACAGCTTCTTGTGACTGACCGCCTGCTTCTACGCAAGTCTCGCTGCTGCTGGACCGGTGCGTCCAGAGATCTTCCTTCATGGTTTGGCAATACAACCTTGTAGCCCCAAGTGGCTCGACCATGGTCCACAAGCAAACATCTTGCCTTCCCAGCATTGCTTGAAGCGTCAGCTGCAGTGTTGCAACAGCCAGTGATTCACCGCATCGACCTTTAGGTGAGAAGCTGAACACAACACAAATGTACTACGCACGTTGAACATGAGTTCACAGGAATGCTCACACCATGTGTAAGCAACGAGCATATGTCAAAGTTTTTGTGACAAGGTTGGCAACATGCAACTCAGCAAAAGCACACTGAGAAGCAGGCCTCTACCTTGCAACACGATGTTGTCCCATCTCAGATCATTGTGCTCAGCACCACTTGCATGAAACTCAGCCAAGGCCTGTCTGGCAGCCTCCATGATTGCATCTGTCAAAGGCTGAAGTCTGGAAAGGGCAGGGCCTTCCATGGATGTGGCCAGCCAGTAGGCAGGCGTCTCTTCATCTTCAAACTGGATCCAGCCTTGCCCCAGCAAGCGTGGAGTACAGCAGCCTTGCAGCTGTGTGTGCTCTGAATAGAATTGTGCTTCTGTATGCAGCTCTTCTATTGCATCTGGGGAGTCAGGATGGCTGACTTTGACAGCAGCACTTTGCCCGCAGACCAGGCCCTGCCATATTGTGCCAGAGGCTCCACGACCATGGGGCTTACTGTGAGGATCAAATTCAAGCAAAGGGTGGGATAGGGATGTCTCTTCTGCTTTAGCATAAGTCATGCCTGGTTTGAGACCATCAGGCTGTGCTACATGCCTCCACACAGGCTGTTTTGGGGTCGGAGGTTGCCCAAAAAAAGATGGCAGGCAGGCCTTGAGTCTGGCAAAAGGCCCAGAAGGTTTCAGTGCTTCAGGTTTGGGAAGTTGTTGGGGTTTTACTGTATGCTGGCTTGCAAGCCACAGCAAGACCATAGGCACAGTGGGACGCCCTGCCTGGAACCTCATGGAGATTGCATCACTCGGGTACATGCAGCCTGCTTGCAGATCTACATAGGCTAGCCAGAGCTGCTCATCGGTCATCATGTATCCATAAGGTACCTGAGACTCCTGCAGCATTATACGTGTGAGAAACGAGCTATCATAGGGTGGACTGTAGCATGAGAAGCATAAGCCAGCAACCGTGCTTCCCTTGTGCCGGTGCAGCACTTTGGAGGTTAGCTTGCCACATCCGTTTAGCAATGGTTGATCTGCCTGTCAAGTGCAACAGGAGGAATGAAAACATGCAAGCACACAGGAACAAAGCTCGCAGTGTGTAAGCAAGACAGTGCTGAAGTAGAAATGACAACCATCAGGGGCCACATGCAGCATGCCAAATGTCAAGCAAGAGCAGCCTGGACAAACAAATCCCAGCGTCAGGGCGTCGGGCAACAAGGCATGTTTTCATAGTCCAACCCCATAGCAGGGGTAGGTATGCATCTGTACAAGGGTAGGGCAAACAATTTTTGATGAAGCCTTTCTTCCCCAGCATGTCATCAGAACGCAGCGGCATGCATGTAGGGAGCCTAGCACTGCAGGCCTTGGCGACTGCGACTCAGCAACAAACAATGTACAAACATTCACCTGCATTGCGGTATACAGAGCCCTGATCTGTTGGCATGACTTGCTGTACACATACTTGGGAAGCTGTTGTGAACCGCTGCCTGAAGTGACAGCCCCTGGCTGTGCATCTGTCTGGTACTGTTGCAAGAAGTTGGTGGGGCTTGCTGGGTCCAACAAATTGTCAGAGGGCCTTGATGCTGCAGTCTCAACCTCCCCCATGGCAATGGCAGTCTTGTTGCTTCTCAGGTACATGACCTCATCATTAGCTGTATCTGCACAGCACACCCTCAGAAGCTTGCTATGCATGCCCATTTGTAAGTGCACATGTAGACAGCAAGTAGCTGTAACCCAATGAAAAAATCACATGCAATGGCAGTGCCCTTCATGAGAAACTTCAGCTGCTGCAGTCGCCTTCACATGGAACACACCAGTGCTGCTTTGTGAAGCAATCATGGAACGATGATGCAAGTAAAGTGCAGAGTAAACAAGGCAGTCACAGCAAGCAGTAGCAACAGTGCGAAGTACCTTGCGGATCGTCAAACTCAATCTCAGGCCAGCCGAGCTGCGCAGTGGGAGCAGTACTCAAGGGTTCCAGAAGCATCATAATCAATCTTTTTTGGAGAGTTGCTTTAAGTCTGAAGTTCAGGCGATGGGGTTGTAGCACTAATGTCATTCTTCGTGAGGCGACCTTCTGCTGGGCATCTTGCAAGATTCTTTGCGGGATGTCAGGCCACCAGCCCACAGAGGAGGGTGTTTGTGTACGCTTCTTGTTTGCAGCAGTTGCTGAGCTGCTCTTGGGAGACCGCTTCAGAACCAAAGTGAACGTAGATATCCATTCGCTGAAGTCTCTGACTTCGACTGCAGACAAACAGCACCCCAATCCTCAGGAACAGAGAAGGCTGCCACAGCAGAGGCTGAGAGGCTGCATTGATGCAAGGTAAAGATGGAGGCAAGCTGGGTATGCCTGAAGCCACAGACAAAGCCAAAAGACTGTGATCACCTGCTCTACAGCTACAGGAGGACCTACATATGCTGTGAGATCAATAGCAAGTCCTCAAGCCACAAAGAAGGGTACGAGGCTGAACTCAAAATGTGTACACAGCATACAGAAAACGATGTGGCAATGCCTTCTGGATATGCCATGAGATCAACGTCAAACCCTCAAGCCGCAGAAGAGGCTGAGAGGTGCGCCATGTTTGTTAAGACGCTTTGTGAATATGCAGGCAAGCTGGCTATGCCTCAAGCCACAGACAAAGGTGGGAAGCTGTGTTGATTCTGCTCTGCTGCTGTGTGACAATACCTCTTAGTTATGCTGTAAGGTCAACAGCAAACCCTCAAGCCACAGATGCAGCTGAGAGACTGCATTGAGTATGCACAAACACTATGCATCCCTAACAGCAACAGACAAAGCTGGGATTCTGCTCTACTGCTGTGAAAACACAAGGCTGAGGCTACCAAAGGATGTGCATAAGGTCTTGTGAGTCGGCCTGAGGCATATCAATATTGTTGCACACCACATTCACCTGTGCTTTCAAGCTAGGATGTCTGATGAGCCACAACTGGCTCCACACCCCAGACTGTAAGTTATAACATGAGGAAAATGAAAAAACTTGAGTCAAATTGGTTCCGGAGCCACGATGAACTGTCTGTGCTCTTTCTGTCTTGGGTTCGAGAGGGGGTACAGATCATCCGTGATTGTGCCAGTGTCGCGATGATCAGCTTTGACCAATTTTCGTGAAGCATGCTGGTGCCTGGGTACAATCTTAAGTGGTCGAAACGGCACACCGTGGTAGCCTTGGCTCTGGGGGCATCGGCTTCAGCAGCGTATACAGCTTATAGACTATACCGGTATCACGGCTACTTCAGCCGCGCAGGCATCCGGCCTATTTCGAATGGAGACTCTGATTTTGAGGTGAAACGGGCTGTGGATGAGTACCTGCAGTTTCACTATTCAACTCAACAGGAGGTTTTGCCCTACCGTCATGCTCCCAAGGTCAGCACCTGCTGATGCAATCGCAGCATCTCAGCAGCACTTCTTGCTGGGCCCAGACATCAGATACCCACTGTGACGCAGGAGGCTTTGCAGTTCATAGACCAGCTTGTATTACTTTGCGAGCGCAACTGCCTAGCTCTGCAAGACTTCACAGGCGAGCAAGGGCAAGTCACTGCCCTAGACCTAGGCTGCGCAGTCGGTGGCTCCTCCTTTGCCCTTGCCAGAGCATTCCAAAGCGTCGTAGGAGTGGACAGCTCTGCTCACTTCATCAAAGCAGCTCAGGTTAGCAACCATGCTGCACATTGGTATTGACTGCATCTGGTAGCAAATGAGAACCGCTTTCTTCACTGCTTATGTATCTGGTGTCGCAAGCCAAGTTGACCTTTGCTCAGTTGGCACAGCTCTGATCACACTGGGGCTGGAGTTGGCTTTGGCCCTAAATTCACGCAGTCGCAACCTGCATCAGAAGCTAAGCAGTGCTTGCCAGCAGGTTCTACAAAGGGAAGGTGTACTGGCCTTCACGACTATAGAAGAAGGAGACATCACAGCAACGCGCCTTGCTCAGCTTCCAGACGATGTTGACATTGATTGCGTCAAGTTTCTACAGGTACAGACGCGGTCCTCCTGCCTTGTGACTGAGGCACAATGAAATAGTATGCTGCTGGGAACAACTGCAATCCCCAAGAAACACTATGGATCTGCACAGCAGCTACCTCTTTGTCATAAGGCAACTTGCCTATCATCACAGGTGGTTGATGTGTCTAGCAGCAATCTGCATGTCTCTGCAGGCAGATCTGTGTAGGTTGCCAAAAAACCTGGTACAGTTTGATGCTGTCTTAGCTGCCAATGTACTGGAGAGGCTGCCTGACCCAGCCAACTTCCTAGATCAGCTATCAACTTTGGTCAAAGCAAACGGAATTGCAGTTCTGGCATCAGCATTCTCATGGTCGGAGAAATGCACAGCCAAGGACAGCTGGCTTGGCGGCTTCTACAAGGTGAACAAGCACCATATGCCTTGTCACCTAGCTGTTGCCACACTAGCTCTCTCACTGTTGGGTGAAATGAGCATACTGGGCCATTTTGTCTTTGCTGCGTATTGCTTGCTTGAGGAGGCTAGGTCATCAAAGCCTCATACATTGAGTCTGTCGGTATACTGGGTCTGAGTGTAGTCTCTGATGTCCAGACGCACCTTGCACGTCTTGACCTGTCATCCTAGCAATGCCATTGTCTGCTTGCCAGAGCTGCATGCCATCACTTTGTCATTGCTCCCTGACATTGTAGTCCTCTCGATGTCACCTGTAGTGGCGTTGTTGACTGTCTTTGTTCACCCCTCGCCCTCATGTGTGCTGTCCCTCATTTGTGAGAGATGCCTGACTGTGCAGAAGGCCAATGAGCCCATCAGGTCGTTGGATGGCATGAAGCAGCACATGGAGCCCCATTTTGATCTCATAGAGCAGGAGGACATTCCTTACCTGATTCGCCAGCATGCACGCAAATATGAGTGGGGAGTGTCTTGCTGTACTGTCTGGAGACGCCGTAGAGACAAGGCTTGAGACAACAATGCGTCTCAGGGGCTATGTGCTGAGTGCACACAGGTTTGATGGTACTGTGATCTGTACACTAGGCTGCGTGGATACTGATTGTATCAATCGTATACAATGTATAACAGTGACTAGCTAGGGTGCAACCAGACTGTCTGCAAATAGAGTTGAATAGATTAAGTCATGGCTAGCCCTGTGCTCAAGCAGGTATGTACAACACCATCAAAGTCCACATTCTCATTCATGTGTGGAAAGTACTTTGTGCTTTCAGCCATGTACCTCTTTCATGTGTGCAGCTGTGACCAGCTGTACAGAGTTACTTGAACTGCCCAGTTCAGCTTGTTTGCTGCAGACTGCAAAGATAAACATACAGGGCACCAACTACTATCTAACTGTTGTGATGAGTATGAGTTTGTATGATCATGCTATCAGAGAAATATAATGCCTGTTACTATGCTTCATTCTAAGTCTACGCTAACAACAGACACAGTGCAGCCTCCTGCTCTTAAGCGCAGTGTATCAACATAGCCTGAGCAGTCTAACAGCACTAATAAGCAGCCGCCCAATCAAATCTAAAGCACGCTAAGCTACAACTAGATTGCGAAAGAATGGAGTAGCTATAGCTAGCTACATGAAAATCAGCCACTGACATGGAAGCTTTTTAGCATGAGGCTTAGCCCTGTACAATAGCTAACAGCTTATGCCTGGCAATCGCTTAAGATACACATACAAAGGCAGCGCAAGCAAGAAACCACAGATTGTGAACAAAGACATATATGGGATCCACCACTCAAACTTTTCGCTCTTGAGATGTGGCAGGAGTGACAGCACAGGAAAGAGTGCTGTCAAGGCTCCGCCTAACACAGACAGCCTGGCTGGCAAGCCTCGCACTACTGCTGCAGCAATGAAGACACCAAGCAGGATTGCCGCTGCCAAGATGCGCATAATGGGGAATCTGATTGTCTCAAAGTTGAAGGCCATGTCTGCAATGAACAGCACCAGCATGCCAAAGGTTGCCCCTGATCCACTCGAGTACACATGGCATAGACCCTGCACACCAACACCCATCCTTCTTGTCTGGAGCAGCTGCAGCTGATGCTGAGCTTGCAAGAAGTATAACGACGTGATGGTCAAGCAGAGAATGGCAGAGAAGGCAGTTGCCATCTGCGACAGTGGATGTCGGCTCATGTAGATGACGTAGCCTATCGGTGACACTGCTGATGTCTTCATGATGCTAACAGGCCGGCAATCTACACAGAGGCGTTACACTCTCACACAGAGAGGCACCCACACACAGGCATCACATGCTTGCTGACACTCTGTTGACAATATATGATCTGCACTTGTCACTAAGCATGTACGCAGCAAAAGAGCTGAAAGCACTGCAGCCCCTGAAAGCACTGCTTGACAGGGCAATTGCTGCTCCTTTTGTCAGAAGCCCACCTCAAAGGCTGCGCTGAAGAAGTTGCCGCCAACGCCTGCGATCATGGTCAAGATGATGAGCCTGCGGGTGCCAAACCTGCGCTCCAGGTGGACCCCCAGAGCCAAGAACAGCAGCAAGTTGCTGCCCAGCTGAATGAAATCCTTGTACAGCAGCAGCGAGCTGAACCATCTGTATGCATTCTGCCCTTGAGTCATCTTTGGGCCATACCTGCTCAACATGGTAGCACTGTTAAACAACAGTCATTCTACACATGAGATGTGAGCACAGGTTGAGATACCTGGCAGATGGTTGGCTTGTAAGTGAGTGAGTGAGGAATGCATAAGTGGTTGTGGAGCTAGCAGCATTAGCAGCAAATGGACATGCATGTGAGTCAAAGGCTGCGACTGTGTGGCTTTGAAAATATGGTGATGGGGACGACTGCACACATGACTCAGCAAGAGCAGAGATTCACACATAATGACATCGAGAGTAAGCCTGCATGATCGCAATGTGCAAAGATCTGAACACACACTGGAGGTCTGGACGGCATGTGAAGAAGTGCAGCATGGTTACATAGAGATACCTGGCACCCCAGAGCACCAGGTAGTCATCATCAAAGCGGCGGCAAGTGTTCCATTGGACCAGCCAGTCCCACAGGCTACGGGGCCCCTGAGGCCAGGCCTGATCAGAGCACAAGCTGCTGCTGCCCTTGCTGCTCACAAAGCTGGGCCACTGAGCTGCCATGTATGCAAACGTCACCAGACACGTCTGCAGTGACACAATGTGACTGCTGAGCTGATGTCAAGTTTGCTGCTCACAAAGCTGGGCCACAGTACTGCCATGTATCACACATCTGCAATGAGGCAGTGCAACTGTTTTGCTGATGATGGGGCTGCCGGCCATAAGGCTGAACTAGTGCTTCATCTTGCATGACACCAGAGATGTCTGTAAGGACATTGTATGACACCAGAGATGTCTGCAAGGACACTGTACGGCTTGAAGCTGCTGCCAGAGTTGCTATCAAAACAGCCTTGCTACAGTTACTTGCACAGACTGGACATGAGCACAGCCACAACCATTACACTGCCATTGCTTGGGGGCACTGCCCGTTGTACTGACAGACTGAATGGCTTGAGGGTTGATGCATGAGCACCAGGTACCAGGTTTGCTCACCGCTACAAGCATCAGGGTCCACCAGGGTGCATGGCCATTCAGCTTGCGAGGGGTGCACCGGTCAAAGGCAACTTCGCCAATGATGAAGAGATCGTTGCTGAGCCTGTCCCACACGCCCTTGTAGCCTGACCCACCTTGCTTGCGGCGCAGAGCGTAGGCCAGGCGCCTCCTCTTCTTGTTGGTGGCATAAGCTTCCTCTAGACTTTCCAGCCGCACAAACCTGCACCAGCGTGCTTGAACCACTTACAGGGCGCCAGCATGCTTGAGCATACAGCAGTCACATCTGCATGATGTCTGGCTTGTGCAAAGCACCTGGGGGACCTAAGAGATCACAGAGTCCAGCCATGTGCCACAAATGCCTCACTCAAACAGATGAGGGGATGCAATGGGAGCAATGATGTGCTGCATGAAATGCTGAAGAAGCTGTGAACAGTGACTAGATTGATACTCTGTGTATGAAAACACAGCAGGGCATACCTGCCCTGGCCATTGGGGCTGGTGAAGTCACGGTGTAAGCATCGTATCAAGGCCCCCACCCTCGGGGATGCAGGCCCCTGGGGGGCTGCAGGCTCTGGCAAGGTGATGCGGTCAATGACCCCAGCCCACTCCCTATGCGACCTGACTGGGTTGGCTGCAAAGGACAGAGATGCAACATGCCAGAGTGTGCCCATCCTTGTGCTGCTGCCTGGGCAGGAGCGAGTGCTAGGAGTGTTTCTTCTGGTTGGCCTGTATTGCACAGGTTAATTAACTTAATAAAAGCTAGTGTAAAAAATCATCTGTTTGCACATTTTGCCTTGGTACCATGGCATGCAGCATCATGAAAGTGGCGTTTGCTGCAATGGATACAGATCAGTCAAGCGTCAGTGCGTCTGCATGGCTCTCTGGGGCATTGCACAAGCTGCAGATCTGGCAGGGTCCACTAAGAACGCTTGATGTTCCAGGTTGGGTGGGTTGAAGACTTTTTTCTGCTTCTCAGTGCAGCTCAGTGCAGACATGCTGAGGCAAACTGATGCTTACTCATGGCTTGATGCTTTCCCAGGTTGAGATCTCTGAGCGCTGTACACATCAGCAGCTCTGTGCAGGTTGAGCTGGGGGCGGCCATCTGGAGGGCTGTCACTGGAGGACGTGGCTGGAAAATGATCATGAGGAGAGCTGTTCTCTGCCAGTGGTGATTGTGGCATCTCCACACGAAAGTCATTTGGATATCTGCGCTGTGGATCTGAGAACCTTGGCGCACAGTCAAGCTGTGATGCCATGATGACATCTGGCCATGGCGATGATGCTTGTACCTGCATCAAGTCTGGAGTTGAGACACTTACAAATGGCTTGCTTGAGTGCAACAGCTAGGTGATGCTGTGACCAAGCTTGCACACGCATAGCCACAAAGCCAATGTATCCCTCATGTGTTGCATGGAGCATAGCCATGTATGCCCATATGCCTGTAGCTTGCAAAGTCTCTGTGCAAAAGCAAAACTGCTGCTGATGTGAAGACAGGAGTGCTCACAAAGGCCATCATGCAATGATGTGTGTAGCAGATAAGGAATTTACCGTTCTAGGCGAGCCCATGGCATAAGCTGGATTGTGTGAGTACAGCTCAGCAGCATTGCTTGTGGATGTAGCAGCACTTTCTGGTTGCAATCCAGCATCAAAGTCCTGACTTCTGAACACATTCCACTGCCGCCCAGTGCTGACTGGTGTCTGGGGTACCATGCTGTGTTGACTTGCTCTGCCATCGGTAGCTGTGAGCGGGGCTGGCTTGTGTGAGGGCATGGCCGACTCAGGAATCAAATGTGAGAGCAAATTGTATGTTGCACAGCTGCTGACGTCGTCGCAGCACTACTGGCTACACCAAGATGACAAGTAAAAAACGGAAGACCAACTTGCAGACCGACTAGTGGACCTGCTGTTCTGTGGTGACTGGCTTGTGCAAAGTTGATCTGATGACCGCCTGCAAATATTGCACCACTCGGTGTCACACCTGCCCGCGTTACTGTAACGTTACTGTGTCGTGGCGCACAGCCCACAGCACGTACACGGGTCGAAAATCTGGAGGGGTATGCAGTCAATGCGCACACTGAAATGCTCGCATTCAAAGGAAGCAGTGAGCGAGGGCAGGAGTCATACGGCAAAAGGCTTTCGGCTGAGACCTCAAAGAGGAAGCTACCTGCAGGCCTGGACAGACAGACACCCTGCGGTACCCTGTGATCGCGGCTCTGCTGCTGTTTGCATAATAAGGCATCACAAGCAACCTTTTCACTCCAGCATAATGCCGTCCTACGCCAATCTTTGTCGCTACAGCCGCGCGGGCAGACTCTACGAAGCACGCGGATTTTAAACTGCTGAGCGGCGAGCGCTGAGGAGCTGAGTGAGCTGCCGTAGCTCAGCTCTGAGCTCAGCTGTGTCATGATACAACTACAGCCAACAAGGTGGACTTCTGTGCTACATTGACGTTGATAGAAGCCTCGAGAAGACAGTACGCACAACATGCACACACACGCATAAGATTGCAACATTGCAATGCTTCCGGCAGCTGCCTCTGCAGACTTTCGTTGTTGCTGGCAATTTGTAGAGGTGGTGGTTGCCAAATGCATACACGGCAGGCAACTCATCGAACATACCTCACCTATAGCACCATGCAGTCTTCGTTCCCATGTCTCATGCACCCCGGGAGTTGTCTGACGATTTTGCAGACGGTTCTGGGCTGAACAACCGGAGAGACTTTTGTATGTCGTTTACACCTCGGACGGTGTGCAGTGTGGCTCGATTCCAGTGCCGACAAGTACATCAGCGTGTCGACGGAACCTCATGCTCAATGTGCTTTTTTCCTCACGCATGCAGACTAAGGAATACGCCTGATCAATTTGATCCAAGGGAATCTGCTCGCACGTTGTGACGCTCCGGCAACGAAACGTGATACGTCGGGCAGATGCAGATTGCAAGCACAGCTGCTTCAATCAGGTGGAAAACAGATTTCGACAAGTTTGTCATCATCTCCAACTTCGAGAGGAGGCACTGGAGCAAGCATAGTCAGGTACAGCTTTAGGGCCTCACAGAGCCAGGGAAACTGCCTACATGCAGAATAGATTGCGTACACAATGCTGCACAGGCTGACGAGGACGGCTGGGACATCTACTGGGCTAGTGTAATCACCATCAAGCAGACTTTTTCACCAGAGAATTCTGTGCGCTTGGAGCCACACCAGATCATTAACCATTTCCCAAACCACTATGAACTGACACGCAAGGTGACGCACACTGCAATTGATTTGCAAACAGCATTGATTGCACAGTCTGTGTGAGCAGCTTGTGCCTGTCAGGACTTGATGGTCAAGAACGTCAAGAGGTACATGAAGCAACAGAAGAAGGATGTGCTAGTGGAGTCCACACCTGAGTTCATTCCTGTTACCTACATTCTGCCACAAGTGAGTTGCCAAGCACAATGTGCCTATAGCAAGAGCTGGCGGTACTGACATTTGACGTGCTTAAATATGTTGGTGTGAGCCCAGGACTATAGTCTTTTTGTGGAAGAGTTCAGAAAGGTACCGGTACCTTGGATCATGAAGCCCATAGCAAAAGCCCAAGGCCGAGGCATCTTTCTCATCAACAAGCTGTCTCAAGTAGGTACGCCAGTCATTTTGTGCTTTTGCGTGACTGCAACAACAAGATGCAGGCCGACATGCCGAGTCAAGACGCCTTGAGCATTGGTTGTTGACGTCATCACTTGCAGGTCAAGAAGTGGGCCAGCAGCAATATCCCTGCTGCCATGCGCCCGCAGACAGAGAACTATGTTGTGTCGCGCTATATTGAAGACCCATTGCTAATAGGCGGAAAGAAGTTTGACCTCAGGATGTACGTTGTGGTGCTGAACTACAAACCCTTGCAGGCAAGCCAACCCTGCATAGGCATGATCAGTTGCGTGGTAGAGACACCAGACAGGCTGCCAATCCTGTTAGACCATGGCTTTGCAACATGGGTCGTTGGTGGGTGACAAGTGTTTACACAAGGCTTTGCTTATTTGTCTGCAGCTGTACCAGAGAGGGTGGATTGCTGCCGGCCCTGCATCTGCGTCATGAAGCTGTCAACTATTTGCAGGTCTACATGTCGCAACTGGGCTTTGCCCGCTTTTGCAACATCAAGTACAGTTCAGAGGTTGCAGAGATGGACAATCAGTTTGTTCATCTGACCAATGTGGCCATTCAGAAGCATGGAGATGAGTACAACTCCAGGCATGGAAACAAATGGCCTCTAACAGACTTGAGATTGTATTTGGAGGTATATTCTCACTTTTTCTGTGGCATTGCCATCACAGCCAGAAGGTTGGCCTCTCCTTTTGTATGGCAAGCAGGTGTTCTGTCTCAAAGTCAAGTGCTAGACATACAGCTTTGTCAAGAACGCAGAGATATACTGACATGCATGACACCTCATTGTCTGGCAAAGAGTGCCCTGATGCAGCTTGCTTTGATGCTGTGTTGTCAGCGGTATGCAGACGCAAGAGGAAATCTAACTTCATGGTGTCATGGTCTGTTGGATGGCTGACTTATGCATTGCAGGCAACAAGGGGACATGCAGCCACAAGTGAGCTGTTTGAAAGTATCAAATCGGTGATCATATGCTCGTTGAAGGTGACTCTCAGTCTTTGTCTGGGCTAACCAAAACTTTACACATATGACGCCACAGGTAGCGAAAGATGCTGTCTCAGTTGTTGGCAATAATAAACAAGGCGTAGTCTCTCTGCAATTCTGCATGACTCAGCCTGTGTCACTGTCAACACGACGCATGTCAGCATTACAACACTTAGGAATTCTGCGGGAAGCGTAATTGCTCAAACCTGTTCAGCATAACTGAGTCAGAATACTTGTTCATACAGGCTTGTCAGAATGTCATGATCAATGACCGTCATTGCTTTGAGCTGTATGGATATGACATCATCATAGACCAGAGTCTGAAGCCATGGCTAATTGAGGTACAGCATGCATATGCACGCATGCTGACATTAGGCTCTGCAACTTAGATGGTAACAACTTGTGAAACAGAGCAGAATTCGCACTGCTGCATCTCCTGTGTGATTGCCATACGCCCTGCACATTTGGGCTGGGCAAGCCCTGTTAGTCAGCAGATTGATTTATGCCTCTCACATAGTCCACAGACAGACAACACAGCATGATGCTGGGGTTAGAAAGCTTACACAGCAAGCTTGCCAGTTGGTGTAAAGGCCAGGCTAGCTAGCTATGCAAAAGCCATGCAGCTGTTGACCAGTTTTCTTGGACACATGATCTGACCATCTGCTCTGTGTTGTCACTAGGTGAATGCAAGTCCTTCCCTGTCTGCCACCACCCACTCTGATCGCTTGCTCAAATGCAAGGTCATCCATGACACACTGCAGTTGGTCACACCTCCTGACTGGGACACAGGCACAGACAGCATGGTTCCCAGTGCAAACCAAGACGCTCAGCCAGCCAGGTGACTGTCATGAAAGCTTCTACGTGCTGCAACATGTACCACATGCATGCCAAGCTGAGCTGATGTGATAAGATGCACTATAGCTGTAGGTGATGCTTGATGCTGGCTGTCACCCTCAAGGCAGTCGCATTGTTCAGTGGTATATCTGCTTGCTGCCAAATGCATGACTGCATAAGATCTCAATGCAAAAAGCAGAGTGAGCGACATATGCCTGCCAGCTTTCCACAGATCACCGTCTACAATCTTCAGGTGTTTGCCAAAGACAGTAGGCAGCATGCAGCTGCTGTTTGACGAAACCAGTGAGCTGGAAGAAGGAAGAGCTCGACGTGATGCCCTCCTCAGCACAGAGTCAGTGAAACGAGGCAGGAGGAAAACCATGATTGACAGCGTTTCATTGCGGCCAACTTCAGCTTATTCTTGATAGTTCTGGTGTATGTGTGTGTGCTGTTATTTTTCCTTGTTTTCGCTGCAAGGCGAGCTTGTACATTGCTCAGCAGCAGCTGTCATTCAGTCAGTTCCTCATCACAGTTCTGAAACAATCACTGATCTATGTAACATCAGCAGCGGCACCATGGCACTAGCGCTTGCGCTGCATAACCAAATAGCACTACCAACCTCAACATCTAACATGTACAGACAATTCAGCATGTTCAAGTCATCCCCTGTGGATATTAGCTTTAAATCTGCAAGATCTAAAAATGAAAAAGCAACTGCTGATGTACAAGGTTGTGGGCCAATGCTGATTGACAGGCTACTCATCCTGAATTGCTGCCAATGCAAATCCGCCAACAAAAAATGTAACGGATATACCAGCTGTCAAAGCAATCAGCAGATACTGCAGCGCCTGCAATGGTACATTATCATGTGGAAATGCCACAAGGATCCCTACATGCACAACACGCACCGTCAGCCCCAGACTGGCAGCACTTGGATTGTTGCTGACGAAGTCACAACCCTGTCAGTAGGGTCTGGCAAACTCACCAGCTGCAGCAATGAAGAATGGTATTGATAGTGCTGTTACTTTGCCAGGATCAGTCACCAGCAACCTCTCTAGAGTAGCTAAGAGCCCCAAGTTCTCAGCCGTCGACAGGAGTTTAGATTGCTCAATCTGCATGGCATAGGCAAATGTTGCTGTGCAAATACCATGACCAGTGACAGCATGCACCCAAGCCGTAACCTTCTAGTAGTCAGGCAAGCTGTATCAACTGAAGCAAGAGTACAAGCAAAAAGCGCCAACAAAAAAAACAGAAGTCACGCCCAAGCCTTACTCTTGACAGTGTCAGGCCTGCCTTGTCTGCTTTGGACAACAGACCAGACTTTTCCAGTGAACTCAGCAGCTTTTTGCCTTCAATGCGCTTCAAATAGTTGTTATCTGCTGACGCATTTCCCTCATTGAAATAGCCTGAGCCAAAGAAGCCCTGAGCATGCCAATGCAAGCAGCTGAGCAGTGCTGGAGAATGGTGTACTTCTGATTGTGCCAACTAGAAATTTCTTCTGTCCGCAGATTGAGCACCTTTTTCCAGGAGTCGTCCACTTTGTTGACTTTTCTCCAGGTGCCTGCACGATCAGTGCATCCTTGCACATGCCAGGTGCGTGCGCGTGTCACGCTTCACAAAGCACACGTGCCTGCAAACACTGGTCGGAAGCAGGGTCTTCGCCGTCCCAGGTCTGTCGACCTCGACGTCTGAATACTAATTCGCCGTCCGAGCAAGTCAGATTGCTGCAAAACGCCAGTCATGCCTGCCACGAGGAGGTGTCAGAGGTCTGGAGGTGATCCCAACGGTGGAAGAGCCGGATATGAAGCTGTTTGCTGCCGCTGTGCAGGCTCGAGCGTCAGCTTTTGAAAGTGCCTGCCGGTTTCCAATAGATCTGAAAGCGTAAGAAGTGCAAAGCTCAAAGCTACAGGTCGCGATCAGGCCATGATCTAAGCCCGTTCGGGAGACCAAACGGTGAGAAAGCAAATTGTGCCGTGCTCGTGCATGCAATGACGCTATAATCACATCTTTCAGACAAAACTGACACTGTCGCTTGCCTCCAAGGCTTTCCTGATTTCCCCTGCTTGCTTTGCCATCTTGTGGCACACTGCAACTCAGTTGCTGTCTTATAGTACAGTCAAGCCGGAGAACGCCCTCACTGGCCATGGGTTTTTGCTTGGGGCAGCCAACGCATTTAGGCGCTGGAATGACTACACACTGTGCTTGCAGCGCAATGTTGCGGCCTACAAGGCCAAGCTCACGAGCAGGTAACGTATAGCTTCTCCACAGCCTATGTCAGTAACCTGGTGATCAGTATACAGTGCTAAAATTGGTCTGACTTGCGACAGGCACAAGTCGCATTAGGGCGCAAAGCGCAACAGCCGCTCCCGCAAGGAAAAAGGGAGTTGTTGACTTCTACGAAATTCTTGGGGTGAGGTTGCACGATAAAGTTCTTTTCATGCCCAAAGCTTGAGTCTTGATACAAAATGTGTTAGGGAATCTCTTGACACATCATCATGTGGTGTTGTAGGTTGATGATGATGTTTCTCAAGACGACATCAGAACAGCCTATAGACAACTTGCAAAGTATTGCCATCCTGATGTGAATGATGATGGTCATGACTTGTGTATATTATTGAATGAGGTAAGGTTCTTTGGCATTGCAAGCTTCCCAGGACTGCTTGCAAAACCACTGGCCTGTCAATGCATGCTGACTGGGCAACATCACTTAACGACCATGCTATTGCATAGGCATACACCACCCTGAGCAACCCAATGGCCAGGCTGAAGTATAATGCTCAGCTTGAGCAAGCCTTACAGGATGAAGAGGATGACTACACTGGTGAGCCAACAAGCTCTTCATTGTTGCTGTCTTGTATGGCTGTTGTAGCTGCAGCTGGTGTCTGAGAGTTTTTGCTGTTGCAACAAGTATGCAATCGTGCAGGATAGCAGAATGTTTATTGTCATGTGATGTGTACCGCAGATCAGCCTTTGAGCAAGTGGCTAGTGGGCCATAGAATGGGCAAGAACGTAGATCCTGCTGAGACTCGAGCTGTCTTTGTGGTACAGTTCCTGCTCTCCCTGCTGTAGAGTTGCCAACACACAAAACTTGTACCTAGGACACACCTCTGTTGTCTTACTGTACTTCCCTAACCTGCAGAGGAGGACACATCTTTTATAAAAACCAAATGAACCCAGGATTGGATTATTGAAAAAATGAGTGAGTGAGTGAATGAATGAAGGAAGGAAGGAGTGAGTGAGTGAGTGAGCCAGCCAAGGAGGGAGTGAGTGAGTGAGCCAGCCAAGGAGGGAGTGAGTGAGTGAATGAATGAATGAATGCATTTCAATTCTGCAGGATGAGTGCGCATGCATTGGCTGCAAGATGTGTGTCTGGTGTGCCTCCGGCACCTTCCGTATAGATGAGCAGCATGGACGCTCTAGAGTGTTTGCTCAATGGGTAGATGAGGAGACCAAAATAGAGGTAAATTTATTTTATGTTACATCACATGGAAGTTGTGAAAAGTTCATCAGGATGCAACTATAATTGTTGCAACCAGCATCTTTCCTCGGAATCATGTACACCAAAGTGCATGGTCAAAAGTATACTGTTCATTTGTTAAACCTACAAGCAAGACTGCCTTGTGCTATGCACATGCCATGCCCCTATGCTGTATAAATCCCATGCTTTGCAGGATGCCATTGCTTCCTGTCCTGTTGATTGCATACACTGGGTGGAGAAAGACCAGCTGCCAGAGCTAGAGTATGTGATGCGCAACAAGGTTCCGGTGACTGATGTTGGTACCATGATGGGCGGAGCTGGCTATCGGGCCGATGTCTTCGCTGCAGCTGCTAACTTCCTCAAGAAGCGGGAAAAAGAGTAAGCGCTTGTTCTCCACGTGCAGAAATTTCTCGGTTTTCTTTTGTTGTGTTCACATTTATTGTCTTGTGCAGTGTTTTGCTAGCACCTTGCTGCTAGCGAGCATACAACACGGGTACTAGTGACCTAGCGAAGAGACCCACCCAGTCATGTTGCACTCTTTCTGGCTGGTCCAGAATGCATTGCAAATGCAAGCTACTTTGTGATTTGCCTGAGCTGCTGATGCTGACATGGTCAAGAAAACATAGCTGATGCCACCACAGTATCACAGCAGAAGCCAATCTAAGGTTGCTGTGCAGCACTCATTGCTTGGCTTTTATGGTGCTGCACTCACATGTTGCACTCATTGTGTTATAGGTTGAAAGAGCTTAGCAAGCAGACTCATCAGCACAGCGCAACTCAGGATGAGGCCAGGCAGAGAGCAGCTGATGAGATGGTCAGGAAGCAGTACTCCTGGCTTGGTCCCCTGGCTGGCATGTTTGCCAAAAACATGCAGCAAGGCTCTGCAAGTGCATACCGTAACGGCCAAGAGGATGTTCATGCACGGAATCAGGTGGGGCGTAGGCGCCGAACAGCAAAGCCTGAACAGGCACATCAAGGCACCATTCCTGTGGAGCGCTCGCTGGTGGTGGTTAGCAGGAGAGATGACTAGTTGTCTTGTGGGCTGCTTTGACGCATTTTTCCAGAAATCTCAGTGTATCCTCAGAGTGCATTTGATGGCAGCTTTAAGCTGACTCATGACTACTTGATGAGCCTTTGATTGTGTATATTAGGAGAAGATGATTTCCGTGAATGTTTAATTGGTGCAAAGTATTGCCTTATTTGTTTCAGTGATGCAGTCAGCTGTTGTGCTTGCATGTTATTTTTGACTGTGAACCCCTTGACAGCCTTGCAGCTCTGACACAGAAATACACTGTTGTACTGGTAGCACGTGTCATGGGCATGTGTGCTTGCTGCTGATGTCAAGCCACATCGTCTTCCTACAGCAGTATCGTCTGTGCTGGCTGGTCCACTGGTAGTCTGGCTTCTGAACTGTATAGAGCTAGATTAGTGAAGCATGTGGCGTTGCGGTGTCACCGTGTTCCTTCCTTGCAGCACCGCATATGCAATTTTTTTGGTGCTCTATTGTCGAATACCCTGAACACTGAGTTGCTCAGCATATGTTGATTTCTCAGTCGACTAAGGCCCTTTCCACACCAGGAAAACGGAAGACTCTGTAAATAGGCTCGGATTAGCGGAACTCAAATCTGCCTCCGTTTAGAGCCTCCATTCTTCAACCCTCACCTGAGGTACATTTCAACATAACCCAGCCCTGCGACTTTTGTATTGTCTAAAGCTATAAAGGGTTGTTTCAGTTTTACTGTCATTAAACATCACGGCGCTTGGATGTGCAGCCTTTCACTTCCTGTCTCAGGATGACGCGACTTGTTTTATGCATGCCACGAAGCTTTTGAAGCTGAGTTAGTTTCCAAGTAGCTACCAATGGCTCTTTGAAGTAAGCTGAGTCTCCAGATGCATATGTCAGGTTGCTGTGACAGCAGCAGATGCCTAAGCTATAATTTTAAGTAAGTTCGCTGCAACACTCACTTGCAGCCAAAATCTCGTGAACAATGAACAGGTCTCCATGTGCGGGGAACAACGTGCCTACTTTGCTGTCATGGTGGTGGTCCATCTGCTGTGCGTGAACTGAAGCACAGCTGATCAACATAGAGCTTGCTGCATTTGGCCACCATTGTGGGATTTTGCAAGCAAATGTCACAACAAGCAGCCAACAAGCAGCCGTGAGTGATGTTTCGCCAAAGCTTGTGCTTATATCCACGTAATCAGGTCTGTGTAAATCACCGCAATGTGACGGCAGCGTATCTGCAAGCTTTTGCGCGTTGCTGAGCAGAGACATGCTTACACCAGGGGCAGAATATGCAAAGTTGTTTGATGTGCACACTGATCACTTGAAACCAAAAGGCAGTTTGTCTCCAGGATTGATCTGCATGGGGTCGCCCTTCCAGTCAAGTATGACATTGTCATCCACAGAAGCAGATTCTTCTGCCTGGTCTGGTGCAGTGTCTGCAACAAGCACCTCCTGCGTGCAGATCACAGCATGATTAAAATTGATCTCTTATTATGCATGCATTATCAGGTATCTGGCTGTTACTCAGGCTCTGCCTTACAAGCGTATTTTAGATTCATCAGCATCATACAAATATGTACAAGTGCCTGATGCTTTAGCTGAGGGCAGTAGCTCACCAGGGACTGTGCAGAGTCTGGAAGAATGAGGCCTGACTCGGTCTGTTGAGATGGCTCTCTGGCAGGTCGACTGAGAGCTGAGCCTTTTTCAGGCAATGGTAGTACAGAGACATTCCGATACACCTCCCATTGAGGTGAGCCATCAATCAGGTAATGCTGCAGACATCTACACACATGCTGTCAGCTGAACTCTGCAGATTACTTCATGTACACTCTGGGTCCAGGAGGCCTGACATTCTATGTGCAGCACTCACAGTGCTTCACACACACGGACTGTTGCAAGCAGTTAAGACAGCCTGCATGCGCTGCTAGGCGTTTGGCAACAAGACCTGTCACTGTGCAATGGCATGTCAGCAGTCAGGCAAGCTCAGCAAGAGGATACCTGAGCTCGTTGGCTCCAGGCTTTGTGCGCCTGTGAGGGGATCTGGCCCCAGAATGCCTCCAACTCAGCTAGGTTGTCAAGCTCAACCTCTAGCTGCACAACATGCCATAGTCAGTTGCTGCCTGCACTGCATTCAGGTTCACGTACGCACGCGGTTGTCCATGATGCTGAGCTTGCATTGGCTGTGCCTAGTCTGCTGCTGTGTGGAGTTGTTGTGCACAAAGCAATGTAACCTGCCTCAAGCCTTGACTCCGGTGCACCAACAGCTCCACTTAAAATGGTTGTGTTATTTGCGGTCAGACCTGCCTGACTGCCAATGTTTTGCACCCATTCCTGCAAAAGGCCTATTGCTTCCATCTTTACACCATATCTGCAATTCAGCACCTGGTGAGGGTAAGTGTACTTGGCTATGGAGGGTGGGCAAGCTCACTTACTTTATGTCAATGCACCATCTGGCCTTGATGCTGCATGTTGGGGTGCAACGGGAGCTTTCAGTAGCTCCAGTCGGAGTCGAGATGCGCTTGCGTAAAGCCTTGCAGCAGGACCACGTATGCAGACGGTGATCGTAGCAGTGCAGCTGCAGCTGCATGCGTGGCAAGCCTTGCACTTGGAGTTGCTGCTGCTGAGTATCAAATTGCAAAACGACAGAGATGGCGCAAGGCTAAGTTGCGCTGCTGTGCCGCACAGCCTGTGCGTACACCGTCAAAGATCTGTCTGAAAAAAAGAAAAGAAAAAAGATCTGTATGTGCCTGCAAGTGCTGGCATTGCTGTGAAATGGCTGAGCAACCTTGGATCATGGCGCTGCAGCATGTGCAAACAAGTCCTTGATCATCAGATATCCAAGTCCAGTCCGCTCTGTACGCGTCTGACTCGACACAGGGCTCAATGGCAAAAAGACCTGATCACATGCCGTGACTCTGCACTACTCAGCAAGCGCTTTGTGGTCAGACGTTTGCTGAAGACGTGTCGTGTGGCGACTGCTAAAGACACGCACTCGCTAGAGCAAATCACAGACATCTTTCAGCTCGCAAGACTTCAGCCCAGCGAACTGCCGACAAGCGTGTCAAGCATCTTCTCGTTTGCCTTAGGCACCGCAGACTGCCATGTGACTCCCCAGTTGATACAGAAGTTTGGTGAGGACAAAAGACGCTGGCAAGAAAGTCGAAAAGGATGTATGTAATAGCTCAGCTTGCTTGTCACTGCCTCAGGGCTACCAGAGGAGGCTTCACAAGCACAGACAGTGGTCAGTGTAACCAACAAGATCACGCATCAGCAAGCCTGGTTCACCAAAGCTCGCACACAAAAGCCACAGCTCTTCCAGCAGCCTGATATATTGTCAGACCCCACAGTTGCAAAACAGCACTGCGATTTTTGTAACTGGCAAAACTACACCGCTAGCGATTCTTTTGGCAGGTGATCTGCTGCATGTCCGCTGCAATGTGCACCACCATTCAGCTCAAACTCACACAGCTGCAGCCTGCTGCATGCAGGATAGAAACCACCCACACAGTGACAGCTTCAAATCTGTTCAAGTACTGTGAGCCATGCCATGGCCTTATCCTGTTCAAGCACCACCATCCTCTACATTTTGACCAGCAGCAGGTTGCAGAGCTACTGTGCACTGCACACCAGTGGTTTGCAGCATCACAGCAGGCTCACCCTCAAGCCAACTATCCATTCTTTTTGTGGAATTGCTTGCCAAGAGCCGGGGCTAGTCAATTCCATGGACATGCACAAGTCATGCTCAGCAAAGTATGTGCATGCAATGACACACTCTGGCCTGGTCTTGTGTGCAGTAAGTATGTGTATGCAATGACACACTCTGGCCTGCTCTTGCGTGGAATTATTGCAATACCTTGCACAATGGCCATGCTTGTGCAGCCTCACTGCATCAATTTACTATCCTAAGCCCTGACTCACGTGAAACAAAAGGCACACAAAGGTTCCTGACATGCTGCATCACAACACCACCCATTGGCTCCCGAACAGATGCCATGTACCTCGTGAACTGCCTTCCTTCTTGTTGATCACACAGCTCACCAAAGACTTAACAATCCCTAAGTGTGTGGGTTGACGATGATGTCATGCTTGGCAGGTGGCGCTACCTTGTCATACGCAAGCAGCCATGACTGAGAATGAGATGAAGGCTGCTGGCTTGGGTGCACTCAACTATCAGGCTTCTGTCTTGGAGGCATACATGTCGCTGGGCCTTGTCACAGCTGTTGGACCCTCCCATGATAGGTCAGCTTACACTTTTTGTTTCCAGCACTGTGATATGCTCTCTGTTGTAGAATACAATAGTAATGAGCAAACAACAACGTGGATAGCTATGGCGGTGTTTCACAGCATCAAGCCAGCAGCACTTCACTTGCAAATGAGTTGTAGCTACTCTAGAACACATCTTGTGCGTTGGAGCAGCTGCATATGATCTCATGCAGGCAGTGCATAAAAACATTCCCACATTCTTGTAAGCAGCCTTTCTGCAGCACATGTGCATGATAGTCTGTCAGAGCAGCACATTCCATGTAGCTTGCTGGATATTGCACAAAACTAGAACAGTGAGTACAAGTTTCTGTGCGGCTGTGCATGACTTGCTGGTATCAATTTGTGTTGCACAATGCTCACAATGTCTTCTTATATGCAGGGCATACTGTTACCCCTCCATCACTCCATTGAAGGACATGGAAACAGTCATTCATGGCACATCGCTGCTGAGCAGCGCCTTTCAAGCTGCTGTGCACGGTGTCCTCAGAACCCTCATTGACCAGTTGGGAGTGACAACCTTCAATGTTGGCATTTCTGGCATGGCAGCTGTTGACAATGACTTGGCGGCCGACTTCCAAAGGGGCAACAAAACAACACGCACCACGTCTGTCATAGCCAGGTGTGATCATAAGAGCCTGTGGCGTGTCTACTGCTCCTGCTTTGCTTCACATGCACAGACTAAGCATGGCTTCTTGTACTTCCTGGGCAGCGACCTGTATGCCATCATCAGACTGCAGCTTGCCACCTTTGCAATGCAATGTTGGCCTGGGGCAACACTACAGGTAACAATCTGGCTGAAGACGTCCTGGCTTGGGAGCAGTCGGCAACATTCACAAGCCGATATGCATGTTGACATTTGCAGTTGACTCCTGTATGATTGCGTCACGCCAAAGCATAGACCACATCTCAAGAGGAAAATGTGGCTGCAGGATTGTGTCACGTGGCAAGTTGAGCAGTCAGGCTTCTGATTTTGGCGGGCTTGAGGTATTTGCTGGTGCATCCATTGGGCACACTGATCCCTTTGTTGTTGCCGCCGCTCTGCAACAGGCTATGCCCAAACTTGACAATGCTGCTGCGAACACAGTGTAATTGCAACGCCAATTGCGCAATGTTGCGCACAGCCTTACTGTTGTCATCAGAGTTGGCGGCAGGGTGCACAAGATATCTTTAGTTGATATTGCTCATGTCTGCCAGCCTGCAGATGTTTATGGATAGGGCATGGCAGCTGCATCAGGTAGCAGTGTGTCTCAGCAATGTTGATGAACAATGCTGTTAGAGCCCAATACAGGCACACCCAGGAGTACCCAGCAAACAATGATGGACCATCCGTAAACCAAGTAAACGCAAGCACTGCCACCCGAAACGTGGTTGCCAACCTCCTGTGCTTTTGTGAATATCGTACTTTCAGGTCTACGTCTCAAACAGTCAGGCTCAAAAGACCTGACTCAGGCTGGTGCATTGGCTAGAACCTCTTTCCTAAGAACATGGAGGAATCGTTTACTCCACAACCTGGCAGGCCAACCCCATCTGGCAGTCGCAATTTTTAAATTGCATAACGACTGTTTCTGTACTTCATTCCAGCATCATCTCAATGCTGTACTCCATCTAGTGGAGCCTTACCGTAAGTTACCATAACAGGCAATACTTGTTTCTAAACAACAGCACAAATGGTCGTCGTCAACACACATGGTTTAATGGAACAGCTGCACAGTATAGCAGCACACACTGAAAACACACATTGCAATGGTCAAGCAGCAAGCCAGCACAGACAAGACCTTGTGAGTCATGAGTCAGCATGCAAGCCTCTTTCAGTCCGACTTTGCTCTGCGCAGTTTGCTGTTTCGTGACAGCTATGTCTATGACTGCACTGCTAGCTTCTTCAGATGGTCTGTGAAGACTTGCAGACTGACGTCGTCAGTCATGATGACTTCAGCAGACATGCCGCTCTGGTTGTTGTGGGTGGAGGAAGGGTTCAGCTTTGCCAGCAGGAACCGGGCTTGACTACCATTCTGGTCACAGTCGACAAAGTGAGGGATGGGGAATCTCTTCTTGATGATCGAGTCTGCTTCTCGCAAAGGCTCCTGCAACAGTACAAGACGCATTCATTCTTTGCACATGTGTTGCAGCATCGTTTGCAACCGCCTGTCACATCACAAACTTGGATGTGACCCAATTCCAGGCTTAAACCATTCCAATTGCCTCAAGACCATGCAGAAGTCAGTGTGGCAATGAACTGATCTGTATGCCAATTCTGATTGATCATGAAGATGCAGGACAACCCTGGGAGTTTGCATGAATCCATACCTCCATGAGAGGCTTGAGGTGGGCATACTCCTCCTGGAGGTGGTAGTCGGCCTTCCTCCACTGGGCCACAGTTGAGCCATGCCAGACCACCACTGTGAAGTAGCTGTCCAGCAGCAGCACCCTGTCAGGAGTGACAGAAGCCACATCCAGCATGACTGGCTCTGCCTGGGCACCGCCCATGCAGTAGGCTTGCAGCGCCGGCTGGATCATGGTGATAGCATCACTGGTGGTTTCTCTATTCAGCAGCACCCGACAGTAGGCTGTCTCATCTGGACTGTTGCCAAAGACCTGAACAGCAGCACCAGCGTGAGTCATATGGGTTGCATGCCCTGCTGCACTGCTGCTGGGCAGTTACTTGCGAGTGCTCAGGGTATCATACGTCCACCAATTGCAATGCAACACTCATGCCTCAAGAGATGCAGGCCTGGATGTGATGCAATTGAATACGCACTGCTCAGCCATGTATGCATCCCAACCATGACCCGATGAGCTGTTTGGAAACGACGCTGCTCTGCAAAGACAGGCAGTGGCAACAGAAGCGCCTGCATGCACTCAACCATTGACAGTGTATCCTCACCTGAACAAACTGCGACCGCCTCAGGTTAAACATGAACTGAGGCAGGTACTCTAACTGTGGTTGAAGGTTGAAGGATGTGGGATCATCCTTCCGGTAGTCCCCAAACCTTGACGCCACTCTGTAGCACAGGAGCTCTTGTCAACAGTTGAGCAGTATTGGAAACATATTGATGTGCACCCTGGTGTGCATTTGATGGCCATGTGCGGATGAGAAAGCATGCACAACAGCCTCAACGACTGCAGGCTGCACGACTGTGCGCTGGTCCGGAGAAGCATGAGCTTGGCAGCTGGGCAGGAGGGATGGTGCAAATGAGTCACCACTCCTTGCACTATCAGGGTTTGCAAAAAGCTCTAGTTGATGTGGGTCACACACACACACACACACACACACACACACACACACACACACACACACACACACGCGCGCGCACATACACATGGGCATAGTGTAAGGTCCAGGGTGCTGACAATGCAAACGATGTAGTGCTTGTTTTGTGACCAGGTCTGCGGCTCCTGCTGACAGGAAACAACAGCAGTTCAGAACGCAAAAAGGCAGCAGGGGCTGGGGCGCAAAACAAATGAAGACTCAGTGCACATGCTGACAATACCAATAACCGAAACGCAGGCTTAGCCAGCAGATATCAGGCGCGCGCAACCCAATTCAGCTCTCTCGAAACAGGTTTGTTGCTTTGCACATGCTGTATGGCCAAAGAAGTGTGGCACTGGTCCAGGTTTCTGTGTTCCCAGGCAGCAGTCAGCAAATTCTGCACCAGCATTCCATGACGCTTTGGGTCTACAGTTGACGTACCGTATGAGTTGTCTGTCCAGCCACCGGGTGGCGTCAAAGTCCTCTTCTGCCTCCATCTTGTGGGTGGCCAGCCGCGCCACAATCACTGCAGCAGCCTCCTGGTCAAAGCCTGCTATCAGCGTCGCCAGATTCCCTCCCTCTACCCATCTGTGACATCAAGCCACGTGTTCAATTTCAGGTTGTGCTTCATTCCTGCTGTTGCTGTCATGTGCACTGACGGTGATCCAAATTAATGTAGCTTGGGCGCCACAGCCCGAGACAGATCAGCGCCTGTGTCTGCGCTGTCATGAA
>JAABUP010002188.1_pt1 | contig 38809 bp, 42 predicted proteins | sample 5559201 | NCBI WGS metagenome assembly JAABUP01 (sample SAMN10711887, study PRJNA513373) | rock metagenome | isolation source: Antarctica rocks | place: Antarctica | reverse complement strand
CTGCGGTTTGGGGCTGGACCTGGCTTGGGGGAGCGGGGAATGGGATTTGCGTCACTGATCGCGAGCAGCACGGCTGCAGCTGCGTCAGAGGCTTGCTTGGTCAACCGTCTGGTTGGACTGCTGCTGGTGGACAAAGGCGGCAACGGCAACCCACCCTCACCTGCTTCTGACTCCAGATCATCATGCTGACCCTCTGACTGGTGTGACACAGAGGAGCAACGTGAAGACGGGACATCAATGGCGATCATGTCAGTCCTCAGCCGGCCAGCCCCAGGCTCTGCTTTATGGTCTGCTGCGTCCTCGTATGCACCCTGCCTGCCATGTTTGCCTGTTGCTAACCACGCTTTTGGCTTTTGCATCCACCGAGACAGGGCAGGCCAGAGCCTGCTGCTGCTGGGGCCTGCTGACTGCTCCTGCTGGCCCCAGTGCAGACCTGAGTGATGACTGCTGCTGCTGTTGCTCTCTTGCAAGGAAAAGCCCTGCCTGGTCAAGGCCTCATGCAGGTCCTGGCCCTCCTCTGTGCCCTCTGCCACAGGGCCTGCTCTCAGAGGTGATGGCCGCACAAGAGCTGGGCTGCTGAACAGTGGGTTCACTGCTCCATAGTCATCTGAGTCACAGCGCACCATGTCTGCAGCACACCATAACGTGAAAATCAAAGCCGTGATATTACCGGTCTGACATGAAAGAAAATTGGTCACAGCAATGGGTCAGACACACCATGGGATGGACACCAGCACTTTGATCTTCACAAGCTCACTTATGCAGAGCCCTGCGGGAGCATTTACAACACAAATGTGCATGTTGTGGTTGTCATGCAAGCTCAGCACCACGGCGCCAAGCATGACCAGTAGAGGCTCACCAGGACTGTTGCCGCGTTTTGGACTGCACCCAAACAGAGGATTGGAAACAGCCAATGTGGCGTCGCCGTAGTCTTCACGCTGAGACATAGCAGCATGCAGGAAATGAGACTTGAGACCAGCATCTGGGGAAGGTGATCTTGTGGTGTAGCCTGTGCTGGTCATCTCTGAGTATGAAAGGCTAGCAGAAGTGAAGGAGGAAGGCACCACCATGGCTGACTCTAAACCCAACCTGGACTGTCCAACTTGGCTGCTGTGCCCTCCAGCATTGCCAAACGGGGCAGGCAGCCTGTGCAGGGCCAGACGGGGCACAACTGCCCCTGCAGCTGGCTGCGCAGCTGCTGCTGTGGAGTCGGCTGCCAGCTGAGCATCATCAGTTGACGCACAAACTGAAGCAAAGGGGTTGCCTGAACGTCCTCTGGCAGGCAGCTGCATGATTGGCACAGAGGTGTAGTTCTGTGGATCCTGTACAGGGCTGCCTGCATGTGCTGGGGCAGGGCTGTTCTGGGCGGCCCAGTGGCTGCTGATGGGCGCATCACACATGCCTTCTCCATCCCCTACTGGTGCAGGCCCGGAGGAGAGCTTGGGACCCCTCTTGTGCCTGGAGGCAGATGCAGGGGTTGGGGAGGGGGGTGTCTTGGGGGGAGGACATTGCTGCCAGGCCTGACCCTGGTCTGCCCACTGTGTATGCAGCATTTCCTGCTGCACATCAACCTTGCTGTCTGTGCTGCTTGTGTTTCCCAGCAAGACACTGCTGCAGAAGGTGACAGGTGAAGAGCTGGCAGGTACAAACCCCAGGTACTCAAACCATGCTGGTGCCTGCAGTAACCATGTCTAGGTTTGAGCTCATGTGTTCACTGTGATCACAAGTTGCCTAAGAACATGCCTAGATCAAGCCATAAGACTTCTGTCAGCTGTATCTGAATATGAGTCTGTATGTTGTGATGACAACAGAGCTAGACAAAACTGGCAGCTTTCTGAGCAACATTTGCTATACACCTGCTCAGGCGTTGATAGTCTGAGCGTAAACTATCGTACTGACCACTCATCAATGGTGAACAGACAGGACATCCATGATCTTGCACACAAATGAGCAGTATGCATGCAAGGCTGCATGCCTCACCTTGTTGGAAGCACCAGCGTAGACTGGCCTGGCCTGCTGATCTAGCATGACCACATGGTCCACTATCTCAAAGTCTGCATCCTGCATCACCTGCTGTGTCATGACAACATTGATGTGAAGCTGGCGTGCAGCTGTCGTGAGGCTTTTGAGCAGGTGCTGGGCTGCTGGGAAGTCCTGAGGGCAACTGAAGTGCTCCAGGGGCTGATGCAACAGCAGCAGGGCAGGGCATGTCACCAACTTGGTGGCCACAGCTGCAAGCTTGCGCTCTGGAGCTGCCAATCCACCTGAACCAGAGCTGTGCATTTAGTTCGCACAGCTTGCGCTCTTGTAGCAAAATGTGCACAGCTTGTAGCAGCAATGAGGAATGATCATTGACAGGTGCACTGAAGCACTTTGCTGCATTTGTGACAGGCAAGAGCTGCCAAAATCGCTGTGCTGTATCATCTGAGGCAACATTAGCTGAGCACTTGCAGCATCATGTGCCTTGTAAATACAACTGAGAGCCACTAACCCAAGTTGGAGGCAATGCTTCTGAAGTGGTGTGACACCTGACCATGCAGGCACAACACAGTGTAGCATCTTTGCTTGCTCAGGTCAAACCACTTGATATTACTCACTGGATACACTTCAGCTGTGCAGTTTGTACCATGACCACCACACAGCATGCTATTACAAAACTGACACAGCAAAACGTCTGCAACACTGTGAGGTAACAAGACGATTCAAGTGCTACAGGAGGCAAGTGTTTGTCACCTTGTATAGTTGTCAACCTTGCAAAGCCATGCAAAACCATAAAGCAGCTCAACATTTACACAAAACAAAGGAGCTTCAGGTCACACCACACCTGTCAAGGGCGAGCCCACAAGGCAATTCTGCATGGGCTTCAGCGCCAGCAGGTCCAGGACCTCCTCTATGAGTGAAGCTCTCCTGTGCGGTGTGAAGTGCGGAGGCAGACTCAAGTGCGCTGCCAGCTGCATATTCTGCAGCACTGTCAACGAGCCTTCCAGAGCATCTTCTCTGGGTGCCAGTCTCACCAGGTTTGCATACAGCCTGGTGGAAGCTGGTTCCTTGTTGTACTGCACACTGCCTGCAGCGCACCTGCTGTCTTCATTCCAGGGTTACAATTAGTGCTTACATTGCATAGTACACAATGATAACTGGCAGTGTTCACAAAAGCAAGACTTCTTGGAAATGACTCTTCCCAGGGAAATGGTCAACCAACTACAATACAATGAGTTTACTGGTGGTAGGATGCTTGGTGTAGTAAGCTCAGCGCTTGACTTCAGGTCAACAGTCTGATAAGATGCACTTTGGCGGCATGAATATGGGGGGGTGGGGAGGTGCATGACGCAACTTGTTGTCACTGGCATGCAATCTATGAGCTGGCAGTCCAAGGGCTGTTGTGAGCCAGCATCATCACTGCACTTAATGACACAGTAATGTCCATCTGACGTGGGGCATGCTGTCAGAATCTGTGCATCTGTTGCAGCAGCCTGTTGCAGCAGAGGAGCGCAGCGCTTACCATCTGACTTTGAGGCCTGCTTGCTTCCTGCCAATGCTTGAAGCACTTGATGCAAGGGCTTCTCCCAGGGACACAGCAGCAGATGTAGCCTGGAGTGGTCTAGCAACAGGTCATTAGGGCTCTGCCTGTCTGTACTCATGCCTTGAAGTGTGCCTTGCTGCAGTGGGCGCATCTCCATGCTGATTGTGCCCTGGCTTGAGTGCACACTAGCCAGGGTAGGCATCCTGTGAGGACCCAGATAGCTCAAGGACATGTGTCAGAAGTGTCTCTGGAAGTGCAGGGCAAAATGAGGTCTGCATGTTGAGCTGAGAGGAAGTCGCAGCAAGTGGGATGTCACCATATGTTTTGACCTCCCAACGATGTTTGATACTAGCACATGGTGGTTGCTTCTTGCTCACCGCCTCAAATGTCAATAATGACGCGCTGCACCCAATTAGCTGGGCAGCAGTGCTGTTATATGCAAGATGTGAAGGAAAGAGAAATATGACGTACACTGGTTGCACACAGTGATAGCAAAGAGCAAGCTGCCATACCTTGCCAGCTCACAGCCAGCTGCTTGCTTGTCCTTGAGCCCAGACAGCCTTCTAGCAGCAACCTCTAGTCTGCACTTCTGCAGGCGCTGCACTCTGCGGCGCTGAAGCCAAGACATCACAGACCACCAAAGAAGCAGCAGTGTAAGGACCAGAATCCAGATGCCAATGTAGGTACCCCATGTGATCTGTGGGAGGGATGAGCCAGCTGGGCAGTGACTGACCCATGAGCATGTAAGGGGGGTCATGGATTGCATGGGGCAGAAATGACCCTCTGGACATGTTAAGCTGGTCAGGGGGTCAGGACAGTATGTTCCAGCCTGCACACATATAAACATGACCATTACAGCATTGCACACTGTATCTGTTGCTGGAAACAAATTTAATGCGCATGTGGCTGAACAGCACAGCTGTGTAGCCAGCAGCTGCAGTTGAGCACAATCCTGCATGCTGGACAGTTTGCAGCACAGGATGATAGAGTGCCAGACATTGTGCTGTTACCTTGTGTGAATATCTGCGACACGAAGTGCTATAAGCGGAACGAGCCACATGCCAATAATTGAGAGGGGCTACTCACTGGACAGGGTCCAGCTGGACTGGTTCCAGGACAGAAGAGACCACCAGCTGGCATGCCCTTCCCATAAACCAGCTGTGCCGCAGTAGTTCCATCAGCAGACAAGGGTGCCAATGGATTATGTTGCAGGAGACTGGCAATGTCACAGGAGATCGTAGCAGCACCTCCTGCAGCCACATACTATGCTGGAAAGCGCAAACCGGCATATTATATAGATACTCTCAGGGTTTGAGATGCTAAGTGGGCTACGGTTGAGATCTGAGACGAGGAGCGGACAATACCTGGGCAAATGTAGCCAGCAGGACAGGCTGAACTCTGTGATGTCATTTCTTCAGGGTACAGGTGCTTCCACGAAGCTTAGGAAGGTGACATGCTTACGGCATAAGCCTTGACTTCAACGATAGTTGTTGTCGACGGCATGCCAGGAGTCGCCAAAAACGAGTAGCTGAGGTAGGCACAGGCAGACGCTAGCCAGTTGATCGTTGCTCAGTTGTGGCACTCTAGGCTGCTGTATCGCCCCCCTCAAAAGCTATTCGCCAGGCGAGATGGGCAAAGCAACACTGCAACTTCATCTGCCAACACTAAAATGGAGCACTCCTGCGCATCACAAGAATGCACAGTGTCTCCTCTTAAAGACTAGAGCTCAGATGAGTCAGCTTTAGTCAACCGGTATGGTCTATAGTACCAATCTATCCAGCCACAATTTGCCACTCACGTGAGTATTTGCATTGCGTCGATAGAGTAAGCGCACCACTCTGCAGCGCCTACGTCGTCCGCATGGTATAGCTTGAAAGACGCAGCACTTCTGCAGCGCGTTTAGGTGAGGTCGACCGTCAGAAGACGCTCCTTCCAGCTGTCTCTACGGTCAACCTCACGGTCAACCTCTACCTGGCAGCTTACCTGTATATGGCAGCTTTTCGGTCGGCTGCAATCAGAAGCGACTGCAATTGCACCAAGTTGTATTCGTATCCTTTCCCAAGCAGGCGGGCGTGTACGTTGCGTCACAGTCACTTCTGTCCAAAGCCACTCCGTTCTCAGAGATCTGCTCAGCGACAGAGCAAATTCCTTCTCCCTCGAAATCTCCGGGTCCAATGTCAGGCTGCAAGCGACATTGCTTTGCCCGGGCCCGGTGGCCATGCTGAAGATGTAGTGCTTCCGGAAGCAGGGCTTCTGAACCCTTCAGTGCTGAACTCTCAGTATGACAGTGAAATTGTTGGGCTCGCAATACCAGCATTGGGATCCATACTGTTGGACCCCTTTCTGTCCTTGGTGGACACTGGTAAGATGCATCTGCATAATGTCCTGATGCATGACATGCCGGCTTGCTTGTGTGCTGACATTTAGTGTCAACAAAGAGACTATACTACTTTGAAGCTCAAATACTGGTTAATGCCTGCAGCCCTGGTTGGAAAGCTGGGTTCAGGCCCTCTAGCAGCTGTTGGGTTGAGCAGCGCCCTATTCAACTTTAGCAACTTCTTGTTCAGCTTCCTCATGGTAGTCACCACTCCCAAGGTTGCTTCAGCTGTTGCGCGAAACAAGCTTGATGAGGTGCGCTCCAGTCCTGCATTGTCTGCATGCCTGCTTCACACTTTTCTCCTCTGCAGTGCAGACTGACATTACTCACCTGGGCTGACACCATTGTTTTGTCTTCCCCATGTGTACAAGTGTGCAAGAAATGTCCAGCATCAGTATTGTGGAGGTAAAGTTGTAACCCTGCGTGCCTAATGATGCAGGCGTCTCAGACAACAGCCCAAGGACTGTGGCTGGCAGGTGTCTGTGGGGTTGTTGTTGGCTTGGCAATATGGTTTGGAGGTCCTTTTGCAGTCACAGGTATGCAACACACCATTCTGTGGCTTCTTCTGGACGGCCTCAACGTGCGCAGTATATTGCGCATGTGGTCACAAGCCTGATCACAGATGTCTAATCAGACATCTCGAGCCATGACAGTATTGGGAACGCATGTCAAAGCAGCAATGGGACACTCATGCATTGCAAGGCTGACTCTGATGCTCTCGTATGGATATCAGTGAGATGTATTGTCTATATGTAGCTTGACGGAGTGTGGGTTGGTATGCAGCTATGAAGGCAGAAGGGGAGATTGCTCGCATGGCTGTTACATATCTGCGATGCCGATCAATTGCTGCACCCGTCAGTCTTGCCATGTTTGTGGCAACTGGCAGTTTCAGAGGCTTCAAGGACACCAAGTACGCTGCACTTTTTGCATGTGTATGATGCATGGCATGCAACAGGACTCCATGGCAGAATAAACATCTGGAATGCAATCAGATGGCATCATCATACAATCCGGTGTGCATGTGTATCTGCTAGGGTGATCACAGTGTCAGCAGACCATGTTGCAGAGCAAAGATAATCAGCTTGCTTGCTAGTGATAAAGCTGTAGCTTGCAATACCGTTACATGTGGTGTACATGGCTTGGGTGCTTTAGACAACTGAGACAGCTTCAGAAAATGATTGCGTGGAAGCCTGCAAAGCCTCTAGGCGTGTTGTAGAACCAGTGGTATGCTTCCAATCCATTGATCACTTGCCTTGTGACTCACAGGACGCCATTGATTGCGGCTGTGGCCTCAAATTTGGTGAATTTGGGGCTTGATTGCTTTCTGATGTTTGTGCTGGGGTGGGGCGTTGCTGGGGCTGCATTGGCCACCTCTGCCTCACAATACGCCAGCTTTGCTGTCATGTATTATCTGATGCTGAAGAAGGGCATACTGCAACAGCAGGACATGCGTACTGTGCCTGGTCTGGCACAAGTAATGCCCATTTTGAAGGTATGCAGTGCTTCTTTGATTGCCCTGTGTCATGAGCACGGATGTTTTGCTGGCATGTTGAACCAGCCACATGTCTGTCTGTTAATTGAGTTTGCTTGAGGTTTGAATGTGTCAAATATATGCAAATATATGCAGCTACTCAATCGGGTCACTCTGATCAGGCAATTGCACAGTCTGCTCTCACATACAAGCTCTGTTGCAGCACCTGTTGCTCAATTCATTTGTGGCATGCACAGTAACTATTGAGCTTTCTGTCCTAGAGACAGACATGTGTCTCTTTGGAGGTGAGATCACATGGCTACAGCAAATCCAATCTGGTTTTGTGACATGCAGAGTGGCTTGTCTCTGTCACTTCGCAATGTCTCATCCATGGTGGTCATATTGACAGCCACATCAATGGTGACTGGTCTGGGGACAATCACCATGGCAGCGCATGAGATTCTGCGCCAGGTCTGGATCATCTCCATCCAGGCCTTCATGGCTCTTGACATATGTGCTCAAAGCCTGGTCGCATCCTACCTTGGGCAGGTGAGATCAACACAGCGTTGCACTGGTGAAGCTGCCTTGTCATTGCTGACATGTGCAGCAGCTGTCACGGTGAGGATGCAGATGTACAAAATTTATGTTAAAAACGTACTACACTCAATCAGCATAGCTTTGCTGAGCTTGTTGCTTGGGTGGAAGAGCAGTGTATACAGTTATATGACAAGGCAAGATTACTGCCTGGACGTGCTCAGTATGTGACTGCTGCATTGTGGTGCTTCACAAAACTGCCGATGCTTGCAGCTTGTCACGTATACTTGCAGATCAGCTATGCTTCCCAAAGCTGCCAATCTTGATTGTCCCAAAAGGAACTGTGGGACTCATTGCCCTGTGTGCTGCAAATCAATCAGATATGTGTGTAATCTTCAGGGCAAACGGAAGCAGGCAAGGGCAGTGTTGCTTCGGATCCTGCAAATAGGGAGTGCTGTTGGTGTCATTGTGGGCCTTGTGGCTTTCGCTGGCAAGTCAGCTGTCTCAACAATTTTCACCAGAGATTTGCTGGTTTCCGGTGAGGTGCAGAGAGTGTTGCCCATGGTGGCACTGTTCATGGTGAGTCTCACATGCCTGATGCTCTGCTCATGTCAGCATGACACTCAAGGAGGCATATCATGAGGATGAATGCAATGCACAGGGCATGTGCTGGCCTATGCTGTCTTGTGCCACGCCCTTTGCTGTCATATGTGCAATAGTTCAGAGCAGAATCTGCTAAGATTGCTAACAATATCTTGGTTTGGTGCAGCCAATGGATGCCATAGCTGCTATTGTGGATGGAGGACTGCTTGGTGCATCCGACACCGCCTATGTTGCCAAGACCATGCTTGTCACATCAGTCCTCAGTTTCGGAGCCTTGCTGTTGGCACAGCGACTACAGGGCGGACTTTTGGGTATCTGGTTGTCGTTGAAGGTGATTACAACCGGCAGAGTCTTGGGAGGTGCTTTGAGGCTGGCATCGCGCAAGACCTCCCCACTGCAGAAACCACCCAAAATTGTGGCTGCGTGATTTTCTATTCTTGGTGTGAGTGATTGTGCGTTAGTTCAAGTAGGATGACCAATAACATGGGTTTATATTCATTTATGACATTTGATTATAGTGAACAGGCAACAAAGTGTATTGTCAGGGCATACGTCATAACAAGGCAACTTTTGATTCTTGACGCTGGGTTTGGTTGAGAGATCAAGCTATCTGGCAGCCAAGGCAAAGGACTAGTCTATCATGATGTTCGCAATGCTAGTCTGCATATCGACAGGTTTGGCCTAAGTCTAGGTAGTGCGATCCCTTAGCTGTCTGTGTACATTCTTTGAGCAATATCTGGCTGTGATGCTCGCATTATGCCATCTGTGCCAAGTGCTCTCGTGGTGTTATTGTCATGAGCACGGTGATGCTGAGCAAGCCTGATGGATGCCTTCAGTGCAGCAAAGCAGCAGCAAGTTTATTGAGGATTATGCAGTACCCTGTATCCAAATCACATTGATTATCCACGCTATGGTGATCCTTGGGAACGTATTTTTGAGATCTATTCTATCAAGGATATCACGGTATGTTGGCTGGTTGTTACAAGCATATTAATGCCATGACGAAATTGCCCTACCCATGCATGCATGCTGGTTAATCAATTTGCATGATGATACCTCTTGACACTTTCGAAGAGTCTATCGGTTTGAGACATGATGCTGGCAACGCCGACAACGCAAGCAACATTGCAAGCAGCGGCATGTCAACAAACGCACCGCACGTTGTGTCAACGTAACAGGAGGTGCAGTGCCTCCTGTAGCACCGATCAACCCTGCTTCCGCTCTCCGGCACCTGTTGACAGGCGCTCAGTCTCACTCAGTGTCTTGGCTCTGCTGTGCCAGGTAAGGACATGTGTCTAGATCTGAGGCATTTGCTCAAACGTTTTGTCGCTTCACTGTCCGTCTGTTATCCCTAAACTTGCAAAGCTTGCATTTCTGTTAAATCACAACACCCGGTGTGCCTCACAGGCTGCAATCTGCGTGCCAGCACTAGCTAAGCCTTCGCCCTCCAATAAGGAGGTGGACGACAATACCTCAGCATTGGTACAAGGTTTGCTGGCCAAGTCAAAAGCCAACAAAGACAGATACACCAAGGAAAGGCTGAATGACTATTACAGGCGAAATTTCAAGGTTTGTTCAAAGTGTTGTTCCCTGCTGCATGTCTTGCGCATGATGGAATTCACTGCAAAGGATGCCGTGTCTACATAAATATTGAAGTGCATGGTGGTCATTGTGCGGAATTGGCTCAAGGCGACTACCCCATGCCAAGAGTTACTTGTGCCCTAAAACTTGACTGCAACATCCTGCCTGTGTCAGGACTATTTCAGTTATGAGAAAGGACTGGGCCAGACGTCCAATGGACGGGGGGTGAGTGATGAGAATCAGCAGAAAATCCTCCAGTGGCTCAAGGATAATCCTTGAAATAATACTCACCAGAGCAAAGTACTCATGAGTACTTGGCGAGCAATGCTCAGTCTACTTACCCATCAGCAAACCAGCCATGGTCACTTTTGACCAGTTTTGTCAGCATGATAGTATGCTGGCTGCGCAGCATTGATCCCATGCTGCAAGCAATGTCTTGTTCAGTGTCCAGCTGTGACTTGGCAACATTGATGTACAATAGCATCAGCATTCACACCTCTTGCAAGGCTTGCGCAACCTCGGCCATGGACAACACCAACCGTTCGTCTTTAAGATTGTAGCCTTGTTCCTTTAAGACCTTCTTTGGGGCTTTCATTTTTTGCTTTTGCAACTGCAAGGAGTCATTGATGATACTGGCAGTGAAGTTCTGCGCTGCAAGTGATACTAGTCTTGTCCTGCAGATCCATGAGATGATCTGGGTTGCTGCATGCGAGTTGGTGCTGTGTAAGCCATGGGTCTTCAGCTAGCTTACAGTCGTAAGTCCTCGCAGTCAAACCCGCAAAGCTTAAGGTAGTGCTGGGTCAATTCCTCGGGGATCTGCACATTTGTGGTGATCACATTCGATCATAGGCCTCTTACGAAACAGACAGGACGTGACTATGACTTCTGAAAACGCCCTCGCGTGGACGCAGTAGGAGCTGCATGTTGTAGAGAGCTACCGTGGGCACGTAGTCCTCTAGGCTTTCCAGAAAAGCTGCAAGCTCTTGCGGGTTTTGAGCTGTCATGCTCTTTGGTCGATAATCTGCATCTGCAGAATCTGATGTGCGCCTCTAAGCTGTTTTGCTGTCAAACTGAGAGAACGAGCACACCAAGATGTCTGCTTGTTGACAGGCTTTAGACAGAGTCACGGCTTCCGCTCCGTTTGAACGGGTCGCGTGCAGTCTTAATCCCTTTGCATGTCAATCGACTCACATTTGCTGTCTTTTTTCTCATCAGGAGGATCAACAGACAATGCAATGACTGCGAAGAATGGTGAGACTGAACGAGAAAAGTTGTTCAATGCTGAAAAGGTCCATGTATCAAGCTATGTAGAGGAAAATCCCACATCTGCATGCTCTCAATTGCATAAGAAGTCCTAGCACAGTATATTCAACAAGTTTGTTAGTCTTAACATGCTTCAGTCAACATATCTTGTTCAAGTCTGATAGAACAGATAAGAACATGACATTGCTTCCCAAGGGAAAGAGTTGCATAGTAAAACAAGTCAGGTGCTCGTTGCTTGCAGAAACTGTTCAAACGATCAGTGACCAGAAAGATTGTGAATGCAATCAAAGTGGCAATTGATGTCCTATGCAGCAAGTGGAACAGTTATTGCTTTGTTCTTCTGGCAAACACATGCCTTGTCGTTGCAGCAGTACATAAATACTGAGCCTCTGAAGCTTGTAGCCCTTGCCTGTCAAAGTTTGGAAGTCAGTGTAGTTGCGAGTGCCCCTCTCCTTTTGTTGGAGTTATGTCAGCCAGTCATCCAGCCATATGTGACGTGCAAAAGTCACATGCACAGATCAGCTTATGTCTGCTGAACCTTCAAGCTTGGAACATGTGCAAACCAGTCCGCTGGAGGCAGTTTTGGGAACTCGTGAAATGTATGGCATGCACAACTGGTTCACAGCTGGGCACAGATGCCATTTGCAAACAAAGGAATTGACAAGTTTGCTGTAGTGCTCATTGTTGACCTTCACAGGCCATGCGCAGGGTGTCAAAAGCATGTGACTGTGATTGCATGTGCGTCCACACCATTCTACAGCAAGTCAGCTGTTTGTAATGGAAGTTGCCACCCACAGGCAAGAACCAACAGCAAAGTAGAATTGATGCAGGCATGACATCATAGCTGTGCCAAATGTATGACCACTCTCATAGCTTATCTGGCTTGGGAACTCTGCGTGGGTGGCATCAGTTTTGAACACTGCCATGCTGATCCAGGAAGTCCTGGAGGCACCTTTTGAAGTCCCCACTGCAAGTTGGCACCATGTGACCACCATCATGCATGTAGCGCTGTATACTGTCAGGGTCAAATGTTGCTATAAGCTCCTCGGTCCTTTGCAAAGGAATGAGCTGGTCTTTACGTCCACTTATGAATAATGTTGGAATACTGATGGCAGCTGCTGTCATCATGTGTGCATACTCAGGGTCTTTTGGCAGAAAAGCCCCAGCCTGCCCAAAGCACTCAACCAATGTTAGACATGTTATAGCAGCACCAGAGAAGACCTGAAGAGGTATGAGATCTGGATGCAATCAGCTGTTGTGCAGAATGACTCACCAGGATAGCAAACTGGATCTTGTGCTCAAGTTGTTGGTTCTGGCATTGTACAAGTGCTAGACTAGCTAGTGCTGCTCCTTGTGAAAATCCTGACAGCCAAATATGAAAATCCTGAAGCTGTCTCACATGATTAGCGAATGAAAAGCAGTCATGCCTGCACCATGGACAAATTTGCGTAGACAACTCACGGGAGTACAGTGCCACATGATGCAATGCAGGGTCTTGTTTGTTCACCTAAGAAGCCATCAATGGGTTTGTGTTCAAACATAGCTTGTTCAGCCAAGTGCAAAGAGGCCTCGACACCAGTATATGATGATGCCAATGATGGCCGGCCAGCTACATCAGGGTCCTGGTTCATCATGGTAGATCAAATTCTTGGGTGGCTATGTGTGGCGCCTTCTTGGGCTACTGTCATAGGCATACCTGCCATGTCCACCATGCACGGGGGTCCACCGCAGCTGAATCAGAGATACTCTGTTCTGCCTGGACGTGATGTGGCGCATCTATAAAAATCAGTTCAGCTCGTGACTTGAGAGCCTTTCTGAGTGATCCTATCTTCCCCGAAAACTCCTGCAAGGATTTTTTTTTTTGACAATCTGAAGATCGCTGTCTGGCTGTACAGCTGTGCAAAAAAGGTAGTCATGAGGCACGGCGTATCCCAAAGCTACAGTCACCTGAGCGTTTTGCAAATACCCGTGGGAAGCACAAAATGCGCAATTTGCGGGTTGGAGTACTTGTCATGCCAGTACTCATGGCAAGTCGACGACGGTGTATTTTGCAAGCTTTGCAGTCAAACGTACTATGCATGCAATATCAGCAAAACCTCAGCTGGTCTCTTGCATGAATGTGGCGGACTGTAGCTTAATTGCAGACTTCAGATCAGTCAGCATGTCACCAAACTTTCAGGAATCTGGCAATTTAGCGATCAAAGGGAGGGCCGCAAAGGCGAATTGACTTGTGTGAGCACTGTCAACAATTGCATGGCCGTGCGATCTGCTCATTCTTTAAGGAAAGCTTACTGTGCTTGAACAGCGTACATACTGTGGGATTATATGGCGGACAGCATATGAGAAGTTTGAGGGAAAAGAGCAAGCAGGTATGCGCATCATTTTCTGCAAGTATCAACTCACTAATGTCGATGGTCCTTCCGAAATCGTCGTGTGATGACTGCAGTCTGTCGTTCAAGTTGTAGACCCTCAAGTCTACTTGCGAAGTGTAAAGAAGCACTTGAGCGAGAAGCAAGGCTTGCCAGCAGAGCATCAGAGGCTTACTTTCACCGTCGCAGCAGCGGTTGACACTGCAGCAACCACACCGCCACTGCCAGGATCAGCTGAGAGCTTACTTTCCGGACTCGACACCTGGCAGGTGCACAATATTTGTTGCTCAAACTGCAAGCTTGTGCACTGTAAACAGAGACTGCCAAGCGCCACAAATAAGTTTGAGCTACACAATGTTTCTGATAGCTGCAAACACATGTCAGTCCAACCATTCTGCCTGCAGGCTCTGGTGTACCACAACAAGAAGTGTGTTGGACGCTTTATCAAACCTCGCCTGTACTCTGTATCACAGTTTGGTGACACCAGGGAAGAACGATTTGCTGACTGCCCTGTGCAACAGCTCAGCATCATATACGATTGCTTCAAAGCTGCCTGCACAGACGGCCCTGCCAAGGTGTCCGTGCCTATTGTGACAGCTGACGCTTCTGAACAGTATCGTTTCACAGTTGTTGGGCGCTGTGAGGAGTGCAACTTCATACTTCCTGTCACCTACCAGTTCAGTGGTCAGCAGGCGGCATACAATTTGCAGAAGAGTCTGTACACCACCAAGCATCAGCAATCTCAGGCGGCTGCTGCTGGCACTGTCAGTGCTCTGTCACCCTTGATCACAACCAGTGATTTGGCTTTGAACTTTGGTAGGTCATCGTCATATCACTCTCATATGCTCTGGGCCAACCAACTGTCTACAGTGCAAGTCATCACTGGCATCACTGCAGGTACTGGGCTTGAGCTTTTCTCTGCAGTATTTGAGCCTAAAGCAGACTCAGCCTGGCTCAAGTGTTTGATCCTGAAGTTTTGCCTGGTAGCTCAGAGCTCACTTCATGAAGCAGGTCCTGCACTGTCAGAATCCGAGTCAAGTGTATCAGTCACTTCCTGCCCAACCCAGCATACAGAAGCCAGCAGACCACAGAAGACATCACAGCCTGCCACTAGCAGCAAGATGCCTTCAAACACAAAGTCTGTGAGCCAAAAGCAGAAGCAAAAGCAGAACTCCTGTGCTGCAGCGCTTGCCAGCAGGCACTCTGACTCCTCAAAGTCATCAGCTTCCAAAGAAGTACAAGCAGAGAAACCAGAACTACAGCGGCGTGATTCTGCGCACTCAGCCAAATCAATGGCTGTACCTGCAGCATCAGAGGACCAAGCAGTTGCTGCCAATGGCTTCACTGCAAGAGGAATGCTCAACACAGCACCAAAAGGTACCTCTTTTTCAGCTCTGCTTGTCTTCTGCTTGTCTGGTGCAACTTTAAACACAATTGGCATCAAGTTGCAGACTCAGCCGCATGGGCACACTCTCGTCATCTGTGTCAAGCTAGCCTGCTTCTTCTCTTCATAGAGCATGATGAGCAGATCATTTTGTCCACCATTCTCATTACATTGTCTTTTTTTTGGCAGGGCTTAGAAGCAATGGGCAGGCACAGACACAGAGCAGCAGTAGCATTGCTGGTTCAAGCGAAGATGCCGTTGGATCAGCGCAGCGCAGAGCACCTCAACAGCAACATCCTGCTGCTGATTTTGCCACAGACGATGCCCTGGATCTTCAGTCAATAATCAGTGAGACTGTCAGCCAGCCCAAAACCTCCCTCCGCAAAGATCATGCTGAGTTGGCCTTGCCCAATGGCTGGCATGACGATGCATCTATCAACGGCAACTCTGCCAGTCAGGCATCAGCAGCTCCCGCATCACATACAGCACATATTGAAGCACACCCAGAAGGCAGTTTGCTGCCAGGTGCCTCTGCCAGCTCTCAAGCTGCCGGCTTGTATGCCATGCCAGAGGCTGTGCATGCCTGGGCGACGGATGGTGCTGCATCCACGTCACTTGAAAGTGACGTTGACTTCTTGCATCCTCCCATGACCAGGCGGTCCCACCGCACTTCCCATTTGCCCAGCGGCTCTTATACCAATGGCTATGCGCCCAGCATCAACCAAGCATACCCACAAGCTAAAGGTGGAGTACCACAGGAATTAGCCAATATTGGCTACCCAGGCAGTCCCTCTGGCAGCAATCAATGGCAAGACACAGCGCCACAGCTGCCTCCTGGCTTGTCTTGGGGCACTCAGTCACAAGGCTCTGGCTGGGGAGGCAGTGACATGACAGCAGCAGCAGCTGCAACACGCCAGCCAGTCGGCTCACGTGATCATGTGCCAGCTGCAAGCTTGGGCCTGCCCAGCTACGCACAGCCTGCTCATCGCAAGCAGCCTCATGCTCTGTTGCAGAGCCATGGCTACCCAGCTCACTCACAGCACAGGCAGGCATCAGCAGGGGGCCACACCCGCCTCACCAGCAGCCTGCAGAGCCTTGACTTGGCCAATGATGACTGGCAGATCCAAAGGTCTGGCCAGGGCCAACACCCACCTGGGCAGAGATGGAGTCGAGGTGGCAGGCCCACTGGGCATGATGCTGGCCCAGCCACTCAACCATCATCAGCTCGAGTTAGCCCAGAACGCATGAGAGACGGACACAGCGAGTCAGATGCACACCCACCTGTCAACCTGAGCTACAGGCCTCACAAGGTATCACCTGGTTTGCGCCACGCTGCATATCCAGCCCCTGCATCCCTGTCAGCTTTGTACGCTGAGCAGGGAGCGCGCCCAGGTGCTTCCACGCTCAGGCAATTTGACAACAGGCATGGCAGTGGGAGCATGAAGGGTGCTACTGAAGCAGCCATGCTTGGGTCATCAGGCCAGATGACTGGCTCGTTCCAGGAGCCTAGACACATGCTGGCAGACTGGCAGAGACCAGCGCCTCTGCAGAGCAGAGACATGGCCGCAGCCACAGATGTGGAGCGCTTGTTACAGCAGCTCACTCCTGTGCTGTCTGAGAATGACCAAAATGTCGGCCAGCTGACACTGGTGAGCCAGCTTTTGGTTGCTTTTGGGTTGAAGCTGCCGTGCTGCCATACTGACTGTGAAGTCACTTACAGTGTGGTCGCATATGTATGCCACATGTGACACCGTTGCTTGATCACATCATGCAGCCAGCTCATCTCTGCTCATTCAGATGACACAAAGATATCCTCTAGTCCCCTAGCAATTGGTGTTTGGTACCCAACAAAACTTACTTGTACCAGAGTTGCCATGGTCTCTTCTTCTCCCACAGGGCACATCGGCACTGCTTGGGTGCTCTTGCCATGGCAGCACAGCTATCAGCTCCTGGAATGCACACAACATGCAAGGGCATTCAGTCATGTATGTCAAACTGCAGGGTGACTTGTGGCAATGGTATCTGGAGCCAAGTCTGTATGGTACAGAGGTACTGACCATGGGAGGCAGTCGAGGCCCTTCAGTCTCGTACTATGTGCCATACCTTTCTGCCATGCAGCTGCTGCTGCCTCTGGACAACAATGCTGCTTCACAGCCACAGTCAGCTGCAGCAATCCATTCTGCCCAGATGCATCAGCAACAGCAGCAGCAGCCTGTGAGTGATTCCATGCAAGAAAGTGCAGATGCACAAAGCGTCTCTCATGCTGAAAAGCATCAGAGGTTGGCTGTGCCAGAGCAGGCTGCAGGACAGCAGGCAGGACATCATCAGCAGCCTGCTAGAGCCAGTGGATCGCCTAGATCAAGCAGAGTGTACCAAGTAGAGGCTGATTGGCAACCCTGGCCCAGACAGGTGTGCTTTTGTGCATGATGAACAAGCTGGAATTTTGCTATGTAGTTTGTTCTAGTGATGTCTGAATGAATGAGTGAGTGCAAGTATGAAGATGTTCATGTGGCCAAGCGTACACTAGATGCTAGCAGTAGTATTTGGCAGGCTTTTCTTGATGGGTTTTGGAAGGTACACCTTCCATGTACATGCATGTGTCTGAAGAGTGCCACGAAAGCTGTTGCTTGAACAGTTCACGCGCATGCGGCGTCTCAGCATTTCCTGCTTCCTAATTTCTTTCGCAAACTTACTTCTGGGTTTTGAGTGCTGCAGGTCCAGCCATTGATTGAGCTGTTTGACACTGAGCTGCCCTTCAATCGGGTCCCCATGCATGACAAGGTGCAGGAGCTTGCTGCTGGCAGGCTGGCTTGTGGCTTGCCTGGGAGCCTTCTGAATAGCCAGCCTCTTGCTGAGCTACATCCAGCATCCTGGTAGGCTCATCACCCTTCATATTGCTGATCATCCTTCACATTGTGCCCTTCATATTATCATGCATACCCATTGTCGCTTCACTCATCATGCCATCATCTCACATCATCATCATTAGCGTTGTATGTGTGACAGAGCACATGCCAGTATCTACTGAGGCTTTGAGGCAGTAAGCAAGCTATGGTGTTTCATGTTCCTTGTAGTGTCTACCAGCATCAACTTGGCCTGATGCTGGTTACATCGACCTGATTGTAAGCAAAGACAGTGAACGATTGCTGCAGGTTTTCAGTGGCCTGGTACCCTGCATACCGAATACCAGATGCCCCTCTAAATGGCCGCTTTCTGACATTTCACCATGTCACCCCCCAACCTCGACCTTCGTCAAGCCAGCAGGGGATAGTGACAGATGCCTCCAGGAATGTCAGAGCTCCTGTCCAGCAGGCAGAGTCAGTTGGGCAGTCAGCTAGTGCATCAACGTCTTCCCTGGATGTGTCTGTGGCTGGTTTCAAGCTTTGCAATTTGCATGGGGAAAGGTGGCTTGAGCCTCTGAGCATGGATGCTGTGGTTGACAACAAGGCCACTCAGCACGGCAGTCAACTGCGCAACAGCCACCGTCCACACAGCAACAGCTCAGTGCCTCCGGCCCTGCAACATCACCTGAATGCTCTGCAACACGGCGCTGAGTACTTGGCGCGTGGTCATGCTCTCAGACTGCTGGGTCCTGATGGACCAGAGCGTCTCCAACAAAGACACCCTGACTTTGAGTTCTTCCATACTAGGCACTGAGGGTGCAATGATATGTAGCATGGCAGTAATGCTAATACTTTGTTAGCCAAGCTGGTCCAGAGCCTCTGGCTGCTTCCATATATATGAATGAAGCGTCATAGGAACATCTGTGAGTCTACTGTGCATTGTGTTTCGGCAGTCCGTCAATTGCTTGCGAGTCTATGTGCTTTGTCGGTCAGCTGCTTGCAAGGAACACTGAATGAATCTTGCAGGCATGCATGCAGCACACTTTCCTGTGAAAATAGAGTCTGCAAATCAATCTGCTGACAACTTTGATTTTGTACAATAAATGTTTGACCGGGAGCAAACACGACAGCCATGTAACGATTTTTACTCTCAAGACACTTGCTGTTACTGGCACATGCTGCATAGAGTTGCACAGGATCTACGCTTCGCTTGCTACGTATCTGGTTTCGGAGCTCCGTGAATTTTATCGATGCTTGTCTTGTACACCTTGCATGACTTATACCTCACAGAGTCAACTTGAGCTGTCTTAGCGCCAGCCATCGCAGGTTTTTGACCCAGTATGCCTGTGCACCGAGAGCCCCAGCGGGAAGCTCGACGTTTCCGTGACGTGGCAGGCTGGGTCTTTCCTGACGAGCGTGCAAGATCTGACCCCTCGACAGGAGCGACGACAAGCACAGTCGGCACAAATACAGGCGTAACAGCTTTGCAACAATTGCGCTTCCTGGTGAGCTGTCTGCTGCCCTAGTTGCTTCTCGGCGACGATAAGTGAATCGGTATTTCGGACACTACCAACGCTGGCGACTGTTCTGTCGGTGATCAAGCGCTGCTCTCATCGTGAAATATCGAATGCTTTTACGCCTAAAGCACTTGTGTTCTGCATCTGCGTGACTTCGGCTGCATGCGGCTGCCTCGCTCGACTTACCCAACCAGCGTTTGTCTGCGCAGCGAGAACTGCGCGCGAGAGAGTTGAGAGCAAGCGGAGAAGAGTCAGCTCGAGTTGAACCTTGTCCTAGAAACACTGATGCATATGTCAGTCGAGATGTGGCAAGCTTTGCAGAGGCCTCTCCCACAGCAGAGTGTGCCATGGATTGCTCTGAAGAACAGGTAACTGTCTGTTGGCGGTGTTCAGCACCTTGCATGGCCTTGGCATGATCAAACCTGGTCTACTGATTGACAGGCAAGCTGTGCAGCAGGACACCAGCAAGACTGTCGTCTTTTGCAATTCATGTCTTTTGGATGCATTTCAGGCACCTGCTTTATTTGCTCATCATCATGCTCTGGCATGCTCATCATCAGCAAGCCTTTGACCTATTTTCTGCAGGATCTGAGGCGGCCTGAGCCATGCAGTTATTTGCAACCTGGACAACAATACCAGGGCACACAACGGGTGTCACAAGCCTTGGCAACTGCTTCTGAGGACTGGGGTGTGCAAGTCTGCATCGAGGTACAGCTTGCAGCCCAGCACAACAAACTTCGAACCTGCAAATGCTGTCAAGCTGCCAGTCATTCCATGCTACCTTGCATAGCAGAAGCAATCCTTTCTTGCAGAAAGACATTCAGACAATGCCAACAGACAGCCTGTGGCAGCTTGCCAACCTCTCAACTTTGTATTGGCTGTGCTTAGGAAGTCAACCTGGAAACTGGCTATGTCTGTGGTAGCATGAGAGCAGAGAATGTACCCAAGGCAAAGTCGCCAGTAGTTACCTTTTGGGAAGGAGACATAATTGACAATGTGAATCATTCCTTCATCACATGCAAGTGGGGCGCTGACAAGAAGATTGATGTCAAACACTGGCCAAAGTTTGGTGGGTTTGAGCCGCTCAGGAAAAGGGTTCAGAACTCTGGTGGCAGGTAAGATTTTTCACCAATCTCAAACGATGCAGCCTGATGTGCAGTGGTCCATTCCCAATGTCAGAATGACCAATGTTCATTGTGGTGACGGAAGTGGGTCTGCCAAGCAGTGCATTGTTCTATCTGGGTGACTTGATGCTTTGCATGTTATGACAGCATGCAGAGGTTCACCGAATGCGCTTCTTGATATCTTCTAGATCTGCAGTGTTTCGGTTGTGTCAGTGCTAACACAAGTGCGTTGTTTTTTCAGGTGTGGTGGCCTGTCCACTCATACTCATATCTTTATGAGGTGGAAGGAAAGGAACTTTGTCAATGTGGGAGAGGACTGTGGTTTGACAATTGCTGGGTTTTACTACATCTGCATATCACGCCAGACAGGCAGTATTGAAGGTTTCTACCATGACCCACACAGCAGTCCTTTCCAGAAACTTCAGTTGCGTCCTTTGCAGGCAGAGTGGAGGCAAGGGTATGTCTCATCACAATTTGAATACCGATAGGGTAACGGCAGCAGCTCCTGGTCCTGCAGCATGTCTGATTCTTTTATCACCAGTGCACTGTGTTGTTGGTCTTAATAGCTATAGGTTTACCATATCAGTTGCTGAAGTGCTCATATCTTTTTTGGCTGAGGTGCTCATACCTCTTTTGGCTGAGGTGTTCATATCTCTTGTTGTTCATTGAAGTTTACACCTGAGCACGTGGTGTACAGCGAGGTGACTTTGCCGGTCTGTACAGTGAACATTGTACATCTGATGATTCACTCATCAATGACTTATCCCCACAGAGTGCATTGCCCAGCCTGGAGATCTGGATGAACTAAATTATTATCCTCCTACACATTCATTAGGCTAGCGTTCATCAATCAAAAGTCGACCCGCAGAGCGCCAGGGCTTGTACCAAATGAGACATGCACTGCAGCAAAACTCATCGTTCGACTGGGCTTAAAGGGGATTCCTAGGTTCTTTTACAAAACACCAGTATCCGAAACGGCCCACCATCAACAGCGCTCTTCATTGCTTTGTTCATTTCTGCTGTTTGCTGTGCTGCAATCAGTCCAGCAGCAGAAGCTGCAGCTAAGATGCTGTCTTCACTGACGCGTCTCACAATATGGCACAAGATCAGCCTTGCATGCACACTTGGCGACAGCAAGGCACTGCAGGTGGCAAACAAGCTAGCTATGGCTTCCGGTGCATACACCACATCTGCACCTATGATGGTGTCGAATGATGAGTTCTGATTAGAAAGGATTGCTTGCTGCTGTGCATTGCCCCAAGCCAATATGTATGTTCTGGCTCGCTCCATCACCACGCTCCTGTGACCACCCACATCAACTTCAATCAACGCTGGAAATATGCTCGCAGTCGTTTCGAAGCTTACAGGCTTTGTCACCTGCTGGCCCAGCGTCAGTATCTGCAATACAGGATCACAACACAAAACTGCATGACACATGTTACGCACCATAGTTGCAACACATGCAATGTTGATCCTCATAGAGGCTAACATTGCATATGTTCCAGTAAAACCGCCAGGCCTGCCATGGCTGAACAGATCAAATATCTTCCAGCTTTCAGTGATGCATGACTCACACACCTGCAGTTGAGGTCCAGGTTCCTGACCAGACCTTGCAAAGCTTGGAGGCTACCGTCAGTGGCAATGAACTTATGGCAGTGCCTCAGAGCAGCTAGGCAGCACAGAGGGTTCAGTCCACACCTACCTCCAGCACCTGCTTCCCTGCTCATACACACACACGGTCAGACAACGGGGCTATGCATGCACATGTGATGAGACAGGGAAACAATAGAGATGATGCACACGAGGCATGCAGCCTCAAGATGCAAGCAATGATATGTACATACGAGGAGCTTGTTCAGGCAAGGCTGCCTGGATTAAATTGGCTTAGGACATTGCATGCACATGTGTAGGACAGTGTGAAGAAGGGTCACCTTGTGTGAGGGAGGGTACTGACAGCAGGAAGCGAGCAAGAGGCAGGCAGCTTTCCCATCGCATGAGGCCTGTATGCTCCAGGGTATGTCTGTGCTGCCGGCTCACACTAACCACCCTTGCTACTAAACCTTCTTCCCCTATCTCTACATCTTCTATCACCTGTTCCAACATGGAGCCTCGTGAACCTTTGTGTGAATGTATGCGGTAGTTCTGATGACGGCTGACCATGCTGTGCAGTAAAGAAGAAGAAAATTTGCAGCCAGCCTCCACTGAGCTACCTCAGCAGGGAGCCATGAGGCATGTTCAATGCAGCAGACTGATGAGAGAGTCTGGACTGGCTTGCAGCCACACATGCAAGTAACATTCTGCACCCCCGTGATGTTCTGAGTCAAGTGGATTCAGCAGCAGAAGCACAGGGCAGCAGCAGGGCAGCACCTCTTCCAGCCCATCTTCTGCAAACAAGCTGCCGGTGAGGGGCCCTTCTTCTGGTGTGGTCCCCCCCTCTTCCCATTCTTGCCTCTGCACTGTATCTGGGGGCAGCTGTGCAGCAGCAGCACCATGTTGTTTCTCACTCTGGTGAAGAGGGGGCAGTATGGCACTTGGCTCCACACCAACATCAGTATTTTGTCTCTGGCGCTGAGTAGCCATTCCATCTGGCCCGTCTGGGTGCTGCCTGTTGATGTTTTCTGGCCACTGCTGGGATGCTGCAATGCCATGAGCTTGCTGCCATGCTGCTGCAGCTGGCAAGCCATCTGGCACTGCTGACTGCTGATGAACCAAAGCCGGTGTGGTGCTGTCATTGACTTGTGCCTGTTGCTGTCCTGATGGGCCAGCTTGACCATTGCCTGTGCAGTGCCAATGTTGCAGGTCAGATTGCTGGCTCACAAGCGGCGCAAGCATTGTAGCAGGCAACGCACACTGGTCATCATGATCATCATCACCATCATTGTCATTGTCCACTTGGCTTGACGCCTGCTGACTGTGCGGGGGCTGACGACTGCAGCCATAGCCTCTACAGCTATCAGAGTGGCCTGCACCAGTTGCTTGGTTGGGTTTGGGGCATGATTGAAGCACAGCAGGCACTTGCAGTGGTCCATTGATGATGTGTCTATGGGCAGTAGCTTGTTGTGGCGCAAGGGTGAAGACAGCTTGAACCCAGCGGCGGTGCATGGTGACCTCCTGTCGCCTGTTCTCTATCTGGCGTTCATGCACTTTGTAGTCCTGGCATGTGAAGCCAGCTTCCAGAAACAGCTTCATCAAGCTTTCCTACAGCAGACATGAGGTTCATGAGAGCACTGCAAATCATAACAAAATGCTGAACATGAAGCGTCATTACGCTTTTTACACAGTTGCTTTGCTGATCGTCTTAGCAACTTGTCACTGCAGCACTTGTTGGCCTGCACAAGGAGGGGTGGAATTGGATTTGGAAACATGCTCACAAGCATTGTCATTCAGTTACACCTATAAACACCTTTGTGCCGACAGGATGTCAGCTTACATGTATACAAAAGTTAGCTGGAACAAGCATGCTTCCAAATATGCTTCCGCAAAGTGGCGAGTAAGTGTCCAGCTCTGACCCAATGCCCAACAGGCAGCCTTGTTCAACCAGAATGCAAGCAAACTGATCTCAATCTAACGGATTGGATCACAGTCACAGCTTGCTGAAGGCAAGCACTGTGCAGCAGGGAGGCTCACTTTTGAGAAGTAGTAGGCTTGAGTCCCATCTGAGCGCACATAGAAGTTGTGTGAAAGGCGCTGGTTGCGTGTTGGCCCGCTGAGACGCAGCTGAGCCAAGTCTCCCTCAGCATAATCCCTCACCAGCACTCTCCCCCTGCCTGCCTTCAACACCCGGGCTACATTTGCCACAGCCTGCAGACTAGCGTTCACACAGCCTGGTCAAGAAGCCCGTACAGCTTGGTCAGTTGTTCAGTGTGTCAGTGTCTTCCTGCAAAGCAGGTACATGCAGCATCCTTGCGAACATGTATCTGAGATCCAACCTGTCAAGGAAAGCAGGTACATGCAGCATACATGGACAGCAACCCTTGGATTGGCAGTCAGTGCATGAAGTGCCTGCATCATGCATGCAAAACTTGACATGGCTATGGCATGCACACTTTGACCTTCTGCATACTGACATCTGCTCATAGCTACTGCAGCTTTTAGCGTTTGTCATGTCTTGATATGGCAAAGGGCCTGAAATGCAACCCCAGGTCAGGGTGGGTGGGTGTGAGTGGGTGGGTGCAATCCCACACGAGTGATGACATGAACCAGAGGTAGACAGGCAGACTGCATTATATATTGTCTTGCATGGTAGGAGTTGTTCAAGTTGGTGTTATGTCCATGCAATGTGGTCTCTGGTTGCAAGCTTTGATGTGCAGGCAAATGGGCACATTGATGGGAATTCTGTTGGGCAGGTAAACAGGCAGGCTGAGGGGCTAGTAAATGGACAGAATTGTACCAGCCCTTACCGCTGACATCTTTGCTGGAGTAATGGCAGAGAGGACAAAGACCATGGTGCACATATCCACGCTGCTGACTGGGACTTCAGCCCTCAGATCATCACAAGTTATGTCAGCAACAAAGGCATGCATGCGCTGGCTGCTGTACTGCGGGTTGGCTCTGACCATCTCCACTGCTGAAGGGGCAAAGTCACAAGCATACACGTGGCTTTGTTTATTGAGCTCAAGGAGTGGAAATGCAGTATTGCCGACACCACAACCAACCTGCAAGATGTGCATGGGACTTTTGCCCTGGCTACCAACATTGCTTTGAAATCAGACTTTTCAGGCGGGGGACATGTGCATGTGTCCTTTACCGCAAACAGACAAGACATCACTAATTTTATGGTGTACCTCCAAAATTGTGCAACTACCAGCTCCCAGCTCAGGAAACTCTCTTTCCAGGTAGTGCCTGTCTTTGAAGAATTTGGTTTTGTTCTGCTGATAGAAGGTATTCCAGTGTGTGGCAGCTTGGGCGTCCAGTTGACCTGACAAGAAACCAGCAACACACAGCTAAGCCCTACAGATCCAGCAACCAGCGGGAGGCGGATTTACAGCTCTGTGTAGAGTTGTGCATCCGCCTCCCGCTCAAAAATGCATGTATCGCGGCGTACCTGCTACCCCGGCTGGCAAGTCTACTTCCACAACGTGCCAAAGGTGGCGATGCACAGCCATAATTGGCTTGACGTTCAGCGCAACTGTTGCTGTCACGTCACAACATTTGATGTACACGCGCCATGCGCTGTAGAAGAGTACGGGAGATGTGCAGCCTTCACGAGCAGGTGTTGCAGCTCGTTTACTTTGACTCGCAGCTGAGATGTTCCGAGTTTGACCTGACAGCCTCCAAAACTCTCCCTCGCTAGTGGCATTTGTGCCAGTGAATTCCTTGCTGCACTGTAGTTGCAGACGTGTTTGCCTGCTAATGCATGCAGATGAGTATGATCATACAACCGCTTTGCTGTGCAGCTGGCCACATTGCACAATTACAAGAGTAACACATCTGTTGCATTACATTGCACAAAGAAAAGAAAAGGCATCTGATTCAGGACATTCTATGTCCATACAACACTGTTACTTCTACAAGTTGTGTGAGGTGTCAAGCAACAGGCTCAGATCCAAGCACAAATTGTCGTGACAACACACTCCCAACCTGAAACATGCGTGAACCTCTGCAAACCTTCCTCATAAAAAAATAAAAAGGGAACTGTAGCAATGACTTGCATGCATGTCTATGACACAGACATGCTCAAGGGTCTACTAGATTATAAGACTAACAGTACACAGTAAAACCACTAAGCAGTACTACACCAAGCACCTGCCAACACCAATCATTTGCCACACACAGATCCTGCACCAACCAAACCATCACAACTGTATGCCTTCAAGACAGTCTGTATCGGTGATCAGCCTCAGAAGATTAAACAGTGGTCAGCTAGACTGTTGCTGCACAGACGTCAGCTCTGGATTTGTGAGCAGAATGTGCAGCTGTCCCTCCAAGTCGTGCTGGAAGCCAGCAATGCGCTCCAGGGTCTGCAGCCTCAACAGCTCACTCTTGCGCTGCGCCATGGCTGCATCCACCCAATCACATGTGAGCCAATTTCTGCTTGAGACTTTCAAACGAGGGGGCAGCAAGAAGCGTGACTTTGCCCTTATGAGGTGCAGCAAGAAGTGTGACTTTGGCCCCTGAGTCTGTGATGGCCTATGCACTATCCAGTATCTCCACAGCACATGCACCTACTTATAGCATACACAAAGCAGCAGCAGCTGCAAAATCAGCAGCGATGACCAAAAACGAGTTTGTGCAGTGAGAAGCAAGCCTTCGCTCAGCACGCTGCCAAAAGGTTCTACAAGCATGTGCACGTGAGTAAGCTGAGATGACTGACCGGCTCTGAGCTCGACTTCAGCCGCAGGCTTGCGAGTGACGAGGTCCTTGAGGTCTTTGACAGTCAGGATGAGGGCCCTGACTTGGGTTCGTGCCCTGACACAGGTCTGCCAACTGCCCATGGGGCTGTCCCGCCCTGTGTTGTCAAACAGCAGGACCTCCCCTATGAACTGCCCCGGCCCACGAAGCGCAATGATGGATCTTGATTTGCTGCATTGCACTCAAAGGCATGAGCATTGGTGGTGACAGCTGATGCATGCTGTCCATGCAAGCTGGAGATGGTGGGCTCCAGCTGACAAATGGGCATTGCAGTGCTGGAACACACAGAAGCGCTGCAATGGGTGTTGACTTGCTGCATTGCACTTAGAAGCAGTGGCAACAGCTGACACATGCTGTCCGTGCAAAACAATGTGAGTGCAAGCTGACAAGACAAGATCACAGTGCTAGGTTCCACAGAAGCAATGTGATGCTTTCTGACTTGCTGCATTGCACTTAGAGGAGGCATGTGCGTCGCAGGCAGCATATGACGCATGCTGTATGTGCAACCTGCAGATCTTCATTTTCAGTTGACAGGAGCTGATCACAGTGCTGGACCACACGACCAACAGGGGCAGCCAGTGACAGAAGAGACCCGTGTGCTGTCCATGCAGTTCCATGCATGCAGCTTTAACAAAGTGAGTGACAGCACATATGGTGGTTGGGTTAGTTTGCTCCCTACAAGTTTCATAATGGACAACGCATGTGGACCTGCCCTCATATGACTGTCTTCGGATTGCGTTTGAGTGTCACTTCGGTGTCATCCATGACTGATGCTGATGTTGCTGACGCCAAAAGACATGCTTGGTGAGGGCCAGTAGTCAACATGCTTGCTGAGGGCAACTAATCCATGCTGAACAGAACAGAAGCTGTACCTGACAGACGTCACAAACTCTGCAGCCCGCCTGCTAGCTTCCAGCATTGTCTGCAGCATGCCCAGATGGCGCTTACGAACCCTGGCAATCCTCTTTGTCCCTGGCGAGGCCTTGGCATGCACAGTGTTTGCACTGGCAGAAGAGCCACCCTGGGAGGCCTCTGTGCTGCTGCCTGTGCCCACATCACTCATGCAGGTATCCAACACCTGAATGAACAAATCAGGGACTTCAGCCCAACATTGCTTCTGTTGCTTGCTGCATGTAGGCTTGATGAATTGCCCTCATATACCTGCTGAAAGAAAAGAAAAGAAAAGACAAAACCGTTTGGCGTTCAATACAGAGAAGCTTGAGATGATCCCATATTGGGCCCAAGCTTCCCTTGGCCTTACAGCCATTTAAGTGGTAGGCCCGGGACGGGGGGGGGGGGGATATGCCTGCTGCATATTCACTGTACACATGCAATGCTCAGCGAGGTCTCCACTGAGTGATGTAAATGCAACATAGGCTGCTCAGGAGGGTGAATGCAATGTGATGGCTGCTCTGACAAGCATGGCATGGGGCGACCACGGGAGCCAGGCTAGCTGATGCAACTGCCACTGATCAGGGCATTGAAGCTGACCTTATTGGAGTTGGCCGGATGTTGGAGGTCAGGGGGGTCCCAAAAGGCAGTGGAGCCCATTGAGCCCATGGGGTCATTGGCATGACGATGGGCAGGGTCCTCATCAGGATAAGTGATGTCTGACATGCCTGCTTCTGTGACTCCAGGATCAGTGATGCCAGGATCTGTGTCACCATCAGAGTAGGGGGATTGGTGTGATGGCCCATCCTCATCGTCTGATGACTCATTGGAACCCTGCGACAAAGGTAAAGTTGGAAGTGGAGAAGATTGGACCAATGTCAAGCCCTAAAATTGCCTGGCATTGTGCTCGCCAGTCCCTTTGGCCTCTGCTTCCTTTCCTGTTCATCAAGGGATTGCTTACACTTGACATGAGTTGGCCCTTGTTGTTCAAGCATGTACATGACGTGCCATCATCTGCGCCTTTGTGGCAGCGCAAAAATTGCATGTAAACCAATGAAAATCTACTCCATTCTGCTGTGGAGCCAAGGAGCCAAAGCAGGCGATTGCATGCAAAGGATGTTCCCATGACTTTCAACTGTTGTTCAAATGAGCCATGCTTTCTTGTGCATTGCCCATGAATTCTTGCAGCAACAGATGTCAAGAGTACTCACAGCTGAGATGAGGTCCTCATCAGCAGTACGCCTCTGGTTGTAGCCTACTTGACAGTCACCATCCTCAATGAAGAAGACAGAGTCTGCTGGGTCACCCTGCATCACAGGGTCAAAAAACACCATTGCGTTTGAACAGTGTCAGGGCAGAGGCTGTTCTGGTTCTGTCACAACAGCCACAGCATTTCTGCCTCTGGGTGATGTCTGTGTCAAAACACAGTACGCAAAGCTGAGATTGCTAGCTCACAACTCAGCTGAGGCAAAACAGCACCTACCAGGCAGCATGTGGACAAAACTGCATATGTAATTTAGTGTACGATGATGCATGTGTATATATAGGAGGACCTCTGTTGGTCCTCATGCTGTTCTGCTACTTTGGAGCTGCAAAAGCAGATAGACACAACAGGCAAACAAACACTGACCAGCAGGCAAAGACCAGAAGATGGCATACCTGCTTGACCAAGAAAGCGCCAGCTTTGTAAGTGCGCTGCACAAACAGGGGGCTCAGCATCTGTACCAGCCCTTCCAAGCAATCCCCTAGGGGCCGTTTGGCGGTGCCCAAGGGGGACTCATCAGAGGGCCCCATCTACAAAAAAAAGCAGACAGCGCTTAAGGGCTGACTGTTTTGTTGGCAGCGTGTCGCCCTGCTGCGCCCAACTTGCACAAATTAGCAATGCGCAGCAACTAAGCAATGTTGTGCTGCCTGACCTAAGCAATATTCACTGTGTCAGGCCAAAGGTTGCAACTCAGATTGCCAGTACTGCAGCAAAACCAAACACCAGGGTGTCGTGCACTGCAACCTCAAAGCTTCACTCCTTGCATTGCCTGGTCTTGTTTTGACAGTCAAAGCCTCTGTGCAGGTGCATTATGTAGCTGACAGCACCGCAGCTCAACACGCATGAAACACATCATAGTGAAACCTACTGAGCATCAACAGCAGTCCAGCGCCATCTGATGATTTGAGAGCACTAGCTCAAAGCGTCAAGAGTCAATGTCAAGCGTCAAGAGTCCATGTCAGATGCAGAACTCCCACCAGCTTGGTTTTGTTGCACACCACATACACCTGTGCTTTCAAGCCAGGATGTCTGATGAGTCATTACTGGCTCCACACCCCAGACTGTAAGGTATAAAATGAAATGAAAAAAGATGCAGTGGTGTCACACCCACACTCACCTGTCTGCACTGCAAAGGGAGGTTGTTGCCGTGTGTGGTCCATGGGTGGGTCATGACCTGCGGCAGGGTTGCTCTCTTGGCAGGGTCTTTGCACAGCATCTGTGAGATGAGGTCCTTCAGCGACGCTGACACGACAGGCTTGTTTGGAAAGGAGATGGGCTGAGTGCGAATGACATTGTACAGCCCCATGATGCTGGGATGCTTGAAGGGCACCGTACCTGCACACATGCACACCATGCCAAGTCTTAGAGACAGGCAGTGATGCACACTGGCTGCATGAGGAAGCAGCTAAACACATCCAGGTTCCATGTGGAAAGGTGCCATTGTATTGGAACTCAGCAAGCGAAATGCAGGAGACAGGGGTGACACTGCATTAGAAGTCAGGCTGCAGCAAGATGCATGCCAAATGCCACATGTCAATGGATGACTCACCATAGATGAACATGTAGAGGCAGATTCCCAGGGCCCAGATGTCAGCCACCTCCCCGTGGTAGGGAGCCCCCTCACACATTTCAGGGGCCAGGAAGGCCGGGGTGCCCATGGTGCGCACTGTTGTGTGGCCATGGTCCACCATTCTGGCACTGCCAAAGTCACTGATCTTGACGCGACCATCAGATGCTAGCAGCATGTTGTCTGGCTTCAGATCGCCATGGACAATGCTCTTGGAATGTAGGTAGTCCAGGCCCTGAGATAGCAGCACATGTACAGGAGATGCCAGTTGCATTGCACAGCCCATGCATGATGCTCCTAAGATGAGCTGGCCAAGAAACGTGACTGACATGCTGGGAGAGTGCTGTGCGAATTGCCAATGCAGGAATATTGCAGTTCACTGCACATTTGACCGTCAATTGAATGTCACACCCTTGTTGCAGCCTATGCACAGAGCAAACATGCATGTTTGAGGAGTGCATGACAGCTGTTGGACACTGCTGACTCTTAAATGCAAGAACTGTCACCATCCCACCTGCAGGACATCTCTGAAGAACTTGAGGGCGACGCCTTCTGCCAGAGGAACCTTCTCAGTGGACCTGTCCCCTCTCATGACTGGCCCTGCCTCCGCGTACTCCATCACCAGCAGCAGTTTGTCAGCCTGAGGATCATCTGCACGCACACACGCACACAGTCAAAATCATCTCAAGCAAGCAACAAGCCACAGTAGGCATGCTGTGCTGCAGGCAGGCAGAAGAGCCTGACCTTGCTGGGAGCTTGTTTGTGACATCTAAACGTCAAAGCTGACAGCAGTGAACTGAGACAACATTGGAACTTGGTTTCTAACAGTGCAGCCTGAGTCCATGCATAAGGCAAGCCACCTAGACGGTATGGTCCACAATGCAGCAAGAGCCAAGTCTACATGTGGCATGTGAGTTGCTGGCAAGCATTTGAGCTGCCAATGAATATGCAGATGCTTTCACAACTTTTGCTGATCATGTTTTGGTTGAGTAAACAGCAGACATGCAGTTATCTTCAAAACAGCAACATACCGATGACTTCAAAGGGACATATGATGTTGGGGTGGTGCAGCAGGCGGATGACATTCATGCGGCGCTGGGCCTCCACTTGGAAGTCACTGGCCGTACGAGGGCGCATGCGTTGGTGGCGCATCAGGGAGCCCTTGCTCAGCAGCTTCACTGCATACAGGTTCATGTCTGCGCTGTTCAGCACGAGCTTCACTTTGCCGAAGGCGCCCTGCCCCAACGTGCCCACAATGATGTACTGATTCACAAAGGTGATGCCCTGCAGCAGCATGGATGGTTTGACTGACATGAGATGTCATTGTATGTCATTGTAAACTGTGCAAGGTCCAAATCACCATGGCAACTAATGACTGAACCAGCAGCTCTGTTCATTCCTTCATAAGTGATGAATGCAGATCCGATTTCTGACTTGTTTGGAGGACTCAAGTAAGGAGGTCGTTGCTTGCAAGCAGGTGCAACTGGAGCAGTTGCAGGTCTGTATTGGCTTTCATACAAAGACAGCAATGTGTGAAGAGGAAATCAGTACAGCACTATGAATGTGCGGCCCCAAGGTGCTCGAGATGCAGCAGCCACCAGCCCATCAGCAGTGTCAAAAACACACATCCTTTGGCATGGTTCACTCCCAGATGTGCCACATCTGCAATAGCTATGCAGTTCAAGCCCTCACATCATCAAGATCACACAATCAGCACTGCTGTATAGATGTGAAGCAGCAAAAACAGAACTCCAGAAATTTGGCTGCTTGCCTTGAGGCTGTCAACAACCAGCTTGCGGGTGATTTCAATGGCAGCATCCTCGCTGACAATGCCATTGGCAGCATCCAACTCATTGCTGGAGGGGAAGTCAGCCACTGCGATATTCTGTGTTGTGACACCTTGTGGTGCAAGGAGGCGGCTGCTGTTGCCACCACGCAGATTGCTCAGTCTGCTGGATCTACCATCTCGACCAGCTGCAATCAAGAAAATTTGACATCAGCCGGTCCTGCACAGGCTCATGCAAGCAAAGCAAAGATGACTGGAAGCACAATGGCAATTTCAGATTGCACATTACACAGCTGTTGCCTTGGTCATGATACTAAATCATGTGGGCAGAGTCTGCTAACAAAACTTGCCTGTAAAAGAGGCATTGGGTGACCCATGTAATGGAGTATGATTGTGGTCTCCAAGGGATTGTGATGAGCTGTTTCTGCGGATGTTTGCAGCGACACTGATTTTGTCAAGCTCATTTGAGCTGCCTTTGATATCATGTATGGGCGTGAATGAATGCGCGTGCTCAAAAGCCTTGATAGCGCTGAAAGCCTGGTCAAGACGCTGCTGATGATTCTTGCTAGATGCTGTCTCTGTGAGCACTCTCTGCCTTGCAAGATCAATAGCAAGTGATCTTGCAAGGTCAACAGCACCAGGTACTGGTGTGGTCAGCACTGGTTCAGTCGGGACAAAAGGGGACTCTGCAATTCCACAAGTTGCCCGTTACAGCACGCATTGCATGCTGATGTCAAAGCTTTCTGGGAAATGATTGAGCAGCAATACAGCTTGCAGCTAACAATACCTGCACCACTAGCATCATATGTCTCTGCATGCACGTGGGAAGCTCCGTTGGACAGATCTTTCTGCGTCGTTGATAACCTATAGAGGACAAGTGTTTTCACAGCCCTGCTTGCCTGCTAGCTTGTGCGGCCACTAGCCACACACGGGAGATTACCTATCCTGTTCTGCAGAGTCATGACACAATAGAGGCGTCTTCAGGACCTTGGGTTTGCTCTTTGCGCACCCTATATTGGCAAAGTGCTTGCAGCAAAAGCTGCACAGAAAGTGACGGCTTTTACGCAACCTTGGCCGTACGATAAGAGCTGCAAAAGGTTGAACACGCTATCTGGGAGGGGGGAAAGGCAAGGCAGGGTCAGCCAGAAGACATCACAACGAACGTCGCACTTCTTGCTGCCTAGTATGCACGACTGACGCCGATTAAAATCAAGTTCTGGGTCGTTGTGAGGCCGATGCTCTCATGCCTTTTAGTCATGCATTACTGCCATGATGTTGCCAGTGCCCGAGTGACTGGAGGTTGCCGTAATCGGCAATCTCTAGCGCAGCCGGCCACGGTTGACGTGATAACGGCCTACCAGCATGATCATGTAATTTTGGCGTTCAAAGTTTGTGCACATACTGCCTCTGACCAGCCCTGACTAGTTAGAACACAGGGGAACAACCTTCAGATGGTGATTTTGCAATGGGAGAGACTCTCCTCAAACGATGCTGCAAATTCTATGATGCTTATCGCAGAAAGTATTTTCCTGGCTTTTAACTTTTGAATGTAAGCTATGTGGGTTTGCATCACTCATCTGGCACCATGCACATCATTCATCATGGTGATTTGCGTACTCAGCAAGATCTTCACAGAGCATGTGAGCTGCAGAGCTGCTGATCATGCAGGGATGACTTGTGACCTTAGGTTTTGCATTGTGCGCACCCTATATTGGTGCGCAAGAATTTGCATGCAGCAAAATGTGTAAGCGTCAAGCTTGGGAAGGTGACAGCTTTTGCGCAACCTTGACCATACGACAGAAGCTGCAAAAGGTTCAAAACGATATTTGCGATGCCAAGACAGGTGTCAAGACAGATCAGCCAAAAGACACTACAATCCAATAGGTTTCGCTGACTGGTATGTACGCCTGATAGCAGCTAGCTGTCATGCTTGGCCAGCATAATAAGCAATCGCAGCAATGACTGAGGCTGTGCATACCAAAAGCAGCTTCAGTCATGTTTCTTCTGATTGAGAAGGCGCTCCAGCTTGTGACTGGTAATGACATTTTCCTAATTCGCTGCATGCAATGTTTACAGCATACTACCATCAGCTAAGCAGACCTGGCCATGAACAATGATGGGTTACCAAATGTGATGTAAACACTGCACACCAGCATTTGGCCCTAACAAATCTCATGCAAACCACTAAGTACCACTAAAGCTACTACCACAGGGCACCGACAGTGGGAGCTGCCATCCAGGACTGACACGCACTACCAGCAGGAATGGGGAGACAATACATACAGGCTTATTGCATTTGCTCTGTGATATATTCCATGAAACCACCCTAGATGTGCGTTGCAGGCACCCCCAAGCCTGGATGCTGGCAGCCTCACTCAGCTGTACTCCAGCCTGGGTGCCCAACCCCCATGAACAGCTCCAACACCCCCAGCTGAGCCAGCAGGCAGTAGCAGACCTGCATAGCAAAGGCTGGGCAGCAGCAGCCAAACTTGAGAGGAAACCTGCCAGACACATTGAGAACCAGACTAGCATCGATTGACAAGTTGGTAGACTGGCTGCCAAGCAAGCAGGCCGCATGCAACAGGACCTTGCTGATAGTCATTCCTGAAGACATACTGGTGTACCTCACACAGCACTGGGCCCCCAACCATGCAGGATCCATGACAGCAGATGAAAAGTTCATAGCAGCACCAGGCAGCTTGTTCAGCACCAAGTTAAACACCTTTGCAGTGAACTTGAATAGCTAGGTAGCATAGCTGTGTTTTCTCTCTTCTTACTTCTGATCTTACCCTCTCAGCACTCGTCTGACGATCCTACAACAAGACGGCACTGCTGCACTTCCTCGCTGACAGGTCTGTCACGCTCCGATCGAAACACCAGCATCCTGGCATTCTCCGACCTTCTGCGTCAAGCAAACCTCAGGTAGGCTACCTGCGGCTGATCAGCAGTCAGTTGCAGTCCGCCGTGATGGTCTGCAGTCCAGGCCTGCAGGTAAGTGAAGCTACCAAGTCTTCCTGACAGGCTGTAGCACGCTGTGCCAGCGGACGGCAGCGTTGCAGTGTTGGTATGTACACAGCTATCCTGCTTGATAATAACTAATTCCTCAGCTACAACCTACAACCTATTGTATTTGCTGACTTAGGCAGCTTGCTGTGCTTGGCAGGTGGTAATGGTTACAATATCGGAGTTCATTAATTCCATTCCACATCTCAGTGCTGGCAAGAAGGCCGCTTTAGAAAAGCAGGTGCAATCACAGGAGTTTAGAGTCAGCTTGGATGCTGATTGTGATGAGGTTTTCCAGGAAGTTTTGCAAGAGATTCCGCCAGTTGCATTCAACTTTCTTGAGCGCGCAAGACTGAAAGGAGCCTTAATGCAGCTTGGTGAGTGACTCAACTAAAGCTGTTGATTTTGCACCTTAAACTGCTGGCATTGTCTTTATATACTCAGCGCGGGTGGCTGCGCAGCTTCATGTGTATGTTGTCATCCACTGCCATCAGTCTCATGCCATGAACCCTGTAGGATATATCGGCTTGCATGCAAGGTGGCATTTCAATATGCAGGTCAGGCGAAAGCTAAAGGGCAGACTTTCATAGGTACGCTTGGCATACATATTTGATTGTAGCTGGAAGCATGTTGCCTTGCATCATTTTGGGTTGACTCGAAGAACTGGCAGTAATTTTGGCATTGTTAATAATGACTGTTCCTGGATGACAAGGACTGTGTGACCTGATCGGAGCTTCTAGGGTGTCCAGCATTCACAGCTGATACTCTGGCGCCCTAAAATCAGCTTTGATGACTTGCTCTGCAGTCAGTCTGCTTGTGCCATCAAGTATGGAGAAGGAGGCACAAAAGGAAGAACTTCAGATCTCCTTTGATAGGCCTCCTTCATATTCGGCTCTGTTGGGTAGCATTGAACAACAATCAACAGCATTGAAACTGGATCAAGTAAATTTCCATATCAAAGCTGGCAAAGAGTTCGTGCTTCAGGACAACTGGGCGCGTCTAGTTGGTGATAGAGGTGCCATCAACCTTGCGGTAAGTTCCATGGCAAGAACAATAGCTTTTTCCAATCTACTCATTTTCTCCACTGCAACATGTGCTGCTGGAGTCTGCAAGCTCCCTGTTTGACTGCAATTTGCTTTGCAAGGACATGTAGAATGGTCATATGCAAGCCTCATACTTTTCATGTTGCAAGCGCATTTATCTATTCTGAAGCATCCCATGGTCACAACCAGGAGTGGCTAGCCTATGCAAGGGAAAATGCAAATGCATAGCCATGTATGTGCAGATTATACCACAGAAGGCAAAACCCCTGTCATCCTTCACCAGTGAGGAAGGCATGAAGCTCTTGATGGGTCCAAACTACCAGCAGGCAGAGACAAAACCCTTTGCGCTGGCTGACCTCACGACATCAGCCAGACTGGATGATGCTGTGATACGCGTGACAAATCTTGTGTTTGTCAAGGATCTATTGAGTCATCTAGGAGTTGATCTGGCTCTGAGGTGTTTGCGCAGTGAACCACAGCTTCACTCAAAGGAGTATGCCAAGCGTCAACTGATCAGCCCACTGTTGCATGTTGCTTCCGTCCTAGCTGGTAAGCATCTATTTTGGTGCACTGGAATCTGAGCTGCTGAGTGCCTGTCGATGAACTTGAATGCTACCATGAAGGCAGTCCAAAAAACACATGCATGCAAGTCTTACAAATCATCAATGCAAAGCGCTAGCTTGTCTTACATTGCTGCAGCTTGTCCTCCTGTGCCTACAGCCCACAATGACTGTCATGTCAAAAAAGTGAAGCTGTGACAATCCTTTTGCTTACCCATTGGTACATGGTCATGCAAATTTAGGAACCACAGCTTCATATGGATCCATGTCTTGATGAAACTTGCATCGTGCAAGATTACAGTTTGATGGCATGAGAGCCGAATCTGTCACATCAATATCTGCAACATGAAACAAGGGACATTACTGGAAATTACATCTGTCTTGTTCAATTCAGGGGAGCTGGAAGTAGCTGCTGAATTCAAAACCAAAGACCGTGATGCAGCCGGCAGTGTGGACTTTGTTGTCTTGTTGAAGAGCTTTGTGATTAGCGTAGTGGAGGTAAGATTGTTTTGCCACTCAGATGCTAGCTTGTGTTGCATCTCCACACTTGGTGTCAATGCTGTCAAGAACATTTGCGGCAATCTATAATAATTAATGCGTCAGGTTGGGGCGACCTTGCGACTGTGGAACTGTATGTCTCTAGGTGTCTGTTGACAGATGACACGAGCTTTCAGTGTACAGTGTTGTATTGACCATGCATGTGCTTTCTAGGGGAAGGTCCACGACACTTTGAAGGAGCATGAAGGGCAATTGTTTGCGTCCATGCATGCCTGCCGTGAGCAGTATTTGAAAATGAAGCTCAAGAAGCGTAAGCGTGACACAGATCCAATGACTCAGGTGAATCTATCTTTGGACTACCAATCATGACAAACATGCCTGAGCTTGGGTTGAAACCACTCAGATGCAACATCTACACTTGCACAGGTACTGCTGTCAGTGGCAGGTTCAGCGTGTGTGTGCAGATGTTTCTATAGTCAGGCCTGGGCAGCCCAGTATAATACTTGGCTTCTCAATAACTTGACGCCGAAAAGCGTAATCTTTTCTTTTCTTTCTATAGTCCAAGTGCACTGCATGACTACAACACAATCGCAGTCCTGTGCTGTGCAGGTGCCTTCTGCTGGCATATTGACTAATGGAACAGCGTATATCTTCTACAAATGTCATCACAATGGACAGCCGAATGGTCAACCAGTTGTCACATGTTCTGAATTTCTGACTGTACACCTCCACAAGGGTATCAGTGCAAGATCAGCTGAGGACACCGTCATGAAGGTAGTGAGGACAATGGTGCAGCTCTTTGTTGACCAGCAGAAGGCGCTGTCAAGGTTTTGGTCTTCAAAAGCAGTCCAGTAAGTCGAAATGAACTTTGAAACGCTTTCAAGACGGGGGGACCAGCGAATGCATTTGACATGATGTATATGCCACGTGTACAGCGGCCGCCGACAGAATCTGATTTTGTTACGGTAGCCACGCATCGTTACGGCCCTGGACACCGTCACACCGTACATCCAGAGCCCATCCAGAAGCAGAGTTTTACAAGATTCTGCCAGCTAACACAGCCGATCACTTGTGCATAGATTTCAGGCGTGACTTACACAAAATTGTTTAGTGGTGCATGCTGCTATCACTTCAATGATGTGATTGCAAATAGACATATTGGAAGGTATATGTGAGCAAGCTTGCTATTTGTCATGCTCATCCAATTTCTTGACTATTGTTTCTTGAAGGCCACTGTCAAAGTCTTCTGATGAAAGA
>JAABUP010002187.1_pt1 | contig 38825 bp, 49 predicted proteins | sample 5559201 | NCBI WGS metagenome assembly JAABUP01 (sample SAMN10711887, study PRJNA513373) | rock metagenome | isolation source: Antarctica rocks | place: Antarctica | reverse complement strand
CATCATGCATTCCCCTCTGTATGCTGTGTATGCCTTGCCTGGATTGGAATGACATACTTTGTCAATAGCAGCTCATTTGAATTCTTCTTCAGCAATCGGTATACTTCATGTTTTCAGGCACTGCGCATTGTGTGGCATTGCAATACTGTGAAGTACTGAGCAGTTGCCTCATATATATTGCGGATGTTTCTGTATAGTTATGCTCCAACTTTTGGACGCCAAGCGGCACATTTAGCAGTCCCACTTGTCATCAGATGCTCATAGTGCAGACATGCTTTGTTTCATATCATGCTTTTGTTCCTATTTATTGCTTGCCAGTCACAGTGGATGGCAACCCCACAAGCTATAGCACACGTTCTGATTTGTTTGCCCTGTCATATTTGCTGCAATGGTAGGACAACTCTGCTTGCTTTCTGTATAATAGTTGGCCCTCCGTTGTTGTCATGCTGTGTTGCCGGTAGTTCTGCCAGATTCCTTTGCCTTGCTGGCACAATCACTGACATGACTCACACACTGTGTCTGCAGACATAGGGGTAGACCAGGAGCCGTGGTTCCCCATGCCTGTCCGCACCTCAAGGGTGTCTGTTGCTCTGCCAACCCAGGATCAGTCACCCAAACGGCGAGTTCCACTGGACCCCTTCCTTGCATCTCTGCCCGACCCCAAGAAAATGACTGAAAAGGTAATTTTCCTTGCCCAGGCCTTTGCAGTCTTTGACTATGCTTCAGTACACTATCATCACAGGCTTGAAGACAGGAGGCTTGTTTTGCAGATTTGTTTCTATGGCATTAGGTATTCATCACATACTCAGTTATTTTCCATTGGCTCAATCATTTTCCATTGGCTCAATCATTTGTTCATTCAGTCATGTATTCCCCGATTCAGCTTGGACTGCTGTTTGTGTGCCTGATTCAATATAGAACAAATCTGCTCTTGAGTGCTACAATACTGTTGAAGTGGATCTTGACACTTTGCTGCATGAAATCATCAGCTTATCAGTAGCTTTCTGTGAGCTGCTTTGGTGGCTACAACTGTCCCTGCTTTTATGCATATTCTTCTCTCATATTTCAGCTGCTCTATAAGCACATTCTTCAGTTATCTGCAGGAAGTGCATTTATGCTTTGCACCGAGTCATCAACGGTCCTGACTTGTGTTGCACGCACCTAGTGCCTGTTGGACAGCCTGTGTTATTATCATCATCATCATTATTACTGTTGTTGTTGTTATCATTAGGAAAAACCCTTGACCCTTTCATCCTTCTGCTTCAGGAGCTGCTGGAGTTTGACTTTGGTGCTATTGAGAGGCGCCTGGACGAGCTGTCCAGGAAGAACAAGACTGGGAAATATGCCAACACACCTCCCAGAGGGTTGGGTCCCGATTTTTCCCCCTCTGCATCCGCTGTTGCTGCACTGGCAGATGAATGCAACAAGTATGGCGAGCTGGGCACTGAGGACTTGCCGTCCCTGTCCAGCTGGTTAGCAGACACAGAGGCAACACTGCGTGATCCAGATTGGGGTGCATCTCTTGGCGGCACAGACGTCCCTTTGATGAACGGTCTCCCTCCACCATCTGTCCTTCAGGCTCAGCTGAGGGAATTGACCTCTCGGGCTCCACCAATCATCCCCTCACGTCTAGATCAGCTCAAGTTTCGCAAAATCCCCACTGCATCAAGCTCAGAGTCTCCAAGCACAGTCCGGTCCAAGGACAGCCCAGCTGCCATGCCTGAAGTGCTGCCAGCTGCAGCAGCAGCGACAGGATCAGCAAGCAATGAGACGGACGAAGCAGACTCGCTCCTTGTGGAGCTGATGGAGCCTGCACAGCGCCAGCCATACAGGGAGTTCAAGAGAGACATGGAAGAAAGGGCCAAGGCGCGCGAGGCTGCACGCTTGCGTGGGGTACCAACTACCCTGCCAGACCTGGCCCCAGGGGCTGTGCCCTCCCTGGAGGCAGCCAGGAATGCCCTGGAGACCTTCCAGAAGGAGCGCATGGCCACCGTCGGCTCAGTATCAGAGCCACTAGCTCGCGCTCAGGCTCAGCTTGCCGAGCTTGAGCAGTCTCTGGCCAAAGACCGTCAGCAGCCATTGCCTTGGGCTGAACTGGAGGCCTCACTGCGGGAAAGAATTGGCCCGCCAACAAGTGAGAGTGCCAGTAGGATCACAGATGCGGCAAAGCCGCATCTTGAGGCAGCAAGGCGTTCCAGGGAGGCACGCAAAGCTGCCTGGGCTGCCTACAAGGAGAAGGACAGCCTCCTGCCCGAGGACTTCAAGCGGCGCATGGATGAGGTGTACAACCCATCTGAGGAGCACACTGCAGCGGTGGCTGCTGCTGTCAAGCTTGGTGTGGAGGACTTCAAGTCCGGCAGGGTTGCAAACCGCTCTGAGGCGGTCAGGGCTCGCGTGTCCGAGGTGTACAAGCGCAGGGACCCCCTACTACAATTCCCAGGTAAGCCTGTCACTTTGCTGACAACTGCTCTGCTGCAGGTCAACGCTGCATGCACACTTATCTAATGGACTTGGTTGACACCAAGCACCTAGACTTTGCAGAATCTTGCGTCTGAGACTCTGCACCAGCCAAGCTTCCTTGCCCTGCTGCCTGATAGCCTCTCAGCATGCTGCAGACAGTCTGTACCTGGCTGCAACGCTCTTGCACAAGACTTGTGATGTCCAATGATGCACTTGCATCTGTCTGTTTTGTGGTGTCAGATGTGCAAATCGCTTGCAGTTACTGCTATGCAACTTTCCCTTTCAACACATGCAGCTTTAGTCAGAGTTATGCATAAAGCCTTGCATATTATTTTTTCAATTATTATTTAATCAGAACATTGCTGTGATTACTGTCAATTTACTGATGGGCTTAGCAATGAGGTAGCTTTAGTATCATCTGCAATTGTTTCATTTCACAATTTTCAAGCCCAAACAAGCTAACTTTCAGGGGGTATTTCATAGCAAAAAATGGTTTTCTGGAGGGTTCTGTAAAAATTTGGCATGCTCAAAACTTGTCACAACAGGGCAAACATCATTTTTGGGATAGGCATTGGTAAAAAATACATCTGCGCAGTTTGGCAGATGCGACACCTTTAGCAAAAGCAGTGCGTTGCCATGATAATCCAAAGCAGCCATGTCTAGCAGGCAGACTGTAACAATTTGATGGTAAAATATTTTGTCAATTATCAAGTAGTAACGTTACCAGGTGATTACTCACAAGGGTGTGACAAAAGGAGTCCTTTGAACAGCCCTACTCATGTAACACTTAGGCTCGAAGTTCTATTGCATGCACATCCAAAGTGCTTGATGGCTACCAGCCTTCATCTACACTGTGTTGTCTGGGTTCAGGTGCACCCCAAGGCCTTGCATATTTACCGCATGACATGGTACCCTTATGTGCCTGTCGTACAAGATGTCAACAGTTTGTCCTCTGACATTCCTCCTTTGCTCTGCAGTGCCTTCTCAGGCAGAGGCATCAGAAGGGTCGTCAAGCGTCTTCACCTACAGGCCGTCGTCAGGCCAGATCTCCCCACCACCAGAGGTGTTCAAGCCTTCTCTGCCCACTGTAGCAGAAGGCAGCTCAGTCACTCACTTGGACCCTGAGGTGGTGGACATCCCTGACCCCTTGGACCTCAGCCCACCTCTTGGCAGCGTCCCCATGTTGCCTGGCCTCAGAGGCATTCAACGTCCTGCCATGCGCCCCAGCAAGCCCAGGAGTGCCGGCCCTGGCCAGGGCCCAGTTGCTGTCCCCAGCACAACCCACCCAGAAGCCCGCCCCTATGGAGTAGCTCGCAGCTCACTTGCTCTGCGTGAGCAAGCTCAGCTGCATGCTGAGCAGCCAGGTGCCCTTCTGATGCCGCCTCGCCACAAGTCAGCTTCTTCTGACAAGTGTCCTGAGAAGCTGCCTACTCCAGAGGCAGCTGTCAACCTGCTAGCGCAAGTCCACGCAGCAGAGAAGAGGTTTGAGACCACCCTTCCTAACGGGAAGCCCCCCACCCCCACAGTAACAGCAGCAGCTGTTCTGGGTGCTGATGCTGTGGATCAGACCATAGTAGCCAAGTTTGTCAAGGAGACTACACCGGCGTCTCAGAAGCCTGCCAGGCCTGCTCCCAAAGCTTCCAAGTCAGCAGCACAAGGCGCAACCCCACAGGCAGGGTCAGCATCCCCTCAGGCTGCTTCGCATGCCACTGTAGCTGAGCCTCCAGTGGCAGCAGCTGCAACAACAGTGTCAGAGCCTGCTGCTGATGCTGCTGCTGCAGCACCAGTGGCGCGCAAATCCAAGAAGGTCAAAGCTGCTGGGACGCAGCCCAGCAGCTCTGTTGCTCAGCCACAGGCACAAGCCCCCGCTGCCAGCCAGCCAGCAGGGCTGGCTACTCAGTCAGCTTCAGAAGCGCGTGCTGAGCAGAGTGCTGTACCAGCAGCTACACAACCAGCTTTGAAGGATCAATCTGCGCCAGTCCCAGCTGCTGCTGTAGCTTCTGCCTCAGCTGCACCAACAGCTGCAGTTCCCTCAGCTTCCTCAGCAAGTGCTACAGCATCATCAGCTGTCCAGCCCGAGGCACCTCTTGTCAAACCAGAGGCAGCAACAGAGGGCTCTCTGACCCCCCCTGATGCTGACCCTAGCTCTCCCACAGGGGAGCAAGCCTCAGCCAGTAAACAAGGCAAGCAGCGCATGGGCAAAAAGCAGCGCAAGAAGCAGCGTCAGGAGGCTGCACTCAAAGCCGCTGAAGATGCTAAGATCAAAGCAGAGCAGGACGCTGAACAAGCAGCCAAGGATGCTGCGCAAGCAGCCAAGGATGCTGCACAAGCAGCCAAGGATGCAGAGTATGCTGAGAAGCGAAGGATTATCCAAGAGAAGGTGGACAAAGCCAAGAGGGAGGAGAGTAAGGCTGCTGCTGCACTAGCAGCTGCCAAGGACATTGAGGATGCTGCAAACGCAGCCAAGCAAGCTGCATCAGAGGTTGAAGATGCTGCAGCACAAGGTATATCACTGTGTGCTCAGGCATTGTCATCTTAAACTGCATTTCAACTTCTAATGTACTTCTGCTGCATGGTGTCACCCCAACTTCTTGCTTGTCTTGCTTCGTTGCACAACACGGTTGTCATACATGCGTCTGTGTGGCTCTTTGGTCTTTGCTTGACCAACAGTGTGCATCTGTTTATCAAATGAGCTTTGATGCAATGCACAAGATTAACGGCAAGTAAGGATAGTAGGATGCTTTTCAATGACCAGGATGGCATGCTGCAAATCGCTTGTCAAGGTTCTGAATTGATGCATGAGCCTCACAAGACCATGCATTCTGCACCCAACACAAATTTTGCCAACAAGATTGCTTGACAAGCATGTTTGCTTGTCTTTATTGCATAAATCTTGGTGAAATATGCACTGCCCGACATATCTCATCACAGCTTCCCAATTTTGCAAAGTCTGTTCTCTGAATACACCTGTGCACATTGCAGCTGCAGCAGAGGAAGCCAAGCAAGCCAAAAAGCAGGCCAAGAAGCAGAGGAAGAGAGAGGAGGCCAAGGCCGCCAAACTAGCCTTGGCTGCCAAGGTTGCTGACGAGCAGCAGGCAGATGCCACCCAAGCCCAGGACCAACCCGGCCCCTCAGCCCCAGCAGCAGCATCCAAAGCTGCTGTTGCTGCCCCTGTCACTGCTGTGGGTCTTCAGCCTGCGCCGGGCAAGGCTACTTCGCAGCCAGCACAGCCTGCTGACCAAAACACCAGCACGGTTCAGTCAGTTGACAGTCGCTCCACCACGCCCTCAAGAGCAGGCAGTGACAGTCTGCAGCTTGCCAGCCCAGCTGCGCCCTCAGAAGCAAACAGTAGCTTGCCAGATGATCTTCAGCCCAGACCCAAGCCTGGCAAGAAGGGTGAGAAGCCAGGCAAGGCCAAGAATGCGCCAGTCGCTGTGCCTGATGTGGATGCAGAGCCTTCTTCTGAAGAGCCTGGCAGCAGTCAGCAACAACAGCAGCCATCAGAGGTTGGTACAAGCCAAGCCAGCTCTGATTTCAATGCCTTCCTGGACAGCCTCAGTCAGCAGCAGCAGCAGCAGTCAGTCTTTGCTGCACAGGAGGATTACAGATCTGCATTGTATGACCAACATGAAGAGTCAGCAGACAGTTGGACCACAGTCAGTGGACCCCAGCAGCGCCGACAGCCTGCAGAAGCAGTGCAAGAGTCTGAAGAAGACTGGATTGCTGTCAGTGGCGCTCAGCAGCACCGCCACTCTGCTGAAGCGGACCATGCATCCGCAGAGCCTTGGACCACTGTTGCTAGTCACCAGCAGCAGCGCCACCCTGTTGAATCACAAGAGGTTCATGCCTATGCACACCAGGAAGACAATGGTAGCGAGCTGCCGACAGAAGGTGATGAGCATGACAATGCCTCAATTGGGCTAGCATTGATAGAGGATCCCCAGCGGCGGCGCAGAGGCACCAGGGCAGGCAAGCGTCACAAGAAGCGCTATGGTGATGCAGTACAGCGCGCTGCGGCTCAGGCAGTGCGTGATTATGTCCACGCATCCACCTGGTCAGACAATGACTCAGACAGCACTGCTGGGGATCGCCTGCAGGCACACCACCCAAGGACACCTCTGGCTGCTGGGCACACCACGTCTGACATTGGAAGCCCAGCCAGGGCTGGTTCTGGGCCTGCCCCACCCCCAGGGCTGCACAGAATGAATTTCGCAGCAGCTGCCAAGGGTGGACATGGTGCGTCACGCAAACACTGATTTTCAACTGTATTGCTTGTCTAACAGCACATAAATTGTCTTGTCTCAAGTGCTGCAACTACCAGTGCATGCCTTGGGAGTCCATTGTCTATAGCTTGATGTATAGCTTGATGATGTTATGTCTCATATGAGCATGCAGTCTTGACAGGAAGCCCTGCAAGCAAGCCTGAACAATCCAAGCATTATCCCATGTACACTTCAATCTGCCAATTTGCAGTAATATCCTATGTTTTTCCAGGAATGCTAATTACCTAGTGCATGCAGGTGCAGGTGCCTTGCCAAAAGAAGGGGCAGATGCCATAGTGAGACAGCTGAAGGCACAGCAGGAGGAGGAGGCTGCAAAGGCTGCAGAGCTGGACTTGGGAGAGCGGCCCAAGCCCAAACCCAGGACTGCATCAGTCGGCAGTGCAGCCAACAGAGCTCCTCGGGTTCCCGCTGCCTCGGATGAGGCTGTTGCAGCTGCCCATGCTGCAGCAGCAGCCGCCTCTGCTGGCATTGTGAAGGGTCAGCCCCGGCGCTCAAAACAGACCTCTGCAGCAGCTGCTGCCAGCCCAGCTCCTTGGGGATACACTGGTGATGAAGCTGCTGAAGGTAACTGACACGGTCGTCTGCGTTGTCACAAGTGTGCTGTGTCTGTCATGTAACAAATATGCCACCAGGATCACTGCTATGCTGACTGTGCAGTTGCCATTCAGCATGCACATTTTCTCAGAGATGGTATGGCACCGCAGCAATGCTTGCAAGCTTACCAAGACAAGCCATATTGGCAAAGGGTTTTATTTGCAAAGTGTGAATCGCTACTCTTATGCATTGCAGCCTGTCCTATTGCAGACCATTGCTGCCTGAGCTTGTGCGGTCGCCACATGCTGCATTGATAAATGCAGGCAGTGGTGATGCTATGTGGGAAACAGCAGAGCCCCCTTCTGCTGGCAATGCATGGGCGCAGCCCAAGCAGGGCAGAAAGTCTCGCCAAGAGCCAGCTCCTGACGCAGTGCCACTTCCAGCCCCAGCTGTGGCTGCACCCAATGCAGACTTGGCCATTCCAGCTGCAGAGCTGGCCGAGATTCTACATGAGGAGCTGGAGGAAAACTTCTGCTGCCCCTTGACCCTGGTATGCAGTCACACACATCACTGCACAGCCACCAAACCATTTAATTTGTGTTTCATCGCTTGTGCTTGCCACACTGCTGCTTTGGGTGCTTCTGCTGTGCACAGTTCAGCCTGACATGTGTCTTGGACCACACAGTTGTGCTACATCTGGTAACCCAGCATGGCATCAAATGCAGAAATGGTTGTTGCACCTTTCATGTGCTGCGCTTTGCTTGCCATTGATTGCCTCTTCTTTTGTCTTGACTTGTGCGTTGCCTGCTGCTCCAAGCAAGGCAGTGTTGCTGAAACAATGGAGTGGTCAGCTCCTCGTGGCAGTCAAGACCAGGCAGAAGTATCTTACAGTTGTCTTTGATGTGCAGGACATCTTGCGAGACCCAGTGAAGGCTGCTGATGGGGTTACATATGAGAGGAAAGAGATCACTGATTGGCTGAGCAAACATGACACCAGCCCCATGACCAATGTGCCAATGCCCAATAAGGAACTGGCACCTGACAGGGAGCTGGTCAGGAAGATGGAGAGGCTGCAAAGGAGGATTGCGGCTGCAGAAAGGCGGGCTGAGGGGGAGGCAGTTTGAGTGCAGCTGTATTTGGCTGTTGACTGACAAAAGATCTTTGGTTGTGATTCAGTGTATAGTTGTGTCAAATGAACCATCAGGAATGAACTTCACTAAAGTGCGTGCTTCATTGTACGTACATGATTGAATGAAGCAGCTTTGCTGCAGCAGCACATGGACAAAGAATGCTGGAAGAGGCATATGTTGTGTCGTGTAGAACTTGCCATCAAAGTTGTGGTGACCATCAATTGAACTATCCTGTCTGTTTGTAAGGACATGTTGTTTGTTTCATGAACGCATCTGCTGCGCCCACACTGCAGTTGTCATGTGGCTTGGTAATCAGTTTTACAATACGCAGTCAAAACCCCACTTGGTGCTGCATGTGACTAGCACAGTGACACACTCGAAATGCTGATGGTTACTCACACCTACGCCAAGCATTGTTCAGCTGCTGCTGTCATCATTCTTTTGCAGACATAGAGCATGTATTGAACTGTCAATGGCAATGCAACTTACATCAAATGCCCTGACGGTCAGTAAGGCACAGTATTCATCATCATGACAGCTGTTCATGTAACTCATGCAAGGCACAGCCCAGTATACACAGACAATCAGCACACTTGCAGCAACACCTGTAGCACAAGGCAGAACCTAAAGCAAACACCAATGTAGCAGCTGGTTCAGAAACAACAGTTGACGCAAAAATGACTGGATGTAAGTCACCGTCAACTGATCAAGGTCATTGCATTGGTAATTTTAGGTGCCCAAACTGCTAGCCCCCGGCTCTTTGTCATTGTCATGTTGTACATTATTACCTAGCAACCATTTTTGCGCAATGCAAATTCCCAAAGGCCAGCTGACACACACCACAGCAGCATTGTTCCATGGCCCTGTGAACCAAATGATGGGTGGCGATATTGTCAGAAGTCTGCCAAGTGGACTTACGCCCCATGATAAGCCCACCAGCCTAATCATGTTCAGCTGATGCTTCTGTATCTGCTCACAGCGAGCTGCTTGCACACCGGCTGCAAGGAAGTAAGCTGCACTGGAGTACATTCCAAGGTAACCCAATCCTGTGATCTGCACCACAATGTTACCAGGTCAGGTGGGAGCCTGGTAGGATACTATTACACAGTCTTGTCAGCTGTATGGTAGCTGTACTATTACACAATCTTGTCAGCTGTATGGTAGCTGTACTATTACACAGTCTTGTCAGCTGTATGGTAGCTGTACTATTACACAATCTTGTCAGCTGTATGGTAGCTGTACTATTACACAGTCTTGTCAGCTGTGTGGTAGCTGTACTATTACACAGTCTTGTCAGCTGTATGGTAGCTGTACTATTACACAGTCTTGTCAGCTGTATGGTAGCTGTACTATTACACAGTCTTGTCAGCTGTATGGTAGCTGTACTATTACACAGTCTTGTCAGCCTTGTCAGCTGTATGCTTGTATTTTCCATTGTTTAACTCTACACGCAGTACCACTGCATAGACCTGATACATGTGTTCAAGCTTCAACCGTGCTGAAAATACAGCAGCATTACACATGCACCAAAGGTCACAAGCAATACAGATCAATTCCTCGGAGGCTTTGTGCTCACCGTCTCTGGTATCTTTGCTGACAGCAGGTAGGTCACTGCATATGGTGCAGCAGACAAGCTGCCAAGGGCACTAGCGGCCAGGGCCACGTACCCTAGACGCCGATGCCAAACATACTTCTGCTGCCTGAACTCTTTCCAGAGCTGCAGCATCACAAGCAATTCAGCTCAGGGTGGCTACACATAGCAGTACACGCATGAGAACTCGATCGTAAATCAGCCGTTGTGGAATGTACCACTGTCTTGCAGTGTATCATCATTTGTAGGTCAACTTGCAAGCAGACCATAAAGACAAGCAAGCAAAAGTTGCGTTGCACCACAACACATGAGTTGAGTTGCTGCATCTGACTACCTGCAGTGGCCACAGCAATGCAGCTACTGTCATGAAGGTTGTGTGGAGATAGATGGGCAGAGGCCGCTCCTTGACATAGATGCGCCACAAGGGAACTAGCACGGGGAAGTGCAGATCTGCTCTATCCTGTGTGATATGCTGTGCTGGTCCTCTGCTGTCAGAAATATTCAGGGCTGAATCTGCAGATATGCTGACACCACTCTGACGAGCAAATGGAGAGCCAGAAACTTGCTGCCATATTTGGGATTCGCTGGGTCTTGCAGCGTTGTAGGCAAGATTCGTTTCAGCTGGTGACAGCTGTACATGTGGTTTTGTTTTCCCAGCAGGCTGAGGGAGCTGAGCTGTTGACTAGGTCTACAGAGTGATGGAACAGCTTGGGGTAGGTAAGATGGCAATTGGCAGGATTGCTGTCTGGACAGGGTAGCAGGATCCTTGCTGGGCATAAGGATGTGAACAGCATGTTCACCATGGCAAAGCTGCTATTGGAGCCCCATCTAGTGCCAAAGAAGACATAGCGCAGTGCATATGATGTCATGATGAGACCCAGCATGAGTAACAGCCACCCATTGACACCTGCATCAAATGTGGCATGCTCAACACTTAGACAGCAGATCCTGACACTATGCAATGTCTCAGCAGCATTTGCCATTTGTGATTGGCTGACCAGAACTCGGTGAATGCTGGTACCTGGTCGGTGTTTGCGGGCAATTGTCCAGTAGAAGGCTGCCACAATGCATGCCCATGCTGCATACACAGCTGCTTCATTCACGTGCGCCGGATCAAAGATGCCCCTTTCAACGATGCCTGCTCCTACAAGGCTACTCATGTGCACGTCCAGCTGTCTAGGCTGTACTGCAGCTGTTTTTGCGCTGTTACCAGGTATCAGCTTTTGTGTGTTACCAGCCAGCAGGGACAACAACTGGCTGTGATGTCTGAGGGTACGCCACGACCCAATGTAGAGGAGTAGCGGGTTCAAAGTGACGGTGAGACACTAGTCAAAGTACACATGCCGTTTGTGTGAGGTGACGGATCTGTGTGTCAACCAGCGTATTTAATGAATAGCACGTCGATGCAAATAACTATAACAAATTGTTGCTCGGCTCTGTCTTTAAACTCGTCCGCCAACGCGCAACGTACAAAACAATAGCAACTCAACGGGTTGCCCTAGGGCAACTGAGCGGCGACGTAGCCTGAATGGTCTGTATCAGCAAGTCAGTCGCTAGCAAATCAGTAGTCCGTCTCGCATCAAATATGGAATGACAGTTCCTGCGTAGATGGCACAACGCAACATCTGTGCCCTATGACGTGCGCTTTGTGGTAGTGCTGCAAGCACGTGGACGGTGTGATAGGCAGAGAAGGCGTCATCAGGGCCTGTCAGGTCGCCCTAGACGAACGACGTGTTTGCCCTGAAACTGCGTATGAACTAGACTGCAGACCTTGCAATTGCAGCGCACAGTTCATCAAGTGTCTCTTGCTGAGGTTCGTGCTCTGTCTGTCTTGTGCGGAGCGCAGCAGGTGCAAGATGGCATACATCCTCCCTTCCACCAAAGCAAAGCGAGTGAAACGTATTGATCAGCAAGGCCAGGAAGAGTTGGAAGCAGAGGACAAAGTTGCTTTTCAACAATCTGCTGATGCTGCTGCTCAGGTTGGGTTCTGGTTGTGTTTGCAATGTCCATGCTGTGCTGATTTAGACCATCAACTGAGACTGCCTTGTCCATCGCAGGTGGTCACTGCAGCAGCAGAGTCAGATGCAGAAGATGCTGAGGCGGAACAAGCACCTGCAGCTGCTACCCCCAGAGAAGTTATTGAAAAGTTGTCTGCAGCCAAGGTGACCCTCACCTGTGAACCTCACCTGTGGACAGGTTCATTTTGCTTGTATTGTGCTTTTTTGACTTCAACCAAGCATACACTTGTGACAAACCCATGTGAAAGCCTGACTCTTCGACTCTGGCAAAAGCAGCTCAATGTCAAACAGTCATAGGCTCTCAATGCTAATAGGGCTGTAGGGTGAACTAGATATCGTGTTGGACTTGATCAACCTGATGGAAGCACAGAAGTACCTGGGAGTGGCAAATGTGGCCTTGTCTTCCAACATCCAGCAGGAGCAACAACAGCAAGCCGTGCGGCTCCAACAGAAAGTGTCAAAGCTCAAGGTGAGGCTCACAACAGCTTCTGCAGGACCCAGTGTACAGCTTGCAAGCAAATATTATTGACGCTGCTGCTTGGCAACATTCATGCTGCCCTGCTGACCCAGCTTTTTCAACAGCAGAAATGACCACAGAAAAATGCCAGGCTCAAATGGCTATCAAGCATAGACTAGTGTATGTTGTCTTAGACATGAGCACAAGGTACAGTGCTCATAAGCCACAATCTTCATGCTGAATATGCAGGTCATCAATCAGGCTGGTACCATACATGCTGATTGAGTATGTGTAGGATGCAGGCAGCCGGCTAAGGAGAGGGTCTGCTGCACTGAAGACCCGTTCAGCCACAGACCGCCTCTTTTTCGTGCAGCTTGGGCAGCTTCAGCAGCACTGGAATCTGAAACGGTCTCCGCCTGGGTCTGCAGGGCACTTTCAGGTTGATGTTGCCCTGCCCCTGGGCCCACGCTGGCAGCTGCATAGAAAGGAGCAGCAACCTGATACACTGATAGATGTAATACAGGTGAGGGTTGATGTCAATGACCCCATGCTCTGCCACAGTGCGGACGCTTGCTTGGTCGGCTTGTACAAGCAGGAGACATAAGCTGAAGTCTTTGTGCTGCTGAGACATGTCATCTTGCCATGTATTTTATCTGCACGAGGCAAGAATCCAATTCTGGCTCAGTCAATGACCAGCCTTTAACGCTGCAATGCCATTTGCTGCGTGAATGCTATGTGTCATTGAGGCTTGGTCTGTTCCAAAGGCTGAGGCTCTGGCCACACAGACCAGCTGTGCCCTGAAGTCTGCAACACAGCTTGAAGCCTGTGTTGTTTCAGGCACCAGATGGGACAGTGCAGCTACAGTCAGCAGGCTTGCCATTGCCTGATCAGGCTCTCAGATGGCTCACACCCCTGCCCAGACCGCTGCATACCCCAAACCTAGCTGTAAAGCCACATCAGCAACCCCCTTCAAATGAGTCCCCCCATGCTGAAGGCACTGACACAGTCATGCAAGATGCCCAACCACCAGATGAGCAGCAGATGCAGCAGCAGGTCCTGCCACAGCAGCAGCAGCTTCCTCCAGCTAGTACATCCCAGCAGGCAGCTAGCACTGACCCTACAGGCAATCAACATGCAGCGCAAGCTGCTGCAGCTAATGCCACGCATGCTGGCCCCTCCTCCATGGAAGTGGACAACCCACAGCATGCACAAAGCCAAACGGCCTCCCATCCACAACAGAATGTCAACAGCATATCGAGTGGGTCTGAGCTTCAAGATTGGCTGCAGCTGCCTGCTCAGCCAGTGCTGCAGCCACAGATGATATCAGTTCCAGCAGACCTGCAGGATTTTGTGCTGGAAAGCATAAAGAGGTGCGATAGGCAACTTCAGGGCAGGCAGGAAGAGGTCATGGTTAAGCTAGTACTGCAGAGGGTTGAGCAGGAGGTGCGGCAGGTTCAAGGGCCCCAAGACATGGATGATGGTGCTGTTGAGCTTGTACAGAAGGTCAGTCTATTTTACACACTACAGTATCTCATTGCAGCTGGCAGGTTAGCTGCTTACATTGTGCAAGTCATCGATGTGCTTGTGGTATTCCAGCAAGCAGCTCTAAGGACATCCAATGCGTAGGCAGGCTGCCCGGGCAGCTGCAAAGCGTTTGCGCATTTGCTTAATGTTGCTGCACAGCCAGCATGTTAACACTCACAATATGCCCCACATGCCGCTTGAGCACATGTCACACGTGTCTGTGCACCTGCAGGTTTTCTCAGAAGCAGCCTTGAATCCCATAGTGCGTGCATTGCAGCTGCGCTTGCTGAGGCTACTGCTCCTGGACTCTGATAGTCAGCAGCCACACAGCTTACTAGCTGAGCTGCAGTACCTGTCCTGATTCTGATGCACCGTGATTGAGGCTGCAATAGTACAGTAATACTGTGTCACTGGCACGTATCAGGACGATCTTTGTACATGTGTCCTGTTGCAGCACATTTGCGAACCCTGCTGGTGCAGAAAAGCACGTTTCTCGTATGAGATTTTGCTTTTCGTCTGCATGGCTTAAACGAAAATCTACAATCTCTTAGAATGGATGCATGCTGACTTGTGACATTGTTGATTCATCATCCTGCCAGGTCATGCCATGCATGACGCTTTGTGGCTTGGTCAAACGCATGTGCGCAGGAGCGTTGTTGTTTCGTGATTGTCGGATCTGCATTGCCGCTTTACCGATATACAGTGACCGCGCTACATCTTGAACGGATTGCAGTATCTACCGTAGGCGCTCAGGTTGCGGATCTCCGCATCGATTAGTGCAAGCCGTCAACCTAACAAGCCGAGTTGCCGTCTGGCCTGCAAAACCCGTTTCGAGCAGCAATGTCGGTATCATTGGCGGGCAAGACGGCCCTCGTCACGGGTAAGAAACACAACAGCACGGGTTTCGGGCACAAAAGTGAAGCACCCGCTGAGTGCATGGCCTAGGTCGCTCAGAAGTCAAAAGGTTGTGTAGCTTGTTGACAGGGTCAACACAGGGCATTGGTTTTGGTATGCTCAAGGCCCTGGCCAGCGCCGGTGCTGATGTGGTCATGCACGGTCTAGTCACTCAGGATGAGCTCGATAAAAAGACAACAGCCCTGAAAGAGGAGTATGGTGTCAAAGTCGGTCACAGTGCAGCAAATGTGAGAAAACCACAAGAAATCAGGTGAGCAACGCTGCATTTGCTATGCTTGTTGGCTGCATGCTTGTGGCATGCACACTCTGACCACAATGCTCTGGGGCCACAACATAGCCAACACCGCATGCCTGCAGGGATATGATCAAGCGAACTCAGGATGACTTCAATGGCCTGGATATCCTGGTAAACAATGTGGGCATCCAATTTGTGTCCCCGGTCCAAGACTTCCCTGAGGAGAAATGGGATGCCATCATGGACGTCTGCCTGAATTCAGCCTTTCACTCCACTAAAGCAGCCCTCCCTTACATGCTAGAACAGAAATGGGGCAGGATCATCAACACAGGCTCCATGCATGCCCTAGTTGCATCACCTTACAAGAGTGCCTACAATGCAGCAAAGCACGGCATTGCTGGATTCACCAAGACAGTGGGCCTAGAAGTTGCGCAGAAAGGCAACATCACTTGCAACTGTATCTGTCCTGGCTATGTCTTGACAGATTTGATCAAAAACCAGTTGAAGGACACTGCGAAGGCAAGGGGAATTCCAGAGGTAATGCACCTTGATGTGATCCTATCTGTGTATCATTATACCATCACCTGGAGAATGATGGTGCTGCTCTATGTCTGGTAGCGATGCATGATGCAGCTACCTTGTGGGTGTTGAGCACCTGGGCATGCTTTGTAGCATGCAGCAGGGCACTTTGGCTGTGATGAAGAAAAGTCTGCTGCAATTTAGAGTCATACACAACAAAACAGAAACCTGCAAAAGCCCTCAGATCCAAGCTTGGCAGTTTATCATGTTTTTACTTGTGTGGCTTATCGTGACTGTGATGAGATGGGCTTTATGTCAGATGATGCAACTGTGTCTGATATGCTGCAGGAGAAGGTGATCAATGATGTGCTGTTGGCTGATCAACCTAGCAAAAAGTTTGTGAAGCCAGAAGAGATTGGAGCTTTGGTGCGGCATCTGTGCAGTGATGATGCTCAGTCATTCCAAGGGGCATGCATATCCATTGATGGGGGCTGGACTGCTCGATAATGCATCTATCTGTGTCCAGCTGGTGGCAGGCACTCTAGCTATGGCGGGGCTGTGATGTTTTGGGAACATGTCTACTGCAAAAGCGATGAAGCTCACATTTGCTCGCGTCACAGCAAACATGTGGTGGCTGTGTTTCTGCACATATATGGACTTTTGCTTGTCAGCTTTGTTGCACTGCTTTGACATGCATCGTTTTCAATTCTAGTCAAATTCACTGCAAGGCATTACGCAGCAGCAGAAGAAGCTCTTGCCAGAGAGAAACAATCAGTGAGTGTTGGCGATGCTGCAGCAAATGCGTGAACTTGTATCCTTTATCAACTAAATCATTCCAGCATTCAAGCAGTCTGGATGCGTGGTACTGGCAGGTCAATGAGGCATCTCACTGTCAAAGCGTGATCACTGAAGGCTTGCGTGCACTTGTGCATTTGCTGCGTCAACAGCTCTGCACATAACCACGCATTTCCTGGCTTGAAAGTTGTGAAACCTGTGTTTCTACTGCATGAAAGGTATAATTGGTGCCCGATCTGACTTTGCTAAATCAACAGGTGACCCTATGGTCACCTACAGCCATGCAGTCATTATAGAAGCTTCTAAGGCACCGACTGATGATAGGTATAGCTTGAACTTGCTGCTGAAGATCTCACCATATGGCCGTGGTACGGCAAGCAGCGTGGCCAATCTATACTAGCCTTTCCCTTCAGGAGAAGCTCGAGGCAAAAGTTAGTCTATACAGAGTGCTTGCTGCCATACACAAGTGAATGGGCAAACAGCCTCAAGCCTTCAAGCTTGCTATGCCCTGACTGGTCTCCCAGCAACAGGATGAGTCCTTAGCGTACAACATGTCACTTTTGCCCATGGTCTTCCGGCAATGGCTGGGCGAAAGTAGTGTATGTAAGTCTCACTGCAGCTGGGGACATCAGAGTATAGCAAAAACCTGCAAGGAGCCTTGTGGAAGTTGTAAGCTCCATATTTCAGTGTGCCTAGTTACTGCTGGCCTAGCAGTGTACACTAGCTTTCACCATCAATGCGTGGGCCACCCGCTTCATTACTTGCACACAGTGTGCCGGCTCTTCATGGCCTGTGACAATCAGAGCAAAAACAGAAGCTTGTGACTAGCAGCAAGAACAGGATGCAGTACAAACCAGCTTTGCTCTGTATTGCTGCTGTGGCTTGCAAGCCTTCGACCATAAAGGGTGTGAGTGCTACTGATTCAATCAGGCTGATTGCAAGCTGCATGTGGCTAGCTGCATGACTCATGCTGAGAGCGGCAGCCGAAGGTGACTGTCGAAGGTGGCATCGCAGTCCGTGTACTGAGAGTCATCTCGAGACAGGCGTGTATCGTCCTCCTACCAATGCCCGGACGCGTTTTGCATTCAAGCGTTGCAGGTTTACCCTTGGGTGTATGCATCGTTTGCAGCTGCTTGACTTCTTAGACAGCCGGATGCTGTGCAGGTGAAGCCGACAAGTGCAGGTACACACCGCTCTTGCCTTGCAGCAGATCATAGCGGGACACGATGTGGCATCGTTGCTGTTTGCCATTTATGCTGATAGCACTGCTGCACGGCACAAAAAGCCTATAAGTGTGCAGATTTTAGCCTGAACACAGTATGCTGCAGGACTACCAATCTTGCCTGCCTGAGTATAAGCTCACCACCATCAAGCTGTCTGTGCAGTGCTCTGTACTGAAATATAGGCACTGCAGGGTGCTCCTACGTGCAGTGAATACAGCAAGTTGTGCACGATGTCTACCGACTCTGTTTTCAATATTGCTCCGGCGTCCCTGACTTTGGGAGCAGTGTTGGCCCGAGGCTCACCTGGGATCACCCTCTACAAGGCAGACCTGCTGCTTGGGCAGCGTACACTTCAGGTACAGCTTCCTACGGTCTTCTCTGTGTGTCTCCTTTCAGCAAGCTTGAGCTTCACAGCATCCACCTCAATGACGACATGTCCATCAACAGGTGGCTGTAAAAAATCTCAACACAAGTGGGGCCCCACCTAATGTCGAAGCAGCCTTTCTGAAGGAGATCCAAATTCTGCAGCTTGCTGCCGGCACCTGTCAACGTGCATGTTGCATGCTGGGATGCTGCAAGCTTGATGGGGATCCCTGCATTGTCATGAGTCTGTACCCCAAATCAGCAGCCAGACTGCTGGAAGACCACACAGGTCAGCCCACCTTTTTCAGGCCCATCTGTGAAGCCTCCAAACTGCTTTTCTTGCCGCCATTCCAAGTAGTCCTAAATTGTATGTTTGTTGTGGCACATCTGCCTGCTCCCCTGCACATCGTAAGACATATTGTAACACACACTATCTCAAATGGCGCCTTGACTGTTGATGCAGGCCCAGTGCCAACCCCTGAGCTGGTGAGCCTGGCTGTTGAGGTGCTGGAAGGGCTGGCAGAGCTGCATTGAGCCAACATCTGGCACCTGGACTTGAAGCCACCCAACATCCTGTTGGACCAGTACGGCCATGCCTACCTTTCAGACTTTGGCATCTCGTACGCGTTGCGCACTTTGGAGGACTGCACGGTGCTGACCAGCACTGCTGGAACACCGCACTACATGTGAGGCCACTCTTGCTGCACCCAAGGACAGACTTCCATGTGTCTGCTTGCTAGCTGTGGCTTTGCCTGTTGGCTGTGTCTGCGTCTGCGTCTGTGTCTGCGTCTGTGTCTGTGTCTGTGTCTGTGTCTGTGTCTATGCCTATGCCTGATTCTCACATATGCCATTTGTGACACAGCTAAGCTATCAATGCTGCCTGTCATACAAAGCAATATCAGCTTTGGCTTTGTAATCAGTTTGTCCAAGCTGCTTCCGCCATGGACTGTCGCTTGCAATCATTCTCAAGACATTGGCTGGTCTGACATGTGCATACAAACACACAGGGCACCGGAGCAGACAGATGCAGAGTTTGGTGCGAGAGGGCCTCACACTGACGTCTGGGGGTTTGGTACCACCCTGCTGCACCTGGCAACAGGGCAGCAGCCCTACAAGGACCTCAGTCTGGTGCAGATGGTGACAGCCATGACCAAGGCCCGGCCCCCTGCTGTGCCCAACACCCTGCCTGCCTGGCTGCACCTCATCCTGCAGCAATGCTTCAGCTTTGATGTCACAAAGCGCCCACCTGTGCAGCAGCTGCTTCAGGTCAAACCTCTGTCTGTGTGGCTGGTTGTGTCCATTGCACAGCCCCCCACCAGTGTGGTGACCTCCTTCATGCAACTTGCTGCAGATGAAAACATGTAAAGCTGTCCTTGCAGCCTGTGGATTCTAAGGCGTACTGTGCAGCTTGAGTGGCTTGTGCAAATGAGTGATGATGCACAGGTAGTTCTGTTGACATCAGAACTCACCATGTGTTTGTTTGTGCGACGTAGAAGCAGGTCGGTTGGAGCTCCAAAGGCAGACATGCATTGTGTGCTGACTGCAACATGGCCTATCTCAGACACTGTTGCTGCTGTGTAGGTGTTCAAAGCGCAGCTCCTCAACCAGCGTGACATTCCCTCCCCATTACCAAGGCCAGCTGGCACCGCCAATGCAAGTACAGCTGGCACTGTCAATGAAACTCCAAGCAATTCAGTGCAGGTCAAGCTTCACCACCGCAAGCTCTGCATTTCACCTGGAACCTTTGCTTGCTTGTTGATTTTCAAGCACTTCACCTTGTGTGCTGACGCAACTCACAAATCTCTGACTTTGAACGCTTCTGGAATGCTTTGCTCTGCTGCAAGGCAAAAAGCAACAGCAGCCAGAAGCTCCGTCGATACATCTGGCACCATGTGTATCGCTATGCTGAACAGCCAAACTGCATTAACAATAGCTGCAGCATATCATGTATGCGTGTGTGTTGTGACTTTCACTGTGTTGCTGCACATGACTTGCAAATTGCGGCTGACTTGCAAATTGCGGCTGACTTGCGTTTTTACATCTAAATAGTATGAACAGGGCACATATCCCAATGGAGATGTCTATGCTGGAGGACAGCGGAACGGCAAGAGGCATGGGCAGGGCAAACTTTGGTGTGTTAACGGGGATGTGTATGAAGGCAAATTTGACAACAATAAGAGATGTGGGCAGGGCAGATACATCTGGCCTGGTGGTTTTGTGTATGAGGGCAATTGGCAGAATGACAAGCAAGATGGGCAGGGCAGAATGACCTGGCCTGATGGCAATGTGTATGAGGGCAATTGGCAGAATGACAACCAAGATGGGCAGGGCAGATGCACCTGGCCTGATGGTGCTGTGTATGAGGGAAACTGGCAGAATGACACCATGCAGGGACAGGGCAGGATGACCTGGCCTGATGGTGCTGTGTATGACGGCAATTGGCAGAATAACCTGACGCATGGGCAAGGCAAGCAGGTTGAGCATGATGGGACAGTCTATGAAGGCAAATGGAAAAACGGCAAGCGCGCATGAAAGTCAGCATGTCAGCTGACTTGTGCTTTTGAGTGTGTTTGCAATGACGCAATTGAAAAAGAGCTGTCTTCATCGTCAAGGTCATGTGTAAGCAGGGGCTCAGGTTGTGAGTGTCGTATTTTGGAGTTTACAAAACAGTGTTGCTCAGCGTGTTAACACAGCAGACGTTTGCAAATGCTATACAGTGCATTGACATGTTCACAACTGTGCTGGTTGTGGGAATGCGTGATGTCTAAAGATCTGCAGATCTGCTGACGTGCAACTTTAAACTTGCTTGGGCGTTTGTAAGGGATGCTGAAGCAGTCATGTGTACATCAGGGTCATCAGGCATTGTTGCAGTAGTGTGATAACATGTGCAACACGATGTGGACATGCCAGCCAAAATCCTAATCAAAGGCGCTGCAAGTCAAGTCCATTGATTGAGGGTTTGATGCAAGCTTGTTGTCATGCTGGCGGGAAAACATCATTACATGCATGTGTTGCAGCAATTGTGGCTTTACAAATGCAACCAGGTTCATCACATACGTGTGACAATCTTATGGACTGGACTGAACTACTTGTTCAGCATATGCCTGGACCAAAGCAACGGTGCAAGACTGCTTATAATTCTCTTGGCTGCTGGTACATTCCTGAGAAGAATGGTCAAACAAACCAGGAGCAGTGCGCAGCAAAACTAGTTTACATCTTGTTTGGATAGGGCTTTCCCTTGACAGAGAGCTTTGCTGTCAACAGCCAAATCAAAGCGCTTATGCCTGCCAATTTTACCTAATGCATATGCTCTGAGTTTGCACTGTTTGCCAGCAGACAATCTTCGAAAGCACAGAGGCAGACTGCAACTGCTGCAAGTCTGAGCTTGCCACCTCTGCTGCCAATGACTCGCCAGCTTCTTGATTCTGCTTGAATGCTTTTGCATGCGATGTGTTGGAGGATAGTGCTGACCCACTGTGATGGCCACACATACGGTAACAAATACGGAGCTCTTGGTGAGACATAAAGGGCAGCAGGCCAGGCGCAAGATCAAGGACATGTGGGCACCATTCAGATTTGGCACCCCTTCCAAAGTCAGGCTGAAAAGCTTGGGCTTGGCACTGGTCCTGCATGAGCAAGGATATATGCTATCTAGCACTGATATAGTACTGGTATACAGTCTGAGTGTAATGTCGTGATGTGCAGCATAGTAGGTTGACATGCCAGGGTGAACAGACAAATACATTGGCACCAAGCAAGGCGGTTATGAACTCATGCACATAGCCCTAAACACAGGGCAAGTGAAGAGTTAGGCTGACCTGCACAGTCTTCCAGCAATTTGGCAGCTGATTTGGGATACAAGCTCATGACAATGCAAGGAACCCTGTCCAGCTTGCAGCAGCACAGCATATAACATAAGCAGTGACAGGTGCTTGAAATAAGCTGCAAATCTTGGCATCTCTTCCAAAAAGGCTGTTTCCACAGCAGTAGGGCCCTTCTGTATTGAGCTGTTTAGAAGGTTGTTAAGGAGTGCAAGCTACCCAATTCACACAGGCCAGCATTGCTTCTACTCAATTGGAAAATTTTCGACAGGCATGCTAGATCAATGTTGAATATAGAGTCTGGAGGTACTGTGCAACAAGCAAACTTGGTACATATCGTCTAAACAAAAGCAATCAGCAGTGAACCTTTTGATGCACAAGACATTGTACAGAAAGCTTGACGGTGATGAGCTTCTGCTTAGTCAAGCAATGTGGGCATTGCTGTAGCATTTTGACTTTCAGGCTACAGCTCAGCATACTTGTGGGTTTTGAGCAGCAACAGTTGCAGCCGAGTTTGCATCATGCAGAATCAGCTATGCGCCATGAAGAGACAATGCGTGCTGCGTAACTCGCGGTGCAGCAAGAGGTGCACACACCTGCGTCCATGTTACCTACGCCAGCTGCCTGTCAGTCACAACGACTCAGCTAAGGGTGACCTTTCAGCTCTGGCACAGGAAGCTGGCGCTGACGCTATAGTGCAGCCAGCTGCACTATAGCGTCAGCGCCAGCTTCCTGTGCCAATCCCAGCTTGAGTCATGCAGCTATTCACAGAGCACATTGGGATACAGCAAACGTTCTAACGACAGAGTGGCTGTGGATCTGAAGGCGACCAACACCCATGTTGGACCAATATGGCCACGTCAGGCCTCAGTGTGTTATATGCACTGAGCCCAGTGGGAGGGTGTGCAGCAAAACCACTGCACTTTGTCTTAACACTAGGAAAGAGGCAACTCGTTCTGATAGCAGAGTCCAAGTGCCCCTCTGACCTATAGCGTGTGCTGTGCTTGTTTCTGTGCCTGTGCGCAAGATCTGTATTCCTACATGTACGTGTGACTTGAGGTCTCGGTCACCATGGTCACCATGCCTCTACGCAAAGTTATATCCTGGTCTATAGGAGTGTGATGCTTGTTTGTGTTTGCGCGTGTTGCATGTTGGTACGCGAACTGTGTGCCGTTAGACTGTCGTAAAGCTACGTCTGTGCATGCCAGCCCAGCCAACGAGTACCGGTAAGTGCAGGATTAGTCATGGAAGCATTCAGTCGAGTAAGTGCGCTGCGCTCTATTGGTCAATGGCTCGGGGTTTACATCGCCCGCCTTGCTAGCTTTTTCGTAGTCGCATCTTTCTGATGGAGGTGCTGGTCGAGTGTGCCTATTGCTGGCAGGCTTACAGCTCTTCCACCGAGGACCGGATTCCTCGTGTGCTACAGTGCGGTCACAGCCTTTGCACAGGGTGTCTAGGTAAGTTCAGATCTGCGATGTCGAGCTGCGTTCAAATGTGATTTCCGACGCCGGGTTCTGAAAATGAACAGGACGAGTCTTGACAAGCAACTTGAGAGGCGGACTTAGGTGTCCAACATGCCGGCAGCCGCACAGCTTCTCGGAAGCCGCCAGTGTTGCTGCTGTGCCCCGCAATTTTGCTCTCATAAGCTCTCTTGAGCGGCTTCAGCTGAGAGGAGCTGCTGGGGGCTTGCTAGCGTCCGAGAGCCTGGTTATTGGGGATCGTCTCCCAAGGATAGCAGGCTAAGCTGCTGTGTATGCTGGTGTACTGAATCTTCACAATCGTCAGGTTCAGGTGTGTTGCAGGTCTCCCTTTGCACAGTCATAACATCCAAGACTATTTTCTTGACCTTCCTACTTTTGCGCGTCTTGTCTGTACAGCAGCAAAAGCAATAAGCATCTGTGCTAACATTCAGGTGGCTGTCAAGAAGCTGCCAACGGCACAGGTTTCTGCTGAGGCCCTTTCAGAGTTCAAAGTCAAGCTGCAGACGCTTGCTTTTGCCTCCAGCATGTGCAACCGGTTGTGCCGTCTGCTGGGCTTCATTGTCCTGGATGGCAACTTATGCCTGGTCATGCGCCTATACCAGCAGTCTCTGCAGCAGCTGCTGGGATCATCTCAAGGCAAGCCGATTTGCGTTAGGAACACTAGTGCTACTTCAAAGTTTGCACAGACATGCTCAGATAGATGAAGTATGCATTTAGCACACTGGTGCACCCCTTATCATATGTGATGCTGCCATGACATACTTATGTCCGTTTCACGACTAGATGCTGCTGACCTGTGCAGTGATGTGCATGGTGTATAGGCATACTGCATGTAAGGCCACAAACACCTGCACATTTTCACAGGGACACACCACTAAGCTGCAATTTTCATCATGCTATTGTGGTGCTGGCAAACATCTAAAACATCTCCCCAACGCGTTTTCACTTTTCCCAGGCGTTTCTGAGTCTAAATTTCCACTATAGGGATGATGTTTCTGAATTAAAATAGATGTATTGGGATTGGAAAGAGCTCCATGTTTTGTGCAGATGGCAAGATGCCCCTGGCTCATGCGGTAGGCATGGCACTGCAAGTTGTCTCAGCCCTGGAAGAGTTGCATGGGCACAACATCATGCACTTATCCCTGAAGCCCAGCAACATTCTGATGGACTCAGTGCAGCAGGAGGTGGTCCTGTCAGACTTTGGGACCTGTCATGAGCTGCAGACACTGCCAAACATGGCATCAGCAGCTCTGAGTGTGCCCATCCAGTATATGTGAGTGCTCCTGATGCACCCACCGCACCCATTGCAGGTAGCACTCACCGCACACATTGCAGCCTGGTCACACAGCCGTAAAATGCATGAGGTCAAGCATCCACAAAATGCATGAGGTCAAGCACGCAATCAAGATTTACCAGACATGCATTGACAATGCTGCAATTGCTGCACTAATGGTTAGGCCTGCTGTTAATCATGTCATCAGCAGCAACTCACGTTGCTTTTGCCCTGATAGCTTCCTAGCATGACGCTTGCACTAACAATCGATTAAATGCCTTACCTCACGCGTTTTGATGGTCAGACTGTCAGCATGATGCTGAACATGCGCTCAAGGCCAGTGCTGTGCAGGCCTCCAGAGCTCATTGATGATGAGTCTGCGCCACCAAGTCCATCAGCAGACATCTGGTCACTGGCAGCAGTTCTGCTGCAATGCCTGACTGGCAGGCCCCCATATGAGGGCATGCGCAGCATGCAGGTACGTAGAGCATTGCTGGAGAGGCATGCTCCAGGCCCTGTTCCTGAGGATCTTCCTACCAGCCTGAAGCGGCTGTTGCAGCAGTGCTTCCATGAGACGCCGGATCAAAGGCCAAGCTTGTCACAGATCAAGCAGGTGCGCAAGCAATGTGGTTCTGTCAGCAGCAATTGCATGTATGCTGAGGACGCTTCAGGAAGATACACAGCCAGCTTGAAATAACAACATTCTGGATTTGGTATTCAACGCACATGGGGCAGTTGTTGCGTGACGCAGCCATGTGCAAAATTGCTTGCTCCGCTAGCTGTTGCAGCTTCTTCTCCCTTGCTTTCTTGTTCCCATCAAGTCTTGCTGCTCAGCTACAACACCCTCTTGCATTGGCCTCTGCATCCGCCCTTGCACTCTTGTTTGCCCCTCTCTGGCCTGCCCAATCTACCACACGTCCAAAACCCACGTCTTAGATTGATCATGTGTTTTACCAAGTGCTGCAGGTGCTGGAATCAGTGCTGCATGACGAGGGAGAGGGTGATTGGTCACCCACTCTGCGTCACCAGGCATCCCTGCAGTTCCCTGACACCATCGACCCTGCTGTGAGCGTCACTGTGCCCATAGCAAACAGGACATGCATAGTCTGCTCAGAGGACGTTGTCAATGATCAGGCAGTGCATTTCATCTCGGGCTGCAGCCATATCATGTGTGTCTCATGCTCTATTGGGTATGTGAGGTGCACCATGGATGTAGCCACACCAGATCTGTACCCGTTCAGGTAAAGCAACAGACGTGCCATCTAGTTTGTTGTTGTTGATGCTTTTGTGTTGCATGCGTTACACATGACCATGTGTTGCATGCTGACTACACGCCAAAGTGTGCATTGCAGTTTGCATCACAATGTTCACATGCCCAATAGAAGCCAAAACAGCAGTTTGATTGTTACACTGAGTTTCACAATCAATCAATGTTGATTGATTTGCTTGTTGGTGTGATAGATGTTCTGCTGTGACAGCCTCTCCCCTCTGGTCTTCAGGTGTCCAGGCCACAGGCTGGTCCCAAGCTGCTCAGGGCAATTGGTGGACATCAGCTACTTGCAGCTGGTCTCTCCTCAGCTGCTAGACGAGGGTGTTGTTCCTCTCAGCATGGAAGAGATTCAGCGCTACAACCAGCAGCAAATCTTTGCAGCCATCCCTGCACACCAGCGCATTCAGTGTCCCTACCCCACCTGCCAAGCTCTGCTCATCAATGCAGATGCTCCAGACTTTGCCTCACAGCCTGCTGAGGGAGACCCCATTCCTGAGCCATGCAAGATGCGGTGCAGCCATTGTGAGCGCTTGCTGTGCCGGACGTGCAGCGAGCCGTGGGCAGGCAGTCACCTGTGCCCCAGGCTGAGGCAGAAACAAGAGGAGGAGGAACGCCTGTCGCTGGCAGAAGTTGCAAGGCTTCTGCAGGAGCAGCAGCTGCATGAAGCGCAGGAGGCAGAAAGAGCTGAGCTGCAGCGGCAGATGAGGGTAGTAGAGGAGCAGCAGCGACGGCTTGAGCGACAAAGACAGGCGCAGCAAGCACAAGTGGTGCAAAGTGAGGACCTCATCAGGGCCACCTCCAAGCCCTGTCCCAGATGCAGAGCACCCATAACTCACTTCAAGGGTCATGCGTGTCATCACATCACGCCAGCGACTGATGGAGGAGGCTGCTCTGTGTGTCATCACCAGTTCTGCTATGTCTGTCTTGCACAGTGGCACAGGTGCCGCTGTCCTACCTTTTGTACTGATGACTGTGGCTGCCCACCGTGTCCCACATGCCGCCCTGGTCAACCATGTCAGGACTGTGATGGTGATAGGCGCTGTCCATCTTGCAATGCCTCAGCTTTGCTGGATGGTATGATGTACAGTATGTTGAATCTGTATGCTAACAAGCTTGTCTCAAATGTCCGACATGGTCTGGTGTCAATGATGATCATTGTCTTGTTTTATTTTAGGTTGGAAGTTACGCTTGCATTGCATTAACTTTCCTTTTGCTATGCAACAATGGTTCTTCCTGACCCTCTGAAAGGTCACAAGTTCTCTGAATGCACATGCATCAGCACCGCATTTGCTTGCACAATAACATTCTACACAGTGCATTGACATTTTGCTGTGTCAAACATGAGGATGTGTGCTCCATGGTCACTGGCGTCAAAGGAGAAGTTGTAGAAAAACACAGGTCTGAAGCAGTCGTGGGTAAGCAGTCGTGATGTGGAAAAAGGTAATTAGATGTATGGCTCTCAAATTGACATGCAGACCCATGGCCTATGGCATGCCCATAGGCGTCACTCGCGCTGCAAGTATGTCACAATGCTGGGGCGTTTGCAATTGCAGGTGGGGGTTGGCAGTTGCAATCAGCACAAATATCACACACGGGTAACAATCTGCTGGACTCGACTAAACTTGTCATCCAGCATATGCTTTGACCAGATCAATGGTGCATGGCTGTCAGCACTGCTTGTTACTTGGTCCCTCAGCAGCTGTTCATAGTCCTGAGGAAAGTGGTCAGACAAACCAGGAACAGAAAGCAGCAAAGCTAATCTATATATCGTTCTGATCGGGCTTTCCCTTAGTCGAACCATATTACCCACTGTCTTATACAGCTGTATGGGCAGGTAACCCCAAGCCTCGCCCTTGTGCCACTTTGCAATATCCCTAGTCTCAAGCACCAGCTGGCCGAAACTTGATAGGTAGATTTCCCTGGGGAAATGATCATACAACAGGAATCTGGGAGGGATTTTGGGGATGATATCAGCCCCATGAACATATCTAAAGGTCCCATTGGGATACTGCTTCCCCAACAGGGTGCAGAACTCTGCATCACCAATGCGTGGGCCACCAAATGTGTGTACCCCTTTCACACGCTGTGCCAGCTTCTTATGTCCTCTAGCGACTAGAGCCTGAGCAAAGACTGCTGCCAGAGCACCTCCCAAAGAATGGCCTGCAAGGCAGGACAGACCAAGGCCTATTGCACTTGCTGCTTAAAGATGCAATGGTAGGGAGTGTGCCCGAGTAAAGCACACCAAGCAGGTGGTCGAAATATGCTGGCTACTACTGTGATATGATGGCACCAGGGATACTTGCTCAGACCACAAGGCGCAGGATGAGCAACATGCTTGCTGTGTCAGATGCTTGGTTCTTGAAATGCGCGTACAGACTGCCACATGACATCAGCAAGAACAGTGACTGTTGTGTACTTTGCAGTTTGCTTAAGCTGTGTCTTGACTCAAGCTGCTGCAGAGCCGGCATAGCATTGGCTTGCTGTTCTATTGAGCAGGTGCACAAAACTAGCAAGCCCTGGAACCACGAGCACACAGCATGCAATCCTGTTTTCTGACATGTCAATTGAACAAGCAGTTTGTTACCTGTCAAATAGACGTCCAGGTTCTGGTCACCTTCCTGCAGAGCCTCCACAAGCCTGTCAAACAAGCTGGCACCCCCTTCCTCTTCACTCTCATACATCAGTGCTGTCCAGAACCCATCATGGACCCCGCCCATGCCCTCAGGATGACTCATGCTGATCTTACCACTTGACCTCATGTTGATGAGGTTTGTGGGTTCAGTCCCTCTGAAAGCCATGATGATAGCCTTGGGCGTTTCCAGCATGATAGCTAGCGTCCTCGGCACAAAAGCTGCTTTGGAGGTGTTCTTGGAGTGCTTGGTTGCTTCAGCGTCATGGCGCTGCTTTTTGGTCTGCTTGTCGCTGGTCAGGAAGTAGCCTTGCAGCGTGCAGCCTAGGTACCGTGAAGCAATGTCAGCAATGACCTCATGCTTCTCATAGACCAGCTTCATACACAGGCTGAGCATGTGCGCTCTGTATAGGCTGGGCAAGTCAAAGGTGCAGCCATGTTGACTGGTCTTGGCCACGTGGCTTGCTGTCTCAGGACTGCTGTCGAAGGGAAAGTCTGCAGTCTTGTACTGCTGAGGAATGCTGAAGTCAAATGCTGTGTGATTCACCAGGGATATGGATCTGCGCTGGCCATCTGCTAGTGTATACCAACTGCCTGCAGAAAAGAGTACCGGAGAAATCAGGTGAATTTGAATCTGTAAAGAAAGTATAGAGTATGCCACCAGCATTCAGCAGTGCAGGTCACACCTGTCAGCGCAGCATAGCCATCTTCCAATTTAGGTGTCAGCCACTTAAGTACCTTATCCAGCTGTAGCAACTCAAAGACAGAGAAAATTACATTGTCAAAGAGCGCTGTGTATGAAAGCAGCAGGGACTCTCTCAGGTACCCCACAGTACGCTGCCTGACATTAGTGAAGGGTTTGGGAATCTGAGCCTTGATTCCTGGGGAAGGCTGTTGCCGCTGATCAGGAGCAGGCTGTGAGTGAGACTGCTCAGTATGCAGTGATCGGCACAGTGCAGTGCGGTGCCCTGGCAATGAGCTGTGATGAGGGCAAAGCCATGGCCACTCAGCTGACCTTCTCAAAGCCAGCTCTGCTTGTGCGCTAGCTGGGACAGGCCTGTGTGGGCTGCTTCTGGTCGCCGGGAGTGGGGGACAAGCATGGTGACTACGAAGTAATGAAGCCCACTGCTTGACAGATGCTGTTGCTGCAAAACTTCCCGGGTGGCCGTATGGCAACTTCGAGATCACTGAGACTTTGGTAGTAACCAGCGAACCAATGTGAGACTGCATTGCAGTGCCTAGCTCGCGGTTGTGTCATGACTGCTGGCAATGTTGGGCATGCCACAGCCGATAGTAAGCGGGACGAGCCACGACCTGGGTGTTGATACATTTTGTGTACATCACAGCCTTCTATAGCGTAGGCTTATCAAGCATTCGCAAGCTCTGTCGCGACAGAATGAACTTGTCCTGTTTTGCATTGCTAAAGATGCTTTGCTGCCACCGCGGTAGACACGAGCGTTCCTGAATGACAGAAGGCATGCCTGGTCAAGGAATCGAGATCGAAAGTGCGTGCGTGCGTGCGTGCGTGCGTGCGTGCGTGCGTGCGTGCGTGCGTGCGTCGACATATAGTTTCCAGGCACGTGTGCATAGGACAACAATCTCGCGTCATCAGGCTCGGTCGGCTTCTGGTACACCGCAATGTGATTGTCAAATAGTAAGTAAGGCGTATCCCTTATAAAGCCGCTGTTAGTCTCCAGCGGAGCTCAAATCTGTGCAGTCCCTTCTGCCCGAGACTCACACCGTTTTGTTTTTTAGTCGGTCACAACTTATCTGCTGTAGCCTGTGCGCTTCAAGAATGGCCGCACGCCGTGCAACAGGTGCGTGCAGTGGTCACGTAATGCCTCGCACAGTTGTTGTGGGCAAGCTTACAGGAGGTCTGACTTCGGTTTCTGCAGTGGCCAGGACCTGCAGGGGCCAATGCAGGGGCCGGTCTTTGTGATATTTTCGCGGCTTAAAGGACAGCTGGTTGTTTGTCGTTGCATGGAGTTGGAGGCTGCTGCAACAGAAGAAGGATGGCAGCTTGAAGACCTGCTTCCAGCTTTACAAACAGAAGATCTTGGGCATGTTTTATGTCAGCTGCACCTGAGCGCTCTCAACCAGAGCCCTCAGCATACAGGTCAAGAAGCAGGCTTGGCTGCAGTGTTGCAAGCACTAAGAGCAGCTGCTTGGTGTTCCGGCTGGCATGCTGCAAACTGCTCCAGGGGCTTCGGTAACAATGCAAGGTGTGATGAAGTCTTGTTAGCAACAGCATGCGAAGACGCTGAAGTATTGGGTAAACAGTATGGACTGTCAGCCCGCACCATTGACAGCCTTTTAGAAGCAATACACAGTAGCGCCTGGCATTGTGCAAACACCAAATTTGGGAACAAGTTTGATGCTGAGGAAGATTTTCAGACAGCTCAGAAGCACTGGATAACAGTCAAAAGAGGGGCTGAATTAGATGGGCCTGTCATAGCAAGCTTGCAAAACCTCATCTGGAATGCGTGCTGGTGTACTGTTAACTGGAGGAGTGGTTCTGATCTGGCAAAACAGAACCTGAGGCATGAACAGCGCCAGGCACAAGTGTTGGGTCTATGTAAGAAGGCTGCCTGGGCACCGCACACAATGCATTGGAAGTGCAACAGGGAGATGGCATGGAAGCAAGCCGTTGCTACCAATTTTCTGTTTTCCAATAGTCTTGTTGCCATTGCTGAACGTGGTGGTTTCAAGCACGGAAAGGTCAAACTGAAGCAAAAGGTCAAGAAATGTATTAGTGTCCTCAAGAAAAATAGCAGTCAACTGAACAGATGACTTGTGTGCCTTTGTGTTGAGCTGGTTCTTGAGTGGTACGGGACGTGTTCTGAGAAGTAGGATAGAGCACTGCTGTACAACCCCCCTTGTAGATGTAGATGAGTACAATCTTGGTATTTGAGTGTAGTGCTTGACATTAATTCGTCTGCTGCTGTTCTTGGTCCAGCATCTCAACTGCGTCATGCTGGTTTGATGAGGTACATTAGGTTGTCACATGAGGTGTTCAGACAGTTCAAAAGTGCAAACAACTTGCAGTAAATGATTGTCTGCAGATCCGCTTTAACAGTTACACCACTACTGGGTGCACACCAGCACTGTATTACACTGTAACATTGGACTGCTCCGTGGATGAAGGTCACACTTTGCGCTGTCATCTTTGTGCATGAACATGATTGCACACTGAAATCGCAGTTGCCTGATTGGAAACTGTACTGCTACACAGATTCGTCACCTCCTTCAGACGGTGGAATCTTTATTAAACGCTGATCTGTGTACACACATAAAAGCAGTGAGTTGTGCAGCAAAGTTGGACAGTGATGAAGCTTTTACTTGATGTGCAGTGATTAACAACAGACCTTAGAAAGGCGCCTACTGATTTTTGCTCTGTCCACATGCACTGCTACATAAGCTATCAATGCCAAGCTTGATTAAGGATTGATCCTTAAGGAGATTTCATTCCAAAACTGACCGACAGGAAACCTGCATCATTTGGCCGCTGGGAGCGTCAGCCTGAGCGTAATCTCTGACGGCACACATGAAGAAGATGTGCGTAGGGCCAACATGGCAGCTTCTGCAATGTCTGCTGGCTGCAGACACCTCTCAGGAATAAACATGCCCTCTGTCATCGGAGTATTGACAGCAGCTGCACAACAAACACAAGTCTCAAGCATGACCAAAGAGCATTTGCCATTGAGCAGCTGCCGGTGTATGTCCTCATAGGCAGTTCAAGGACAACAATGGCAAGACAGAGAGAGCTGCACATGCATGTGCGGTAGTATCATACTCCACTACTAGTATGTGGTAACAACATCAAGCTCTATGTGGTGACAGCATTGAGTCAACATGAGTAGCCCTGAGTAATACCTGGATGAATGCACACCACCTTGACATTGTGCTGTCTTAGGGCATCATAACAGCTGAGGCTCCAGCCTCTGATGCCCCATTTGCTGGCAGCATACACAGGAGTGGACTTCATAGGCTCTAGCGCAGCAACAGAGCCCATATTGATGATCAAGCCCTCCTGTAACACAGTAGCAATACTTGTGCAGCATCTGTGCAGCTGCAAGTCTCTACCCATGTAACCATGCAGCAGTTTTGGTGGAGGGAAAGAATAAATGAGCAACAAGCAAGCACAACATTAGAATGCCCAGCAGGTCAGCACGCAATGTTATTGGAAGGGATCACTGGACGTAGTGAGCAAGCCACTTTCATCACAGGCAGCTGTGCACACTGCTCCACATGTGTGAAGAAGTTGAAGTGGCGCTGAACGTGTAAGGGGAAAAGCCTACCTTTTTCTCAACCATGCCTGGTGAGAAGGCATGTGTCAGTGCCATTGGAGCTAATAAGTTCAGCTGAAGGCACTTCTCCCATTTGGAGATGTCACCTGTGAAGCACCCATATTGCAGGTATTGCCAGCAAGCAGTCAGCTTAGCTTGCATGAATGACAAGAACTTAAGTTGCTCACATCTAACATGCAAAATGAAGACTTGCTTACCTTCTGTGGGGGTTCCTTGACCCATCACCCCAGCATTGTTGACTAACACATCGCAGTGTTTGTGGCTGCGCAAGAAACTTTTGGCAAATTTGTCAAGAGCTTGCAGGTCTGAGAGATCGACTGAGTACGTCTCTACTTGAGGAGCGCCTTTGCTTTTGCAACCTTTGGCCACCTGTACATTGAAGCAAATATGGCTTGTCCAGGCTGGTGTGAAACAGTCCAGGCAATCATGCTGCAGACAAGAAGGCAGCACCACCTCCTCAAGCTTGTCCTTGGACCTGGCCACCAAAGCAATGCTTGCACCCTCTGCTGCAAATGTCTCAGCAATAGCCTGACCAATGCCCGCGCCACCTCCGGTCACTACGCACCACTTACCGGCGAGCTTGCTGCTTGATGTTGCCATGACGTCTGCAGACAAGTGGCCCAACATGTGACTTTGTCTCGTAACAACGTCCTTCTACTCGAGCACAAGGTTGTACGCAGCGCTCGCAGCGTTAACTCTTGTGCAGCAAGACTGATGTCGGGGGATCGCGACAGCAGCGTTTACTTTTCGTGTGGCCACCTGTGCATACCTTTTGTGTGTCAGACTGCTGTTTGTTGACACACTACTAGTGTTAGTGTTATTTTGCAAAGCTTGTTTGGTCGATGGCAGCCTTTGTTGTCGCGACCTTGTCACTCAAGAACGACGTAAGGGCATCCGCATTACTAAACCAGTCATGCTTTGCGTGACCAGGTCACACCCGAGCTGGGGTCATGCCGGGGTGGGGGTGCCCTATTTTTTTGGTGTTGATTCCCGATTTGTGCGTGTCATCTCTGCGCGAGGGCCATGCTAATCTTCTCTGTATCGCTCCAAGTCACCGACGTTAAGTGAATCGCCTGTGATGCCGCACATCATGTACACTCAAACTTCGCGGTGAGCATGTGTTTCAGCCATTTGTGGCACAACGCATTACATTGGTTCTGTGACTGATTGCAGGAGCTGATATGGTCCAGATAATTGCAGCCAATGGCATATATGGCATATACATTGCAGGTTGGTGAGCCAGGGCGCCTCATAAACAGCAGCGCACGTCTCTGGCAATTGCCAAAATTGCTGACCAACTTGCACATTGTCGAACAGCTACTTAAACAGCTTAACACATTCTCTATCAGGTTTTAAAGTCTGCCCACAATCGCCAATACGTGTTCAGGCCTGATTAAGTCATCATGGTGCCAGACATACAGCTTGGGCAGCAGCGCCTACCCATTGCATATCTGATATTCTGCACACGCTGCCCACCTGATACTACCAGGGAGGACATCTGCTCTAAGAATGCTGATTGAAGCACATGCCGTTGTTGAACTTACAGGCCTGCTGGCAAGCTCAGCCTGAGAGTGATCTCTTGTGGCACACAAGAGGAGCTTGTACGCACAGCCAACATGGCAGCCTCTGCAATGTCTGTAGTCTGTATACACCTATCATGTCTGAATCTGCCTTCTGTCATCTGAGTAGCCACTCCAGCTGCAGTGCACAGGTCACATTGGAGTCCATGCTAGCAAGCCTGAGTGCACAATGTTGGCAGGGTTGTTGAGACACAGGTTCAACAGCAAATAAAGCAATGCTGTACCAACTCATGTCTTCAGGCAGTTGCTGCAGCTTAACTGTATGATATACACTTGTAGGTATCTGTATCTGTACCTGGATGAATGGCAACCACCTTGACATTGTCCTGCCTGAGGGCCTGCACAACCACACCAACATTGCCTCAGCATACAACATGCACAGGGACGGCATATGACCGTGCTTGAATGTTGCTCAGGGAGACGTACAAAGCATAGCTGTTGCAGCCAACAGGATGGCAACATCATCTTGGACAGTCTGGTACTTATCACTAGACAAAAATCACGAGATTTAACCAGTAGGCGCTGCAGCATTCAATTATCGAACCATACAAGTACTTGAGCATGGCCATGCAAAATCTGTGGGTGCAGTCTATATTTGGCTACACCTCATGCAAACAAGGTTGCCTTGCATACAAACTTTCTGCACACGAGTAGTGAGGGGACTCAGTCAAACCCAACTCACATCATAGCAGCTGAGGCTCCAGCCTCTGATACCCCATTTGCTGGCAGCATACACAGGAGTGGACTTCATGGGTTCTAACCCAGCTATAGACCCTATGTTGATGATCAACCCATCCTTCAGTCACACACACATGTTGTGTCAGCAAATGATGCAAGCAACATCACATGTGCGCCTTGCAGACAGCCCAGACTAAAGGGCTACATAGATGATCAGGTCCCTCATGCAACCTATGGGATTTGCTGCCCTCCTGCACAGCTACGACCTATTCATGACACACCTAATGAGACATCAAACAGCTGCTTACAGTCCGTTTTGTTGACCTGTTGCCTTGAGAAATGGCTATGCAGGCAGGATGGACTGCATGGGCTCTGCCAATCTGCAGGGGCTGGAGCCACTATGCAAGGTGAGCGATGTCATTGTGCAGGTGGCAGTGCTGCATGACCAGACCACAGTTTGCACTGGGAGGCCTTCTGGCATGATCTAAGCGCCAAACACAGTGCAAGACTGTAAGCACGTTGTCGCGTTTACCTTTCGCTTTACCATGCCAGGGGAGAAGGCATGGGTCATCGCCATGGGTGCCAGCATATTCAGTTTCAAACACCTCTCCCAATCAGTCATGTCGCCTGCACCATCAGTGCACCATGAATAGTTGGAAAACCCTCAAGCCTGTTCATGTTATGGCCAAGTATGCCTGCTGCACTCCAAGTCTTGCTCTCACAGGGTGATGACTGATTGCAGCTTGATCAGAAGCTGAACAGGTGTAGTCCTGATCTTCTGCTAAGCTCAACTGCATGGAATGCTGCTGTTGCGGCAACTTTGCAACATAGCAGGACAGCAACAGGCTCTTCATACTGCAGCTGGTGATGACTAGATGTCAGTGACAGCTGCAAGACAAGAACTTCGTTCACCTTCAGAAGCACTGCCAGATACCATGATACCAGCATTGTTGACTAGCACATCCACTTGCTTATCTGCCAATATCCTCTTGGCAAGGCTGTCAATGTCTCCAGTATTGACAAGGTCAAAAGGGTAGATTTCACAGGCAGCTGCTCCTTGTGATTGGCAGCTGTCAGCTACCTGTGCAGTACAACTCAGCGTGAGCGGGTGTAGTTGCTGCGGCTGCCATAATCAAGGGTGCGAGCTGGTAGCAGAAGCAAGCAATTGGCCGTACAGCCAACCTGCTGACAAAGCAATGCATGCCTACTTCCTCAAGCTTGTCCTTAGATCGGGCGACCAGAGCAAGACTGGCGCCTTCTCGAGCGAAGGTCTCTGCAATTGCTTTACCAATGCCTCTGTTTCCTCCAGTAACAAGGCACCGCTTGCCAGCTAGAAGACCGCCTGACGCCATGGTTACAGGTCTTGACCTTGACATGCAGCGGACCGGTGGCGAGGAGTAAGCAATTGCGTTCACCATATTACAAATTTGCGCGAAGCCAAATGTAGATGGACGAGATCGGTGACAGTCAAGGGCTGGAGCGTCAATGCTTCAGCATGCGCATGCAAGGATCTAAGTCAAGCCCACCTCACAAACTAACGCTTCACGGTGATTTGCGGGCACAGTGGCGTAACTTATGCTTTTCGGTGTTGAGCCCCTCCCTTGCGCGTGCTGCCTGCGCCAATGGCCTCATGCATGCAGCATATGTGGTCAAACAAAGCAAAAGTCAAACGCCACTGCTGCTCTACATGTTGTTGACAGCCTAGATCATCGCAGCATGCTACTTGGCTAGTTGTATGTGTGCTGCTTTTCTCATGGACACGCTATGCACGAGCTTGTCCGCGGAAACTCGAGTGAATGGGTGCTGAAAGGAGAGGGAAACGCCAACGCTGTTTTTGGTTACGTTGGGACTGATCCAGCTTTGGTCAGTACAGTGCTGCTGCTACATTGGTTATGAAGCAGACACTGAACCACCGATACGACTCCTTGGGTCCGAATTCAGATTGGAAGGGTTATTCGAATTCGTAAACAGCCTGCAGAAGCTGCAACAGACCACACCTCTGACCAGTTGACCAAGGACCTGTGGGGTAGGTCGTGAGTTCCACAGTGCACTCAAATTCATGTGAAACCTACTCTGACTCAAGGGAGTCCTAGGACTGCAGGCCCAGATGCTGAGCAGCTGAGTGATGTTAGCCAATACTTTGTGCCAGCTCTTGGGTCCAAATACCTTACAACTGGAGTAAGCTGCGCGGCCCTTCCAACAAGTCCTTGGTACCAATGCATGATCAGCGCATGATTCATGTAATTATGCTGGCCACATATACCCTAAGCATGCATGCAAAGAGAACGAGAGCATTGAAGACATGCAGTACTTGTTCTCCTGCATGATGAACAAAACCTGGCACTGGCCGACCTTACATCATGTACAGCCAAACATATCCTATGTTAAACGGTATGCATGTTGCTCAGGTCCAGATTCAGCTGTCTTCAGACTGGGTTGCTGGACTGAACAGGCAGCTCAAAGACAATCAGCAGCTACACAATCCAGTGACAATGCTGACACTGAATGGCAGCATCTTGCCTGATGCCACAGTCTTCCTGCCAACCGCTTCTGCAGACAATGCCACAGCAATGGTATCAGCATCACAGCCGTCTTCTACCCACAGCTATGCCTTGCAACATGAGGCAAGTCTACAGATGTCATCTCAGCCACCCTCTCAGCAAAGTACCCTTCAACAGGGCCTTAACAATGAAGACAAGCATGCACAAAGCCAGCATGATGAAGCCTTGGATCTTAAGGGTCAGCCACACACAAACCGGCAAGCCAGCAATGTACAGACCCAAAAAGCCCAAGCTGCATATCAGCTTTTGCCTGCTCTGTGTGTTGAGATCAAGCCAAAGTGGGGTTTGCTGCCAACGTCACCTGCAATAGCAGCTCAGCATGCCATCAAGAAGCAGGTATCCAGGTTCCCGCTGCAGCAGCATCTGAAGCTTGCTCAGGTAAGCCTTGACCCATCCATGACTCATCACCCCCTACTGGTGTGCTTGTCAGTCAGCATGTGCATGCAGTGGTCTGACACAATGTCAGAAGTTGGCTGAGTTGGGTGCCACGCTGTGTGTCATAATCACACCTTAAAAGGCTCATTTGCATTTTCATGGTGTATTGGACGCCACCAGGTGTCATGTGCAATAGTGACTGCCACTGCCCTGCCCAAGGTCTGTGTTTTATGCTGCACCTTGCATTGCTGCTTGCGGACAATGCATTGCCCATCAGATAAGCAACACATACATGTCAAGCTGATGTCAGACTAGCTCTGACCCTTTTGGTTGGCATGCACATCAAGTCCTGTCTCGAACAGACTGCTAGGTCCCACAAAGCAACCCTGACATCTGCATGCAAATTTTCATGCTCTGCAACTGGCTTGCAGGGTAAAATCAGCAGCATCAGCGCATACAATCCTTTGGACCTGTTCTCAGGAGAAGCTATCAGGATGCACAAGGCCCTTGTAGCTTTAACTGCCAACCCTCAGAAGGTCTTTGTGGATGGCAAGCCTGTGGACACAATGGGACTTACTGCCCAACCAGAATCAATCAAAACATTTGTTGGAAAGTCATTTGGGTTGCACAGTGACTCCATAAAGCCTGGAGATGCCGTTGCTTTACTTGCTGATGTCCTCAAGGACATACTGCTAAGGGAAGGTATGACATGCTGCTGACTCCTCTTGCATTGTTACGGTGGGCTCCTTCAGAACAGCATGTAGTCATCCAAAGTTTCTCTGCTCTGGATGAGTGATAGATTG